>JAESFU010000094.1_pt1 | contig 173785 bp, 146 predicted proteins | sample 9269461 | NCBI WGS metagenome assembly JAESFU01 (sample SAMN14502556, study PRJNA617107) | algae metagenome | isolation source: Stenomitos rutilans HA7619-LM2 and co-occurring heterotrophs from cave walls | place: USA: Waikapalae cave, Hawaii | collected 2009-07-28 | reverse complement strand
GGGTTCTGATAAAAATGCCAGAACATGTTTACCAAATCCCAGCTATGGATGTTATCACGGACCTGCTTGCCTTTATAGCCAAAAATGGTGTACTGATTACCCGTGATGGCGCATTTCATCAGATACGACAGGAAGCCGTGGAGTTGCGCTCCTGAATGGTTCGGGCCGGTCAGGCAACCGCCCCGGAACACACCCGTGTTCATGCCAAAATACCGGCCATATTCCTGCACCATAATATCGGCAGCCACTTTCGAGGCCCCAAATACCGAATGCTTGGTATGGTCGAGACTCATGTGCTCGTCGATACCGTTCTGAAAATAGGGGTGGTTCTGATCGATTTCCCAACGCGTTTCAGTTTCGATGAGCGGCAGGAAGTTTGGATTATCGCCGTATACTTTGTTAGTCGAAGTGAAAATAAATACCGCTTGGGGGCAATGTAGGCGGGTCATCTCCAGCATATTGAGCGTACCGACAGCATTGACGCCGAAATCGGTGAAGGGTTCACGAGCGGCCCAGTCATGGCTGGGTTGAGCGGCTGTATGCAGCACCAATTTAATATCGGTGCTGAACTCACGGAAAATGGTTTCTAACTGGGCTACTTCCCGAATGTCAGCCGGGCGATGCTGATAATTGGCGTAAGTTTCTGTTAGGCGGTTGCGGTTCCATTCGGTGGAACCATCGGCCCCGAAAAAGTATTGCCGCATGTTGTTGTCGATACCCACAACAAGGTCAAACTTATCGGCAAAAAACGCAACGGCTTCACTTCCAATTAATCCGGCCGAGCCGGTAACTAATGCAATTTTCATGTCGTTTTCAGGACGTATGGCGACTTACCTATGCAAATAATACTACTTCCGACGTAGCTTGGATTAGACAAAGTAACGCAAAAATTTACAGTTGAGTTGCTTTGATGGAATCCGGCCGGCAAACTTTGTACAACTTTTTTAGTGAATGGTATAGCAATAGAAAAGCGATGATACAGGTTGAAAACGCTGCATCATCGCTTTTTTATTGCCACAGGCTATACCTTACGCCCCCTGCGAAGACGTACCGGCTCCGAACAGTTTCTCACGAATTTTTTGAGTCCGGGCGTCCAAAGCCGGATTAGGCGTGTATTTATATTTTGATTGCACGGCCGCTGAGTCTTTACCAGCGCCATATACTTCAGGATCACCTGCCCGATAGTCCGCCCGATAGTCGTTGGCCCGATAATCATTCTGACGAACTGAATTATATTTCTGATAGTCGCAGGAGGTTAGCGACAACACCATCACAGCAAACAAACCTACAGTAAGTACGCGTTTCATAGCTACTTGATTACGAATTGATTCGGCAAAAATAGGAAAAAGAGTCGTTAGTCGATAGTGGTTAGCCGATAGTTTTTTCAGCTATGGCTGACGCATCAACTCAATTTTTGAATTTCCTCCCACACAAAATTCATTAACTCCCGAATGCGTTCACGGGAGAAATCGAAGGGAACGTTGGCGGCTGCATAAATTTCACGAATTGGTGCTTTGTAGCCTAAACTAAGGGCTTTTTTATAACCCTCTAAACCGGCTTTTGGGTCGCGCCGATAGTTTCGCCAGACGCCAATAGCCCCTAACTGAGCAATGCCGTATTCAATGTAGTAGAATGGCACTTCGTATAGGTGCAGTTGGCGTTGCCAGATGTATTCCTGATAGAAGGCAAAGCCATCCCAATTCGTAACCGAATCAGCGAACTGGTTGTAGATCCGAAGCCAGTTCTCGCGCCGGTCAGCATCAGTATGGGTCGGGTTTTCATAAACCCAATGCTGAAACTTATCAATCGTAGCCACCCAGGGAAGGGTTTCAATGATGGATTCCAGATGCTGGCGTTTCGCCCGACGCAGCTCGCTGGGGTTGTCGAAAAACACATCCCAATGATCCATCGACAGCAGTTCCATGCTCATGGAAGCCAGCTCGGCTACTTCCATCGGCGGATTTCGGAAGGCTTTGAGTGGCAAGTCGCGGGTTAGAAATGAATGTACGGCATGCCCACCTTCGTGCACCATTGTGACCAGATCGCGCAGGCTCGACATAGCATTCATAAAAATAAACGGCACGCCAATTTCTTCGAGCGGGTAATTGTAGCCGCCGGGCGCTTTGCCCTTTCGTGACTCTAAGTCGAGGTGGCCCATCGCCCGCATTATGCGGAGATCGTCGCCCAGTTCGTGCGGCTGGTCGTCGCCATCGAGCCGGTCAAAGCACGTAATGGCTTTTTCAATGAGTTCATCACCCGTCGCAAAAGGTTTTAAAGGAGGTCGTCCTTCTACATCTACCTTTGTATCCCAGGGGCGCAGCGGCTCAACCGAAACGTCGGACCGGTTTAGTTTCTGCTTCCGTTCACGGGCCAGTTCATTCAATAAGGGAACGACAGATTCGGCCACTGATTTATGGAAATTAAAGCAATCGTTGGGCGTATAATCGAAACGGCCCAGCGCAGCGAATGAATAATCCCGGAAGTTGGCGAATCCGGCGTTTACGGCAATCTGGTGCCGAAGGGTACGCAGCCGGTCGAAGAGTTGGTCGAGGACTTCGTGGTCCTGATAGCGACGTTCCCAGATTTTACGCCAGGCTTCTTCGCGCACGGCTCGGTCAGTCGATTGCAAGCGGTCGCTTGCTTCGGGCAACGTCATCTCCTGCCCGTCAATCGAAACCGTCATAGCCCCGACAATAGCGCCGTATTTACGCTCTTCGGTCTGAAGTTCGGTCTGGAGTGGAATATTTTCGTCCCGGAAAATTTCAATGGCTTTCTTCATGCCCCGCACCATCACATCGTAGCCATCGTCGGTTAACTGACTCAGGAAGGGGCTATTGACAGCTTTCAGGTCGAGGTCATTGCCATGGGCCGTCATGGGTGGCTGAATTTCGGAAATGAAGAAATTTAGTCGATTCACCAGTTCTTCATTGGCCGTATCGCAGGTCATGCGGATGTAGCGCCAGGCAAAATTTTCGGATAAATACGATTCCAGTTCACTCCGGTCAATCAACCATTGTTTCAGTTCGTCGGCATTGTCGATGGACCGGTCAAGCAACTCTTCATACAACGGTTTAACATCATCCCAACTGGTTAGCTCAATAGTTTCGCCAATAAACGAGCGCGTTGGCCGGGCGGGCAAATTCAGGGTTTGATTAGAGGTCATCAAGTAAAATAATAAATGAATAATTTATAATGCATGATGCATAATGACCACAAACGGGTTACGAGTCCCTCAATTATACATTATTCATCATGCATTTTAACGCACGGGCGGCCCCTATTACACATAAGCTATTCGTAAACTTTTTTGTTCACAAATTTGCATCTACGAAATTGTTCGTATATATTTGCTACGAAATTATTCGTAGATAGAATATGAAGCCAACCGATGCTGAACTGGAAATCCTGCACGTGCTCTGGACGAATGGCCCGAGTACGGTGCGGCAAGTTCACGAGACCTTAAGCCAAAGCCGTGACATCGGCTATACAACGGCGCTGAAATTAATGCAGATTATGTATGAAAAAGGGCTTTTGTCCCGCGAGGAAGAAGCCCGGTCGCATACGTACACGGCCCTCGTGAGCGAAGAAGACACCCAGCGAAACTTAGTAGACCGCTTTGTTGAAACGGCGTTTCGGGGGTCGGCCTCGAAGTTAGTGATGCAGGTGCTGGGTCAGCACAAAGCATCGCGTGAAGAGTTAGATGAAATCAAAAACTTACTGAATAACCTGGATCGGGATTAATCGGTTTAAGTCGATTAATGAGATTTTGTTCACAATTGTCTCAAACTAAAAGCTTTTCCTATACTCATGAACGCGTTTAACTTTCTATCGAATCCAGTTGCCGATGCCTTAGGCTGGACATTGCTCCACGCTATCTGGCAGGGTTTTGTGCTGGTATTACCCGTAGCTGTTGTGCTGCATCTCCTGCGTAATCAGTCCAGTGAATTGCGTTATCGCATCAGTGTATTAACCCTGTTAATGCAGGTTATCATTTCAGCAGGCACGTTTTTCTGGCATTATCAACCAGCCGTTACAAACCAGCCCTTGCCTCAGACGACAGCGGTTCAATACGCTACTCTCATTCGTTGGCAGACGGCGACTCAAGTTTTGCCCTGGCATCAGCAAATGGGGCAGTTTCTGGAAAATCACCTAAGTCAGTTTGTACTGATCTACCTCATTGGCGTGGCTTTGTTTGGGGTACGGCTGGCAGGCGGATGGCTTTATCTCCAACGCCTAACCCAAACGGCCATCCAACCTACTACTGGCCTGCTAACACAATTAACCGACCAAATTCAGTCGGCGATGGCGATTCGGACGCTGGTTCGGGTGCGCGAGTCGGCCCGTGTTGCAGTACCGATGGTGGTCGGGGTTCTAAAACCGGTTTTGCTCATACCGATTAGCTTAGCCATTCACTTGACGCCCCGCGAAATCGAAGTGGTTTTAGCGCATGAACTGGCCCACATAAAACGCCACGACTATGCCGTGAACCTATTGCAGTCGGTGGTCGAAGTACTGTATTTTTTCCACCCGGCCCTGTGGTGGCTGTCGGCGCGGGTGCGCGAAGAACGCGAACATTGCTGCGATGATCTGGCCGTACAGGTGTGTGGGGGCGATGGCCGCATCCTGGCGCAGGCACTCGCCCGCGTGGAAGAACTCCGTTTCCTGCAACTCGATCAGGCACCTAAGCTGGCAATGGCTTTTGCGGCCAAACGGCAGCATTTGTTGAACCGGGTTCGGCGCGTGCTGGGCGTTCCCACTCGTCCGTTTGTGTCGAACAGCAGTTTGGCAGGCCTCACCTTAGCGACCATTCTACTGATGAGCGTATCGGTCTATGCTGTGCAGCAGGACGAGAAGCCAAAGCAACCAAAACCAAAATCTACGCAACGATTCAGTGGTACTACCAGTGGCAATCAGATTGAGTATAGTATGACGGAAGGTCGGATGACTGACATAAAATTTAAAGGAAAACAATTGCCCAAAGCGCAGGTTCAGCGACTACAGCACCAACTCGACCAGGTGATGAACGGCCAGCTTAATTTCGACGATGTGAAACAGCCCGACCGCGATATTCTGCTGACGGTATTTGAGAAATCGGCGGGTTTTGAGATGGGCATGAAGGCCCTTTCGGAGGGAATGGCGCATATCAACTACGACAACATCGTGGCGTCGGCCCTAAAAAATGTTCCGCTTAGCCCGGATGGTACCGTAGAAGGATTGGCAAAGGTTAATTATGACAGCATTTCGCAAGCGGCCCTGGCACTTGTACCGAAAACTCAGGCGGCTTATGATTCCCTTGATAAGCAGCGGACCTATCACCAGCGTAAGATGGACAGTTTAAGCCAGCTTATGGCGCAACGGTCGCAGCAGATGGAGACCCTACACCGGCAAATGGAAAAAATGCGATTCCCCATTGAAGAAGTAGAGCGCAGTCAGGAAGTACTGAACTGGCGGAAAGACAAGCTGATGGAACAACGCAACGCGCTGATTGAGAAACATCAGCGACTGCTCCATAGCGAAGGCAAACAAAAACTCAGTCAGGCCGAAATTGAGAAGCAGTTAGCGGCCCTTGAACCAGAAATTAAAAAGCTGGAAGGGGGCATGGAGGAGATGAACAAGCAGTTTGAAGCCATTAATGCCAAAGAAGAGCAGATTAAACAGCCTATGGAAAAGCTGGAACGGGAAGCCGAACAATTGGAAGAACAGATGAGCCAGTTATCTGAACAAATGGGCCGACACAGTAATCAGTTTGCGCGAATGATGCCGATGGGCATAGAACCGCCAGAGGCACCTGAAGCCATAGAAGCACCGGCACGGGCTGGCCGCGCTGCTCGTCCGGCGCGTACTCCCCGACCTGCCATTGCCCCCGTTCGTCCGCTTGCCCCCCCAGTTCCCCTACGCGGGCAAGTTCACGCAGCACCAGCCATTCCGGCAATGCCTGCTTCACCAAGCGTTCATGTTGCACCAACACCGAAGCCAGTGCCAGCGCCAAAGGTTCGAGTTACCCCGGCTCCGAAGCCTGCACCAACGCCGAAACCTAACTAATGTAATGCCGAACGTGCCGTTCGGGTGTGAAGAAAACAGAACCTTTACTGCTTTCACACCCGAACGGCACGTTCGGCATTACTCAATTTCAATGACTACATCGCTCCCAACGGGGTGAGCTACGCAGGTAAGCACATAACCGGCTTTTAATTCTGATTCGGACAGGCCATCTTCCTCATCTAACTTTACTTTGCCGGAAACACAGCGACCCATACAGGCCGTACACATACCGGCCTGACACGAATACGGCAAATCAATGTCTAAGTCCAAAGCCGCTTCCAGAATAGTCTGGTGCGGGGCAACGGCAAATTTGTACTCGCTGCCTTCGTACAACACCGTCACTTCAGGTGTACCACTGTCGGCGGCTGTCATTGGCTCCTCCACTACGTCGCCTGCAGGAACAGGCGCGTGGGCAAAGCTCTCTTTATGAACGCGCTCGTTCGCAACTCCCACTAATGAGAGCGCCGAACGAGCTTCGGCCATCATGCCATCGGGTCCGCACAAATAGAAACTCGCATTCTGGCGATCTGCGGATGGTATCTGTTCAAGTAGCCTTGTCAATGTGTGCTGATTCAGACGGCCTTCGGCTCCCGCCCAGCCAGAGGTGGGTTGGCTCAGTATGTGGCTTACCTGAAAACGCGACCGTCCATAGGCCTGCTCCATTGCGTCTAAATGCGCTTTGTAAATAATTGATGTCTGGTTTCGATTTCCATAAATAAGCAAGACCCGGCTATTTGGTTCTACGTGCAACGCCGACTTAGCCATCGAAAACAGCGGGGTGATACCACTACCCGCCCCAATCAGCACCAGCGTTCGGCGGTTTTGGGGGTCGAGTTTGGGAACAAATGTGCCCATTGGCTCCAGCGTTTCCAGAATATCGCCGGGCTTGATCCGGTCGCAGAGGTAGTTCGACGCAATGCCACCAGGCACCCGTTTCACCGATACAGATAGCGACACATCGACATGTGGCGACGAAGCCATTGAATAGGATCGTCGTATTTTCTGGCCCGGCGTGGATTCGCCATTAATGTTGAGTAAAAACGTCAAAAATTGCCCTGGCTGATAACGAACTTCCTCATTAATGGGATGCCAGAAGCTTATTGTCACGGCGTCGGGTGTCTCCCGAACGACGTCCTTTACTTTCAAAAAATATCTATTTGCCATTCGTCTGTTCCCAGGTTGTCATTACGGCTCAAAGTTTATACCGACCGATGGTACAAACGTCAAACCACATTACAAAAGTACGGCGAACGCCCGGAACTCATTCACCTTTATGAAAATCAACCAACCGTTCGACTGGCGCTTTTATAATCCGGCCCATATATAAACCAGTCTGCGTAACGGCCTGTTGCAGTTGGCTGGTAAAATAATAGCCAATAGAACCAACAAAATGAACTGGCCATTCCGACGATTCAGGAAACCGTTTAACATACGTAGTCAGAAACAACGTAAAGGCATCGGTCACCAAACCTGTGATATGGGAGCGTGTGAGATGATCGGATAAAAACGGCGTGAAGGCCGCGAAATAGCGGTTTGGAAACGGTTTTTGATAGGCGTTCTCCAGCAGAGTCGCTCGATCCAGCACATAGCGAGCCTGGAATGCTTCGCTTAGGTCAGCCGGTAAGCGCCCCTGAAAAAAATCACGAACCAATGTTTTTCCCAGGTACCCACCACTGCCTTCGTCGCCGAGCCAGAATCCCAGCGACTGAATACCTCGCGTAATAAGCTCTCCATCATAACAACAGGCATTTGCCCCGGTGCCCAGAATGCAGACAATTCCGCGCTCATGTCCTCCGGCCGCCCGGGCGGCCCCCAGCATATCGCTGTTTACGGCAACGGTTTGTAGATCGGGCAGCACAGCCCGCAACGCATCGGCAACAATTCCGTTCACGGCTGGCCCTGCACAGCCAGCCCCGTAAAAGAAAACCTCCGTAACCGCTACGCCTTGCAGTTGAGGCAGCAGTTGGGCCGTCAATAAGGCAATGATTTGTTCGGTGTTCTGATAATAAGGATTGAAGCCATCCGTTTGAATAGCACGGGATTGACCCTCGGCAGAAACAAGCCGCCAGTCGGTTTTGGTGGAGCCACTGTCGGCGATGAGTATAGTCATAAGCTCAAGCTAATTTTCCGACCACCGGAAATCGATTAAAAACGCTGTTCGTATGGGGTGCATCGGTCAGTTCGTCGGTGAGGTCCTGCCCGGCCCAGTGTTCGTAATGCTTGCCGTTACGCCAAAGTCGTGAGGCCGACAGGTCGTAGATCGTGCCGTCGAAGGCGCACCAGATTTCGTCGCGGTCCTGCCCATTACGCAGGGCAAGTTGTGATTTTGTATAAGTTGGCAGCAAGGTTGTATTAATAAAGGCTATGTGACCATTGACTCAGACAGCCGGAATTATTGGGCACCAATTTTGCAAGTAAAAACAAAATTAGCGTAACTTTAGCCACTTCTGTTTATACGCATTTGATTAACTATGAGAACGACTCGTTTTACCGCTTTTCTTTTTACAGTAACGTTATTTAGTGTTCTGACAGGTTGCAAAAAAACAGTTGCCCCCGTTTCAGAACGGATTGCGAAAGTCTGGACGGCCAGCAAAGTGGATGAAAACAAGGTGACTGTGTACACAAAAGGCGGAACCGCCAACGTTCGGAACTACGCCACCTTTAAACTCGACTTGAGTGGAGCGCCCACCGTTAAATACACCGAATTCGACGGAAACACGTTTACCGGGACCTACTCGCTTCCTTCTGATACGCGGCTGGTACTAACAGGCTTAACTCCTCAGCCGACAGGATCCAATGGAACCATTGAGTTCACCATCAACTCAATTGACGACAATACGCTGAGCCTGTCGCGCACCACGGCCAGCCAGAAAACAGGAGGCACCACAAACGACTATTCGCTGACAAATCCATAGAGATTCGCAAACCAATTCTAAAGAAAAGCCGTTCCGTAAGTCAATCGGAGCGGCTTTTTTAATGGATAATGTAAAATGAATAATGGATAATGACAAGTCTGCCACTTCTATAGTCACTACACATTATCCATTTTACATTATTCATTATCCATTATTATGACTGACCTTAATACCCTCGGCGAAATTGGCCTTATCGAACGCATTCGGCAGGCAACGCCTGCGTCAACTCATTCTGAAACCATTCGGGGCATCGGTGATGACGCTGCTGTTTTTGACTGGGGAGACAACTATGGCCTGATTTCTACCGATATACTCATCGAAGGCATTCATTTCGACCTGACATATGTGCCGCTTAAGCATTTGGGCTACAAGGCCGTGACCTTTGGCGTGTCAGACATTGCCGCTATGAACGGATTACCTATTCAGCTAACGGTTGGAATAGCCTTAAGCAGCCGCTTTCCGGTTGAAGCCGTTGATGAATTATACGAAGGCATTCGGGCAGCCTGCGAAGCTTATAACGTCGATTTGGTGGGTGGCGATACCACGGCTTCACGGTCAGGGTTGATTCTTTCTGTATCCGTGCTCGGCAAAGTACCCAAAGACCTGATTACTTACCGTAACACGGCCCAACCGAATGATGTAGTTTGCGTAACGGGCGACCTCGGAGCGGCTTACCTCGGTCTGCAATTGCTGGAACGCGAGAAACAGGTATTTCTGGCCGATCCCAACATGCAGCCCAGCCTTTCGGAAGAGCGGGCATATTTAGTGCAGCGTCAACTTCGACCCGACGCCCGCACCGATATGGTTCACGAGCTGCGCGACTTAGGCGTTCGGCCAACGGCCATGATTGATATTTCTGATGGGCTGGCTTCTGAACTCCTTCATCTGTGCCATCTGTCGAGTACAGGCGCGGTGATTTTCGATGAGAATTTACCCATTGATGACCAGACGCACTTAGCCGCCGACGAGTTCAAGATAAGTCCTATAACGGCAGCTTTGAACGGAGGAGAGGATTATGAACTTCTGTTCACCGTTCGTCCGCAGGAGTACGAAAAATTAACGAATAATGCCCGTATCACAGCCATTGGGTATCTGACAGCTAATCCGGAGCAAATTGTGCTGGCTACCAAAGCTGGTCAGCAAACCCCCATACGGGCGCAGGGCTGGGAGAAAATAACTGGAATTTAACAGGCAGAGGAAAGCAAATACATTAGGTCGAGATGAAATTCATGAGCTTATTTCTATTGGCTGTTAGCCTATTCCGGCCCATTACCTGCTTGAGTCAGGTATATGTCGATGGCGTAGCAATTGATACGATCAATACACCCTATTGTCAATTAATTTGCACAAACGCTACCTTTCTAACCAAAGCTGATGTGCTTATCGATTATGGGCAGCGTTACGTGAGTACAGGACTAAACCGCCAGAAAATAGCCGGGCCTGATAGACAACAGATCACATTCAATTCAACCATTCACGCACTGAATTTTATGGTTAAAAACGGCTGGGAATTAGTTTCTTCTAAGGTAATTGGTACGCAGGCTGGCTCAGAAAGCACATTTATTTACTTATTGCAACGACAGCGAAAGACCAAGCCGACAAGCGATTAATTCCCCTTGAATATGGTTTAACTTTGAGTAGCCTATTTGGAGAAGTAGCTAAAGTTTTAGATAATTGTGTCACCTGAACACCTTTTCACCCGGCTGTTATGTACACCTCCTTAAAAGAAGAATGTTTTGAAGCCAATATGGAGCTTCCAAAACTGGGATTGGTGCTTTTCACCTTTGGCAATGTCAGTGCGGTTGACCGCAACCGGGCTGTTTTCGCCATCAAACCAAGTGGTGTTCCTTACGAAAAGCTACAACCCAGCGACATTGTGATTTGCGACTACGACGCACGGGTAATTGAAGGAGCCATGCGCCCCTCCTCTGATACCAAAACCCACGCCCTGCTCTATAAAACCTGGGAAAGTATTGGCGGTATTGTTCACACCCATAGCACTCACGCCGTCGCCTGGGCGCAGGCGGGTCTGGATATTCCCATCCTGGGAACAACCCATGCTGACCATACGCATCAGGACATTCCCTGCGCCCCCGTCCTGACCGATGAGATGATTCAGGGCGACTACGAACACGAAACGGGCCACCAGATTTTCAATTGTTTTGCTGAGAAAGGGCTATCTTACAAAGAAGTAGAAATGATACTTCTACAAAATCATGGGCCATTTACCTGGGGCAAGACTGCCGAAAAAGCCGTTTATAATGCCGCAGTGCTGGAAGAAATTGCGCGGATGGCCTATTTAACCCTGCAAATTAATGCCGCAACGCCTCGTCTGAAGGATACACTTCGATTAAAGCACTACGAACGTAAACATGGGGCTAACGCTTACTATGGTCAGGGCTGTTAAGCAGAATAAGCGCTTTTAGGCTTATTTAACCCGAATAAATTTTGAATAACAGGGATCACAAAAAGGCAAGAGCGTCAGCATATCCCCCTGAATTTTCAGACCCTGTTGAAAAGCGACGTTAGCCCGATTGGTGTTAATATATAGCTTTAGAAATAAACTGTCGGGATACGTCGCGTCAACCCGGTAGTATTTGGTCGCTGTATAATAGGTCATCTGACTTCCATCAACACTTAGCTGACCATCTGAATTAAACGTAATCGTTTGCGGGGGAGTAGCCGAATAGTAAAGTGTGGTGTCGATAGTGAGGTTTCGGGTCGTTCGGTAAGTGGTCTTCGATTTATTTAAGGTATCGAATTTTATCGCTTTACCATCCCGATAGATGGTGCCCGTGTCCCGGCGGGTAATGACCGTATCCCGATCAATAATCTGTACAGAATCTTTTTGAAACCGCCGTTCTACAAGCCGCCATGTGCCCGTAATACGCGGGTCACCCGCACCGGGCGAAAACCCGGATGTCGTGTCTTTGCAGTCGATTAGCAGGCTTGCCAGAAATAGGGTTAGGGTTAAATAAACTACGTTTTTCACAACTTAACGATACCGTTTGTAGGCTAACGAACAGATGGTTTCTGCCATTGTCCGATATAGCATTGCATGTAGACGGATGCGACAACCATTCAGATGGCGCACCCACCCAAACACTTACACAAACTCCGTGCCCCGCTCTTTGGCATCGGCCACAAAGTTTTTTACTTTCTGCTCTTCCTCCTTCCGGCAAATCATCAGCACGTTATCATATTCGGCCACGATATAGCCATCTAAGCCGTTCACGACCACCAATCGGTCTTTCGGGGTTTTAATGATGCAGTTCTTCGTGTCATACAGCATAATGTGGCCGTCGATGACGTTGAAGTCCTCGTTCTTGTCCGACACTTCGTACAGCGACTTCCAAGTCCCCAAATCCGACCAGCCAAAATCACTCAGAACAACATACACATTTTCCGCTTTTTCCATCACGCCGTTGTCGATGGAAATGCTTTTGGTATGCGAATAGGCTTTATCAATAAATGCTTTTTCCTGGTTGGTATAGTAAGCGCCTTTCCCTTCGTCGAAAATCTCGGCTACTTCGGGCAGATGGGTTTCAAATGCCTTAATGATTGCCTGTACGTTCCAAACGAAAATTCCCGCATTCCAAACGAATTCGCCACTTTCCAGAAACTGCCGGGCCAGTTCGATATGCGGCTTCTCGGTGAATGTCTTTACTTTCTTGACCGTATTACCTGATTCGGGAATATACTGTATGTAGCCATAGCCAGTATCGGGGCGGCTCGGCTGAATACCCAGCGTTACCAAAATATCCTGCTCTTTCGTAGCGTTGAGAGCGGTCTGAATGGTCCGTTTGAAGTCGTCTTCCTTCAGAATAATGTGATCAGCCGGGGCTACGACAATATTCGCTTCGGGGTCATTCTGGGCAATTTTGTAACAGGCATACGCTATGCAGGGAGCTGTGTTACGGGCAATGGGTTCGCACAGAACCTGATCGTCGGATAACTGCGGCAGTTGCTGCTGACAAAGGTCTTTGTAGAGCGAACTGGTTACGATAAAGATATTTTCGGGAGGGCAGATGCCGTCGAAACGGTCGGCAGTTTGTTGAAGAAGGGTTCGGCCTGTGCCAAGAACATCATGAAATTGTTTGGGGTAACTCGTCCGGCTGAAGGGCCAGAACCGCGTTCCGACGCCACCTGCCATAATAATGACATAGGTATGATTCATTTGTCCACAAGGATTGTTGAAGCAAAGTTAGTTGATTTACAAAAACAAACAGTCAGCCAGATTGGTTACAACTTGTTAATTATCTATAAGAAACTATAACCTAAATAAGAAATTCTTTTTCGTCTCGTTTCTAAAAGTCCCCACCCACGGCCCGCAATAAGGCTATTGAGTATTGAATTTCCTGACTGCGTAGCTGAACTAATTGCTGTTCGGTGGTCAAAATTGTGCGCTGAGCATCAAGTACTTCCAGATATGTAGCCAGTCCCCGGACGTAGAGTTCGCGATTGTATTGTTCGGTACGACGGGCCAACGCCAGGGTTTGCCCTTGCAGGTCGATTTGCTGACGCAGAAGCGTCAGGTTATCCAACGCTGTTTCGGCATCCCGCTGAGCCAGTTGCAGTGCCTGCAAATAGATTTGCTGGTTAGTTACCACCTGTTGTTTCGACAGGGCAATGTTCTGGCGGGCACGATGACCTTCGTAGAGTGGCACCGATGCATTCACCCCAATTAGATAGGTAGCACTGGTAGGTGTAAACCACGGAAGCGGCTTCCCCGACAAAAATCCCCCCGTTCCAACCAGCGTTATACGCGGCTGGGTACTATTCTGCTGAACTGTAACCTGAGCGGCCACCACTTCATTCTGCCGAATAAACTGTACCAGATCGGGTCGACGCTGCAACTGTTCTGTCGACACGCTGGCATATGGATAGGTAGGAACAGTAATTGGCAATGCACCCGGCGGAACCAAAAACTGGGTCGGGTCCTGGGCGCAGAGTTGGGCGAGTCCGTTAACCAATTCGGCCCGGGCGCGTTCGAGACCTTTTAGTGTAACCTGCAAACCAGCGTAATCGGTTTCGGCTCGTTGCACATCAATCTGGTTGATCAGCCCAACTCGAAAGCGTTCTCGAAGTATTGACAAGGTTGTGTCGCGGGATTGGATAGTCCGGCGAAAAACGGCCTGTTCCGCATCGTTTCCGCGAATGAGCAGGTACGTTCGGGCAATGTCGGACGCTAAGGAGAGCCGAAACGCCTGATAATCGGCAGCGGAAGCCTGGGCCTGCAAATCGGCGACGGTGATGCTGCTGCGGATGCGTTTGAACAGATCAAGTTCATAGCTGGCATCAATGGGCAGCAGTTGAAATGTATTGAGTTGAAACCGTGGAAGCTGGTCGGCCTGGTTTGGAATAGCGAGTGGCCGGTGTTCCGATAAACTTTGCGTTGTAACCAGAGCCGAACTCCGCAAAGAAGGTGATAAGAACGATTGAGCCACTTTCACCCGAATGCGGGCTTCTTCTAATCGGCTTAGAGCCGCTTTCAGATTAGGACTATTTGCCAGGCCTAAATCAATCAGCGATTCGAGCATAGGATCACCAAACCGTTTGAAACCGCTGATAACCAATGCGGGTGATGTATCGCCCGCCACCGAACCGGGCGTCAGATTCGTGGGTTGAATTGAATTCCCGGTAGTTGCTGGTCTCTGCGACTGAACAGTACCCGGTGAATTGACCGGCCCGGCACCCGGCTGAACGGTTACCGCGCCACCCGGTGGAGTTGCGGGGGTGGTTTGCGCGTTAGCCTGGAAAGCAGGTATACAGCCCAAAAGACTCACCCCTATACAAACTGTTCTGACAAATACATTCATCGTTGAGCTACGGTTTTTCCGGCATCGGCTTCTTTCCGAAATCGAACTTTCTGCCCATCCCGCAACCGATCATTCGGGTTCGTTATCACCATTTCCTGCCCGGTCAGGCCGTTGACCGCTTCGAGGGTTGTGCCATAGTCGCGGCCGAGGGTAATCGGGACGAACCGTACACGCTGGTCAGTGCCAACCACGACCACACGCGGTCCCTGAGAGGTTATCTGCAAGGCGTTTGCGGGAATTAATACCGGAGCATTAGCGGCAATCATATCAAATTTCACCTGGCTATATAAACCGGATGGCAGTTCCCGTTTCGGGTTCGGGATAACCACCTCGGCCAGCAAGGTTCTGGATTCGTTTCGCAAAGCGCCCGAAGTCCGCACTACTTTTCCTGAAAACGTCTGGTTTTTTAGTTCAGGCACCACCACTGTAGCGGGCATACCAATCTTGATGAGACTAAAATAGGTTTGGGGCACATCGACAAATACGCGTAGCATTCCCAACTCCGAAATGGTAAACAACGGCTGGCCCGCTCCCGGCGACACCAGCGCCCCGTTTTCGGCAGTTCGGCTGGTAATTACGCCATTGAAAGGTGCCCGAATTTGCTGCAAGTCTTTCAGGGCCTCTAATCGCCCCAGATTAGCTTTAGCCACACTCACCGCCGACTGACGGGTATCAATGTCCTGTTTAGCGACTGCACCGGGTAGCTGTACACTTTGCAGACGGTCGAGGTTGCTTTTGGCTAATTGCTGATCGGCTTTGGCGCGGGCAATGTCCTGATCAAGTTCAGGCGCGTCAATCGTAGCCAGCAACTGCCCCTGCCTTACCTGTGCGCCAATGTCTACATACCACCGACGCAAAAACCCCTGCGTGCGGGCATAGAGGGGAGTTTGCCGATAAGGTTGAATCTGGCCGGGCAGGGTCAGTCCCGTCGTGTCCGACGAGTGTTTCAGCGGAACAGCGTTCACAATCGGTTCCCGGTTTTTTTCTGCCGTAGCCTCTGCCTTTAGTGCCTGATTGTTTTTCAGCCGGGGTAATATGCCGAAAAAGACAAATAGGGCAATCAGTATCAGTAAAGGAAGTATAATTCTAAACGCTTTCATAGTCCTGATGGCAATGCATTAAGTTAAGTGCTTAACCTCCACAACAGCCTCCTTGTTGAGCGGCCCGTAGAGGTGTGGAAATCGTTCGTTGTTTGTGGACAGTTCGTACTTCAGTTTATGCGTAAGCCGCGAGGGGTCAACATGCAGTAACAATAAGTCGGGTACGCTCTGATAATACCGTTCCAGCACACCGGCAACCTGTTCTTTTTCAGATAGATGAATAAAGCCTTCCGTTTCTAAACTTGCAGCCTGATAATCGGCCTGGTCTTCCTGTTTCGCCCAATCGGCAGCCGAAACGACGTGATAAATCAAACTCATGCAATAGCGGGTGTAGGTTGAGGTTTGGCTTTGGGTTTACGGGCGAGGTAACTAAACACGACGGGCACAAATAGCAAGGTTGTGAACGTCGCCATTAAAAGCCCGCCAATCACTGCCCTGCCCAGCGGGGCATTCTGTTCGCCCCCTTCGCCCAGCCCCAGCGACATCGGCAACATCCCGATTATCATGGCAATAGCGGTCATCATAATGGGCCGTAACCGCGTTCGGCCGGCTTCAAGGGCCGCTTCGTAGGGATTACCGCCCACTTCGGGCAAATGGTCTTTGGCAAAACTGACTAACAGAATACTGTTGGCGGTGGCTACCCCAACGCTCATGATTGCGCCCATCAGCGACGGAATGCTAAAGGTAGTACCCGTTAGAAACAGCATCCAGACCATGCCACACAACGCCCCCGGCAACGCCGTGATGATAATGAACGGATACCGGAACGACTGGAAATTGACGACCATCAGCAAATAGACCAATAAAGCCGCGAACACAATGCCCAGCCCCAGCCGATTGAACGCGCTTTCCATGCTCTCGACCTGCCCCCGAATGGAAATGACATTACCTGGTTTAAGCTGACTTTTATATTCGTTAGTGATACTTTCCAGTGCCTTTGCAACCGATCCTAAGTCAGTTCGTTCGACGGAGGCATAGACATCGTAACTCGGTTGGGTATTCACCCGGTTGATAATTACCGGCGCTGTCGTGCGCTTCATGGTGAGTATGTTGCTCAACAACTGTGGGCTGCTTTGCGAACGCCCGTCGGTCTGGCCCGACGTAACAGGTATTCGAAGGAGTTTCTCGTAAGAATCCAGTTTGTAGGGCGGTGTCTGTACAGCAATAATATAGGGGAACCCAGTATTAGGATCAGGCCAGAAGTTGGGGCGGGTCTGGCCGGTACCACTCAGTGAAATATTCAGGTTAGTTGCTACTCTCTGCTCAGTCAGGCCCAATTGGCCAGCCCGCTCGCGGTCAACGTCCAGAAAGAGTTCGGGGGCGTCCAATACCTGATGCAAATGCACGTCGACTAAACCCGGCACCTGCGCCATTTTATCCTGCATTTCACGGGCAATTTTCAGGTTATTCGCCCGGTCGAAACCCGATACCTGAATGTCGATAGAAGCCGTCAGACCGAAGTTCAGAATCTGGCTCACAATATCGGCAGGCAGGAAAAAATACGTTACATCGGGCATTTCTTCCCGTAGTCGTGCCCGCAGTTCGCGCACGTAATCGCCGGTTGAGTGCGACCGTTCTTCGTTGAGCGAAATTAGTAATTCAGCATCGGCAGCGCTGGCCGTTGAGTTATCTGAGAAGAAGAAATTATATCGCTCCGAGGTAAGACCGATGTTGCTGATAATTGACCCCAGTTCATCTTCGGGAATAACCTCCCGCACAATTTCGGCTGTTTTAGCCGAAACCTCTTCGGTCGCTTCGAGCCGGGTCCCGGCTGGTGCGCGCAGGTGAAGCCGCATTTGCCCCCCATCGACACTCGGAAAAAAATCGCGCCCGACAAAGGGCATCAGGACCACGGTAAAAATAACCACCGCCAGAAATACCCCAAATACTGTCCGGCGGTTGGTAAGCACCCATTCTAATGCCCCCAGGTAACGCGCCTGGAACCGGTCGAAGCCCCGGTTAAACCGATTGTAGATACGACGGAAGGCATTCGGGCGTTTTGTTTCGCTCAGGTCGTGCTGATGTTCGTGCCGGAGCATAAGGTCGGCCAGCGCAGGGACCAGCGTTCGCGAGAGCACATACGAAGCCAGCATGGCAAATACCACCGCTTCGGCCAGCGGCCCAAACAGGAACCGCGCCGGACCTTCCAGAAACAATACGGAGGTGAAAACGATACAAATTGTGAGCGTGGACACAAGGGTTGGCGTAGCAATCTGCTGAGCGCCCTCCAGAATAGCCTGCCGCAATGGCATGCCTAATTCTTCGTTTCGGTGAATGTTTTCGATGGTTACGGTAGCATCATCTACCAGGATACCAATAGCAAGAGCTAATCCGCCGAGGGTTTGAATATTTAGGGTTTCGCCCAACAGGTAAAGTACAATGAGCGACGCCAGGATCGAAAGCGGAATCGAAATGGCTACGATGAGCGTGCTGCGCCAGCTACCCAGAAAAAGCAGAATCAGCGCAGCCGTCAGCAAGGCTGCAATCAACCCTTCAATCAGCACCCCTTTAATAGAAGCCCGCACAAATAACGACTGATCGAACAGGGCTTCGATTCGCAGATTCGACGGGGCCGCAGCCCGAACGGTTGGCAGAATCTGATTCTTGATTTTATCGACTATCTCGGTGGTCGATGCGTTACCCGTCTTCACAATCCGCATCAGCGCGCCCTTGCTCCCATCCTGCTTCACAATGTTGGTTTGAACGGCCGCTCCGTCATGCACGTTCGCGACATCGCGCATGTGAACAGTTGTTCCGCCGACCACTTTAATGGGAATATCGTTCAGGGTAGTAATTACATCGGGTTTGGAGTTGAGCCGGATGTTGTATTCGCGCTCCGCAACCCGCAGCGAACCACCCGGCAACGTCAGGTTTTGTGCCGCCACGGCGTTGGTGACCTCTTCGGGCGTAACGTTGTAAGCTGTTAACTGGTCGGGGTCCAAATCCACGGCAATCTGCCGACTTTTCCCACCAAACGCCTGCGATAGCCGACTGCCGGGCACGGTCGAAATTTGGGGGCGAACCCTTGTCTGGGCATAGTCGGTAATTTGGGGTTCCGTCAGGCTATCCGACGATAGACCAAGTTGGAGCACAGGCACATCGGTTGCGTTATAGCGCACAATCAGCGGTGGCTGGGTGCCGGGCGGCATTCGGACTAAGATTGTCTGTGAAATAGCCGTTACCTGAGCCAGTGCTTCTTCAATTTTAACGCTGGGCTGAAAGAATATCTTCAGTACTGCCGTGCCGTTATACGTCTGCGACTCAATCCGCTGAACATCGCTTACATTGTTAATGATCGACGTTTCGGAGAAGTTCGTAATCATCTTCTCCATCTCGTTGGTCGACAGGCCACTATACCCCCAGATTACGGATACGACCGGTATGTTGATACGCGGAAAAATGTCCGTTGGCATCTGCGTAACGGCCAGTCCGCCCATAATCATAATGAGCAGCGCCATTACCGCAATCGTGTATTTTTTTTCTAACGCTAAACGGACAATCCACATGGCGAATAAGGCAAATAGGCGACCATAGTTAATCTTGCGGAGGTATTATTACTCAAAGACAAGAAGGGAACTTGAGTATAATTGAACAAAAACAAGAATTTAGCTGTAGAGACCTTTCGTTTTCAACCTAATGACAGGCAATTTAGTTGCATTATTCCAGAAAAACGAATGACGATAATTGACTTATTCAAAGAAGAAATTGATACCACCAGGTGAAGTAAAGTGGTGGCTTATCTGAAAATTCCGCGTCTGCTATTCAACGGAAAACGTCGTAATTTTGCCGCCACAACAAAATTGATTCAGATTATGCCAAAGGCGCAGATGAATACGGATAAGGGCACCATGCTAATCGAGTTTTTCGATAAAGATGCCCCTAAAGCAGTAAATAACTTTATTTCGCTTGCTAAAAAGGGATTTTACGATGGGGTGACATTCCACCGGGTTATTCCCAACTTCATGATTCAGGGGGGCGACCCAACCGGCACAGGCGCGGGTGGTCCCGGCTATACCATCGACTGCGAATTAACCGGCGATAATCAATACCACGACCGGGGCGTGTTGTCGATGGCGCATCGGGGCCGCAACACGGGTGGCTCACAGTTTTTCATCTGCCACAATCGCCAGAATACCGCTCACCTCGACCGCAACCACACGGTTTTCGGGAAAGTCGTTGAGGGTTTAGACGTGATTGATGAAATCCGGCAGGGCGATAAAATCAACAGCATTACTATTCTGGAAGAGTAATTGTAGCCTGGACCGCTGGTCCGGGTAGCCGAAGGCTAAGTTGTAGAGACTACAGTGTTAGCCCTCGGCTACCCGGACCAGCGGTCCAGGCTACGTATAGACCGGCACTTTTCGGAAAAAATAGCCAATAACTGCTAATACGACTGCTACAATATTACCTGCCGCAGCTACGATCTGAATCGTGTTATAGTCTGCCTGTTCTACGCTGATAGCTCTATACGCCCAGGCAAACACCAGTATGTAGGCAATGCTACGGAAGCGGTTAAAGACAATGGCTCCTACCAGCAACCCGACAATCAGAATGGCAATGGCCCAAGTCTGTTCGTTTAGTCCCAGTAAGTTAAAATTCGTCGATTTTAAATAAACTGCTACATTCAGGATAGTGGCCACCGTGAGCCAGCCGAAATAAATAGAGAAGGGAATCCGCGCCAGCCAGGTTTCTGTTGGCGATGCCGCCGACTCGGGCAACGTAGCATCAGGGTCAGTAGAAATAAGTGGAACGTGTGGCCTGGCCAACAGTCGCTGTTCAATAATGGCTACTGAGAAAAGCATTACCAGAATAACCAACAGCGCAACGCCAATGTACTCATTATTAAAGAGCGGACTCCAGATGGCATTGCAAAGCACGTTCAGCACAACCCACCAGCCAATGGCCCGGAAACGCGGATTCGTTCGTTGCGATCCTAATCCCTGATAAATGCCAAAGGCTAATAAGCCCAGAAAGATAAGCCCCCAGATAGAAAAGGCATAACCTGCCGGAGTTATCAGCGTATGGTACTTATCGGAAATTTCGGCGTTGGTTTTCCCACCGAACATACCGGCATTAGAAAGATAATTCATCACAATCATCGTGATGATGCTGAACAGAACGGCGACCTGTCTGAGCTTATCGTTTTGCATAAAAAAACCCATTAGTTGACAGCCTTATCAACCAATGGGTCTATACGTTTGTTTCCAGATTAACTATAGTTCCAGAATCTTAAATTCGGTTCGGCGGTTGCGCTGGTGTTCCTCTTCGGTTTTGGCGTTCTTCACAATCAATACGGTTTCGCCATAACCTTTGTAAGTCATGCGGTCGGCAGCAATACCTTTCGAGACAATGTATTCCACCGCCGACTTAGCCCGGTTCTGCGATAGTTTCTGGTTGTATGCATCGCTGGCGCGGGCATCCGTATGCGAACCCAGTTCGATTTTCAGCGTTGGGTTATCCTGCAAAATGGCCACGAGTTTATCCAATTCAATAGCCGCATCGGGGCGGATATTATACTTGTCGAGGTCGTAATAAATATTTTCCAGTACAAACGTTTTATTCAACGTCGCCTTGTCGAGCAAAATGGGTACGTTGAACGTGGTATCGGTTTGCGGCTTGGTCAGGAAAATCTGCGGAATGCTCTTGCCCTGCATCGTGAACTGTTCCCGGCGAGTCAGGTAGCCTTTTCGTTCGGCCAGAATCGTATAATCTTTCCCTTCCTGCAACGGGTATTTGCCAAATGTACCCGGCTGACCAGTGGTCACTTCGGCGATGGGTTGCCCAGTGGCATCGTCTAAAATCCGCACCCGTGCTGAATCGAGCGGAACGATGGGCGTTTCGTTGGCCGAAACCGTTCCAGCCAAGAAGTAACGCACCACTTTGGGCGCGTCGGCAGGTGGGTTCTGAGCAATCGTTGGTGTATCGGGAGCCGCACCTTCCTGGAAGAAATAAATATCATCATCACCTTTACCACCGGGCCGGTTTGAGGCTAAAAACCCTTTGGTGGCTTCGGTATAAATCAGGCCAAAATCGTCGGCGGGCGAGTTTATTGGCTGGCCCATGTTCTCCACCCGCGTAACGCCCCCGGAGCGCGTAGCGACAAACACATCTAATTTCCCCAAGCCCGGATGCCCGTCCGACGCAAAGTACAATTTAGCGTTCTGCCCTACATACGGAAACATCTCATCGCCGGGCGTATTAATGTCTCGGCCCATATTGACCGGACGGCTAAACCGACCCGATGCGTCAATGCTGGTCCGATAGAGGTCGATCCCACCGGCACCACCGGCCCGATTGGAGGCAAAGTAAAGCGTTCGACCATCGCCCGAAAACGCGGGTGACCCGTCCCAGGCCGTCGAATCACTAATCGGCAGGCGTAAAGGTTGGCTCCAGCCTCCTTCGCCTAATCGACTGATATACAAATCGACGTCTAAGCCACCTTTGCGTTTGCCGTTATTTCCCCGCGCAAAGACCATTGCCTTTCCGTCTTTCGAGAAAGCTGGAGTGCCTTCGTTCACGTCACCCTGAGAAACATTCGTGCTGAATAGTTCAGGCGCGGGTGCTGTGCCCGTTTCGTCAGGCTTCGGATTTAGTTTGGCCTTATACAGGCCCAGCATAGGCTGACCATTATTTTTATAGACAGTTTCCTTGCGCGACGCGGTAAAAATCAATTCTTCACCCCGAATAACCGGCGCAAACTCAGCTCCCGGCGAATTCAGGTTACTCATGTTTCGTAGGTTGATGAGCAATTTGTTTTTCGCAATGGCCTCAATGGCCCGCAGCGTTTCTACTTCTCGCCGGGCCTTATCAATCGTGGCTTTGGCAGTGGTTTTGGGTGCGTTGCTCACATATTGCTGCAACTGATCCAGCGCCCCGGCATAATTCCCCTGCGATTTCAAGGCATACGCATAATTAAAGCGGGCATCCGGTTCGGTGGTGTTGGCTTCGATGGCTTTCTGATAAAATGGTACGGCCTCCCCAAAACGGTTCGATAAGCGATAGGATTCTGCCGTGTAGTAATTTAATCGGGCGGGGTCGATGCTGCCCGACGATGCTTTTTGAAACTGCGTCAGGGCCAGATTGTATTCACCGGCATCGAAATGACGAACCCCTTTTTTATACGCCTGCATGGCCGAGTTGCAGCCCGTTAGCATGAGGGCCAGACTCAACGCCACCAGCAGCACAGACGACGTATTGATTTTCATAAAAGTAGAAGCAGAAACGATTCCGCGCCCAAGATAAGGCAAATTCGGGCGGGTCTTACTTTTAACGAATAGAATCGGGTTTTATTGAAGATTGATGTAGCGCGGACATCCTGTCCGCACTACTTTTCTCTACTGCCCTACTTCTTCGGCCACTTCCTCCGCATACGCATCTGTCGGTATACACGAACAAACCAGATTCCGGTCGCCGTAGGCCGAGTCAATCCGGCTAACGCTGGGCCAGAATTTACGGGCACGAACTTGTGGTAACGGATAAACGGCCTTCTCACGGCTGTAAGGCCGGTTCCAGGTATCACTTAAAGCAATAGTTGCCGTGTGTGGAGCGTACTTCAATACATTACTGCTCCGGTCGGCTTCGCCCGTTTCCACTTCGCGGATTTCATTACGAATGGCAATCATGGCCTCGCAGAACCGGTCGAGTTCGGCTTTTGACTCCGACTCGGTTGGCTCAATCATGAGCGTACCCGCTACCGGAAATGACACGGTAGGCGCATGAAAACCGTAGTCCATCAGTCGTTTGGCAATATCTTCCACTTCTACGCCCGTTGCCATTTTGAACGGACGGCAATCGATAATCATCTCATGGGCACAGCGACCGTTCGTACCCGCATAGAGCGTATCGTAATAGCCTTCCAAGCGCGTCTTGATGTAATTGGCGTTCAAAATAGCTTTTTTCGTCGCATTGGTCAGTCCTTCGCCCCCCATCATGGCAATGTAGGCATACGAAATCGTCAGGATGCTGGCCGAACCATACGGAGCCGCCGATACAGCCCCTGCTGCTTTTTGTGCTTTGTCTTCCACCACATGCCCTGGTAAAAAGGGCACCAACTGCGGAGCTACGCCAATGGGTCCCATACCCGGGCCACCGCCCCCATGCGGAATGCAGAAAGTTTTGTGAAGGTTCAGGTGGCAAACGTCGGCACCAATCGTGGCCGGAGAAGTCAGGCCCACTTGCGCGTTCATATTCGCCCCATCCATATACACCTGCCCGCCGTTTTCATGAATGATGGCACAGATTTCTTTAATGCTTTCTTCAAATACGCCATGCGTTGACGGATACGTAACCATCAGGCAGGAAAGGTCCTGGTTGTGTTCCTCGGCTTTCGCTTTTAGGTCGGCTACGTCGATGTTGCCGCGCTCGTCGCATTTCACGATGACTACCTTCATACCCGCCATGACCGCGCTGGCGGGGTTGGTCCCGTGCGCCGACTGCGGAATTAGGGCAATGTTCCGGTGATGGTCGCCCCGGCTTTCGTGGTAGGCCCGAATCACCATCAATCCCGCATACTCGCCCTGTGCGCCCGAATTGGGTTGTAGCGACATAGCCGCAAAGCCTGTAATTTCGCAAAGCCAGTCGTTTAGGTCGGCAAATAGCTGCTGATAGCCTGCGGTCTGGTCTTTGGGCGCAAAGGGATGCAGCTTGCCAAACTCCGGCCACGTTACCGGAATCATTTCGGCAGTGGCGTTCAGTTTCATGGTGCAGCTTCCCAGCGAAATCATGGAATGCACCAGCGACAGGTCTTTTTCTTCCAGTGATTTCAGGTAACGCAACATCTCATGTTCGGTATGGTGCGTGTTGAATACTGGATGCGTCAGGTAGTCTGATTTCCGAATGAGCGACTCTGGCCATGTTAATTCCAGTTCTTCCAGAAGCACGTCCATATCGACTTTAATACCGAAAACAGTCAGGAGTTCGGTTACATCGTGCAGAGTTTTGGCTTCGTCGAATGACACGCCGACGTGCTCATCATCGTCAAAGTAGCGAAGGTTAATCTGAGCGGCTTTCGCCGACTTTTTTAACGACTCAACATCCGAAACTTTCAGGGTTATGGTATCGAAATAATTCTCGGTTGTTAATTCGTAGCCATTCCAGCGCAGGGCGGTTGCAAAGATTTTGGTCAGCGTATGCACCTGTTCGGCAATGGCCCGGAGCCGCTGGGGGCCGTGATAAACGGCATAACTTCCGGCCATCACCGCCAGCAATACTTGCGCCGTACAGATATTAGACGTGGCTTTTTCGCGACGAATATGCTGTTCGCGGGTCTGTAGCGCCATCCGCAGGGCAGGTTTTCCTTCGGCATCCTGCGATACGCCAATAATTCGGCCTGGAATCTGCCGCTTAAACGCATCGCGTGTGGCAAAGAAAGCCGCGTGTGGCCCACCATACCCCATCGGTACACCAAATCGCTGAGAAGACCCTACGACCACATCAGCCCCCATTTCGCCGGGTGACGTCAATACAGTCAGAGCCAGCAGGTCGGCGGCAACGGCTACCGTAATACCCAATTCGTGTGCTGACGCAATTAGGTCTGTGTAATCAAATACTTCCCCGTCTGAAGCCGGATATTGTAGCAGCATCCCGAAAATATCGCCGTTCGTCAGGTCAACCGAGCGGTGGTCGCCGATAAGTACGTTGATATTCAAGGGAGTGGCCCGCGTCAGTACCACGTCAACGGTTTGCGGATGGCAACGTTCCGACACAAAGAATGTGCTGGCCGATTTGCGGTTCGCCGGGCGCATAGCGTAGAGCATATGCATGGCTTCGGCGGCTGCGGTCGCTTCATCTAAAAGCGATGCGTTAGCCAAATCCATCCCGGTCAGGTCCGATACAACCGTCTGAAAATTGAGCAGAGCTTCGAGTCTTCCCTGCGCTATTTCGGCCTGATAGGGCGTATAGGCCGTATACCAGGCCGGATTTTCAAGAATATTGCGGAGAATGACGTTCGGCGTCAGCGTATCGTAATAGCCTGTGCCGATATAGGATTTGAATACTTTATTCTGACCAGCCAGTTTCTTAAAATCCGTCAGAAACTGCATTTCTGACTTGGGAGCCGGTAAGTTGAGAGGAGCAGCAAGCCGGATGGCATCCGGGATAGTTTGTTGAATCAGTTCGTCGATGGACGTTACACCAACTGTTTTGAGCATCTCGGCCTGGGCCGCGTCGGTCTGACCGTGATGCCGGTCTTCAAATATGTCTGTTTGCTGAAGCTTTAGTTTCATGCCGGGGTCGCCCTCGTTTTCGTTTTAATGGAAACTCAAATTTACGGCAAAACGTGCGATTTCTTAGCCCGGCGACAACAGTACTCCCTGTATATTATTGATTTAATTTTGCCGTTGATAAAATTAGGTCTAATTTTTGATGTTGGACAAACCAAGCCCATAGTACCGTTAATCATGTCGAAGAAAGGTAAAGTAAAAACGCAGTCCTCTGCGCCTAAACCAAGAATTTCTCCTGAACAAACGTCTCCGGCGGTGGCCGTCACGCCCACGCCGAAAGCCAGACCAGAGCCTGTATTGCCCGTCGAATCTTCGACTGTTCCTGCTTCCCAGCTAATACTATTCACGAAAAAGGTAAAATGGTTTGTTGGTATCTGCGTAGCCCTTTTCCTGCTGCTGACTTTATTGAAAATACACGGCGCGTCGGTAGCTATGTGGAACCAGATTGTGCCGGATGGGTCGAATCCAAAGCGGGGAATCATTTCGGGGCAGGCCCGCGCCATTCGGGTCGATGAGTATGGCGTGTTGACTCCGTATATGCTCTCGCAGGCCAAAAACGGTTTTGAACTCCGCAACGAAGTGATGGGCGATGGTAACGTGCCGTTGGTGCTGGGCGTTCCGGTAAAGCACTTTATTACGTTTTTTCGACCGCATTTCTGGGGTTATTTTCTCTTAGACACCGAACGCGGGTTTGCCTGGTGGTGGAACTTTAAAGTGTTTGGTATTCTACTTTCCGCTTTCTTTTTGTTTTTGGTGCTTACCCGAAATAGCTTCTGGCTGTCAGTGTTTGGCAGCATGTGGGTACTGCTCTCGTCGGGTACGCTGTGGTGGTTTTCAACGGGCTTGACGGAAATGATTATCGGCACCTGCCTGTTGCCGGTGGCGGTTATTTATCTGCTTTACGGTCAAAATCGCCAGCAAATTATTGCAGGCGCTTTGCTGGCGGCATGGGGTAGTTTGTATTTTGCGTCGCACTTGTATCCGCCCTACCAGGTGCCACTTGCTTATTTGATGGGCTTCCTGCTGTTGGGTTATGGTTTCAGCCGGAAGCGGGCCGATTTGTTTGCCAATTTTCCCATGAAAGCCGTTGGGGTCGTCACGGCGCTGGCTTTGATTGGCGTTATCGGGTTCTTTTATTACCGCGATGCCAAGTCCACTCTTGACCTGATGCTCAATACAGCTTATCCGGGCAAGCGACTTGAATATGGCGGCACCGGATTTCAGAGCAACTGGTTTTCCGAATACTTCAACAGCTTTTTCATTACCGACCAGCATTTTCCCGCCAAATGGCTGAATATTTGCGAGTTATCGCACTATATCACCTTTGCGCCACTGATTTTTGGCTGGATGATTTACCAGTATGCCACCACCCGGAAGGTGAATCTTATACTGCTTGGGCTTGCTTTGTTTGTATTGTTCGGCTGGCTGTGGATTGAAGTAGGTTTTCCGCAATGGCTCGGTAAACTGACGCTGATGAACACCAGCCCCACCCGCCGGACACAGATTCCGTTTGGGTTGGGTAATGTGTTCTTAACCCTTGTTTTTCTGTATGATACCCGAAATGTGTCGGCGTCCGTATCGCCATTAGTGCGCGGGCTGGCCGTTGCGAGTGCCATTGCTATTGTTGTATTGGCTGCTTACCAGAACAACACCGCTGCGCCCGGCTTTTTCCGCGCTGACCAGTTGGCCATCGGAGCCGTCTATTTCGGCATTCTGAACGCCCTGGTTTTGCCGGTCTGGTCGTTTCAATACCGAACGGTTCTGTTCTGCGTGGGTGTTTTGGGGGCACTTCTGCCCAACTTACGGGTCAACCCCGTAGCCAAAGGCTTAACGCCCATTACTGAAAATGTGCTCTATCGGGCGGTCGATAGTATACGGGAACAGGACCCCGATGCCCGCTGGGTGGTGTTCGGCAATAACTTTCTGACCTATTTAGTTGGAGCAACGGGCGTAAAGCAGATTAGCGGAGTTAAGTACACGCCAAACTTTGCCATTATGCGCCAGATTGACCCAAAAGCCAAGCGCGATACGGTCTACAATCGCTACGCCCACTCGGTTTATCGGCCTTATCCAAATCCAATTGATTCGGTCGTTATTGATAACGGCGGTAGTTATGATGCGTATGGTGTTTACATTGACCCCTGTTCGCCCAAACTGAAAAAGTTAAACGTGAAATACGCCGTGTTTGAAAAAGTGGATCAACCCGTTGAGACGCGTTGCATGACCTTAATTAACGAGCTGGGTTCGCTTAAAATCTACCGGATTAATAACTAAACCATGAAACCTGTTCAACCAGCCACCAACCGAATTCTGGCTATCGTTCCCTGCTACAACGAGCAGGATTGCATTGCCGGTGTGGTGCGTGACCTGCACGCTATCCGCGACCGGTTCAATTTGCCGATGGATGTGCTGGTGGTAAACGATTGCTCCCGCGACCGCTCGAAGGAGGTGCTGCGCCAGTTGGATTGCCTGCATTTGAATCTGCCGGTTAATCTTGGTATTGGTGGAGCCATGCAAACGGGGTATAAATACGCGCAACGATATGGCTATGGCTATGCGGTGCAGGTGGATGGCGACGGGCAACACCCCGCCGACCAGTTAATTCAGGTACTTCGGCCCGCGCTCGATGGCAAAGCCGACGTGGTGATTGGCTCCCGCTATCTGGAACGCAAGGGGTTTCAGTCATCGGCGCTACGCCGGATAGGGATTCGCTATTTCCGCCATTTAAACTATTTCCTGACGGGGCAAACCGTTCGTGATAGCACGTCGGGGTTTCGGGTATTTAATAGCAAAGCGCTTACCTTAGCCAGTCAATATTACCCGGATGAATACCCTGAACCGGAAGCTATCATCTTGTTTGGGTTGCAGCACCTGCGTATTCTGGAAGTGCCGGTCGAGATGCGGCACCGGCAGGGGGGCGTATCGTCGATTCGGGCGTTTAGCAGCCTCTATTACATGATTAAGGTGACGCTGGGAATTCTGTCTGCTTATTTACGATACAGCCCGTATGGAAAACGTAGTTCCGTTTAAAATCCAGCTTATCAGCATCATCGGGACGGTTTGCTTCATGTTCTACATCGTCCGGCTGATTGTGCGCGGACGGTTGCGGGAAGAATACGCCATCATCTGGATTGTCTGTACGCTGGTATTGCTGGTGCTTTCCATCTGGCGCAAAGGGCTGGAAACCATCTCGCTGGCGTTAGGCGTGTATTATCCGCCATCGCTGTTATTCCTGTTCGCGATTTCGGCCATTGTGTGTTTTCTGGTGCATTTGTCGGTCGTCAACTCCAAAATGCAGCACAGCATTAAAGATTTGACCCAGGAACTCGCCTTGATGCGCCACGAACTGGAACAACTGAAACAGGATAACTTGGATAAATCAGCCCCAGCGAGCGCGGACACTCCGGCGAAGGCTGCCATAAACTCATGAATCCTGAATTAAGCATTCTGATTGTGTCCTACAACAGCCGTGCCGACCTTGCCCGCTGTTTGCCGACAATTTACGCTCAGAACTACAGATCCTACGAGATTATTCTTGTCGATAATCACGGTCACGACGGCGTTGCCGAATTCGTAACGAACTATTATCCAACCATCCAACTGATTTCAAACCCAGCCAACACCGGCTATGCGGGTGGCAATAACCTGGGGCTTCGGCAGGTGAAAACACCCTGGCTATTGCTGCTAAATCCCGATACTGAACTTCGTCCCGGCTGCCTGGCCATGCTGATGGAAACGGCGCATACTTATCCCGACGCGCTGATAACACCCAAGCTGCTAAATCCTGACGGACTGACTATTAACACTTGCGGCAATCAAATGCATTACACCGGCATAACCACTTGCCGGGGCTTGAACGAACCATCTGAGGCCTATCATGGACTGCAATCCGTCTCCTTGCTGTCGGGGGCAGCTTTCGTAGCGCCTACCGAAGCCCTGCGCCGATTGGGCGGTTTTGATGAAACGTATTTTATGTATTTTGAAGACACCGACCTGTCATTGCGGGCGCGGTTGCTGGGGTATTCGCTCTTTTGCCAGGCCGATGCCGAAATTGTGCATCACTACACCCTGAACATGAACGCGGGTAAATTTTATTACTTAGAACGCAATCGCCTGCTGACGCTGGGTAAAGTTTTATCCCAAAAAACGCTTATTTCACTGCTGCCCGCCCTGTTCCTGACTGAACTGGCTACGTGGGCCTATGCACTGCGCGGGTGGGCATTTCTGCGGGCGCGGTGGCGCGGATATGGCTGGCTGTGGACTCATCGAAAACCAATTCGGCAGGCCCGCCAAACCATTCAGGCAACCCGACAGCTTGACGACCGGGCGTTGCTACGGGCCAGTCAAACAACACTGCCCGTCACACAGGTCGCAACGGGCAGTGTTGGAAAAATGGTTGGACAGATAAGCGAATGGCTATTCGGTGTGCTACGGCCACAGGTGTTGCGTTAATTGATTCGCTCATAAACGGTCACCAATTCGTTATGCGTGAATAGGCCCGAAAACGCCTGCGAATTGACTGGAAAATACGCCTGATGCATGATTCGATAGCCCTGCGTGTCGATAATCTTGTGCGTTTTGAAATAGGCAGGATCTAAGAAGGTTTGGTGCGTAGCGTCATGCTTAAACCCTTTTACGCCCGGCACCACAAAAATTAGTCGCTCCAGACCAAGCCGCTGGCCGGTGGCCAACAGTTGTTTAATCACCTCGTTCGACTCAGTCAGATGTTCAAGCACGTGAGCCATCACCAGCGTCGAAAAGGTGTTGGCGGGTAGTTGATTAAGCTGATAAGCGTCTAATTCAGGATCGTAGAGCCGAACGTCAAGTCCCCGACTGCGGCAATACGCCACCGCCGAATCATTCACTTCCAGGCCAACCGACCCCTTCGGCAGCAGTTCCAGCAATTCGCCAACTCCGCAGCCAAAATCAATCGTGGGCCCGGTTACAAACCGGAGAATATTTTTGAAGTAGAGGTTATTACGTACCCAACGCCGGAAGCTGCTGCGCTCCAATTGATAGGTAGTGTATTCTTCTGCGTATAACTTCTCGCTCATGGCTAAAGAGAGGTTAAAAGGTAATTTTCGTTTCTACTGATTCTCTGGATTCCATCGTTTCTACTGATGAACGAGGTGTTCGTCATTCCGACGAAGCCGGGCGGCCGGTTTCGTCGGAATGACAAAATCCAAAGAGTTAATAGAATCCACAGTTACAACAATCAGGCCGAAAATGCACGTTACTGTTTTCCACCCGACACCTTTCCGGGCTTCGCTGGAACCCCCGGTTGCGAAATCTCGAAATTTTCTCTCTGCTTGGCATCGGTTACCATCTTCCGAACGTCGGCCAGCAGCTTTTTAGCGTCATACACTACGCCATCTTTCACGGTATAGATAACACCGCCTACGCGCTCAACTTCGTTTTTTTCATTCAGATGAATAGCCCCGGTGCCATAGAGCACTTTCAGGTTTGCTAATGGATTCTGGTCAATAATCACAAAATCGGCCAGTTTGCCCACTTCAACCGAACCAATCTGATCGGCCATGCCGAGCGCTTCGGCTCCTTTCAGCGTGGCCGCCCGGATTACTTCGAGCGGATGAAACCCGGCTTCCCGCAGGAGTTCGAGTTCGCGAATGTAAGCAAAGCCATAAAGCTGATAAATAAACCCGGAGTCGGAACCGGTGGTGACGCGTCCACCCCGGTTTTTATATTCGTTAATAAATTCCATCCAAAGCTGGTAGTTTTTCTTCCAGGCTACCTCCTGCTCTGTTCCCCACGAATGCCAGTACGACCCGTGCGAAATCCGGCTGGGGCCGTAGAACCGCCAAAGACTTGGCATCGTGTAATCGTCATGCCATTCGGCGCGTCGGGCCAGCATTAATTCGCGGTTGGCTTCGTAGATGTTAAAGGTAGGGTCGAGCGTAAAATCAAGTGCAATCAGTTCGTCCATGACCTTATTCCAGCGCTCAGAACCAGGTTTGGCGGCTTGCTGCCAGAGGTTTCCGGCTTCCTCAAACCGGTTCTGCTCGTTGTTGTAATTATAATTGGCCGGGTAATTCTGCACGGTTTTATCATCGAACAGCGCTTCAGGCAGACCGTACCAGTGTTCCAACGAAGTCAGGCCCGCTTTAGCCGTCGCCAGGGCATTCATCCGGGCCACTTCCAACTGCGCGTGGTGACAGGCCGACCGTAAACCTAATTTCTTATTCTCTTCTAAAGCCGCCCGAAAAATGGCGGGTTCAGCTCCGAAAAACTTAATGCCATCGGCTCCGCGTTTGGCGTTCTGTTGCACCCAGGCACGGGCCTGATCGGGTGTGCTGATGGGTTCCTTCGCGCCCTGCCCAAACACGGTGTAGGCTTTTATGCGCGGAGCGGTAATTTCGTTCTTCTCACTTTTGGCGCGATGTTCCAGTACCCAATCGAGACCGTTGCCGCAGGAAGGATCGCGGATGGTCGTGATGCCGTGCCCAAGCCAGAGCTTAAACACATACTCGGCGTTGGCCCCCTGCGCCTGCCCGCCAATGTGCCCGTGCATATCTACGAACCCGGGCATCAGGTACATGCCTTCGCAGTTTAATTCTTTATCGCCGGAATTTGCTTTTGGTCGGTTTTTAGAATCAATCGGAACGCCGGGGTAGCCCACCTGTTTAATCTGAATAATCCGATTTTTCTCCACAACAATGTCAACCGGCCCAACTGGGGGTGCTCCAGTGCTGTTAACAAGCGTAACCCCCCGAATGATGAGTTTTCCAAACGGACCATCACCTTCATGACGAGCAGGCGCTTTTTCGACCTGAGCCAGTGAGGAATGAATAATGTAAAATGTAAAATGAATAATGAGCAGGAAGTGACGGTAAAAACGAGTCATGGTTGAGGAGTTCGTTTGATAAAGAGTTGTAAGATAAGCGAAACGGTCGGACTTTTGCACGGTAGGTTGGACGACCACGTCCGACAGCCGCCAGAGCGGCTAACATTTTTCAGCTACATAGTTAGCCGCTCTGGCGGCTGTCGGACGTGGTCGTCCAACCTACATTCATGAAACAGACGATTACCAAACATTTTCTACTGATTGTTATCCTGCTGGCGGTGGGGTTCGCCTTTGCGATGAAAGCAACCGTTTTCCAGAAACAACCCGACAATAAGCCCAAACCCGCCGACACCATATCCGCCGATTTCAGCCGGTATTGGGGAACTGGTAAAGTCGAAATAAACCCATACCGGCTCGAACAGGCGTATAACGGCGCGTTACACGCTGGCGAAGCCCGGCTGATTTTTAGCCAGATAAATTTTCGGACGGATAGTCAGATGAAAACTGAGCATTCCACCAATGCCGTACCCACGATGCAGATGATCTTGTCGAAGACGTTTACGACGGGGGTAGCCAATTATGCACTTTCTACCTCTGTTTTCACTCCCGTCGGCACCCTTTTATTTCCCAATACGCTGAAAGTAACTAACTCCATTCAGACGATAGACGGGCACAGTTACCTTCAGATCAACTACCGCAACAACGCCTATCAGGTGAGTGGACAGTCGTATCTTGAAAACGAAGCGGAGGAAAACTATACGCTCAGCAAAGTCATGCTGGAAGATGAACTCTGGAACAGAATTCGCATCAATCCCGACAAACTCCCTATGGGCGAAACGCAGTTGATTCCGGGCACTATGACCGCCCGGATGCGGCATAAACCACTCGAACCGCTGCCTGCCAAAACAACCTTAGCCGACTATGAAGGCGTTTTATACCCGGGTCAGTTTCTAAAATCATACACCATCGAATACCCCACCGATGACCGGACGTTAATCATCATTTTTGAGAACCACTTTCCCCATACAATAGTGGGCTGGGAAGAAACCTACGATAGTAAAGACAACCTTCTGACCTCCAGAGCCGTTTTAATGAAATCAACGGAATCCGACTTCCGAACCTATCATTTATCTGCTGACAGCGCTTTACAAGCTAAGTCGACAAAATAAATCCTATGCAATTATTCAGCCCAACACCAAATAATCTCCGCGTATCTCTGTGCTTCCTCTGTGTATCTATGTGTTACAACCTCTTCTCCTGCTCGTCAGAGCAAAAAGCCAAAACATCCACCAACGAGCCAACCTACACCCTGATTTTCTTAGACAAAACTCGTAGCGTAAACGTCAACAACGCCTTTGTCGCCCGAAAATACCAGCAGGCGTTGACCGATATTATCGAGCAGAACATCCGGCAGAAAGGTGACAAACTTGAGGTCTATTTCATTCACGAAAACACCTCCAAAGCCCGCGCCCTGAATCTGACGACCCGCACCGAAATGGACGATGTATCAGCCGCCAGCCCCACTGACCGCGAAGCCGCCGAAACTGAATTTAATCTGGCACTTACCCGCGAGAAAACCCAAATCCGCCAACGAGTGTTGCAGCAGTTGATGGCACAAAACACAGGTTCATCCAATAAAGAAACAGACATCTGGGCCAGCCTGCCCGTGATCGAGAAAGCCAACGAATCGGGCGCTACGGTGAAGGTGTATTACCTCAGCGACATGATTGAGAGCGTAAAAGGTACGGGCCGACGGGATTTTCAAACAAAACCGCCTAAGGACAACGCGCAGGCCGATGAATGGGCCAAAGCCGATGCTGAACAACTAAAACGCTACACACTTGGCAGTCCAGATATTACGTTAATCTTACCATTCGAGCCAAACGCATCGGTCAAAGAGAACAACCCCGCCGTAACGCAATATTGGCAAACGCTGTTTTCAGAATTAGGCGTGGGGACGGTGGCCGAAGAATAGCAATTGTACGAATGCCATTACTTGGAGTAATGGCATTCGTACAACTAAGTTTCAGAGAAAACCGGAGAGGCTGGAATGTCAAAATGATACCCTTCTGAAAAACCCGTGAAGTCTTTTTTCAGGCAGTAAGAAGTCAAGGACAGTCCGTCGCCCTCGCGCCGAACAGACAGATAGTGGAACAGGGGTTTATAGTCAGTAGCTAAGTCGGGTAACCGGGTAGGCGAGGTATTGAGTGGCTGACGAAGCCCCCCGCCCCCGCCAATCACTAAGAACGTTTTTCCCTCGAATTCGTAGCGCTCAAACGCGTGGGAATGCCCGGTAATAAATAGTTTTCCTTTCTGTGACTTCAGATAAGGCGGCACAAAGCGTTGTTGAACCAGCTTTGACGATCCCACTAATTTGCTGTTGGAATAAGGCGCATGGTGGCAGGTTACAATAATTACTCTTACGTCTGGATTGACATCCAAATCAGCCAGCGTTTGCTCATACCAGGTCTGTTGTTTCACTAAATCGGCCGCTGACAGAATGCTGAAATTTGAGTTCAGCATCACGACGGCAATGGCATCGGTTATTTTTAGGTAGCCTGTAGGGCTGTGTTCCGGGAAACGTTTCTGAAAATTCCTGGCCCCTTTGCGGGGGCGACCCATCACGTCGTGGTTGCCCATGATGGCATAAACCGCCGTACCAACCGCCGTGCAATTCATCAAAAAATGGTCAATAATCCGCCACTTATTATTCCGATAGCCTAATGAAACAATGTCGCCTAACCAGTAAAGTACGGCTGGTTTAAGCCGGATAATTTCATTAAAAATGGTGGTCGTGGCCTTGGTGTTCTGATGGGTTCGCAATACTAACCGCTCCACCCACATGGGAGCCTGTGTATCGCTCAAAAATAGAATTTCCCGTTTGCTATTTTCGTCTTCCATACTATTTTCCATTGAGTCACCGGATACTTTATTACCACGAGAACGCTCGCCAGACCAACTGTATTTCGGCCGTAAATACGGCATTTTCGACGGCTACAGCATCATACCATTTTAGTTCGCCCGCCACCCGAAATTTTCGGCCTACAGGGTAAGTGTAAGAAGCAGCCGCCATCCAGCCTAAACTATTATTCGTTGTCGTAACGGTTCCGGCATAATCCAGCCGCGAATAATTCAGGTAATAGCCTGTTCCGGCAGTCACAGCTAATCGTCTGGTCAAGCTCCGATCCGTTCCTCTAAGCCAGGCCAAAGGCATTGAAAACACCAGCAGCACAGGCACTGCCGACACATAAACATGAACCGGCTCATTCGACACATTCCCCCGGTAGCTGTACATGGTCGTCCAGCCAGTTTCTAATCCAATTCGCAGCCGATGGTCAGGATACCACATTACCCGAAGCGACGCAGGCGACCCAAATCGACTGAGGTGCGTGTCTTGTAGGGTTTCCGGCACTTTGAGGTGAGTTGAGTAGTATGACATGCCGCCCCCTGCCGTCACAACAATCGTATAAGGCCCGCGCGTAGCCGAATCCGGGTTAAATTCGGCCCGCTGCCTTCGTAGCCGGAACGACTGGGCCTGGACAGATTGACCGGCCAGCAGCAACAGCAGCATCCAGCACATAGTTTGTAAACGGACATTCATACCTTTCCTGTTCAGAATTGTTCCGTATAATGGTAATAGGCCACAATGGGCGAATAATTAGACAGAATTCCGTCAAAATTGTTCTGGCTAATAAATTCCCGAATAAATTCCGGCTCATCGAGCGTCCAGACAAATACAGTTAAACCGGCTTCTTTCATAGCCAGTACTTCCTGCGTTTGCGGGCCAAGGGTCCAGCGGGGTGCCCATATTCGTGCACCCAAACTGCGGGTAAGACCCGTGTCCAGTTCGCAAAGAATGGGCGTATTCGCTTTATTTTCTAAAGCTTCAAACGATTTCACGGCATCTGTACTGGGAAGGCCAATCACGATGCGGAGGTCGCGCCGGGCCAATATGGCTTTTTGCCGGTATTTCTGCTGAATGGCCTGCACCTTATCCATCGGCCCAATGTATTTAGTATCGAGCCAGACAAAATTTAAGGATGTATTATTGATCACGGTTTCGAGCGCTTCTTCCAGGGTCGGAATTTTCTCACCATTAATGAGTCGAACCAATGAACTTAACTGCTGGTACGTATACTCCTCAATCGGCCCAACCAATCCATTTTTCTGAATCAACCTCAAATTCAACGTATTATCATGATATAGAATCGGTACACCATCTTTCGTGTAACGCACGTCGATTTCGATACCCGTCGCCCCCAGTCGGGATGCCAGTTTGATTATTTCCACTGAATTTTCGGAAGCAGGCAGCAAATCAGAGGTGCGTCCCCCGCTTCGGTGGGCCATAATGGCAAACGGGCGGGAATTTAAGGGACGACGATAGGTGAGCACTAAGGGCTGGTCAGCCACCGCCGTTTGTTCACCATAGGCGCCTGTCAGCACAAGCGTGTCTCCCACTGCCAGACGCCCGGTGTAAGGTTGTAGTTTCCCATTGTGCTTTGCTTGCAAAGTCAACTGTACCTTACCAGTGGCCGTGTTGACTAATTTGCGCCAATAGCCACTCATCGCCAGGCTATCAGCCTGCTGGTTAACTTCCAAATTAAAAAACCCTCCATCGACCCCCGTAAAGATGGATAAATAGTGTGTCGTGTCGGAGCCATTCAGTACATACGTCCATTTCAACGCAACCTGATCACCAAACAATCTGGAACCGGTCGTCACAGCATACACGCCTTCCATCGCCTGCCGAACGGAAGCGATAAATCGACCCGCGCCCGGTTTATCATTAAACGCATAGGGCACTGGAGCTTCGTAGGTTTTTCGGCACCCGAAGAAAACGATTAATAGCAGTCCTGCCCAGATAAAGCCAGTCAGTTTCACAGAATAAAGCCGAAAATAAGTTGGGGATAAAACAGGTTGCGGTCGAAGGTGTCATAAAGTGACCAAAGCTGCCAGTTGAAATTGGAATAAGCCGCACGAAATCCCACCGAGACATGCCGTTGACCATAGAAAGGTTGTTCCAATATAAACGTGAAGGCAACTCCATTCACTTCCCGCCCAGCATATTCAACAGCCAGCGTACCCACCTGCGACCTGTAGTATAAATCAATAATAGCTTCGGACTTAACCGTTAGCTGAAGATCGCGGGTGAGTCGATAGCCCACCGATATATTCGGAAACGTTTGTATCCCATAAGCCTGACTATTGAAAACGTCTTTAATACGAAGCGCGCCAAACCAGCCGGTTGCATCGAACCCCGCCGATGCTGCCAATCGATTCGTAATGGGCACGGCATATCGCAACCCGAGCCCTAAATTGCTTTGCACAAATTGAGTTTGAATCCGGCCTACCCAGTAAAATCGCTTAGTAAACGCACGCTGAATATTAAAATCAACGGCAGGCACACTTACCCTGATTTCCTCGGTTAGTTCGGGGGGCGTTGTGGTGAAGACAACACCTATTGATTTTCGCCATTTGCCCATTGGGGGAGCCTGCGGGAAATAAATGCCCGGCTTTGCAGGCCAGACAGGATCCGTCGATTGCGCCTTCGCTACTGACATAGCGGCAATTAACAGCCCGCTCAACAGGCAGAGTTGCGTACAGATTCTTCCAACGATGACCACGTAATAGTTTATAGTGAATGTCAGAGGAGATAAACTGCGTTGACGGGGATTATGTTCGGAATTTGGTAGGAGTGCCTACAAAACAGCAGGCAACTGGCAGGTTTGTACATTCAGCAAAAGTTGCCATGCTTCCCGAAAGATGGCTGACTTGGGTTTACGCTGCCGTTTATCGGTCTCTACCAAATTGATTTCGGAACTATACGTAATAAAGTCGGTGACCGGTATACTATAAAAAACGTGCAACGCATCGATGTATATGATTGCAAAATCAAAATCGGTAATACAATAATTCTCGCGAACCATTACGCGCCGGTTCGTTTTAGTTCGCCGATTATCTACCACGTAATTCCCTCGTTTCTCATCATACCAGGCGCTTTTCACTTGAATTTTCAGCAGACAGCCTTCTATATCAACTACTAAATCGTATGGCAACCTGTCACCAACGGGTTTGCAAACACCCCAGCCGCAATGCCTGCAAGACCACAGCCTGCTCATCTATGTCTCTTTTCTGCTTCGTTATCATGACAGAAAAGCAGACTAAAGGTCATGGAAAACAAAAAAGCCACTGAACTTCAGTGGCTTTTTCTTAGTAGCGGGAGCTGGACTCGAACCAGCGACCTTTGGGTTATGAGCCCAACGAGCTACCAACTGCTCCATCCCGCGATGTTTGGACTGCAAAAGTACGGCGACTTTCTGAAAAAACAACTATCTTTGCCAAAAAAAGTTTTGCTCCCTGCCGAAACGTTTTCGTTCTGCGGGGAGTTGTTGTCTAAAGCCACTGGCAATCAGCCTGCGGGATCACCTACGAATGAACACAAATAGTATTGAAAATTTCCCGGCCGATCATAAGGCCGGTTTCGTCAGTATTGTTGGGAAGCCCAACGTGGGCAAGTCCACCCTGATGAATCAACTCGTTGGCGAACGGTTGTCGATTATCACCTCGAAGGCGCAAACGACCCGCCACCGTATCATGGGGATTCTGAACGGAACCCATAATGGTCAGGAATTCCAGCTCGTCTACTCCGATACGCCTGGCATCATCAAGCCTCAGTATAAGTTGCAGGAATCGATGATGAGTTTTGTGCGTGGTTCCATTGAGGACGCCGACGTGGTGCTGTTTGTTACCGACATTTTTGAACAGCATGACGAAAATGACGTAATCGAGCGGCTGCGAAAATCAGAAGTGCCCATTCTGCTGCTGATTAACAAAATAGACCAGGCTACCCAGGAACAGGTTACTGAGAAAATAGAGTACTGGCGTGAGCATTTTACGGCGCAGGAAATCATCCCGATTTCAGCCCTTAACAACTTTAACGTCGATCAGGTATTCGAGGCAATCATTAGCCGGTTACCGCAACATCCACCTTATTTCCCGAAAGACGAACTGACCGATAAACCCGAGCGGTTTTTTGCATCAGAAATCATTCGCGAGAAGATTTTCCTGAATTACAAGAAAGAAGTACCCTACAGCAGTGAAGTGGTGGTGATGGGCTTTAAGGAAAAAGAAGACATCATCGTCATTCAGGCCGAAATTCTGGTTGAGCGGGCGACTCAGCGGGCGATCTTGCTCGGTGAGGGTGGTAAGATGATTAAGAAAACGGGAATTATGGCCCGCGAAGAACTGGAACGGTTTTTCGGTAAAAAAGTATTTTTGGAACAATTCGTCAAAGTAGAACCCGACTGGCGGCAAAAAGAGCGAATGCTCAAGCGGTTAGGATATGATGAGTAAAATGCAATGATGAATGATGAATGATGAATGGGCTGACGCGTGCATTCATCATTCATCATTCATCATTGCCATTAAACTATGGCAAATATTGTGGCAATCGTTGGCCGCCCAAATGTGGGTAAATCCACGCTGTTCAACCGATTGACGGAACAGCGACAGGCCATCATGGATAATCAGAGTGGAGTTACACGCGACCGGCATTATGGCACGGCTGAGTGGAACAACAAATATTTTACGGTAATAGACACTGGTGGCTATGTGGTTGGCTCTGAAGACGTGTTTGAGGAATCGATTCGCGAGCAGGTTGAGATTGCCATTCAGGAATCAACTGTACTGCTGTTTATGGTCGATACGCAAACGGGCATCACAGGCTTAGATGAAGACTTTGCCAATGTACTGCGCCGGTCGAAAAAACCGGTGTATGTTGTGGCGAACAAAGCCGAAACCGCCGAACGCTCCCAGGGAGCCGCCGAGTTTTATGGCTTAGGCTTAGGCGACCCCTATCCAATTTCGTCGATGACCGGCACTGGCACCGGTGATTTATTAGACGAAGTGGTGAAGCATTTCCAGACCGAAGGTGTTGAAAATCCTAACGCTGGTATTCCACGCATTGCCATTCTGGGTCGTCCGAACGTAGGAAAATCGTCGTTCCTGAACGTGTTGACTGGTCAGGAACGTAGCATTGTGACGGACATTGCCGGAACTACCCGCGATGCCATTGACACCCGTTACAAAGCTTATGGGAAAGAGTTTATTTTGACCGATACGGCAGGTATACGGCGGAAAGCCCGTATTCAGGATAACATTGAGTTTTATTCAACGCTGCGGTCGATCAAGGCGATGGAAGAATCAGACGTTTGCATTATTCTGCTCGATGCCACACGGGGCCTGGAATCGCAGGATTTGACGATTATTGGGCAGGCCGTAAAAGCCAAGAAAGGTGTTGTTATTATGGTGAACAAGTGGGATGCCGTCGAAAAAGACCATCGCACGGCCGACATATTGCGGAAAGAGATGATTCAGCGGATGATGCCCATTGATTATCTGCCGATCATTTTCGCATCTGTTCACGAAAAACAGCGCATCTTTCAGGTGATGGAGAAGGCGATGGAGGTCTATGAAAATAAGAATAAGAAAATAGCTACTTCCAAATTAAACGAGGCTTTGCAGCCCGAAATCGAAAAGTATCCTCCCCCGTCCATTAAAGGAAAATTCATCCGAATTAAGTATATGCTGCAAGTGCCGACGCCTTCGCCAACGTTTGTGTTTTTCTGTAACTTGCCGCAGTATGTTCAGGAATCCTACCAGCGTTTTCTGGAGAACCGCATTCGGGAACATTTCGATTTTACAGGAGTTCCGCTTACGCTTTTTTTCCGGCAGAAGTAATCCATAGATACTTAAGTGTTTTTGTTAAGAAACCCAGGTCAAAAACACTTAAGTATTTGCCTTGAAAGGTCGTTCATATATATATACGCCTTTCGATATTTCTTACTTCCAAGTTACCTTTTTCTCATACAAACACTTTTTCATTATATAATAGGATGGAAAAAACAACCATAAAATAAATTCATCTCACATTCAGTCTGTTACTTATCAATATATGCTACCTTTCAGCAACTATCCTTTTTAACCAACGACTCTCTTAACTATCCTACTTATGGCAACTGATAAGGTCACTGACGACGAAAAACGCATTGACAAAGCCGCTTATGTGCTCAAGGCAGTAGCGCATCCCCTCCGCATTCGTATCATTCAAATGCTGAATGATAACAAGGAACTGAATGTCTCGGCGATTTACAAGAATCTTAATGCCGAACAATCACTCATTTCCCACCATCTCATTAATATGCGGGATAAAGGTATTCTTGACATCCGCCGAAGCGGAAAGAATATCTACTACTTTTTAGTCGACACAGCCGTAGCTGATGTTATCGACTGTATTTACAAGAGCAAAATTCTTAATTAAAGAATTGAACGTTTATAGTTTACCGTGTAAAACTGGATAGTGATTGACTTTACACGATAAACTATAAACGTTAGGCTCCATTTTAGCCAAATAGTTCACCCGTACGGAAATTGGGAACGATGCCGAGGTGCATGTATGCCTTCTCGGTAGCTTCCCGACCCCGTGAGGTGCGCTTTAGAAAACCTTCCTGAATTAGAAACGGCTCATAAACCTCTTCAATTGTCTCGGCTTCCTCTCCACAGGCAGTGGCAATGGTCGTAAGGCCTACGGGTCCTCCTTTAAATTTGTCGATGATGGTCAACAGAATGCGATTGTCCATATCATCCAATCCATACTGATCCACATCCAACGCGCTCAACGCAATTTCGGCAATATCGATATTGATATACCCATTACCTTTTACCTGGGCAAAATCGCGGGTACGGCGCAGCAGGTTATTAGCAATTCGGGGTGTTCCCCGACTACGGCGTGCTATTTCATAAGCGCCCGTTTCATCAATCGGAGTACCCAGAATGGCGGCTGAGCGCTGTACAATCGTAGTCAGTAATTTGGCGTCGTAATATTCCAGATGACATTTAATGCCAAAGCGTGCCCGCAATGGCGAGGTCAGCATACCGGCGCGGGTTGTGGCTCCGATTAGCGTAAATGGATTAAGCTTAATCTGTACAGTTCGGGCATTAGGTCCCGAATCGAGCATGATATCAATCTTGTAATCCTCCATCGCCGAATACAGATATTCTTCTACGATTGGATTCAGTCGGTGAATCTCGTCAATAAACAGCACATCGTTCGGCTGGAGGTTTGTTAGCAAACCAGCCAGATCGCTGGGCTTATCCAGCACCGGCCCGGAAGTCATTTTAATACTGGCACCCAGCTCATTGGCGATGATATGCGATAAGGTTGTTTTGCCTAAGCCCGGCGGGCCGTGCAACAATACGTGATCGAGCGCTTCGCCCCGTTGCATAGCGGCTCTGACGAACACCTCAAGGTTTTCGAGCACTTTAGCCTGTCCCGTAAAGTCCTCAAACGAAAGCGGCCGGAGTGCCCGTTCGATCTCTTTATCGGTGGCGGTCATTCCATCGGAAGAGCCTTTCAAAAAGTCGTTTCGCATGATTTTGATTTGTGCAAACCCGCTTTAAATGAGGCTCTGAAACAGGCCCTTTTAGCTGGGTCATATAGCTCAAATTTACAAAAAAAACAGGAGAAAACCATCACCGAATCAGCAATACTGACCCCCGTTTTACGACTTGTCCGCGCTCAGGAAATGACTCGCTTTTAAAGACAACTATATAGGGATAAAGCATGGGTGGATAGGTAGTTCCTTTATAGGTTCCATCCCATTTCTGCTCTGGATTATTGCTGGCAAAAATGACTTCGCCCCATCGATTATAAATCCTGAACTCATAGTCAGTAACGTAAGCCGTAAATACCTGAAGCAGGTCGTTCATGCCATCGCTGTTAGGCGTGAAGGCATCGGGCACGTTAACACGCGGTTCGCACAGGTTCAACACGCGCGATATGCCTATAGCCGTACATCCTTGCGGGTCGGTCACCCGCACCGAATAATCACCCGCCCGCTGAACGATTATGGTTTTGGTTGTATCGTTGCGGCCCACCCATATGTATTTCAATCCAGCCGCCCCATTAGCCGAAAGTTTAGCCGTACCCTGATCGCCTTCACAAAGCGATGCCTGTTGTGTGAGCGAAAAATTTGGTGGTGGTCGGTCACCAACCCGAACGCTGTTTCGCCCGACACAGCCTGTCTGCGTATTTCGCAGAACAAGACTGTAAGAACCGGGCTGCGTGACCGAAATCGTAGGCGTAGTTTCGCCGGTACTCCATTGATATACATTACCCGGCACATCACCAATGGTCGGTTGTAATCTGACGGCAAAACCAACGCACTTGAGCGTATCGGGACCCAAACGGGCAAACCCACTACTATCCAAGCCAACTTTAATGCTGTCCTTCACTATTTTACATCCCTGGGTGTCAGTTACCTGAACATTATAAATACCGGGAGCAGCCTGCCCGAAAACGGGCGTTGTTGTAATCAGGTTGTTGTTACGATCCAGCCAGACATAGCTGGCTGGCGTTCCACCCGAGACAGCTACTGTAATCGTACCGCTATTGGGCGTGCCGCATAGCGCGTCCTTGATAGTAGGTGTAAGCGCTAATTTATTGGCAGGCGACTTCAGGGCGAAACCTGTATCGGCCTTACACGCATGAAGGCTATCGGTTACGCTGATTTTATAGCCGCCTTCGGTTAGATTCGTCTGCTGATTCGAACTATCGGCCAGTATTGCTCCGTCTGAGCGGGTCCAGACATACTGGTATATTCCTGCCGGAGTAGTGGTTAGCACAATGGAGCCATCGGCCGATGTGCAGGCTTTGGGACCGGTTAAGGCGGCCTGCATTCTGATTTTAGGCAATTCTCTTACCCGAATCGTATCCGAATTTTCGCAGGTGGTTCCGTTAACCGTTGCCTGCGCCGTTACGGTGTAACTTCCAGCTTTCGAGACCGAGATCGTGCGTGTGTTCTCACCACTGCTCCATTGAAACTGTGTCCATGTTCGTTGCGGTACGGTCAGACTAACCGTTGAGCGGTAACAAAAAACCGTATCGGGGCCGAGGTCGAGCGAAGGCGTCGGCTTAATTTGTACTTCGATGGTATCGGTCTTGAAACACTCTCCGTTGGCCGCTATCGCTACCGTTCGATAATAGCCGGGTCGGTCGAGTTTGAGCGTTTTTTGTCGGCTGACTACATAGCCATTTACAATCCACACATAAACTTTAGCCTGCACCTTCATATCTAAGGTGATTCCCTTCTTATTACAGATGGCCGTATCGGCCCCGAGTTTTATATCAGGGGGCGTTTCAAGAATGGTGAGCGTTTTGTTGATAACGGTGTCTTTGCAGATACCGCCGGAGCTTGTTCTTGTCACAATCTGTAAGGCAACACTATACGAACCCGGTTTAGTATACGTATGAAGTTGTGGCTGCAAGGCCGTTGTCGAAACCGGGCGGCTACCATCGCCAAAATTCCAGGTGTAGGTTTCTTTTAATTTCGGACAGTTTGGACTGGCCTGAAAAACAGTTGGCTGGTGGGCGCACGTATCCGAGTATTCAAACCCTGGCCCGCTGGAATTATCATTAAAGTTAGCTACTAAATTAGGCAACCCGAGTTGGCTGGTCTGCCCCCCCAACGATTGCCCGTTGGGATTATAGCGTAGACTGTCTAACAAGCCTCCGTTCGGGTTTTCAATCGTTCCCAGCGAACCGCTGCCTTTGGTGGCGACATAAATTCGTCCATCAGGCCCGATCTGAATAGAGCCATATTGCCGGGTCGTACTGCTATCAACTACCGTTCGGGATCGCGTTAGTAACGAATCTTTCTGGGTTAAATCGTACCTGAGAATATACGAAGACCCCTTCAAACTGCCGTCGGCGTTCGTGTCGGCCAGCATCGTCACGTACAAATTCTTCCCATCGGGCGAAAACTCTACGCCATACGCTTTGGGGGGCGCGGGTCCCAGGTCGAGCGTTCGATTAAAGGTTAAATTACCGGTCGAGTCATTAAACGTGTAGAGGTCAACGGAGTTTTTGGGTGGACCGGGAATGACAACCGCCATCGGGCGATTACCTTTGTTCCCTCCCGTTGTATCGGCGGGACCAATCTTGATATACCCCTCCGCTTTGGTTAGCGTGTCAATTTTCTGCCCACCTTCATACGTCGTCACGACTGGATTTTCGGCCCGGGTCAGGTGACGAATTTCAAACCGATTCGTGCCATACACCCGCGTGATAACCCAGTATGTGGAATCGCGGTCATTGCGAACCGAGGCTGATTGTTCGGTGCTGGAACTGGAAACGGGAACATTTTTTTCGACAATGGCGCCTTTTCCTCCATCTTTTCGCATATCGACTACGCTGTATGTCAGCACCTTCTGACCCCGAATCTCAGACGTTGTGTACACGTAATACAGGTATTCGCAACCCCGACAAGTGGGTTTGGGAACAATCAGCGCCGACTGGGTTGAGTTTTTATTACCATCTAACGGTAATTGGGTAGTGGCCGTATCGCCCGGCACCAGCGACTTCATGGGCTTTCCATCTTTTGTATAAATGGTGATCCCATCGGAATAAAATAACAAAATACCCTTTGTGTTAGCGATGGAGGATGATCCTTCGATAGTGCTTAACTTACCATCCGTAATGGGTTTGGGCGCCCCTCCGCCCCCAAAATCAAGACCAGCATTTTGCCCAAAATACCATTTCACACCCTGTGTTTGTTTCTTCTCGCCACAAACATCGACGTTGATTCGGTCCTGGTATGAACAGCCGTTCGGACTGATGGCTTCAACGGAATAACAGCCTGAACTATCAACCTGGATGGATTGGGTCGTATCGCCTTTAGGATACCAAATATACCGATATCCGGCCTGTACACTGCCGTTATAAGGGTCAAGCGTTATTCGTTCTCCCTTACAGATGGTTGTATCTGTTCGCCAGTTGGAAAACGGCTGAGGGGGTGTACTGATATTAATGGTTCTTTCTGAAATTAAAGCTGTACCGCTAACAGTACGGGTTAGTTTAACTCGATACGCGCCGGGCTGCTGATAAACGTGGCGGGCTGTTGAGTCATTTTGCTTAGTAAGGGTGGTGCCATCGCCAAAGTCCCAAACCCGTGTTGTCACACCGGCCTGCACACTATCCGTAAATACGAGTGAGTCGGCCTTACATTCCTGATCCGGGATGCACGCCTTGCCACTAATTTTTATTCCGGTACTGGTTTGCGCCCATACCGTAGACAGCCCGACAACCAGGAACAGGACCGTCCAGAGACTAATTACCCGACTATACGTATTAACGATGAACATGAAGAAACGCTGAATAAAGCCCACCACGCAAATTCGACCCTCAACATAACAACAACAGGGGCATTACGTTAGTATAAACGACGTTGTTGTGTTAAAATTTTATGGTTTGTCGACCACAAAACCGTCTAAAATTCAACTATTTTTAAAGGTTATTATACTGACGAATACTTCGTTAGCACTACTAACGTTGCAACAATAAAGTTGGCCCAGTCTTTGCCTTGCTTCTGCCACTATGGTTAATAAATATGTACTAACGATGTTAACGCTGGTCCTGAGCCGAATGGCCTTCGCGCAGGACCCCCAGTTCACTCAATTTTACGCGGCTCCGCTGTATTTGAACCCTGCCTTTGCCGGCTCGGCGCTGGCCCCGCGCATAACGGCTAACTACCGAAACCAGTGGCCTGCCATCACCAACTACGTAACAACGATGGTGGGCGTAGACCACTTCATCGAAAAATACAACAGTGGCGTCGGCCTGCTGATCCAAAGCGATAACCAAGGTCAGGGAAGGATTCAGTCTACCGATATAGGGTTGCAATATGCATACCAATTTCAGGTGAGCGAGTCGTCGTTCGTGCGGTTAGGTTTGCAGGGGTCGTATGTAAACCGAAGTATAAACTATTTTGGCCTTACCACCGGCGACCAATTTACCGACAGAGGCTTCATTACCGGCAGTATTTCAGGCGATCCGGCCTTGCAGGGCGGTTTACCTACCAAAAAATACCTTGACTTCTCGACCGGCGGTCTTTTCTACTCCGACTGGTTCTGGTTAGGCGCGTCGGCGCACCACATCAACCGGCCCGAGCAGGGCTTCTTTTCCGGTTCACAGGATCGACTGCCCATGAAGATGAGCATTCAGGCCGGGTTACGAATTCCGCTGGCCGGGTTTACGGGGCTGGCCGACGAACAAGATCGGGAAATCAGCATCTCGCCCGTTATCATGTACAAACATCAGGGAAAATACGATCAGTTGGATTTGGGTGCGTATTTAACCTATTCGCCTTTGACTGTTGGCGCTTATTATCGGGGCATTCCGTTCAAAAAATATAACCAAACCCTGAACAACCACGATGCGGTGGCTCTGCTGGCGGGCTGGCGCATGGAAAAATTCTCCATCGGTTATAGCTACGACGTGACAATTTCTACTCTTGGCAACAGTGGGGGGTCACACGAACTCTCGCTGTCTTATATTTTTGAAAAGCCTGAAGGTCGGCGACCGGGGGTAAAACGGCGGAGTAAGAAGCTGCCCTGCCCGAAGTTTTGATGATATAAAAAGAATAAGGGGCAGATTTCGGTCTGCCCCTTATTCTTTTTAGCCCAACTTCTTATTATTAAGCTACTCATCCATTTACAGAATTTTGTTCATCAATACGCCAACAAACTCTCTGCCGGAATGTGCAACTGCTGATACAGCCGTTTAACCATCTCTAACGTCAGCGGTTCCCGGCGGCTAAGTATAGCTTCTGCCGTTTTTTCTCCGCCCAGATAAGTAGCTATTTCTTTTTCTGACATCCCCGTCTGTTCCATCCTGAACCGTATCGCGTCAATTGGGTCGGGAGGGGCAATTGGATAGTGTTCGCTCTCATAGCTTTCTACCAGAATTGACAGTACATCCAGTTCATCAGCCTGTTCGCTATCGTCAGCACAATCAATGCGTCAATCCGTCGAAGAGTCGCCTGATAATCTGACTCGGATTTAATGAATTTAATGTCCATGACCTTATAAATTCGCTAAGTCTTCAATTAAAACGAATATAAACCCGTTTGCATGACTATCAACCAATATATCCTCTATGCAGTTGCTCAACCGGGAAAATTAAATCCCAGTTTGCACCCCAGACCAAGTTCCCCATTTCTATAGAAAACCCTTTGAACAGTTCCAAATTCCGGTACTTATTGTATTGAGGATGTGGATGCTCAATTAGGAAAGGGCCAAAATCGACTGTCTGCGAAGTGCCATCGTTAAATAACACACGCACTTTATAGTCTTCTTCATAGACAGCCTCAACAACCCGAATGTACTTTACAGTTTTCGGATGATGCGCTCGGCGGTTATTTCGGTTTTGAGGATGAAGAACGTCTGCCATTTCTCCGTGATTTCTTTGTAGTAGGCCCGCACAAATTTTTCAGCTTCTTTACGCTTCTTAGCGGGAAGAGGTGGTCCACTTCCTGAAGGACGCTGTTGAACATCTACCAATTCCCCATTTTCATAAATCAGTTCGAAAATGGTTTCACAATTTTCATACTTCGCATGGACATGAATTGGTAAATGTTCATTAGCATAGAAATAAAATACGATGCCAAGATATTCATACAATTTTGGCATAACTACCCCAACTTCTTATACTTAATTCTCGTTGGCGTAGCGTCTGTTCCTAATCGTTTGCGCCGGTTTTCTTCGTATTCGGAAAAATTACCCTCAAACCAGTACACTTGCGAATCACCCTCAAAAGCCAGGATGTGCGTGGCGATGCGGTCTAAGAACCAGCGGTCATGGCTGATGACGACGGCACAACCTGCAAAATTCTCCAGCCCTTCTTCCAATGCCCGCAAAGTATTCACGTCCAAGTCATTAGTCGGCTCATCCAGTAGCAACAGATTGGCGCCTTCTTTAAGCGTCATGGCTAAATGAACCCGGTTGCGCTCACCGCCCGATAATGTCCCGATTTTCTTTTCCTGATCGGCCCCGGCAAAATTAAATCGGCTCACGTATGCGCGGGCATTCGACTGCTTGCCGCCCATCATAATCCACTCACTGCCGCCCGAAATCGTCTCGAAAACCGTTTTATTGGGGTCGAGTCCGTCGTGTTCCTGATCGACATAAGCGACTTTAACCGTATCTCCCACATCAAACGTACCGGAATCGGGTTTATCGCGACCTGTAATGAGTTTGAAAAGGGTAGTTTTTCCGGCTCCGTTCGGGCCAATGATACCTACAATTCCACCCTGTGGCAAGCGGAAACCCAGGTGTTCAAATAAAAGCCGGTCGCCGAAGGCTTTGGCGACATCGTCGGCTTCAATGACTTTGGCGCCCAGACGTGGTCCTGCCGGAATAAAGATTTCAAGCCGTTCGTCGCGTTGTTTCGCGTCTTCATTGAGCAGCTTTTCGTAGGCTCCCAAGCGGGCTTTCGATTTGGCCTGACGCGCTTTCGGGGCCATTTTCACCCATTCCAACTCACGTTGCAGGGTCTTCTGCCGCTTCGATTCGGTCTTTTCTTCTTTGGCCAACCGCTGTTGCTTCTGTTCCAACCACGACGAATAGTTGCCTTTCCAGGGAATGCCTTCGCCCCGGTCGAGTTCCAGAATCCAACCAGCTACATTGTCTAAGAAATAGCGGTCGTGCGTGACGGCAATAACCGTTCCGGCGTACTGTCGAAGGTGTTCTTCCAACCACAACACCGATTCGGCATCGAGGTGGTTCGTTGGCTCGTCAAGCAACAGTACATCAGGTTGCTGGAGTAACAGACGGCAAAGGGCCACCCGGCGTTTTTCGCCACCAGATAGATTGTCGATCAGTGCATCGGATGGCGGACAACGTAGCGCGTCCATCGCCCGTTCGAGTTTCTGGTCAAGCTCCCAGCCATTGAAATGGTCGATTTTTTCCTGCACTTCGCCCTGCCGGGCAATCAATTTATCGAAATCAGCATCGGGATCGCCGAAGGCTTCGTTAATCTCATCAAATTCTTTCAGGAGATTCACCACTTCCTGCACGCCTTCTTCCACTACCTCACGAACGGTTTTGCCCGGCACGAATGTAGGCTCCTGTTCCAGCATCCCGACCGAGTAGCCTGGTGAGAAAACCACTTCTCCGGTATAATTTTTGTCTATACCAGCAATAATGCGTAGGAGTGTTGATTTTCCAGACCCATTCAGGCCCAAAACACCAATTTTTGCCCCATAAAAAAAGGAAAGGTAAATGTTCTTTAGGATTTGTCGGTTAGGCGGAATATTTTTACTCACAGCCGCCATAGAAAAAATTATGGTTTCCTGACTCATTAATTTCTGATAGATTTGTGGTTATCATGAATCCTCAAATTTAACCCACAGCGCAGCCTTAACCAAGTACAGTAATGGAAAACGCTTCACTGGTAGATGAATACGGTTACGTCAAAGACGGAAAGGTATTTTTGAAAGGCTACCTGAATTACGAAGACCGCCAGATTGGCGAAGTTAAACGCACCGAGCAGGAAGCGCTCGATTATTTCAAGAATCGCTTCATTATTGCCGAGAACAAAGTAAGCCAGTTGGAGAAGGATATTGAAGAAGCCCAGAACAAAGGCTCTTATCTGACCAAACTGGTTCAACTCCGCAAGAAACTTCTTGGCTTCGATGCCCTGGGCGATTTTCCGCCCCTGCTCGACCGCTTAGACACTCAGGAGAAACTGCTGGCCGATTTAATTACGGTCAATCAGTTAAAAAATCTTGAGATCAAACGTGCCCTTATTGGCGAAGCTGAAGCGATTGCTGATAGCACGGACTGGCGCACTACAGCCGATGCGCTCCAGGAAATCAAGACCAAATGGATTAAAACCGGGCCAGTCGATAAAGCGGCTGATGCTGAAATTGAGGGCCGTTTTCAGGAATTGTTAGACGGTTTTTTTACACGTCGGCGTGAATTCTTCAACGAGCAGAACAAGGTCATTCAGGAGCGATTAGATAAGTACGATGAACTGATTCGGCTGGCCTTCCGCGCCAATCGGCTTGGTGATTTGGACGCGGCTTTTCAGGAAGTTCGGAAGTTGAATAATGCCTGGAAAGCCGTTGGCGAGGTGCCCATTAAGAAAAGTGGCAAGCTTTATAAGCAGTTTAAGAAAGCCACTACGATGTTCTACACCAAGTACAATGAAGCAAAAGGCATTGTCATCGTACCCAAGATTGACCCGCGTATTGAGCAGCAGATGAAAATGGCCGACGAAGCCGAAAAGCTGTCGAAACAGTCCGACATTTTTGCGGCTGCCGAACGAGCCAAAGTGTTGCTCAATAGCTGGAAAGAAATTCGGGTACCGTTTAAGATGCAGGATAAAGTCCTCAACGAGCGGTTCCGAGCCGCCTGCGACAAGATTTTTGAATTAAGCTATCTTGGCCGTGTGTTGACGCGGAAATATCCGGCTTTTGAACTGAAGAGCCAGTCGGAGCAGATTCGGACGAAGATTCGGGAGATGGAATATCTCGTTAAACGCGAGAAGAACGATCTGCAATTTGCCCTTCAGGATGCCGACGGCCTCGATCCAAACAACGATGCCGACAAGCAGGTACTGAACAAGATTAATACCCAGAAGCGCAAGATTGCCATGAAGGAAACTATACTGCGGGAGTTCCAAAAGCAGTTAGAAACGGCGGGGTATTGATTTTTGTCATGCTGACAAAACGCGAAACGTGCTGCTGGGCTATCTGGTGGCACGTTTCGCATTTCAGGACTGTTAATTAGGTATGGAAACGAATCTGAATTCACCCGACGTTGCGCCTTCTGATATTGATTTTCGGGCGGCTATCATTCCCGGCAAATTTGTTCGGCTCGAATACCTGACTGATCTGAACGAGTTTATCAAAACCGACGTAACCATTAAGCAACTTCTTCGTCAGGATGGTGCGGAATGGCTCGAACTGGCTACCGGCGAATCAGTACCGCTCGACCGTGTGGTAAGCGTTTCAGGCAAGTTGTCCCCCCGCTATCCGGGTTATGGCAACTACTCCTGCGATTGCTGATTATGTGCTTTCACTTTACTGTTATCCAATCTTATAATGAAGGTTCGCCCATCTGCCCTTATCTGGCGTCAGCATCAGAGCCAAACTGAAATTCTGCTGATGCGCTATTCGTATAGTGGTCATGATGTGTTTGCCTTACCCGGCGGCAGTTCCGACCGGGGTGAAATTCTGACGGAGACGGTGATTCGGGAAATTAAAGAGGAACTGGGCGTTTCGGTGGAAGTAGGCGAGATGATTCTGGCGGGCGAAATGTTGCTTTCTCAGCGCAACGACGACGTATTGCACGTTGTCTTTGCTGCCCGCAACCTACAGGGTGAACCCACGCTAAACCCTGCCGAAACCAGCGCGCTCGAAATCGTCTGGAAACCCATTTCGGAGTTAGACAAACTGAACCTTTATCCGAATATTGGTACCCGGATTCAGCCCTGGTTTAGCAGCGCCACCTATCTGGGCTATGTCGGCCGAATTGAGCAGCAATATTTTGGGTAGTTTGGCCCAAATAGCCTCCGGCTGTTTATTATACCGATTAAGAACCCCATAACCATTCCCCGCTACTCATGCTCGTTCAAACCCTAAAAACCCTTTTCCGCCGGGACCTTGAGAAATTAAAGTTGGAAATCAGTCTTTATAAAGACGAAAGCAAGATTTGGTATATCGAAAAAGGCATTGCCAATTCTGCCGGGAATTTGTGCCTGCATTTAATTGGAAATTTGAACACCTATATCGGTGCGGAATACGGCAAAACAGGTTATGTGCGCCACCGCGACTTGGAGTTTTCGCTCAAAAATATTCCGAGGGCCGAATTAGTGGCGAAAATAGAGGAGACAACCGCGGTGGTGGAGAAGGGTTTATCGGCCTTAACTGACGACCAGCTTGCCGAAGATTATCCGATTCTGGTGTTTGACAAACCCACCTCAACAGAATATTATCTGGTTCATACGGCTATGCATCTGACCTATCATCTGGGCCAAATCAATTACCACAGACGGCTATTGGATACCTAAACGCGCTTATTTACGGCTACCTAAACTTCCTCCAATCATGGCCAGTGCGCTGGCCGCTAACCCCCAGAGCATGGGCGAAATGTCGGTCTGTTGCCAGATACAAAGCAGCCAGACAACGAGTCCCGTCCCCATCGACCACAGGCAGCCCGTCAGGTTGGCCCGTTTCCAGTAAATGCCGGCTGCGAGTGGCACAAAGAGCGAGACTAAACTAAACGCCGACGATTCGCCCACAAGGTCGAAGATGTTCGTATCACGGGTGATGCTCATCAATACACAAACGACGGTAATAATAACAACTGCCCAGCGAATGGTTTTCAGTAGCGCCTGATCGCTGATGTTGGGCCAAAAGAACTTCATCACATTCTCCCCAAAAACCGTTGCCGGAGCCAGTATAGCCCCACTTGATACGCTCAAAATCGCCGATGTAACGGCCCCGAAGAACAGCACCTGCAAAGGCAGACTTCCATGCCGCATCACCATATTCGGAATAATCAATTGGTTATCTTTGGGTAAATCGGGGTGAAGCAGTTTGGCACTTAGGGCAATAAACAAGGGCAACATGGCGATGGTGAGATACATTCCCGATGCTAAAAAGGAAGCCCGAACCGCTACTTTCTCGGTTTTGGCCGCCATCACGCGCTGAAAAACATCCTGCTGCGGAATAGACCCTAATCCAATGGTTATCCAGGCTGCTATATACGCCAGCCAGTCTTTCCCCGTCGGATTCGGCAAGAGTCGAAAAAAGCCTGCCGGTGTGCGCGTCTGAATCGTTTCCCAGCCGCCTACGTCGCTCCAAAGAAGAACGGCCAGTACACCCAGCGCCAAAATGATAATTAGGTTGTGAAAGAAATCGGTGACGGAGATAGACCACATGCCCCCCAGCAGTGTATAGACCATAACAATTGCCGCGCTGGCAATGATGCAATACTCGCGGGGCACATCGGTCACCACACTCAACACAATGCCAATGGCCACCAACTGCGCCGAAATCCAGCTAAAATAAGACGGTATCACCATCAGTGCCGATAATAATTCCGCTGACCGGCCAAAGCGAATTCGAAAGTAGTCGCAGAACGTAATGATATTGAGCCGATAGAGCGGGCGAGCAAAAAAAGCGCCGACCAGAAACAAACATAACGCTGACCCGAACGGCTCCTCAATAACGGCCAGAAAGCCGCCTTCTACGAACATAGCCGGTGCGCCCATGATGGTTTCGGAACCGAACCAGGTGGCAAACGTTACGGATGCGGCTAAAAATAGTGGCAGGCCCCGCCCGGCCAAGACAAAATCCTGCGAGGTGGTAACGCGCCGGGCCGCCCAGGCACCAACGGCCACATTGGAAAGCAGATAAAGAGCGATGAAAAATAGAAGCATAGATGAGGACAAACACAAAGAAACGGAGATTGGCACAGAATACACAGAGGGTTATTAATCTCCGTGTACTCCGTGCCAATCTCCGTTATCGCTGTAACTTAAAGCAATTACAACTTGAGCGTTGCAGGCAGATATTTAGCAATCAAGTCCTCATAGTAAGGCTTCAATTCGCCGACAACCGGGGGTTTGGGGCTTTTTGAGTACAAATCATATGGGTTGAATTTCCGTACCCAGTTGAACATTTCATGGTCATGGTCGTCCATGAGATGATTATACGCTTCTTCGCGGTGTTGCGAGTAGAACGAGTGATACCGCATCATGTATAATGCCGGTTCGGGCATGTAATTTTTCATGATTTGGTACAGGTACTCATCATGCCCCCACGACATATGCACGTTTCGTAAACCACAATTGGGTTCATAGACCCCATATTTGGTGTTGAATCGTTCGTCGTAGCTATCGGGATTATTCACAAAAAACTCAGGATACACAATCTTATCGGAGTGCTGGCAGCCCACCGGGAAGGTGTCGCCAACCACGGCCCATTGCGGTTCCCCAAACAGGCATAGCACTTTACCCATGTCATGGAGGAAACCGGTCAGCACAAACCAGTCGGGGTGACCATCGGCGCGGATGGCTTCGGCGGTTTGCAGTAGGTGCTGAAGCTGGTCGAGGTCGGTATCGGGGTCTGAATCATCCACAAGGGTATTCAGGAACTCCATTGCACCCCAAACGGGTAACTCTTTCTTATCGAATTTCAAAAACTCCTGCTCTTTTTCCCGTACAAAATCATACGTCTGATACATATGGTTCAGCCGATAAAACTCCCGAACAGTATCGCGTTCTGGGGTATCGTAATTCCGGTAGTCTTCTTTCGATTTATGTTCGGGTTGCGGGTATCGACTCAATACATCGTCTTCCCATACATCGAGGCTGGCAAGAGGGGCGGTTTCGCTAATCATGGGCACATGAAAAATTTAGTCGGTAAATCTCAATATTTTATTCCTGTAAACCAATACGATAGCGCAAAGGTTAAGCCAAAAACAGACGCAAAATATACGCAAACGTTTGCAATTTTTTGGGTTTGGCTTGTACTACTGACTGATAATAAGTCACACCGAGTTAAAACCGGGTGTGACCTATTATCAGTTACCAAAACACAGCGTATAATACGACCAACACACTCAAAATACCAACCGACCCTACCACAAATGAGGGCGATACGCGGAACATCTGCCGGTCAACAATGATTTCTTTGTTGGATCGGTGTCCGGCCGGGTCGGTTAGCGATATGATGACCATTAAAATCACGTCAATGCAAAACACCCAGGTTGTTCGGTGCAGGAACGGAATCGACTCAGCTTGAATGCCGACCAAATTCATCACGTCGGGCCAGAATTTGAGCAGAGTTGATAGCGGCAGTGTCACAATGGCAACCGTGAGCGCAGCCCGATTGGTGGCCCGTTTCCAGAAAAAACCGAGCAGGAAAATGGCGAAAATACCCGGCGTAACGAAATTGGTATATTCCTGAATGTATTGATACACCTGATCGAGCGACCTCAGCAAAGGAGCCAATCCAATAGCAATGGCAAACGACACCACAACGGCCCATCGACCCACATTCACTAATTTCTGCTCCGATGCCTCTTTATCTACGTATTTCTTGTACAGGTCCAGCGTGAAAATGGTTGAAATTGAGTTGCATTTACTCGCCAGCGAAGCCACAATAGCGGCTGTCAGGGCGGCAAAGGCCAGTCCTTTCATACCAACCGGCAAAAGGTTCATAAGCACCGGATAGGCATGGTCGGGCTTCACTACGCCCGAGGCATCGGTCATAGCCGCCCGAAACGGTCCACTCTGATACAGCACAAAAGCCGCAATGCCCGGGATAACCACAATCAGTGGAATCATTAGCTTCAGAAAGGCCGCAAACAGAATCCCAGTTCGGGCCGTCTTCAGATCGGCTCCCAACGCCCGTTGTACAATGTATTGATTGCAACCCCAGTAATACAGATTATTGAGCCACATACCGCCCGTCACCAACGCCATACCGGGCAGGATTTCATATTGAGGATGCCCTTTTGGAAAAAACATGTGGAAGTGACTGTCGGCCTGTTTGCGAAGCGACAACAGCCCATTCCAGACGCTGCCTGTATTCGTTTCCTGCGCTACCAAATCTAAGGCTAAGTAGGTAACGACCAAGCCACCAAAAATGAGTACGACTACCTGAATGACATCGGTATACCCAATTACTTTCATCCCACCGAGCGTAATAAAAATAGCGAAAATAGCCAGTCCGATGGTGCAAACCGTGAATGAAATTCCCGCCAGCGACTCAATGGCAATCGCGCCTAAATACAAAATCGACGTGAGGTTAACCAGCACATAAACGACTAACCAGAAGATGGCCAGAATGGTACTGACCGTATCGCTATACCGCTGCGCCAGAAACTGCGGCATGGTATAGATATGGTTTCGGAGGTAGATGGGAATGAAGAACACGGCCACAATAATGAGCACGGCAGCCGCAAACCACTCATACGACGAAATAGCCAGTCCCATCGCGAAACCCGAACCAGCCATGCCAATAAAATGCTCGGCGGAGATGTTGGAGGCAATGAGTGAGGCACCAATGGCCCACCAGGTGAGCGACCCTTCGGCCAGAAAAAAATCGGTGGTATTCATCTGGGCTGTCCGCTTTCGTCGGTACACCCAATAGCCGTAGCCTACTACAACAATGAAATAAACAAGGAAAACGAGGTAATCGGCAGTAGCGAGGTGATTCATGCGTATACTAAAAAACCGGTGTCTTGTATACAAAGCAAGACACCGGTTTTTCTAACATATACTCTGTATCCACGGGTCTTTAGCCCGTGCAGCCACAGCTTAAAGGCAACTTCTGAATTAATTCGTTTTAACCATGTACCAGCACGGGCTAAAGACCCGTGGATACATTACAATTTACTAAAATCGAATGTTTCCAGAAAGGCGGTCGTGAACTTACCAGATTGAAATCCGGGGTCGTCCATGAGTCGTATATGGAACGGAATAGTCGTTTTAATTCCTTCAATCACAAACTCCTGCAAGGCCCGCTTCATACGCGTGATAACCTCCTCCCGCGATTGCCCCGATACAATGAGCTTGGCAATCATAGAATCGTAGTTTGGCGGAATGGTATAACCGCTATAAACGTGACTGTCAATCCGAACGCCATGACCGCCGGGAAAATGCAGGTTTGTAATCTTACCCGGCGACGGACGGAAACCATTGGCCGGGTCTTCAGCATTAATCCGGCACTCCATTGCGTAAAGCTTCGGCGTGTAGTTGCGCCCCGAGATTTCGGCACCGGCAGCCACTTTGATTTGCTCCTTAATGAGGTCAAAATCAGTGACTTCCTCGGTGATGGGGTGCTCTACTTGAATCCGGGTGTTCATCTCCATGAAGTAGAACTCGCCATGCTTATCGACCAAGAATTCGATGGTGCCCGCTCCTTCGTAACCAATGGCTTGCGCTCCTTTAATGGCCGCTTCGCCCATTCGTTGCCGCAGTTCGTCAGAAACAATTGGCGATGGCGTTTCTTCGACTAATTTCTGATGCCGACGCTGAATGGAACAATCGCGCTCGGAAAGGTGGCAAACTTTGCCGTACTGATCGCCTACAATCTGAATTTCGATGTGGCGAGGTTCTTCAACGTATTTTTCGAGATACAACCCATCATTGCCAAAAGCGGCTCCAGCTTCAGTACGGGCATCATTCCAGGCCTTTTCAAAATCGGCTTCTGATCGAACAATCCGCATACCGCGACCACCGCCCCCGGCTGTGGCTTTCACAATAACCGGATAGCCCATGCCAGCCGACAGTTTCTTACCCTGCTCAACCGATTCGAGCAGACCTTCGGAACCTGGAATAACCGGCACACCAGCCATTTTCATGGTTGCTTTGGCCGTAGCTTTGTCGCCCATGCCGTTGATTTGCTCGGCAGTAGCACCAATGAACTTGATGCCATAATCCGCACAGATTTGCGAAAATTCTGCGTTTTCAGACAAAAACCCGTAGCCTGGATGGATGGCATCGGCACCAGTTACTTCGGCAGCCGAAATGATGCTGGGAATGCTTAGGTACGATTGTTTGCTAACGGGCGGGCCAATGCAAACGGCTTCGTCGGCAAAACGCACGTGCAGGCTATCGCGGTCGGCAGTGGAGTAAACGGCCACCGTTTTGATACCCATTTCACGGCAGGTACGGATAATCCGCAGAGCGATTTCTCCCCGGTTGGCGATTAATATTTTCTTAAACATAAAAATAGTCGTCAGTCGTTAGTCGTCAGTCGTTAGTGGCTTCGCCTTGCTGTGACTGACGACTAACGACTGACGACTGATGACTAAATTAGATGGGTTCTACCAAAAACAGGGGCTGATCGTACTCGACGGGCGTAGCGTTTTCGACCAGTACCTTCACGATGCGGCCCGATACTTCCGACTCGATTTCGTTGAACAGCTTCATGGCTTCGATAATACAGACAACTTTACCTTCGCTTACGCTATCACCCACTTCGACCAACGACGGCGACTCAGGATTGGGCGACCGATAGAACGTGCCAATCATGGGCGATTTGATGGTGACGTAGTTCGACGTATCGGCTTTGGGGGCTGCTGCCGGAGTTGGAGCGGCTTGTGGTGCAGCCCCTGCCTGTGGCAGAGCCGCCGGAGCTTGTGCTATAGGAGCAGCAACGGCAGGAGCCGGGACCGATGCAAGAGCTACTGGAGCGCCTTGCCCGTAGCGTTTTACGCTGATTTTCAGATCAGTCGTTTCGATGTTGACCTCATCTAAACCCGATTGCGAGATGAAGTCGATGAGTTGTTGTATGTCTTGTGTGCTCATAAAAAGTAGTCGTAAGCTGCTTAGTCGTAAGTCGTAAGTGGCTGGCGTAAGTTATCCTTACGACTTACGACTCATACGACTTATGACTCTGTTTATTTCACTCGTTCTACGTAATCGCGGGTGCGGGTATCGACCCGAATTTTCTGACCTGATTCAATAAAAAGTGGCACCATGATTTTAGCGCCCGACTCCACCTCGACCCGTTTTTTTGGGCTGTTGGCCGTATCGCCTTTAATACCGGGTTCGGCATAGGTCACTTCCAACTCCACAAAAGGCGGTAATTCACAAGATAGGGGCGTATCGCTCTCGGCATTAATCAGGATTTCGACTTCCTGACCTTCTTTCATCAGATCGGCCCCATCTACCAGTTTCTCGTCGAGATTAATCTGATCGAAGGATTCCTGATCCATAAAGTTATAACCTGCTTCGTCCTTGTAAAGATATTGGAATTTCCGACGTTCCACCCGAACCGGGTAAATGGTTACGCCCGAGTTGAAGGTATTGTCAATAACGCGGCCAGTCGTCAGGCTTTTCAGCTTCGTGCGTACAAAAGCCGCTCCTTTACCAGGCTTTACATGTTGGAACTCAGTAATTTGAAAGAGGTCGTTGTTGAAGTTAAGGACCAGTCCATTACGGATATCTGCGGTCGTTGCCATGTTTGAAATGTATGATGTAAGATGTATGAAGTATGATGTTAGGTATGCGGAAATCAACTCCCTATATATCCTATATCATACATCATATATAAAGTTAATATGCCCACTTCACATAAGCGGCTCCCCACGTGAAGCCCCCTCCGAAAGCGGCCAGTACGAGATTGTCGCCTTTTTTAAGTTGCGATTCGTAGTCGAACAGGCAAAGTGGGATCGTAGCAGCCGTTGTGTTTCCATACTTATGAATGTTCATCATTACCTTCTCAGGCTCAATACCCATTCGATGGGCAGTGGCATCGATAATGCGTTTATTAGCCTGGTGGGGCACTAACCAAGCCACATCATCACCGTTTAGGTGATTACGCTCCATGATTTCGGCCGACACGTCAGCCATATTTTTGACCGCAAATTTAAAGACAGAGGGCCCGTCCTGATAAACGTAGTGCCACCGTTTTTCTACCGTTTCGTGCGTAGGCGGGTAGCGACTTCCGCCTGCCTTCTGAAATAAGTGATTCTGTCCAATGCCGTCTGATTTAATAATGGAGTCCAGTACGCCAAAACCCTCGTTATTAGGTTCGAGCATAACGGCTCCAGCTCCATCGCCAAACAGCACACAGGTAGTGCGGTCGGTATAATCGACAATTGCCGACATTTTATCCGCGCCAACGACAATTACTTTTTTGTATTTGCCGGTTTCGATGAATTGCGAGCCAATGGTGAGGGCATATAAAAAACCGGAGCAGGCAGCCTGTATGTCAAAACTCCCGATGTTCCGAATGCCCACCATATCGCAGATGAGGTTGGCCGTGCAGGGGAACACATAATCGGGAGTGGTAGTGGCGCAAATGAGTAAATCTATTTCCTCGGGCTTTACATTGAGTTTTTCGAGCAGACCTGTTACGGCCTTTGCGCCCATGTGGGAAGAGCCCATGCCTTCGCCTTTCAGAATGTGCCGTTCTTTAATACCGGTTCGACTTGTAATCCACTCGTCGTTTGTGTCGACCATACGCTCCAATTCAGCATTGGTCAGCACATAGTCGGGAACGTAGCCGTGAATTCCTGTTATGGCAGCTTTACTCATAATTTCAGTTAACAGTTAGCAGTAACCAATTATCAGCTAACGATTATCAGAGATACTGCTTACTGTTAACTGATAACTGGTCACTGCTAACTCAGGGCTTGTGCAATTTTAGTATATGCGTCCGATTCAACCTGCCGAATGGCCAGGCCAATCATATTTTTTATAGCTAATGGCGATGAGATCCCATGTGCAATAATCACATTGCCGTTAACGCCCAGAATTGGACTCCCCCCTACCGATTCGTAGTTAGTCTTATCCAAAAACTCATCGCTGATCCCACGCTGTCTGGCTACTGAGTAGAATGATTCACCCAGTTTAAACATGGTATTGCCCGTGAACCCGTCTGTCACGATTACATCTGCTTTTCCGGCAAAGAAATCGCCCCCTTCAATATTGCCGACAAAATTGATTCGGCGACTTTCTTTCAGAAGCTGGTGTGCGGCCTGAGCCACCAAAGAACCTTTCTGATCTTCGGTGCCGATGTTCATCAGTGCGACGCGCGGTCGTTCGATGCCGAATGTATATTGAGCATAAATGGAACCAACCTCTCCAAATTGCGCCAGCATTTCCGGCTTGCAATCGGCATTGGCTCCTATGTCCAGCATAACGGCATGTCTGCCCGTAAGTTGCGGTACAAAACCGGCAATACAGGGTCGAATAATCCCTTCAATTGCTTTGATGCTAAACAAAGCTCCTACATGCATTGCACCCGTGTTACCGGCGCTGCAAAAGGCATTGACCTGTCCATCTTTCAAAAGCTTAAACCCAACTCCGATGCTGGAATTGGGTTTCTGAGAGAGCGCCTTGGTAGGGTGCTCGTTCATGTCAATTACATCATCCGCATTAATCAGTTCGATGTTAGTAGATACCTGTTCGTTATGCTTTTGGAAAAGGTCCTTTATGATGCCCTGTCGGCCAATCAGTATAATAGATACCTGTTCCGGCAATTCAGCAGCGGCCATTAGCACCCCTTCCACAATAGCGTTGGGAGCAAAATCGCCACCCATTGCGTCCACTGCAATTTTCATCGACTCCGTTTGTTCAATACCTCCCAGCCAGACTGGATTTTGACTATTTTACTTCTATGAGGGCAGAGAAGCCGATTTCAGGAAGATTCCTGAAAACCAACACGCTCCATCCTGTTCAGCGAGTATTTTCCGGCTGATTTTACAGAAGAATGCGTAAAAATAGGGAGGTGGCGGGCAATAAAAAAGTATTTCGCGTTCATCTTCGGAAAGACGGCAGCGAAATACTTTTTAGTAATGAATAAGATTTAGGCCGTTTTGGCGTAATTCTCAATAACCATTTGTCCTTTGTAGAACAGGTTGCCCTCAAAAACGTGGGCATGGTGCCGCTGGTGTACTTCGCCCGTTTGCGCGTCTGTAGAAAGCGCTACCGGCGTAGCTTTGTAATGCGTTCTGCGCTTGTCGCGCCGAGTGCTGGAGTGGCGTCGTTTGGGGTGTGCCATTTTCTTAAGTTATATAGTTGTATGGTTGTAAAGTTGTAGAGTTCATTGGTTGGAGGAGCGATAAACTTTATGACCCTACAACCCTTTAACTCTATAACTCAAATTAATTGTCACTCAATTTTCGCAGGGCTGCCCAGCGTGGGTCAACATCCGGCTGGGTGTCTGCATCGTCATTGGTTTCTGCATCGGAACGATAAATGACTTTACCGTTTTGATCATCTTCCTCATCGTCTTCGTTCCGAAAGCGGGGATGAAGCCGTTTCATGGGGAGCGACAGGCTGATGAATTCAAAAATGTACCGCGCTACATTGATGGTAGCCGTGCTGCGTTCGATGAGTTCAATTTCGTCGCTCAACTCTTCGTTGTGGTCGCCAAACTTGAGCAGCATGGTTTGCCGGGTATCTACCGGCTCATCATACTCGTCGAGGCTTCGGTCGCAGGTTTGTTCAACGCTGCCCACACTATGGAAATCCAGCCGAATCATCGTTTCCGACTTATCGAGCACCAGATGCGTCTGCACGTGGCCCGTTGCAATCAGATCCTGTTCCAGCGCGGTAAAAAACGCTTTGTCCGACGTGAAGTCGTATTCATAGCGTTTGTTGTCTAATCCCGCAATGTGGATATCGTATGCGCGTAATGGGTTCACCTCGTATCTCCTCCGCTCCGGCAGCCCGGTCCAAAAATAAGACCGCAAAGGTACAAAACGTTTGTGAATCAGGAAAGTGAAGTTTGTAAAAACGTTTTTATTTAATTACCGTATTTTCGATTCTGCATTTCTCGCAGGACATCGGCAATGCTACTTACCTTTGGTATAATTACGTCTGTAGCCGTTCTGGTTCGCATTTTAGTTAATCCGCTCTCCAACGTGCTTCAGAAACAACTCGCTCAGCGTGGCGCTGATCCATTAATTATTATTTCAGCAACATATGGGCTATTAATGGTGGCCTGTCTGGCGGCCTGGCCCAAACTCCGTTTCACCGGCTTACTTATTGAATTCTGGCAAAATATATGGCTAACCGGCCTGTTTGCCATGTTTGGGAACGTCTTTCTGGTACGAGCGATGCAGATTGGCGATTTGTCGGTACTTGGCCCAATCAATGCCTATAAGGCGGTTGTTGGTATGCTGTTTGGTCTATTTCTGCTGGACGAAATACCAGGATGGTGGGGCCTGGCGGGTGTGCTGCTTATCGTAACCGGAAGTTATGTAGTATTAATGAATAAACGTAAAAACCGGAATCTCCCGTCACAAGCAAGTTCAGTAGGGGTGTTTCTGCGTCCAGAAATCAAGTTGCGATTGGCCGCCTTGGTTTTTTCGGCGATTGACGGTGTTTTCCTGAAAAAGGCTGTTCTTCTGTCAACGCCAACGATTGCCTTTTTTTATTGGTGTGCCATAGGGTTCATGCTCACCCTTGTGTGGATTATTTTCACGACACGATCAGCGTGGCCGAAGCAACTTTCTATACTTCTGTCGCAGAAATCGGCTTATCTGGCTTTATGTGCAACGGTTGGCCTGACCCAACTGGCAAGTAACATAGTTTTGGCTACTATGCCTGTTGGCTATGCACTGGCCTTGTTTCAATTATCGGCTTTGGTCAGCGTTTGGTTTGGCTATCAATTTTTTCGTGAGCAGGACATAGCCCGAAAACTCATTGGCGCGACTATTATGGTAATAGGAGCTATACTTGTCATTATTCTCGGATAACCATCTGGCCCGAAATCGGGTTATTGTTACCAAACCCCTTTCCATTATGGCCCAGTATCAACTTGTCGAGAAACACGCCATTGAGCACCATAACGAATACTATGAGGTGCGAACAACGCAGGATTCTGACTCGCCTACAAGTCTGTTTTTTACGACCAATGAAGAAAATTTAGAGGACGTTGCCGCCAGCGTTGCGGCCGAGCACCTGCCCGGAGCGAAGCACTGGACTGTAATTCCACACCGGAAAGACAGTTAATTATTCGGTTAATTGACCGAGCACGAAATTTTATCAATATCGAAAACAATTTTCATTGATTATAGTTACGCGCAATCGTATCTTCACCGAACGAATGCCATATCGCCTTTCAGGCGATTCCTACCGTAACGAACAACAATGAAGATTGGTAATTTTTTACGTCTCACCGGCTTGTTGATTGGATTGGGGTGTCAGTTTTCGCTGGCCCAAATCCTCACGCCCGCTCAGACCCGAGCCGATTTAACTTATCTGAAACGGAAGCTTGATTTATTGCATCCGGGCATGGGCTATTATACGCCACAGCCGCAGATGGAACAGTTGTATGATTCGTTATACAACCGGCTTACGTCGCCAATGGATTATTTAGCGTTTTTCCACCATGTAAGTCCGTTTGTGACTGCGCTGAAAGACGGGCATACGAATCTTAATCATCGCAAAAATTATATTGACAGGCATACGCGATTTCTGCCATTTTATATTCGACCGGTCGAGTCGCAGTATTTTATCAGCCACAACGTGTCTGCCGATACCAGCCTTCAGCGGGGCACCGAATTACTGACCATCAACGGTCGGACCATCGCCGATTTGCATCATGAGCTGATGAATACCGACCACTCCGGCTCCGACGGCGACAACCTGACTGGTCGTCGGCAATGGAGTCTGCTCCAGTTTGCCGACTATTATGCCGCCTGGTTCGGATCGGTCGATTCAGTGCTGATTACCTATAAACTTCCCGGCGATACGCTGTCCCGTCAAAAACGGCTACGGTGTGTAACGTTAGAGAAATTTCGTGCGACGATGCAGCGTCGGTACAGAGTCGATATAGACCGGCGGCCCAATCTGTCGGTGCGCGTTATTGATACGCTCCGCCACACGGCTGTACTGCGGGTTTCATCCTTCATGGGGCTGAAAAAACACGACCCCTTTCAATGGGCATTTAACCGCCGACTCAAACAGGCGTTCAGGCAACTAAAGCGGGAGAACATTCAAAATTTAGTGATTGACATGCAGGGAAATGGCGGGGGGATTGTATCGAACTCCGCCCGGCTGCTTAAATACTGGATGCCCAAACCGTTCCGAATTATGGAACACGAAGAAATGAAACGGGCCGCCCGGGCCGAATTAGTAACCCGCTGGAACCCTTTGTCGGCCCTGAATTTTAGTCTGCAATACAAACCCATCCATTCTGGTGGCTTTGTCAGCCGGTCGGCCCGTCGGCGTTTCCATCCCCGACACCAGTTTGCCTTTACGGGTAATCTGTATTTCCTGATGAATGGCGCTTCGTTTTCGGCTACTACCTCAGTGCTGGCCAAAACGCTCGACAGTGGCATGGGTACGTTTGTGGGCGAAGCCAGCGGTAGTGCCTACTGGGGCGATTTTGCCGGTCATTTTAAAACCGTTACGCTCCCAAACTCACGGCTTCAGGTACGCATTCCGCTCAAAAAACTGACGCACTCCGTTGAGTCTGAACGGGCCAATGGCTTTACGGTCGAACCCGATTTCGTTGTTACGCGCAGCTTCGACGACCTGATGACCAATCGTGACTACGTACTGGAATATGCCCTTCAATTAATCAAAGAAGGCGTAGTGGCCCGCCCCGGTTCGGGTAAACAACCGTTGCAGAATCGGCCGTTGCAGGCATCGCGCTACGTAACCGAATAAAGTAGATTAACCCACTTTTGGGCACATGTTGTGCTTATTTTGCAAAATACACGTAACTTTAGGCTGTGTATTGCATTGTTGACGTTGAAACGACCGGGGGCGTAAAAGGCCCTACCCGTCTTACTGAAATTGCCATCTTCCGCCACGATGGGCATCAGGTAGTTGATTCTTTCCACTCACTGCTGAATCCCGGCTGTCCGATTCCGCCCTTCATCCGGCACCTAACGGGTATTTCCGACGAAATGGTTCAGGATGCGCCGACATTTGCCGATGTGGCAAAGGATGTGCTGACCATTACCCAGGACGCTATTTTTGTGGCCCATAATGTTGGTTTCGACTTCAACTTTATTCAGAAAGAACTAAACTGGGTCGGCTATGAATTTTTCCGCCGGACGCTCTGCACCGTTCGGACGAGCCGCAAGCTAATTCCGGGTCATCCTTCCTACAGTCTGGGAAAACTTTGCCGGTCGCTGGGAATTCCTCTCAACGGGCGTCACCGGGCGCAGGGCGATGCTGCGGCTACGGTGCTTTTGTTTGAGTTATTGCTCCGTCATGATTCACACGGGGTAATTCCCCGGCTCCATAATCGTATCGAGATGCCGCTCTAATTGGATTGCGGTAAATTAATTCGCGGTATTGGAAAGCTGGATTTCTTAGTCGAGTCGATGGGTATGTCGATGGTTGCCTGTACGCCCTGCCCCAATTGACTTTGCCAGGAAATTCGCCCGCCCAGGATACCCACCCGCGATTCGATATTACTGATACCTAAGCCAGCGGCTTTCTTTTGCATCTGTTCATAGTTAAACCCGCGTCCGTTATCCTGATAAAGCAAGGTAACCCGGTCGGTTTGCCAGACCATGCGAAGGTCTATCCGGTTGGCATTGGCATGTTTCAGTGAATTGCTGACTAATTCCTGTGTAATTCGGTACAGCATCACTTCCATATCGGTTGGAAGCCGATTTTCAGGGATTTTCTGGTCTTCGTACTCAAACCGGGCATCAACTATTCCACTGGCGGTAATCCGGGAAAACAACTCGTCAACAGCGGCCACGTACCCATGTTTTTCTAAGGTCTGCGGATTTAGTTTCCGAAGTAGATTCCTCACATCGCCAATCGTATCGTTAATCAACTGGAATATAGTCGTTTTCAGCGATACAAGTGCCGGGGTTTCACCAGCCATGCGCGTAAGCTGGGTAGTATATAGCTTAATGGTGGCTAAACGCGTGCCTATTTCATCGTGTATATCCCGGGCAATGTCCTTTTTCACCTGTTCCTGAATATCGTAAGCTAACCGCAGCCGGTCGGCCTGCTGATGACGTATAGTATTTTCACGCTGGCGTATCCAGGTCCAAATCGCGGCAATCAGTACAATCAACATTAGCACGACAAACGGCCATTTCTGCCAGAAAGGCGGTTCAATATGGATTGCCAGCGTTCGTATGTGTGGACTCCAGTGCCCATCTTTATTAGCTGCTTTTACCTGAAACGTATAATCGCCGGGGGGCAGATTGGCATACCGAACATAGTTTCGCTCACCTGCCGACACCCAGTGATCGTCGTAGTTGGTTAGTTGGTATTGATACGAATTATGACCATCGCTGGTATAGTCGAGCGCGGCAAACTCCAGCGACAGGGTATTTTGAGAAGGGCTAACTGTGATCCCTGCGGATTCGCCAACATACATATCGTTACTTAATGGCTCCTCGTTTACGGTGAGGGAGTAGATATGCACATAAGGCTGGAACGAACTACTTCGAAAAGCATTGGGCCGACACTGATTGAAGCCTGTCACGCCCCCAAAATACAAATCGCCGGTAGTCGTTTTAAGAAACGCATTGCCGTTGAACTCATAGCCCTGAAGCCCATCGTTCGGCGTAAAGTTTTTTATGGTCTGAGTGGCCATTTCCAGTCGCGAAAGGCCCCGGTTGGTGCTCATCCAGATGTTGTTCTGCTTATCGGTAAGGCTTCCATACACAAACGAATTAGCCAGCCCATGCCGCTCGGTGTATAGCCGAAAATGGTTTGTGCGGGGCATTAAAGCGACTAACCCCCGGTCGCAGGAAAGCCACAGGGTTTGATAGCTCTTATCAGGCCGAATGTTCAGTACGGTATATCCTTTCAGACCGGAACTAATTAACTTCCAGGGCTTTATCAAATTAGCATTTACGGGTTCTGACCCGGGTAACTGGTACTGATAATAGCCGTTCAGATAGGTACCTACCCATAGCTGTTTCGCGACAGTGTCGTAGGATAAGCTGAAAATATTCTGGCTTTCCAACATCGGCAGTTTCGACCACTGATGCCGCTGTGAATGCAGCCGCTGTAGATGCAACGCATACAAGCCATCTTCGGTAGCGGCAACGAGCAGTGTGTCGGCAATGCTCGCCATAGCCCGTACGTAATTATCAGCCACCAAGCTGGTCGTCGATGAAGCAAACAGAACAGGTTCAAAGGTTTTGGATTGAGGTTTGTAGGCCATGACTCCACCCGGAATACCTGCCCAGATGCGATGCTGTGGATCACGGTATAAACATCTGGGGGCCAGAGGAGCCGGACCGCTTTTTGAGGGGTCACGCGTAAGAAATCGTTCAACAATTCGGTTAATGCGTGGGTTCAGCACATTAATGCCGTTTTGCGTGAGAATCCAGAGTCGGTCAGCACGTTCTTCCAGAAAACCCCGAATGGCATAGCTGCTTAATTTCCGTGAATCCGGCAGTGTGTCAGCTCCGGCCCGCTTTATCATGCCACCGAATAAAAAAGCGTTGGGCATAATACGAGCCAGTCCGTCCGGGTCGGTGTTGGCCCAGATAATACCGAGGTTATCCACATAAACCTTGCTGATTTTAAAATCGCTGAGTTGGCGGGCGGTGTTTGTGAAATCGGTTATCTGCCCAAATGATCGCGTCTGTTTGTCGAAATAAATAACCCCGTTGTGCTGTGTACCGAGCCACAGCCTTCTCCGCCTGTCGGGAGCAATACTGAAAATAGTGCTAATCGGTTCTTTCCCAATCGTTGCGTAAGTTTCGTAGCTATTCCGGCGGTAGTCGAAGCGAATCAGGCCCGAATCGGTACCCAGCCAGACGATATTATCGGGGTCAATAAAAAACGAGAAGATGACCTGTGGTCGCCCAAAAAGATTGTTTGGGTGACTACTGAAATAATGCGAAAGCCGATGACTATTGAGGTTATAGCGCAGTATGCCGGTGGGCGCATGGAGCCAGACGTCGCCCGCTGGTGTGCGTACTGTCGAGCTTTGCAGATCATACTCCTTTGTGGGATGAAGATTACTCGCCAAAAGGGTTTTGTGGTGCTTCCGGTAATCGAATCGCACTAAGCCTTCTGCATCGCTGAGGCAAAGCAGTTCGGTAGCACTGGCAAAAAACGGAATAGTGCGGCTGGCAATGGGCTTTTTATCAGGGCCGGTAGCATAATAGCAATCAAATTGGTCGCGCTGGCGGTCGTATCGATTAAGGCCTTCTTCGGTCCCAATCCACAGATTGCCGTCGGGGTCTTCAACAATGCCAAAAATATTTATTCCCCGGATGCTGCCGGGCAGAACCCGGCCATGCTCGCCCAGGGCTGGTCGATAGGTGCGAAATCGGTGGCCATCGTATCGGTTCAGGCCGTCCTGTGTGCCAAACCAGAGAAAGCCCCGGCTGTCTTTCAGAATATAATAAACTGACCCCTGCGTAAGCCCATCACTAACCCCAATATGACCAACCTGAAAACCGCTTTCGTTAACTGCCGAACTTACCTGCGCCCAGGCGGCTGGATGCAGTAAGCACCAGATACACACCTGAAGGCAGATAGAACGTAGTGTTCGCACCATGAAGCTGCAGATTAAGTTGAGGAAGCAATTGTAAATGAGCTATGTATTTATGGATTATCCAAATCTGTTCAGGAATAAATACCATGGTATACGCTATCGGGCAAACAATTGCCTTTCTGGCGACTGCGACCGGCCAACGACAAATGGTTTGGTTTTCTGAGCATCTATCTGTAATTCGGAAGGTATTCATTTTTCGTTTAAACCTGTTCGCGCATTTTTATCAATAAACATGCTGAATTCATTTCCTGCTCCGGGGTTCCTTTCATACCCTCACGCCCGTAAAACTGACCAGGCTGACGATTATCACGGTACTGTAGTTGCCGATCCGTATCGCTGGCTCGAAGACGATTGCTCGCCCGAAACCGCCGATTGGGTTAAGGCTGAAAACGAAGTGACGTTCGCTTATTTAGCGGGCATTCCTTATCGAAATCAACTTCGTTCACGGCTGGAGCAGGTTTATAACTACCCGAAATATTCGGCTCCGATCCGTAAAAAAGACTGGCTCTATTTTTCGAAGAACGATGGCTTGCAAAACCAGGCCGTTTTGTACCGTCAGCAGGGAATTGATGGAACACCAGAAGTTGTTCTTGATCCCAATTTGCTGTCGGCAGATGGCACTACAATCCTGGCTACGTTTTCACTATCGGCCGAGAACCAGTATGCGGTTGTTGGCTTATCAAGAGGGGGTTCCGACTGGTTAGAGTATCAGATCATGGACCTGAACATAAACCAATATCTACCGGAAAAACTAACCTGGGTGAAAGTATCGGGCGCAGCCTGGCAAGGCAATGGCTTTTATTACAGTCGCTATCCCGAACCCGAAGGCAGCGCATTAGCGGCAAAGAATGAGAATCACCAGGTCTATTTTCATAGCCTCAACACCCCCCAATCGGAAGATCGCTTAGTGTACGAATCCCCACAACATCCACAGCGGTTCCATTTGGTTAGCACAACCGACGACGAACGATTCGCCGTATTATCTGTCAGCGACCGGGGGCAGGGTCACGACGGTAATGCGCTCTTTTACATGGATATGGCTACTCAACAACCCATATTCATGCCTGTTATCGCCGACATCTCCGATTTTAGCTATCAGGTAATTGACAATGACGGCGACCGGCTCCTGATTTTAACCAACGAACAGGCTCCCAACAGTAAGGTGATCGCCTTTGATGTGCAGACCAAAACCGTCTCGACTATTATTGCCGAACGACCTGAACCCATTGCCGAAGGGGGCGTCAGCACGGCGGGGGGAAAACTTTTTGTTGAATACACAAAAGACGTAACCTCCCAGGTTATTGTGTTCGATTATTCCGGCCACCCTGAGCAGGAGGTTCAATTACCGGCGCTGGGCACGGCTGGAGGCTTTAACGGACAACGCGAAGATGGCTTCGTTTTTTACAGTTTCACCTCGTTCACGATTCCGCCCACTGTTTACCGGTATGACCTTACGACTGGTGAAAGTACCGTTTTTCATGCCCCGGAGGTCGATTTTAACCCGGCTGATTATGAAACGAAGCAGGTATTTTTTATCAGCAAAGATGGCACCCGGGTGCCCATGTTCCTGAACTACCGCAAAGGATTAGTGCTCGACGGTACAAATCCTACTTTGCTTTATGGCTATGGCGGCTTTACTATCAGCCTATTGCCTGCCTTTAGCCCGTTTCGGATTCCGTTTCTGGAGCAGGGCGGTGTGTATGCCCAGGCAAATTTGCGGGGTGGCAGCGAGTATGGCGAAACCTGGCATGAGCAGGGCATGAAACTCAAAAAACAGAATGTTTTCGATGATTTTATTGCGGCTGCCGAGTTCCTGATCCACCAGAATTACACCAACCCCACCAAACTCGCCATTCAGGGTGGCTCGAATGGGGGTTTGTTGGTGGGTGCCGTTATGAATCAGCGGCCAGACTTATTCCAGGTGGCAGTACCGCAAGTGGGCGTGATGGACATGCTGCGGTTTCATAAGTTTACGATTGGCTGGAACTGGATTGCTGATTATGGCAGCAGCGACAATGCCGAGGAATTTCGGGCGCTGTATGCCTATTCGCCCCTGCACAATCTGCGCCCCGGCCAGAACTACCCAGCCACGCTCATCACCACCGCCGACCACGACGACCGGGTCGTACCCGCGCATTCGTTTAAATATGCGGCTGCCTTGCAGGAAATTTACAAAGGCCCCAACCCGGTGTTAATCAGGATTGACACCAACTCGGGGCACGGAGCCAGCAATACGCAAAAGAATATCGAAATGGCGGCTGATACCTATTCATTTATGCTGTGGAATCTGGGCGTATTGAACCTAAGGAATTTATAGGTCAGTAAAAAGAAAAGAAGGCCGTACCATGACGAGTACGGCCTTCTTTATGAGCTACTGCTTTACAGTTCCTGCTGAATTACAGTTTAAACGTAACCCCTAACATCAGGGGAGCAATACCGGTTCCGAGTTCAGCGAAGGCACCTACTTTCTCGGCGAACATATACCGGCCACCGAGGTGAATAGGTACATAAATACCGCTGCCAAATGTATTAAATCCAGTGCCAAAACGGTCGCTGTACGAAACACTCTCATACCCTAAGCCAATACCGGCATACAGGTCGGCTTTATCCGTACTTAAGTTCAAAATTTCGTTGAAGTGGTACGAACCGCGAGCGGCAAAATAGAGATAGTTGATTTTATCATTATAGCCCAGATAGCCGTAATTAAAACTACGATAAGCAGCTTGTGCGCCAACCGTAATATTAGGAGCGACTCCAAAGTCGATGGCACCACCAAAGGCAATACCGCCAGCGCTGGAATATCCGCCAACACCGATACCCAAGTTAATAAATTTAACGCCTTTGTCAATAGACATTTGGGCGAACGATTGAGTACCCGCTAACAGGCCGAGAACCAGCAAAAAGGAAAAGTGGATTTTTTTCATGTGATACAACTGATTTATGTTAAAATTTGAAACAAAGTAAATGCGAATCTGCGGGGCTAACAAACACCTGAGCTAACCACTTATTAATCGGTCATATTGTAGAACATGGGGCAAACATAGTAAACCCGGTTTGATAGTTACGCATACTATGCATGAATAATAACTGTAAAATATTCATTATCAAATCATTATTCTATGTAAAATTTTATAGTGAAAACATATAGTTAACAAAAAACCGCTGGTTACCAGCGGTTTTTTAATGCATAATTAACATAAAGGACTGTCTCTAAGCCATTTCCGGTTTCAATTTCTCCTTAACAAATTGACAAAATCTACTAACTTACTGTCTACCAATACAATAGTCGTCAACCAAAGATAGTAAGGTACAAATGAAGCACAAAAAAGAACGATTAAAGCAATTTTTGGCATTTGTACCTCATGCCGGGCTAATCTACACGGTAAGAAACTCTGGAAACAGAAGCGAGTTTAATCGGCGGTTCGAACCCGTCAACTCCCACCACTGTAAATCAATCACTTAGCAGATAATGTTAAGTGCTTTTTTGTTTTCTACTAACACGTTTACTAACACAAGTCTATATAATACGGGGAAATACCCCACGGGAAAGGGTGTTTTTCCCGTAGGAAATAAATAGATGAAAACAGTTCTTGCGAGTATTATAATACAGGATGGTTAGGCCATCGCTAACGTACTTTTTAATAAGAAGGCTTAATAATCTCTCACAGGTTATCAGCAAGTTGGTATTAAGCGTTCTTGCGTACAATAGTATACAATAGTATGTTAGGTGTTCCAAACAGACAAAAACAGCGTGATTGCCAACTTCCGGGCGACAGGTTGAACGCCCCGGTTAGGCAAGTTTAGGCTTCCATTTTCGGGTCTCGGTTGACAGGGCGAATGCCCCAACAATCAGGATATAAAAAAAGAAGGCGAGTCGCGTTCGACAAGGCGAAAGTGTATTTTATTAATGTAAATGTAAACTTGCATGAGTGAAAATTATCAATTGATACAGAAAACCGACGATGAGGTTTCACCCGCTTCCATCAAAGGAATGCTAGCGTTGATAAGACCCATGTGGCAAGGCAAAGGTCTTATAAAAAGAGTGGATAGATTATTACCAGTTGATCCAAGTAGTGCTTGCCAACGATTGTTTAATGCAGCTATATTCGATTTGAGAGAGAAGATAGTAACTGTGGGGGTTGACATAGCCAAAGAAGTGGCAAAAACTTATAGTCTTCCACCTGTCGTGAAAGATGATGATATTCTTGAAAATTACTCGAACACTAATATCATCGACTTAAGCTACAGAATTGGATTATTACAGCGTCCAGAATGGAGACGTATACAAAGGTGCTACGAAATACGAAAAGATCTTGAACATGAGGATAATGAGTATGAAGCTGTTCTTGAAGACTGCTTCTATATATTCAAATCAACAATAGAGATTGTTCTATCACAAGACCCCGTCGAACTTTTGAAAGTTGTCGATGTCAAGCAAGACGTTGAAAAACCTGTACGGATAACTATTACTGAGGAGTTACTTCAAAACTATGATCATGCTCCTGAATTACGACAGAAAGAGATTCTGAGTTTTTTAGTAGCAACGGCACGAAATAGCACACAACCAGATATTGTAAGGGACAACTCCTTCGAGTTATTAAGGCATTTTCGCACGAGAACAAAAACGCCAGTTATTATTGAAATTGCCAAAAACTTGGAAGACAAATTAGCTGGAAAACCAATTGATTTATTTACTGCCAAGGTAGGAAATGCTACCGGTGCTACGGCTTACTTCAAAAGGACAAGGCTCAAAGATTATTACAACTCTATACTCGACGATTTCAAACAAGCAGGAACAGAGTGGGAAAAACAGACTAAACTAACTTATTTATTTGAAGATATAGGTAGCTTCTCGTACTCACCAGCCGAACTAAAAAATAAGTTCATTAAATATCTTGTGATTTGGTATATAGGTGAACCCGGAGGTTACGGATATTGGGGAACAAATAGGCAGGTATTCAATAGTGATGCTGCCGCTCCCATAATTGTGAGAATATTCAAAAATGCCGAATCAAGTTTGGTGAGTGATATTGAGAAACTTAGACAAGACAAAGAAATTAGTGGTAAATTAAGTAACAGACATATTCTGAATCGTTTTGAAAATCTACTTGATTATTCAGGTCAAAGCAAGAACGATTGACATTTGATTAGTTTAGATAGGGAAGTTTACGGGCGACAGAGAGCGCGTCCCGAGGTCGGGTTTGCAGCCCAACTGACTGAGTGTATAAAGGTTGAAAGTGGTTTGTGTTCAGGCACGTAGCCTCCTCAACCATCAACACTCAGGGGTGTTGGATGGCCCGTCCACCAAGTGCTTGTGTGCCAGCGTCTCGGCGACAGGCAGCACGTCCCGACAGGGTAGCTTTTTGGTTCATTAGGTGGCTTCGTGTGACAGCGGAAACGCCCCGGCTGAACTACTTTTGGCTTCCATTTCCGGGTTCCGGTTGACAAACCTAATAACTCACAATGGGTAAACTTAAAAGCAAAAACTTATGGTTACAGTGTGTTTGATGGAGTTTGATAAAAAGGACAGACTTTTCAGATTTATTCGTGAAGTCCAGTTGGCATCCACACCAACTGTAAATGATAAAGTTGTCATAGATATTGACGGAATTGGATATGTGTTTAAGGTTTATGACGTTCATTTTTCAGAAGAAGGGCGAACCGATGTTAACTTAATTCGGCATTCCACCATCACAGATTATAATTCGTCAGGTTTTGCCGACATAGAATAGCGTAAGTTGTGGACATGGGTCGCTGTCCTGCGACAGGCGGTTCCCTTTGACAGTCAAATCGTTTAGACGCTTAATAAATTGACTATATATAGTTGATGAAATTGTCATTCTTTATGCGAAAAACCGGATTAGAAACATGGGCATAATTCTTGGTTGGATAATTTTATCCATTGTTGTTGGGGCCATAGGTAGCGACAGAACTATCGGCTTCTTCGGGGCATTCATTTTGTCGTTGCTTTTAAGTCCCATAATTGGTGGCATTGTGGCATTGGCTTCCACAAAGAAATCCACCATAGAATTTCAGAAGAGAATGTTGGCGTCTCAACAGAATAGAACGGGCCAAGAAGCTTTTGAACGAAATCAAACCAATCTTGCTGATGAACTGTCCAAATTGGAGCGTTCGTATTTAGAAGGTAAAATAACGGTCTATGACTACGAAGAACAAAAAGACAATATTTTAAGACGTTATAAATAAAGACAGTTCTTTTACGGCATAACCTCACACCATGAAACACTTTTTCCTTTCTATCCTTTGCCTTTCGTTCTACAGTTGCGCGTCATTTATTCCGGTTGAAATCGAAAATGGCAAAGCTTTGGGTATAATGCCCATGCAATACGGGCGTATCAGTTATCAGGGTACGCATAAGATTAATGCCAGCCGGGAAGACATATTCCGGCAGGTCAGGCGGTGGGCGGCTTTTCACACGGCCCGAACGGTATATACAGGCCCAACAACCAGTGTCAAAATCCCCACGCCAACCACAGCCCTTTACATCGGGGATAATATGTTGGGCGATATTATTTCATCCGGCACTATTGACCCGATTCTCAAACAGCCCAAAACTATCAACTACTGGCCCGCTACACATTATTCAGCAAGCGTAGAATGTTATGAAGGCTACTACCGTATTACACTCACTAATTTTTATACCTATGGGCTACCCTCCGCCCATAATCTGGAAGTGCGCGATAAGGCTACCAACTACAAAACCACGAAAGAATATTATAGCCGAGTGGATGAGCGGGTCATGGCGTTAATTACAGAATTGGAAACATTTGTCACCAACGAAATTAGAGTGGGTGGTAATTGACATTAATAATCCTGTAGCTTGCCTAACGCTGTTCACGCGGATTCAGGGTACACAAAGTGCCAAACCGTAACGGTTTGTGAACGGTATGAATTTATTATCAGCGTAGATTGGTTTGGCTAAGCCGTAGCGGAGACCATCTCGAATTGTACCTTGTGACTTGGGAAAATCCGGCCATTCACTTGCTACGGTTTCTAATGCATATATAGCAGTTTGCTCATCCATACGTCCGGCTGCAACGTATCCCCCTGCTACAGTGGCCGCTTTCAGCAGGCTATCGTGCCGGTTTCCATCGGTAGCTCTTTCGACAAAGTGAACCAGACGGGGAAGTAGTGTTTCCTCATTCGTTACCCATTGGCTTGTCAGCGGGCGTTTTTTTGCCTTTGTCGAGGCTTCTTGATACAAACCTCTAAATGCTACGGCCTGATGATTGAAATAAGCGTCGGGGTCATACGAGTAGCCACGCAAACGCGCAACGTCTTTACAGGCTTTATCAATCGCAACTCGGCACCGCGTTGCAAATAAGATTTGTAAGGCTCTGAACTGACGTTCATGCTGCATAGGGTGAACTATGGGTATAAGTACGAAGAAGCCCCTACCCGATACAGACAGACCGCAATACGCCACGCACGTTAGTTTACATAGTTCCTGTTTTAAGTCGTCATAATTGCTGATTGTTTCGTTCCCTTTCAGGTCAATATCTAAACAGACCAATCCGCTATGCTGAACCAGTGCCGACGATGCACGGCGTGAAAAAATTCCGCTTGGTGTAATGGCTGGTAGGGTGGCCTTGATTGCGTCACGCTCTTTCTTATCGCCGAGGTCTCGGATTTTCTTAACCCGGTCGGCGTATTTGTCCGACTTCAACCACATAAGCAGGTTAACGGGCTTAGGGTTGTTGACGACCTCCTTATCTGGCATATAGTTCTCAAAGCAACTTACCACAACATTTAATACGCTCTCCATTCGATAAGTGGTTTATAGAGTGAAGTAGTTTAAACCAGTTTAATGCGGTCGTTTTAAACCAGTTTAACCGTTTAATATCCCCCCTTATAGGGGGATTAAACCAGTTAAACTAAACTACTTTTGTCAAACTGATAATTCTTCCGGTTCAGCCGGGGCAAGGTTAAGCGTATAGGTCTGCTTGTCTTTCAGCAAAAGTCCTTTGTCGGTATAATAAGTTACAAACTCTTTAGCCCTGTTGTCCCCAAACTTGTGTCCGAAGTACTCAGCGGCCTGCTTGATTCGGTAGCAGGTATCAGCGTACTTGCCGGGGGGCTTATCGGTGAACGCCCGTCGTAAAATAACTTCGTGCTGTTCGGTGGTGAATTGGCCCGGAGTGTTAGCAGGAGTCTTTTTTTGCGGGTTGCTGGTAGCCCCCTTTCTGCTTGGCGGGGGGGTATCGGCCTGCCAATCTTCCCGAAGGTAAGGCAAGCCGTATTCGTCAACTGAAAAAGCGAAAGGCTCGAAATCTTTGTCCCGGCAGTATTCCGGTCTAACTATTGATGCGCTCTTGTCATTTGGGTCGAGCGACACTGAAAAAACAGTTTCGGCCTTGTTTTGCAATTCGGTTCCTAAAGCTCCTCGAATCGAATCATTAGACTTATTGACGTGAATGACAGTTAATATGTGGATATCAAGTTGAGCCGACCACCGCAATAAATCGCGACTTCGTTCGGTAGCTTCGGCATTGTCGTTAATGTCTTTAACTGTATCACGTATTCCGTCAATCACGGCTATGCCGACGTTTGGCGTTGCGTAGATGGCATATTCGATAAAGCCCAAACAATCCTCAGCCGACAAGTCACGAAGGGAAAAGACCAACAAGTTTGGCGGTACAGGTTGCTGGGCTAACTGGCAAATACGCTTGACGAGTTTAAGCACATGATGACGGCTCTGTTCGGTGTCAAAAAACAGAATGGTACGCTTATCGTCAGGCAGGGAGCCGGTTATTCGGTTCAGTTGGGTATCACACTGTAAAGCGGCTGCGGTGGCGAAGCTGACTGTAAACGTTTTACGTGATTTTGCCTTGCCGATGAGAACGGAAAAGTTACCCAGAGTGCCTACCGTGCTTAGTTGGTTTTCATGCCCTATTGTTAAACAAACCGGGGGGGCTGCTATTTCCTCATCAGGCCGAATTCGTAAGTGTTCAGCCATTGCTGCGTATCGACGGGCTGACTCATCGAGTTGGGTCGATGTATTTTGCCCTTCACGCTGCTGCATCTGTTCCCAAGCTTCATTTAGGTCGGTATTGGGGGCAATCCGAACAGCGTAGCCTGCGAGGTCTTGCCCGTTGTCGGATGAGGACGTATTTTTGTTACGTTCTTCAGGAGTCATTCGAGTAAGGTTAAAAATGGGCTGATGCGTAGCGGCACTGGCCCGATTTTTTGTTGGGGAGTTTAGTCCAGGGGGCGGGGGACCGGACCGAATGGCAGGTCGTTATCGGCATCTTCGTCGGCATCAAGATTGAGCCGGGGCAAGTCGTTATCGGACGAATCCACGCCGGATGAATTGGCGGGTCGGCTGAAAAGCATAGCCAAGTTGCCGAGACAGACAAGACAAGCCACTATTGTGAGGGCCGTGTTCATACCGTTGCACCACCTTGTGCTGATTTGGCGGTAGATTTACGCCGGGAACCGCCGTTCTGGTCGGTTCGTGCTTTCTCATACTGTTCGGCCTGTTCGCTGGTGGTTGCCGTTCGGTGCGATTTGAGCCACGCAATCAGTTCAGAGTGCAGGAAGTACAGTTTTGCGCCGGTCGGCTTGCTGAAAGGGATCCTACGGGCTGCAACCATGCCGTAGACAGTCGCCACGCTGAGGTTTAGCAAGTCGGCAGCTTGCTCGATGGTAAGAACATCGTCGGCGGGTTGGGACGAGGACAGAGGCAGGCTCTTAACCTCGTCCCGAAAGGCTTCTTTGACTATAGGCCGAATCAAAGACGCCAGAAAAAATTTAATATCTGTTAAGTCGTTCATTATGCTGAATGTTAAAACTTCAGCACAAAGAAATTATGAATTTTTCGGGAAAATCAAATAAACCGGGGGCAAAAGGCAATTTGCACCGGGGCAAAAGGCAACTTGCCTAATAGCGTTTTTTTGTTCCTACCGCTCTTTCTACTGTATCAGTGGAACACCCTTCTTTTTGGGCGGCTCTTTGCATCGCTTCGGGACGTTGCAGCCCTTCAACGCTCATAAAATTCTCCACATATTGTACTATACGCTGTTCTCTTATCTCGGTGCTCTTACGCTTTTGCCGGGCTGTACTACCCTGCTCATCCGTTGATGATGCTGTCTGCGGGAGCGGGGCAGTTTGTACAGGTTCCTGCTCTAAAAAACGCTTAAACTCCACCAAGCCCCATAGCATCGCAAACGTCTCCAAATGGAGTGGCCGATAAAATACGCCCCATTCAATGCCTTTTACCCCTTCCAACTCCCGTTCAACCAAAACAGCCGCGTTCTGAATTTGGCGTTTTATGTCGTCAGTCAGCGGCTCAATAGTGGCCCATTTCCGGCCTATCTCCTGAAAGGCCCGAATATCATCCGTTACCCAATTCAGATAGGTTTCCTTGCGCTGCTCTGTTGGTTTCTTCGCCAGATACTTAGCTTTCCATTCGTCAAAATCAGGCCGGGGCTTTTTGAAAGGATAGTTCAGGGGCGACCATCCATACGGCATGTAGTAATGGAAAAAGTATAACTTATGCCGGTTGACGCGTTCCTTCTCCGATGTGTAAGAAGATAGGCCCCAACTTTTAAAAGAGACTTCATTGCCTTCTTTATCCAAAAAAACGTCTGTTCCGTTGTCTCTACTTTCGTATTCCTGTTCAAAGACGCGATAGCTTCCGGCATTTAGCGCAGGAGCGGCATAGCCCATTTCCCGGCACATCTTCATAAAATAAATTGTCCGGTCGGTGTCGTCAGTCAACCCGTTCATGTAGGCCGTGAACACATCGACCATTGAATAGCGATAGGCCGTATCACGGCGTAGCCTTTCGGCATCGTAGGTAGGTCCAATTGGCGTCATGTACTTACTTTTATATGGGCTACAGTTCGATGTTCAGCCGGTTTACCGCGTTCCGCTTTTGCTGGTCGATAATCTTGGTGTAAATCAGCGTCGTGGTTATGCTGCGGTGGCCTAACAGCTTGCTAATCGTGGAAATGTCGGTTCCCTGCTGTAGCTGCAAGGTTGCGAACGTATGCCTGAACGCATGGAAGGTAATCGGGCGTTTGATACCAGACTGATACGCCCAACTCTGTAACTTCTGATTCTGCCACGATGAATAAAGCAGGTCAGGAAACACTACGTTCGTTGCGGTTCCACGTTCGCCTAACAAGGTACGGGCGGTTTCATTTAACGGCATGGTTTCGGTCGCTGCTGTTTTCTTCTGTGTGAAGCGCATATAAGAGCCGTTCGTGTCGTCGTACACCTCGGCCCACGTCAGTTTAGCCACGTCGCTATAACGTAATCCAGTGACACTCGAAAACAGGGCGGCACGTTTCAGATAAGGCAGGTCGCAATCCGTCTTAGCCAACCGTTGCAATTCGGCCAACGTCAGAAACTCGCGCTGTGTCTCTTTACGGGTCAGTCGCTTTACATTCTGAACAGGGTCGTTAGTTAGTACTCCAGCATCTAACGCCCGCTTAACGCCCGTTTTAAAAATAGTGAAGTAGCCAACGGCTGAATTAAACGCTATAATGCTCTTGACCGACTTGGATACATTCAGGGGCTTTGCTGTAATCAGATAATCGCGAAATGCCTTGCAGAAATCGGGCGTAATATCATCGGCGGCTAAGGCCCCTCCCGCGAAATGTTCCAAGTGCTGATACACACTTAACCAGTTGTTGCGGCTCCCTAACCCTTTTGCTTTCTCTATCTCGGCCTGTTCTTTAAAGAAGGCCAGAAAATCAACGCTAAGGACTTTCTTTTTTAAAAACCCATAATTACCGGCCTGAACTTCCAACTGTCGTTTGGCGCAAATATTCTGTGCTAACAGGCGGGTTTCTTTGTTGTGTTGCCGTTCCAACTCCGTTCGTGGCTTTTCGATGAGGTGCAGCCCCAAAAACTCGCGCCGGGTATCTTTCCCGGTTTCAGAGTGGACAATAGCCGGGTAGAAATCCAAATACAGACTAATACGCCCTCCTTTGATTAGCTTCTCTCGTAATGTGACTTTCATATTTTGTACCTCGGCTGTTTATTTTTCTTCTGTGAGGTACAGTAAAGGTACAAAACGATACAAAATAAACCTATAAAAGACAGATAAAGAACTAAGTGTTATCCAACAAAAAAGCCCTTACAGATAACTATAGGGGCTTTTTCTTACACGTTCTTTAATTGACTATTTCCGGTTTCAGTTTCTCCTTAAATACTTTCCGAAACTTGTCGACCTTAGGCGCAATAACAAAGGCGCAGTAACCCTGATTCGGATTATTGGCAAAATAATTCTGGTGATAAGCCTCCGCTTCGTAGAAGGTTTCGGCCAGTACGATTTCCGTTACAATTGGGTCGTTGTAAGCACCCGCTTTGTCTAATTCCGCTTTGGCGGTCTCGGCTAATTGCTTCTGTTCGTCAGTATGGTAGAAAATCACCGACCGGTATTGTGTGCCCACATCGGCTCCCTGGCGATTGAGCGTGGTTGGGTCATGGCTGCGAAAAAAGGCTTCCAGCAACTCCTGATACGTAATTTTAGCCGGGTCATAGGTCACCTCTACGCACTCGGCATGGCCGGTTGTGCCAGTGCAGACTTCTTTATAGGTCGGGTTGGGTTTTTGGCCGCCTTCATAACCCGATACAGCCGAAATTACCCCATCGAGCGATTCATACAGCGCTTCTGTACACCAGAAGCATCCCGTTCCGAAGGTTGCTTTAGCCAGATTGGCCGGTTGGTTTGTGGTCATAATTGCTGATTTATTTTAATAGACTGGTTGACTTTTCCTGGCATCTCAACAGCCGCCAGAAGCTGGTTTATCAACGCAGTTACTTGTTTACGAAGCGTAATCACAACCATTCATTAGGTTTGTGGTTGTAACGTTACTAAAAGAACATAACTGACCCGCGTAAAGTTTGCGCCCCCGTGCCTGTGAAAGACTTCGATACCGACCGTTTCCGCTACGACGGCGACAAATCCATTAAGCTAAAAAAAGCGCCGACGAAAGTAGATGACCTCTACGAAGACGACGAACATTATGAAGCCCTCTTGCGCCAGCAGGCCGCCGAAATCGACAAGTGGCAGGAGCGTATGTATGCTCATAACCGTTATGGCCTGTTGACGGTTTTTCAGGCATTGGACGCTGCCGGAAAAGATGGCACTATCCAGCACGTATTTACGGGCACTAACCCGGCGGGCGTGCGCGTCTATTCGTTCAAACGCCCGACCGATCAGGAGCTTGACCACGATTTTCTGTGGCGTAGCTGGCGCGAACTGCCCGAACGCGGTACTATTGGCATTTTCAACCGCTCGTATTACGAAGAAGTGCTGGTAACGAAAGTCCACCCGGAAATTCTGACCCAAAGTCAGCGACTGCCCGAAAAAACCACCGACGATTTAGATAAGCTATTCAAACACCGATACGAAGCCATCCGAGATATGGAAACATTTCTGCATCGCAATGGCTTTCTAACCGTTAAGTTCTATCTGCACGTTTCTAAACAGGAACAAGCCGACCGGTTGATTGCCCGCATTGAAGATCCATCCAAAAACTGGAAATTTGAAGAAGGTGACGTAAACGAACGGGACTTTTGGGATGATTATCAGGACGCCTACGAAACTTGTATTACCGAAACAGCTACCGACAAGGCCCCCTGGTATGTGATCCCGGCCGATGACAAAAAAAACATGCGCCTGCTGGTAGGGCGAGTGATTATTGATGAACTCAAAAAATTACCCATTGCCGAACCACAACCCGACGATAAACGATTTAAGGCCCTGCAAAAACTAATTCCTGTTATTCGGGCGCAATAATGTAAGCTGGACGTCCACGTCCGGTCAGTCGCAATAGCGGCTACTATTTGATGCGATTACTTAGCCGCTATTGCGGCTGACCGGACGTGGACGTCCAGCCTACACTATGAAAAAGATAGATACCCGCCAATTCCGCTACGACGAGAAACGACCGTTTTCCAGCAAGGAAACACCAACTCTCATTGACCCTTTCTACGCGGATGAGGCCGACCTGAACCGCCAGATTGACGAACTGGCTGCCCGAATGGATCAGGCGCAGAACCGCATGCATGCCGATGAGCACTATGGGTTGCTGGTGGTATTTCAGGCAATGGATGCCGCCGGGAAAGACAGCAGCATTCGGCGTGTATTTAAGGGCGTCAATCCATCGAGGTTCCAAATGGCGCCCTTCAAAAAACCGGCTGAAGAAGATTTAAAACACGATTTTCTGTGGCGTTTCTGGCAGGAATTGCCCGAACGGGGAAATATTGGCGTGTTTAACCGGTCGTATTATGAAGAGGTCCTGGCGCTCCGGGTTCACCCGAAGCGACTACGAGAACAGTTAATACCAAAGAACCTGCTACCCAAACGTGATACAACACTCTGGGAGCAGCGGTTTGGCGATATAGTCCATTTTGAAGATTATCTGTTTCGGAATGGCTTCCCGATTGTAAAGCTGTATCTGCACGTTTCTAAGCAGGAACAGGGAAAACGGCTCATTGCCCGACTGGAAGACACCGAAAAACAATGGAAATTAAGCGACAACGACATCAAGGAACGGGAACACTGGCCTAAACACATGCGGGCCTATGAAGATACGATTAACGCAACGGCTACCCGCCAGAACCCCTGGTATGTGATTCCAAGCGACGACCGGGCGAACCAGCAACTAATCATCGCTCACATTCTGACCGATATTCTGGAATCGCTGCCCACTCACTTTCCGAAAACCGACGAAAAAGAAGCGCAGAAACTGATTAAACAGATTAAGGCACAGGATAAATAGCAGGGAGAGTGGGAATCTCTGCATGCTCTTCATCACCTATTTACTGGTTTCACCCCGTCCAGCATACCGTTTACCCGCGTATATCTCTGCTTCATCTATTTTTTACCCATCCTTAACATAGCTCACTGTAGTTTTGCGGCCAGTACTCAGAACCATCGTTCTACAGGAACGTAGTTCGCTACGCATAATACAATGAAACATCCCCGTCTACTTCATCAGCTCTGTGGTTTTCTGCTCGTGCTCATGCCACTTGGCAGCATTAAAGCCCAAAACATTAATACGCTTGGCAACGCGGCTCAGGATAAATCTAACCGGGCGGCTCTTACTGTCAGCGGCTATATAAAAGATGCCGGAAATGGCGAAGGACTGATTGGCGTATCGGTTTATGTCAAAGAAACCGGCACGGGTGCCGTTACCAATAGCTACGGCTTCTATGCCGTTACGCTACCGCCGGGTACTTACAACATTGTCGTTAGCTATGTCGGTTATACAAAACAGACACGTTCTGTTGACCTGACGGCCCAGAACGTTCGGCTCAATCTTGAACTGAACCAGGAAGGAAAAGAGCTTCAGGAAGTGACGGTTTCGACTAAGCGTGAGGACGATAACGTCAAGAATATTGAAATGAGCGTCAACCGCATCGACGTGAAAACCCTCCAGCGAATTCCAGCCCTGCTGGGCGAAGTGGATGTGGTTCGGAGTATTCAACTGTTGCCGGGCGTTTCGACGGTAGGCGAAGGCGCTACGGGATTCAACGTTCGGGGGGGCGGCATCGACCAAAATTTAGTGTTGTTAGACGAAGCGCCCGTATATAACTCCTCACACCTGTTTGGTTTTTTCTCGGTCTTCAACCCCGATGCCGTGAAAGACGTAAAGCTGATTAAAGGCGGTATTCCGTCAAATTACGGTGGTCGCATTGCGTCGATTTTAGATGTCCGCCTGAAAGAAGGGAACGCCAAAAAGCCCGAACTCAACAGCGGTATTGGCTTGATTTTTAGTCGCCTGTCGTATGAACGGCCATTATTCAAAGGCAAAGGGTCATTTATTGTGGCAGCCCGTCGTTCCTACGCCGATATTCTGGCCCAGCCGTTTCTGAACAGCGATTTGAAAGGAGCAAAATTTTATTTCTACGACCTCACGGCTAAAGCGAATTACCGCATCAACGACAAAAACACGGTCTTTGTATCGGGCTATCTGGGACGCGATGTGTTCGGCTCTGATTTTGGGTTCAACTGGGGCAATGCTACCATTTCGGCACGCTGGAATCACGTTTTCAGCGACCGGTTGTTCCTGAATACAACGGCTTATTACAGCAACTACGACTACTCGCTAAATACCGACCTGAAACAGAAAAACCCGAATGACTTTTTCCGCACCGACTCCCGCATTGTCGATTACAGCTTAAAACCGGATTTTTCGCTGTTCTTAGGAAAAAACACAATCACGTTTGGCGGGCAGTCCATTATCCATGATTTCCAGCCCGGCACGGCCACAGCCGCCAGTTCGGGGAGTGTGCGGACGTTCGGATTGGAGAGTAAATATGCGCTCGAAAATGCGCTGTACATAGGTAATGAGCAGCAGGTGACGCCCAAACTACAACTTCAGTACGGACTGCGTTATTCGTTATTCAATTACATCGGGCCGGGCGAAGCCTACACCTTTGCCACCGACGTGCCGGTTGGTCAACGACGTGATCCTGTCTCGACTCAGACATATAAACGGGGCGATGTGATAAAAACCTATGGCAATTGGGAACCCCGTTTATCGGCTAAATATGAACTGGGCGACAATAGCTCACTGAAGCTGAGTTACAATCGCCTGGCGCAGTACATCCACCTGATTTCCAACACAACGGCCTCCACCCCATTAGACATCTGGACACCTTCAACCAATAACATCAAGCCGCAAATTGCCGACCAGATTGCCGGGGGTTATTTCAAAAACTTTGGCAGCACAGGCAAAGAGTTTGAGGCTTCGGTTGAAGTGTATTACAAATGGCTGCAAAACCAAATTGACTACATCGACGGGGCCAGCCTGATTCTGAACAAATACCTCGAAGGCGATTTGCTGAGCGGAAAAGGCCGGGCTTACGGAGCCGAGTTTTTCATCAAACGCAACACCGGCGTAGTGAACGGCTGGATCAGCTATACTTTAGCCAAAACCGAGCGGCAGGCAGAAGGCATTAATAACGGAAGCTGGTATCCGACCCGATTCGATAAACGGCACACACTCACATCTGTGTTGCTGTTCGATCCGCCCCGTGCCAAGCGTTGGAACTTCTCGGCTACGTTCACCCTCGCCAGCGGCACACCCGGTACATTCCCAACGAACCGCTTTGAATATGAAGGCTATGTAGTGCCACACAATGCCGACAACGCCCGGAATAATTACCGAATCCCGGCCTATCACCGACTCGACCTGGCGGCTACGTTACAGGGACGTAAACGTCCGGGCAAACGGAAGGAAGACAACTGGGTGTTTTCGGTGTATAACGTATATGCCCGAAAAAATCCGTTCTCGGTGTATTTCCAGCCCAACGAAGACAACCCGCGAGTAACTGAAGCGATTCGCTACTCCGTTTTTGCGACGCTGATTCCATCGGTAACCTACAATTTTAAATTTTAATAGCCGGATTAACTATCTGCTGCATTGACATGACATCGGCCATGAAACCATTCCATTTCATTTTTTTTCTTGCTTTTATCGGGCTGGTCTCGCTGACGGGTTGTGAGACAGTTATTGACGCAAAACTCGACACAGGCCCGGCGCAGCTTTCGGTGGATGCCAGCCTAACCGACCAGCCCGGCCCACAAACCATTCGGCTAACCCAAACGGCGGCTTATTTTAACAGTAGTACGCCACCCGCTGCGACCAGTGCGACGGTGACGGTATCGGACGATGCCGGGAAAACCTATTCATTTCTGGACCCGGATAACGATGGCTACTATGTCTGGCAACCAACTGGTAAAGACACACTGGGGCATATTGGCCGAACCTATCAACTAACAATTTCCTACAAGGGCGAAACGTACCGATCCAGTTCCAAACTGAACCGGGTACCTGCGATTGATTCGCTCATTTTTGTGAAACGAAAAATCAATCCCCTCTCGATAACGGAAGGCTACCGGGCCGAGTTTTATGCCCGTGACCTCCCTGGTGCAGCCGATTATTACCGCGTTCGATTTTTTAGGAATGGCACGTTGCAGAATAAACCCAGCAACATTATTATCTCGCAGGATGGCGTATTTCGCAGCAACACATCCGTATCAGACGGGCTGGTGTTTATTGTGCCGATTCGACAGGCCATTAATCCCGATAGTTTGTATGCGCTGAATGATGTAGTAAAGGTTGAAGTTCATTCCCTAACGGCCGAAGCCTTTGATTTCTGGGAACAAGTGCAGTCACAGATCACCAATGGCGGCTTGTTTGCCACACCCCCAGCCAACGTACCAACCAACATCTTCAACGCCAACACTGCGGGACGAAAAGCAACCGGATTTTTTATTACCTCCGCCATTCGCAACCGAACCGCTACGGTAGCTGAGCCAAATCTACGGACACGAGACGATTAGTTTACCACCCCCAACCCCCTCCTAAAACAGGAGGGGGCTTTTCATAAGCAAACCTTGTTTCCTTACAAATGAGTGGAGGATGAGCAAAATAGCGACCTTGTTAGCCCCCTCCTGTTTTAGGAGGGGGTTGGGGGTGGTCAGCCTCACTTTACCACAACAATCTTCTGCGTTAAAACTCCCTCCCCAATTTGCAGCCGTAGAAAATACAGTCCTGCGGAAAATTGGCTTGTGTCAACCTGTTCGCTTATCCGCACCCCACTGATTTTCAACGTGCGCTGATGCAGAATCTGACCAGTTGTTCCCATAATACTTAGCTGTCCTTCGGGAACGGCCTTTGCTAAATCGGCTTCAACACGAATTATGTTCTGAACAACCGGATTTGGATATACTCGGAACGTCCCGGTCAGAACGGGTTCAGTTGCCAGCACGGGGGGCGGGGGAGGTGCCTGGATGCGGAGGTTGTCAATCGCCCAACCCCAGCCATGCGCCAGTTGATCGGAGAAAAGCCGAAAGCGAATCAAAATTTGCTCACCTGCCCGAAACGGGCTTCCCGAACCCAGAAGTGGAATTTCCCGTCGCCGATACAGTGCAGGTATCCCAATCGTCGCTGAATTCTGTTCGCCGAACTGGCCAGGCACTAAACTACTTTTATAGGCATTCTGCCAGTCGCTCAGGTCATACGAATTATACCCGTCGCGGAGGGGCTTCCAGGTTTGTCCATTGTCACGCGAGCCCTCTATCACCACATAATCGTAGAAATTAGCATCCCCAAAACGGCTTCCGGGATCACCCGGCTCGACCAGCACAATTTCGTCGTAGCGAATTTGGGCACTATCGGGATTGGCTTTAATGCGTATGGGTGCTAACAGAACATATTCAGCATTATTTTGAAACAGAAAATCCGTCCCGTTTCGATACGGATGCTCTGAATGAATGGCCGGATTGTTAAATCCCGTAGGTTGCGTAATACTAAATCCGTTACCGACAAAATCGGCTGCCGTAGCCGCGTTATCAAACGAAGTAATGTATTGTTCCCGTACTGGCTGCTGCGCTACTGCTTTAAGTTCATAAAAGCCGTTTGCTGGATTAATCGTCTGATTCTTAGTCCGCGAGGAATCCCGCGCCACAATGCGGTAATTAATCTTATCTCCTACTTTCAGCGAGTTGGCCGGAAACGTAATTCGGTTGGTGTAAACGCTATCGTAGGTGATGCCGTTAATGGTTCGGCGGCCGTATCGCAAGGGTAAGTTTGGCTGGGCCGCTCCATTAATCTGGTACTCAACATAAGCCGCGCCAATGCCGCTGCGGTCGTCGGCAATGCGGGCGTAGATGGGTAAACTATCTGTCGTAGCCGTTGAAAAAATGCTGTTTTTCGACGGGCTATACAGAATGATGGGAGGTGAGCTATCGGGGCCGGTGCGTACATGATGCCATGTTTGTGCCCCGTTCGTCAGTTTACTTGGACTGCTGAACGTCCGGCCCGACGCATCCTGTACCTGAAAGTAGTACCAAATATCACCCTGTGCCTGGGCTGCCGGAAGTGTGTATTGGTATTCGTTGGTGTTGCCTATCGGCGTAGGCGAAACGCCCGTTGCTGCCGAATCTTTAGCTGAAGGGGCCGTTTTCCGATAAAACAGCCGCACCGAACCTGCCGTCAAGGTTGTGTCGCTAACGATTCGGGCACTAAACACAAAATTTCTGGCATCCTCCGAATTTAAAACGGGCTGATGCAGCAGCGACGTGGTTTTCCATTCCAAATCCGTGAAGAATGTAAGCAGCAGTGGTCCCGGCGAATGAATGGATTCGGCCTGACCCAGAAAAGCCGTCATGAGCGAGTTAGGATCGCCGGGTGGATACTTATCTTCGTCTAAATGGTAAATACTGGAGGCCCGGTCAAATTTTGCTTTTGCCTGAAGTTTCAGCTTTTGTCCGGTCGTTTGCCGCAATACGCTTCCATTCAGGTACAAATCCCCGCCCGTAAGCTGACGATTAAGCGGAATCGAATTATTTGGATACTCTTTCTGCGACGTAACTAAGCGATTTCTCGGCTGCCCATTTTCGATAAAATGGTCATAGACAGAAGGTAAATCGGCCAAATAGACCCCATCACTCTGGTCGCCCTTATCATCTTTCACGTAGAAAAACCCGATGAACCCCAACCCATGCGCCAGTTCATGCAATACGCTCGTTACCAGGTCCGTCTGGCCCTTTGGGGTTTTCCCATCTGTACCGTAATACCAATCGTTATTCCGATTAAAATCGGCAACGATGTCGGCTTCGGCAGGGCTGTTTAGTTCGCGTCTGGCAATCTTCTCGGCTAAGGCGATGGGGTAAAAGGCGGTGGCTTTTTGTGCCCCGTCGAAATTATATCGGTACGAAGCTGGCCCGGCTGAACCTAACACATTAGGTTCCTGCGACACCCAATTTGCCTGAATCCGAATCGGTACCGGCGACACAATCAGGGTCGACCAGATATCGACGGCATACTGAAATGCCCGTCTCGCTTCGGCGGTAAAGTTGGTGTAGGTAACAATGAATTGGGCCGTTGGAGCCGCCAACCGACCCGATGCGTTGGTACGGTTCAGAAACACAGCGGGTGGTTGTATGCGCGTAAACGTATTCCGACTGTCTTTATAATACTTGATCTTCGACCCGGCTATCGACAGGCTCCGGGGATCAGTACTGTGTAGATTCAGCTTGTAAGAACTGGCTTTTTGAGCATGTACCAGATTTACCAGTAAGCTTAGTGCAAAAAGTAATCTCAGCCGATTCTGATAATTCATGATAACGTTACCAACAATTCATTCGGTGCAAATTTCGGCGGGAAACGCGCATTAGCAAGCCTTTATGATTTTACGTTAAGAACGTTTTTCAACTCAAAATGGAACACGGAAGCTTCGCAACCGCATCGGCGGACCGGCAGATTTTTCGCTGATTTCTAAAAAATCCGTGTGAATCCGCGTTGCGAAGCATCGGCGTCATCCGCGTTCCATTTTTACCACAAAGCTTGTTTCATCAATTAAACAGCACAGCTCTCTGCTCAATTCACTCCGAATCAGCAGTGCGTTTTAGCACCAGTGCTACTGAGTTGAGGCAGTAACGCATTCCGGTGGGGGCAGGGCCATCGTTGAAGACGTGCCCGAGGTGAGCATCGCATATGTTGCACAGCACCTCCACCCGGCGCATCCCGTAGCTGTTATCTTTTTCGAGACGAATGCGCTCTTCCTCAATCGGTTCGGTGAAGCTGGGCCAACCCGTGCCGGACTCAAATTTGGTTTTCGATTCAAATAATTCAGTGCCGCAGCAAACGCAGGCATAAATACCAGGGTCATGGGCTTCGCAGTACTCGCCCGTGAAGGCCCGCTCGGTCCCCTTTTCGCGTGTCACGCGGTATTGCTCCGGCGTTAGAATCCGTCGCCATTCTTCGTCTGATTTGATAACTTTCTGAATCATAGTCGTTCTATTAATAATTGGGTGCCATATCCTAAGCGTAAAACCCCTGTTTTACCCATTTTGTCTTTTCTGCGCTGTAAATTTGCGTAATAGTCGTTAGTTGTACTGGGCGAACAGGTTATTACACAGAGATACACAGAGAAAACAGGAGATACGCGGAGGCTATTTACTCTGTGTATCTCTTTTCGCTCTGTCCATCTCTGTGTAATAACCTTACCCTCTTCACTCAATACAGTTAGTCACTATTGACTAACGACTCTTGACTAACCACTATCGACTTATTTACCTTGACTGTCCGGCAAATATTACAGCAATTTTGGGGATACGCCAGTTTCCGGCCCATGCAGGAAGACGTGGTGAACACCGTGCTTGCCCGGCAGGACACGCTCGTACTGATGCCAACGGGTGGTGGCAAGTCGATTTGTTTTCAGGTGCCTGCCTTGGCGATGAAAGGCGTTTGCATTGTGGTAACGCCCCTCATTGCGCTGATGAAAGACCAGGTCGAGCAGTTACGGAAGCGGGGCATCCCGGCAGCCGCCATCTATTCAGGAATGCATTACCGCGAGATTGATACCACGCTCGATAACTGCATTTACGGCAACCTCAAATTCCTCTACGTCTCGCCCGAACGACTCAGAACAGAAATCGTGATTGAGCGAGTCAAACAAATGACCGTCTGCCTGCTCGCCGTCGACGAAGCGCACTGCATTTCGGCCTGGGGTTACGACTTTCGCCCGCCTTACCTGCAAATTGCTGAGTTTCGGCAGATCATCCCTGAAACGCCCGTCATTGCGCTCACCGCTTCGGCCACACCCGACGTACAGACCGATATTGTCGATAAACTGGCTCTACGCGACCGCAGTGGCGGACTACCCGCCATCTTCCGGCAGACATTCGCCCGCCCGAATCTGTCTTACTCGGCGGTGCTGGAAGAGGATAAGCTGGCTCGGTTGCTCCGTGCCTTGCAGAATGTGCCGGGATGCGCCATTGTGTACGTCCGCAGCCGGAAGCAAACCCAGCAGATAGCGCAGTGGCTCACCAATCAGGGCATTTCAGCCGATTTTTACCATGCCGGACTCACCACCCAGCAACGAGCCGATAAGCAGGATGCCTGGATTCTGGACCGGACACGGGTAGTAGTGGCAACGAATGCCTTTGGGATGGGTATCGATAAGCCCGATGTTCGATTAGTCGTACATTTAGACGTACCCGACTCGTTGGAAGCCTATTATCAGGAAGCGGGCAGGGCAGGGCGCGATGGCCAGAAAGCCTATGCACTGATGCTTTATACGACTGGCGACCTCGAAAATTTACGGTTTCGCACAGAGCAACTTTATCAGCCTGTTACCATGCTGCGCCGGGTCTATCAGGCATTGGCGAATTATACCGCCGTTCCGGTGGGCGGGGGCGAATTTAGCAGTTATGATTTTGACCTTGGCGCGTTTACGGCTACGTTTAGCCTGCCTCCGCAGGAAACGCATTATGCACTAAAACAGCTTCAGTTAGAAGGATTTATTCAACTCAACGAAAATTATTTCCATCCGTCGCGGCTGGCTATTGTGCTGGATAACCGACAGCTTTATGAGTTTCAGGTGCTGAATCCCCGCTTCGATTCTTTCCTGAAATTATTGCTGCGTATCTACGGAGGGGAATTATTTACTGACTTCATTACGATCTCCGAATCGACGCTGGCCCGAACATTTTTAGTTAACCAGAGCGAGATTGAGCAAATGCTCAACCAATTGCACGAGCGCAATGTGGTTATTTACGAAAAACAGAAAGATAAGCCCCAGCTCACCTTTCTGACACCTCGCTTCGATGCGCCTTCGCTGCCGGTGAACACACAGGAATTGAACCGCCGGAAGGAGCTGGCGATGCGAAAAGTGCAGGCAGCCACCCTTTACACCGAACACCCAACCCAGTGTCGCACCCGGCTCCTGCAAGCCTACTTCGGCGAAAAACCGGGCGACCGCTGCGGCATCTGCGACAATTGCCTGAAAAAAAAGAAAGCCTCCGAAACGGCGTCATTCGCTGTTCGGAAGCAAGTACGTGAATACGTCGCATTAGCCAACGGACCGGGCGTATCGCCCAAACAACTGGCCCACTATTTCGCCCAAACCGACGCCGACGCGCTGGCTCAAACCCTGAAGCAAATGCTGGCTGAAGAAGAAATTCGCTACACGAAAAGCGGAAATTTGACGCTGAATCTGGAGTAGAATGATTTGGGATTTGGCTGTCGCATCCAACAAATCCGATATCCAATATTCCCAATCCGACATCCCACCGTGTCATTTATCCCTAAACCGTGCGGTTCATCCCTTTGAGTTGCAGAGAGTCGTTTAGCCCGCCTATGTTTGTGCTGTCGAACAAAAACGCACACAACCAACACGAATCATGAAAACGATTATCACCTCCGTTACCGCTCTCGTTCTGTTCATTACTACGCTGGCGAAACCATGCCTGGCCCAGCAAACGGCAACTGTTACACCAACTTCCACCAGCGCGGTTCACTCACTGACGGTCGTTGTTCATAATGTGAATACCCGCTCCGGTAAATTGTACGTTGGTCTGGCGAATAATCAGGCCACGTTCAACGGCGAATCAATTCAGACGAAAACGATTGATGTATCGCCATCGGGCGAGATTACTGCTGTTTTTGAGGGATTAGCACCGGGCCGGTATGCGGTGCGGGTTTATCAGGATTTGAATAACAATCAGAAAATAGATTTTTCGGGACAAATTCCTTCCGAGCCGTTTGGCTTCTCGAACGTGACAATGCTCATGGGACCGCCCGACTTCGATCAATCGTCGTTCGAGTTAAAGGAGAATCAAAGCATCCGAATCCGAATGCTTGAAATGTAACATTTTTATCACGAATACCCTTTATTGATTCCTATTGACGAGTCGCCTGCATTACGGGCGACTCTTTTTGTTTTTGCACTAACAAAAGTTATAAACAGCCGTTTAGCATTCCAATGACGCAGTCTGCTTCAATAGATGATGAACAGACAGATTATTTTAGTAAACGCACGTTATGAGCCAAACTGAGTTTCGCCCTACCTCTAAGGAAATCCCCGGCCAGCAACTCCCCTACCCCGCCCGCCAGTCGGATATGGACCCTGCCCCCGATAGCGACTTATCGAATTACAAACCGGCAGGAAAGCTAACCGACAAAGTAGCCATCGTTACCGGTGCCGATTCGGGCATTGGTCGGGCCGTAGCCATTGCGTTTGCGATGGAAGGTGCCGACGTTACGATTGTCTATAACGAAAACACTGATGATGCCAAATACACCAAACGCATAGTGGAATCAAAGGGTCGGTCGTGCCTGATGGTTCAGGCGGATGTGCGGAGTTCGGCGGCCTGTCGGGATGTTATCCGGCAAACGGTGGATGAATACGGCAAACTGAATATTCTCGTGAACAATGCGGCCTACCAGATGGCACAGGAAAAGCTGGAAGACATTACCGAAGAACAACTCCGGCGCACTTTCGACACGAATATTCTGGCGTATTTTTTCATGGCGCAGGCCGCTCTGCCGCACTTGCACGAAGGCGATGCCATTGTGAACACCGGCAGCATTGTGGGTATTGTAGGCAACCCGATTCTGGTCGACTACACAGCCACCAAAGGTGCTATTCATTCGTTCACTAAATCGTTGGCTATTCAATTGGGCAAGCGTAATATCCGCGTCAACTGTGTAGCGCCCGGCCCTGTCTGGACGCCCAACATTCCGGCTACCATGCCCGAAGACGAAGTGAAAAACTTTGGTCATGAAGTCGCGCTCGCCCGGCCCGGTCAACCCGAAGAACTGGCCCCGGCCTATGTGCTGCTGGCCTCAAACGAAGGCAGTTTCATCACCGGCAGCATTATTGAAGTAACCGGCGGCAAGCTGGGATAAGATTTTGATGTATGATGTATGATATAAGATGTATCAGCACTTCATACACCATACCGCACGGGCGGCCCCGATCCTATATTCTACATCACCATGCACTATCCCTCCGGCACCGTTCGTGCCTTGCTCAAATCCGACCAGGTCACTGAAGCCACACGACAGGTATTAACCGAACGATTAACCAGGCCTGCTCAACAGCCAGCCTTTTTTTCGGCAGACGAATTCGCTTTGCTACAGGCCATTTGCGCCCGACTGATTCCGCAGGAAAGCCAGTTGCCACTCATCGACATAGCCGGGGGTATCGACGAACGGCTTTCGGCCAATAAGGCCAATGGTTGGCGATATGATACGATGCCCACCGATGGAGAGGCTTATCGACTGGGTTTACAGGGTATTCTTGAAAGTTCGCAATTAATGTTTCAGGAGTCTTTTCAAAACCTTATAGGCGAACAACAGGATAAGGTTTTGAAAGCGATTCAGGAGCAAAATGCGCCCGGAAGCATTTGGCAAACGCTACCCAGCAACCGTTTTTTTGAAGAATTGCTGGCCGAAGCCGTTGAGAATTATTACAGTCATCCGGTAGCACAGGAAGAAATTGGCTATGTCGGCATGGCCGATGCACCCGGCTGGCAACGAATCGGCCTGAATGAACGGGAAAAACGCGAACCATTAATGAATGGATAATAAATAATGTACATTATTCACTATCCATTACCCATTAACCTATGCCCTATTCAACTAAAGAAATCGTTGATGCCATCGTGATTGGTACTGGGGCGGGTGGCGCTCCGTTGCTGGCACGACTGGCGCGGGCGGGCTTACGCGTTGTTGCCCTCGAAGCGGGTAAGCACTGGAACCCCATCACCGACTTTTCTACCGACGAAAAAGCGCAGGATAAACTTTTCTGGAACGATGAACGCCTGAGCGCCGGGAACGACCCATTGCCTTTTGGCAACAACAATTCCGGTACGGGTGTGGGCGGCTCCACATTACACTATACGGCCTATACACCCCGCGCCCAACCCGATGACCTCCAGCTCAAGACTGAATTTGGTGTGAGCGAAGACTGGCCATTTGGTTTTGAGGAGATTGAGCCGTACTACGACGAAGTTGAGCAATTTCTGGGCGTTTCGGGGCCATCGCCTTACCCTTGGGGGCCAACCCGCAAACAAGCCTATGCGTTGGGGCCGTTGCCCATTAACGGAGCAGGTCAACTGATGGAGCGGGGTTGCCGAAAGGTAGGTATTAAAACATCACCGGCAGCCAATGCCGCTTTGTCAGCGGGTTATTATCAGGAAGGTGTTGGTCACCGACCCGCCTGTGCGAACCGGGGTTTCTGTCAGGCGGGTTGTAATATTGGCGCGAAGGCCAGCATGGATGTTACCTACATTCCGCTGGCTATGCATTTCGGGGCTGAGGTTCGCCCGGAATGTTTCGTAACGCAATTGGTAAAAAATAGGGCGGGTAAAATCAGCGAAGTGGTTTATGTACGAAATGGGCAGGAGGAACGGCAGCGATGTCGGTATGTATTTCTCTGCGCTGGAACCATCGAAACGGCCCGGCTCCTGTTGCTGAACGGCCTGGCGAATAGTAGTGGGCAGGTCGGGCGCAATGTTATGGCGCACACGGCCCTGCAAATCTGGGGTGAGTTTGAAGAAGACGTGCGGCCCTACAAAGGCATTCCCGGTGCGCTGATTTCGGAAGATACGCACCGGCCTGCAAACCGCAACGGCGGGGGTGCGGCCTTCCGACCGGCCAATTTTGCGGGTGGGTATCTGCTTCAATCCATTGGCGTGATGCCCGTTACGTACCTAAGCCAGATGGCGCGGGGGCGCGGTTTGTGGGGTCAGGATTTGAAAAGAGCGGCACTGGTTTACAACCATGTGGCCGGTATCAACATCCTGGGCGATTGTTTACCGTATGACCATAACTATCTGGAATTATCGGACGAGAAAGACATCCGGGGATTACCGAAACCACGTATCTACTTCTCGAACGGTGAAAACGAAAAACAGATGACCGCTCATGCCGATAAACTCATGCGCGACATCTGGGCCGCAGCCGGGGCCAAAAACGTCTGGGCGTTTCCGCGAAATGCCCATGTCATCGGCACCTGCCGCATGGGCCACAACCCAGATACGGCCGTCGTGAACGCCGACGGGCAATCGTTCGACATTCCAAACCTGTACATCAGTGATAATTCAACCTTTCCAAGTGCGCTGAGCGTCAATCCGGCCTTAACCATCATGGCCCTCGCTCTTCGCACCGCCGACCGGTTCTTGAAAAAGAAGTAAGCGTTCGCTTTGTCGTTCCGACGATAGGAGGAATCTTCGGTAATAGCAGAAAATTAGCCACATCCGAAGATTCCTCCTATCGTCGGAATGACAAAAAACTCCGCATTATGGCACAAAAAGGATTCTTACAGCTTATCGAAAAGAAGTTCGGTGATGGTAATTACGATGGCGATCAGTTCGGTGGAGCAGGCGGCAGCGATGGTCGCGAGCTTCCCGAAAAAAATCCGGGCAATTTCATGTTCGCCACGGGCATCGAGTGCTCGTATCCAACCATTCAACAGGGTAAAGTTCGGCGGGATTTGCTGCGCGAATGCGGGCATTATGAATGCTGGAAAGAAGACCTTGGCTTAGTGAAGGAGCTGGGTCTGAACGTACTACGGTACGGACTCCCCTACTACAGTATTCATAAAGGCCCCGGCAAGTTCGACTGGAGCTTTGCCGATGAAGCGATGGCCGAAATCAAACGGCTGGGTATCACGCCCATTCTGGATTTAATGCACTTTGGCGTACCGGATTGGATTGAGAATTACCAGAATCCCGAACTGCCCATTCATTTTGCCGACTATGCGGGAGCCGTAGCCGAACGCTATCCCTGGGTACGTTTCTACACGCCTGTCAACGAGATTTACGTCACGGCTCGCATTAGCGCCAAAGATGGGCATTGGAACGAGCAGCTTAAAACCGATAAAGGGTTCGTTACGGCTTTGAAGCATTGCGTGGCGGCCAGTATTATGGGCAATCAGCAAATTGCCAAACGCCGGAACGACTGTGTGATAGTGCAGAGCGAAAGCGCCGAATTTACCCACGAACTCTATGCATCACCTTCGCCACAGGTCGCTTTGGAGAATGAGTTGCGGTTCCTCTCCCTGGACTTATTATATGCCAATGCCCCGTCTGCTACAGTTGGTATGTATCTGTTAGACAACGGCATGACCCGCGAAGAATATGACTGGTTTATGAAAGGCAAGCCGCCAGGTTACCAGATTATGGGCAATGACTACTATGGTCGGAACGAGCGAATTAAATTGGCTGATGGCTCCATTCAGACGTCAATGGACGTGCTGGGCTGGTATGAAATCACGAAAGATTACTACGAGCGATACCGGATGCCCGTTATGCACACGGAAACCAATATCTTCGAGGCTGATCAGGCACCCATCTGGCTCTATAAGCAGTGGTTGAGCATCATGAAGATGCGTCGGGATGGTGTTCCTGTGATGGGGTTTACCTGGTACAGCCTTATCGACCAGATTGACTGGGATTCGCAGTTGACGCAGGTCAATAACAACGTAAATGCCTGTGGCTTGTATGACCTCGACAGAAAACCTCGTCCGGTTGCCGAAGCGTATAAAAATATACTGAACGAGTTTGGGCAAATCACCATCGTTCCTCACGGCGAAGTTCTTGAATTAACAGACCGGCCCGCCCGGCTCAAGGTGCAGGTTTGAGTCAAGGCTGGGCCAAGCTCCAGTTTGGCCCTTGTAACTTTCTAACGGGCCAAACTGGAGCTTGGCCTAGGCCGAATCAATGCTCATTTCATTAAATAACATCAACCTCAATATCCTCGAAGAAGGCAGCGGCCCACTTACCCTTCTCTTTCTGCATTATTTCGGCGGCTCCGCTTTAGAATGGCAGGGAGTAATGAGCCAGTTATCAGGCCAGTATCATTGTATTGCCATCGACCTGCGCGGTCATGGTAACTCCTGTGCGCCCGAAACCGGTTATTCCGTTGACGACATGGCCGACGACGTAGACGCCTTACTTCGTCTGAAGTCTGTTCAGCAATTTGTGTTGATTGGTCATTCGATGAGCGGCAAAGCAGCGCTGGCTCTGGCGGCCCGTCAGCCTGTTGGGTTGCACTCGCTTATTCTACTCTCCCCTTCTCCGCCCGTCCCTGAGCCAATCCCCAATAAAGACCGGCAGGATATGCTGACCACTCACGGCCAACGTTCAGCCGCCGAGCAAATGGTTGACAAAATCACGAACAAACCTGTTTCTACATCAGATAAGGAGCAGATTATTGCCGATAACCTGCGTACATCAAAATCCGCTTGGGATGCGTGGTTGCGGGAAGGCAGCAAAGAAAACATTTCGAATCGTATGGCCACCATTGCCGTTCCAATTTATATCGTTGTTGGGTCTGAAGACCGAGCTTTGCCGCCTGACGTACAGCCGCGCATGGTGCTCCCCTACCTGAAAAATGTTACGCTACAGCTCATGGAAGGGGCCGGACACCTGCTCCCCTGGGAGGTGCCGGATGAACTCACGAAGTTTATTCAGAAAAAATTAGCGGGACATTGACCAAACTAAATCAAACATTTTATATTTGTGCCCTCAATGCGGGGTGTAGCGCAGCCTGGTAGCGTGCTACGTTCGGGACGTAGAGGTCGTGGGTTCGAATCCCGCCACCCCGACTATAAATTCTACAGCCTGGAAGTGGGTTATGTTTGGGAAAGTAGAGGTCGTGGCCGGGGACGCGCTCGTCCGCTTCGGCGGTCCGATTCGAATCCCGCCACCCCGACCAACCAAAATTTAGCAATAAAAAGAAATGAATTATACGGTTAACAATATGATTTGGTGGTGGCACTCTCCTACGTTGGGATGAGGGTTGCCGCTATTGTTGTTTACCAACAAGTTTTCCTAAGGCTCACCGTCATCCCGGTGAGCCTTATTTTTTAAGTCGTTAGTCAATAGTCGTCAGTCATTAGTGCTGGGTTGACTATAGATAACGACTGAAGACTAACGACTATTGACTATTGACTCTTATGACTATCGATTTGAAACCCTCTTACCGCGTTGTCAGCCGCCACAAGCGGATGCTGGCCGACATTATCACGCCCGTGAGCATATATCTCCGTATCCGCGACCGATTTCTGAACAGCATCCTGCTTGAGAGTTCCGACTATCACGGCAATGATAACACGTTCTCTTACATCGCCTTCGATCCGGTTGCGCGCTTCTCGTATGAAAACGGCAAGCTAACGACCCGAATGCCTAATGGCGTCGAGCAGACGGTCGGCATGGAGGCTCATGAAATGCCCCGTGCGTTGCAACAGTTTAAGGATTGCTTCCAGCACGAAAAGGCTCCATTTTCCTTTATCACCAATGGATTGTTTGGGTATTTCGCTTATCCTGCCGTGCAGAGTTTTGAGGATATCCAACTCCACGCGCCCGTTCCGACGGAGAACCAGATACCAGCCGCCATTTTTACCGTTTATCGGTATGTGCTCGCCATCAATCACTTCAAAGATGAGTTGTATTTATTCGAGCACAATTACCTTCAGAATGAGGATACCGAACCCGAAAGCACCTTAGACTATATCAGCGATTTAATTACCAGCAGAAACTACCCAACCTATTCATTTAATCCGGCGGGTGCCGAGCAGTCGAACTTTACGGACGACGAGTTCCGGGGCGTTATTCAAAAAGGAAAAGACCACTGCCACCGGGGAGATGTCTTTCAAATTGTGCTCTCGCGTCGATTTTCGACCCCATTTGTCGGCGATGAATTTAACGTGTATCGTGCCCTGCGGTCGCTGAATCCCTCTCCTTATTTATTCTATTTCGATTACGGCAACTACAAACTCTTTGGCTCCTCGCCCGAATCGCAGATTGTAGTCAAGAACCGCAAAGCGACTATCTACCCCATTGCCGGAACCTTCCGGCGAACGGGCGACGACGTTCACGATGCAGAGCTGGCCCAAAAACTTTACGACGACCCGAAAGAATCCGCCGAACATGTCATGTTAGTGGACCTCGCCCGCAACGACCTCAGCCGCAACTGCGACGTGGTGAAGGTTGAGACGTTTAAGGAAGTGCAATACTACTCGCACGTTATTCACCTCGTCTCGAAAGTTGTGGGCGACCTGACCGAAACCGCCGATCCGCTCCAAATTGTGGCTGAAACCTTCCCCGCCGGTACGCTGTCGGGCGCGCCCAAGCACATGGCTATGCAACTGATTGACCGCTACGAAAGCCTTAGTCGAAGTTTTTATGCGGGCAGTATCGGCTACATGGGTTTTGATGGCGAATTTAACCACTGCATCATGATTCGGACGTTTATGAGTAAAGACAATACGCTCTATTACCAGGCTGGAGCCGGTGTGGTGGCAAAGTCTGTCGTTGAAAGCGAATTGCAGGAAGTACACAACAAATTAGCCGCCCTGCGGACGGCCATTGAACAAGCGAAAAGTTTATAAATGAACAATGAATAATGTATAATGAAAAATGGCATTGGCCTTCGCACTATACATTATTCATTACACATTATTCATTCAACATGCGTCTTCTCGTCTTAGACAATTACGATTCGTTCACCTATAACCTCGTCTACATTCTCCGAGAGTTAGGTGCTAAACCCGACGTCATTCGGAATGACAAAATTTCGATAGAAGCCGTTGGTCAGTACGACAAAGTTATGCTGTCGCCAGGACCGGGTATTCCCTCCGAAGCGGGTATCATGCAGGAGTTGGTGCGTGAATACGGCCCAACGAAGAGCATCCTGGGCATTTGCCTCGGGCATCAGGGCATTGGCGAAGTGTATGGCGCATCACTCGAAAACCTGGGCGACGTGTTGCATGGCATTGCTCACCGGGCTACCATCACCGACCGCGCCGAACCCCTCTTCATCGATATTCCTGATGAATTAAATGTAGGTCGCTACCACTCCTGGACCGTCGTCCCCGATTCACTGCCTGCCGACTTACGCATCACCGCCGTTGATGAACAGGGGCGGGTCATGGGTCTATCACATACGCGCTATGACGTGCGTGGATTACAATTTCACCCCGAATCGGTGTTAACAGAAAATGGCGTGAAGATGATTGAAAATTGGTTGGCCTTGTAGAGACGCAAGGATGCCGCACCGGCGGACCGGTCTCTACACAAACAAAACACAATGAAAGCAATATTAAACCATCTTTTTGAGTACAAATATCTCACAAAAGAACAGGCGCGGGAAGTGCTGCTGGGCATTGGTCGGGGCGAATACAATCCGGCGCAAATAGCCTCGTTTCTAACCGTTTACATGATGCGTAGCCTGCGTTTGGAAGAACTGGAAGGTTTTCGCGACGCCATGCTTGAACTCTGCCTGCCCGTTGATTTAGCTGTCTACGACCCAATGGATTTGTGTGGCACCGGGGGCGATGGCAAAGATACCTTTAATATCTCTACGCTATCGTCGTTTGTGGTCGCCGGAGCGGGGCAATGCGTAGCCAAGCATGGGAATCACGGCGTATCGTCGCTGGTGGGTTCGTCAACGGTTATGGAGCGGCTCGGTTATCAGTTCACCAACGATGTGGGTGAGTTGCAGCGCAAAATGGAAACAGCAGGGATTTGTTTTCTCCACGCACCCCTGTTTCATCCAGCCATGAAGAACGTGGCACCTATTCGGAAAGACCTCGGCGTAAAAACGTTTTTCAACGTGTTGGGTCCGATGATTAACCCCGCAAAGCCTGCTAAACAGCTTGTTGGCGTGTTTAGTCTTGAATTGGCGCGATTATATGCGTACCTTTATCAGCAAACCGACAAGCGGTTCATGATCCTGCACGCGCTGGATGGCTACGACGAAATTTCCCTAACCGGACCTTTCAAGGTAATCAGTAACCAAACCGAGCAGGTATTGACGCCAGAACAATTGGGAATGAACACTTTACAGGCCGAATTGCTGGCAGGTGGGCATACGTTGGACGAGTCGGCGCAGATATTCATGAATGTGTTGAACGACGAGGCAACACCAGCCCAAAAGCAGGCTGTTTTGGCGAATTCGGCAATGGCTCTGCTGGCTGCCGGAAAAGTTGATAACCGCGAGGATGCTGTAGCAATGGCCCGTGAATCGCTGGAAAGCAAGCGGGCATTGGCGTGTTTTAAGAAGTTGGTACTGTAAGAACGACCGTCCCCGGTCGTTCAGCCGCAAGGCTAAGTATAGACAATACAACGTTAGCCTTACGGCTGAACGACCGGGGACGGTCGTTCTTACATAGAAATGACGATTCTTGACCAAATTATTGCCCAAAAGCGAATCGAAGTAGCCCAGCGAAAAGAAGCCACCCCGGTATCGGCACTGGAACAAATGCCTGACTTTAAGCGGTTGTGCCTGTCAGCACGGGACGCCGTTCAGGATTTTCGTTCGACGGGTATTATTGCTGAATTCAAGCGTAAATCACCCTCCAAAGGCATCATCAACAATCAGGCCGACGTAACCGAAACGACCCAGGGCTACGTGCGGGCAGGGGCGGCTGTCCTCTCTGTGCTGACCGACGAACCGTTTTTCGGCGGAACGCCCGCTGATTTACAGGCTGCCCGGCTGGCAAATCCTGAAACGCCTATTCTGCGTAAAGATTTCGTGATCGACCGTTATCAACTTCTGGAAGCTAAAGCCTGGGGGGCCGATGTTGTACTGCTGATTGCGGCCTGCTTAACCCCCGACGAGGTTGCCGAACTAAGCTTACAGGCGCACGATTTGAGTTTGCAGGTGCTGCTCGAAGTACACGACGAGGAGGAACTTGATCGAAGCATGAACGTGAACGTCGATCTGGTAGGCGTTAATAATCGGGACCTCAAAACCTTCACAACCTCAATTGATACCTCTTTGCGCTTGGTTGACCGCATTCCTGATACGGTTGCCAAGATTACGGAAAGTGGCTTGCACGATGCCGAGACGATGCTTACGTTGTTTCGGGCCGGTTTCGATGGTTTTCTGATTGGTGAAGCCTTCATGAAAACGACCAACCCTGCCTCAGCTTTAGAAACCTTAGTAAACGAGTACACTTCACGCATGCCCACATTTAACTCGTACAGCTCATGAAAATCAAAGTGTGCGGTCTTCGCGATGCGGAGAATATTACAGCCATTGCTGCTTTAAATCCCGATTTCGTTGGGTTTATTTTTTATGACCAATCGCCCCGTTTTGTCGGCGAAGACCTGAACGAAGAGGTCGTTAAAGCCATACCTCGCTCCATTCGGAAAGTAGGCGTGTTTGTTAACGCCAGCCCGGACTATATTCTGCGGAACGTGAAAAAGTTTGATTTTCAGTATGTGCAGCTTCATGGCACCGAAACCCCGGAATATTGCCGGAGCCTACGAAATCGGGGCATCAGCCTGATTAAAGCGTTTCGGGTCGATGAGTCGTTCAACTTCTCGATGCTGAACAATTACAAAGCCCATTGCGACTTCTTTCTGTTCGACGCTAAAGGCGACCAGCCCGGTGGCAACGGCATTACCTTCGACTGGAGTATATTGAGCCGCTACGACAACGAAAAACCATTTTTCATCAGCGGTGGCATCGGCCTGGATAACCTTGATCAGTTGGCTCAGTTAAAAGACATGAAACTTTACGGTGTCGATGTGAACAGCCAGGTGGAAACCGCCCCGGGTGTGAAGGATGTGGCGAAGATAAAGGAATTAATTTCGCGGCTACGACCCGTAGAGGAGACAGTATAGCGTAATTATTCCAGTATTATTCTTGTTAACCGGCTAAACGAAAAGGCTAATGGAAACGACGAAAGAACAGGAGTTAGAACATATTCCAACCATTAAGGAACGCGGTTCAAATGTGTATAAGCCCAGTGACATTAAACGCTGGGGAGTGGAGCGGTTTTTAGATGCAGTAGCTCCTAAAGAACCGGTGCATTTCGGTATTACCTTCTCAGAAGAAGAAAATCGCCGAATGGATGAAGTCCTGGAAGAAGAGAAGAATCGTAAATGATATATGACACTAACTTACTGATTGAGATTATACGTAAAGACCTGCCAGTTCCTTCCAGGCTTGTTATACCAATTGTTGCCGTAGGTGAGCTTGAGGCTTTTGCATTGAAATCAGATTGGGGAATTCAGAAAGTAAGGCGTAAAAATAGTATTATTAATGGTTATCCAACAGCCGATATTGATCCAGAGATAACACTACTCTATGCCCAGGTTGATGCTTTTAGTCAAGGGAAATTAAAAGATACGCCCCTTGGTACTTCCGCCCGAAACATGGGCAAAAACAACATTTGGATTGCGGCAACTGCACTCTACTTGGATATGGAACTTCACACCACTGACAACGATTTTGACCACCTGACGGCATTAGGCTTACGATTAGTAAAGTATTGAGTACTATGCAACCACAAACCTCTTTTGAGGTCTCCAATAAAGGCTTTTACGGCCATTTTGGTGGCGCATTCATTCCTGAAATGCTCTATCCAAACGTCGAAGAATTACGCCAAAACTACCTGAATATCATGGCCGATCCGGCGTTCCAGGCCGAGTTCTGGCAGTTGCTGGAAGACTATGTGGGTCGGCCAACGCCTTTGTTTCTGGCCAAACGATTGTCGGGGAAAGTTGGCGCAACTGTGTACCTGAAGCGCGAAGACTTGTGCCATACGGGAGCGCATAAAGTCAACAATACCATTGGGCAGATTCTGGTGGCGCAACGGCTGGGTAAAAAACGAATTGTCGCCGAAACCGGGGCCGGGCAGCATGGCGTGGCAACGGCTACCGTCTGTGCCCTGATGGGCTTAGAGTGTATCGTCTACATGGGTAGCATTGACATGGAGCGCCAGAAACCCAATGTCGACCGGATGCGGATGCTCGGCGCAACGGTCGTTCCGGCGACGTCGGGGAGTCAAACGCTGAAAGATGCCACCAATGAAGCTATGCGCCACTGGATTAACAACCCGGTCGATACGCATTATATCATCGGCTCAGTAGTTGGTCCGCACCCCTACCCTGATATGGTGGCTCGTTTCCAGTCGGTTATTTCCGAAGAAGTTAAGAAACAGCTTTTCACGAAAATCGGTCGTGAAAACCCCGATTACGTGGTGGCTTGCGTGGGTGGTGGCAGCAATGCCGCCGGTGCATTTTTCCACTACCTGAATGAACCTACTGTGCGCTTAGTGGCGGCCGAAGCGGCTGGTCAGGGCGTAACGTCGGGGCATTCTGCGGCAACAACCGCGCTTGGTAAACCGGGCGTACTGCATGGTAGCCGCACGATTCTAATGCAAACCGAAGACGGACAGGTAACTGAACCCTACTCTATTTCGGCAGGTCTGGACTATCCGGGCATCGGTCCTCTGCACGCGCACCTGTTCGATTCGGGGCGTGGCGATTTCTACGCCATTACTGACGACGAAGCCCTGCAAGCTGGTTTTCAGTTGAGTAAACTTGAAGGTATCATTCCTGCCCTGGAATCGGCCCATGCTCTGGCGGCTCTGGAGAAGATGAACCTCAAATCGAGTGATGTCGTCGTGGTTTGTTTATCAGGCCGGGGTGATAAGGATTTAAGTACGTATTCGAAATACCTCTAAAAGCCCGGCGATTAGCAGTATGAACCAAGAGGTAGTTCAGAAAACGATACAGGCGGCTATCGACGAAGCGACCCGCTTAGGCGTGCCCATTACGGTTTCGATTGTAGATATGGGTGGTCACTTAGTAGCCTTGCAACGCATGGAGGGTTGTAGCTTTCTGGGACTTGAATCCAGCAGAAAAAAAGCTATAACAGCTTCACAATTGAATTCGCCAACACACGCTTTGGGGGAAATTGAGCAGAAGTTTCCGCCCCTACAACGTGCCTTTGACAAAGACCCTATGCTACTAACCATACCCGGTGGCTTTCCCATAAATCTTGCCAGGAAAGTTATTGGCGGGTTTGGCATTAGTGGAGGAAATTTCGAGCAGGACAAAGCAATTGCCCAAAAGGTGGCTCAATCCCTATTATGATACACGAACCGACGCTACAAAACCGCATCACCGACCTCTTCGCTCGTAAAAGCGAACGGTTATTGAACGTCTATTTTACGGCTGGATTTCCGAATCTTGATGATACCCTGCCTATCCTGAGTGGTTTGCAGGCGGCTGGCGTAGATATTGTTGAAATTGGAATGCCCTACTCCGACCCCGTTGCCGATGGCGAAACCATTCAGCAAAGCAATGGAAAGGCATTGGAAAACGGCATGTCGTTGAAAACGCTCTTTTCCCAGTTGGAGGCTTGTCGAACGGGTGAAAATCCAGTGACAATACCCATTTTGCTTATGGGATACATAAATCCTGTGCTTCAATTCGGCGTAGAGAATTTCTGTAAAAAATGCCAGGAAGTAGGTGTGGATGGCGTTATTTTGCCTGACCTGCCGCTGGACCTGTTTTTGTCAGACTATGCCGAAACGTTTCGTGCGTATGGCATTTTGAATGTCAATCTAATTACCCCCCAAACGTCAGAAGCCCGAATTCGACACATTGACGAAGAATCCGACGGGTTTATTTACATGGTCTCGTCGGCCAGCATTACCGGTTCGGTGAAAGGCATCAATGATGCTATGCGTAGCTATTTTGAGCGCATTCAGAACATGAACCTGCGTAATCCATATTTTATTGGGTTTGGTATTAAAGATCACGAAACGTTCGACACGGCCTGCCAATACGCTAACGGAGCCTTTGTTGGGAGTGCATTTATTCGGCACTTAGATGAAAAAGGCACATCGGCTGAGAGCATTCGGGAGTTTGTGCAGACGATTCGGGCGTAGCGGCTTACCTTTGCGGCATGAATTGCGAAATTAATTTCGATAAATCGCCTGATGGTTTACTTCCAGCTGTGATTCAGGATACCGAAACGGGCAAAGTGCTGATGCTGGGGTATATGAACCGCGAGGCTTACGATAAAACCGTTGCCGAACAGGTTGTCACGTTTTTCAGTCGCAGCAAACAACGGCTCTGGACCAAAGGCGAAACCTCCAACAACTTCCTGCACGTCCGGGAAATCCTTATCGACTGCGACGGGGATACATTGCTTATTAAGGCCAGTCCTGCCGGGCCGGTTTGCCATACAGGTGCAGACACGTGTTTTGATGAGACGAATCAGGGACAGGGTCAGTTTCTGAACTACCTGCAAGGCATTATTCACGACCGAAAGGTCAATCCCTCCGAGAAATCGTACACAACAACGCTCTTTAATCGGGGTGTGAACAAAATTGCCCAAAAGGTGGGCGAAGAAGCCGTTGAACTGGTTATTGAAGCAAAAGACAATAACGACGACTTATTTAAGGGTGAAGCGGCTGATTTGCTGTTTCATTTTCTTGTATTGCTGGAACAGAAGAATATGAGTCTTGACGATATTGTGGCTGTATTGAAAAATCGCCACGTCAAACAATAAATCAGGTTTCAAGTTCAATGTTCCAGTTAGTTCAATAGGAACTGGAACATTGAACCTGATAGTTGAATCGTTTTCTCCATTCACGCAAAATCTCTTTTAGCATGGGACTGATTATTCGTATTCTCATTAGTGCGGTAGCTGTTTACATCGCCAGTCTGTTTATTCCGGGCATTTCCGTAATTGGTGGGGCCGGTACGTATTTGATTGTGGCCATTGTGCTGGGCTTTCTTAACGCCTTTATTAAGCCGATCCTTACCATTCTGACTATCCCCATTACCATTGTTACACTGGGTCTGTTTTTGTTGGTACTAAACGTATTGATGGTTTATCTGACCTCCTATTTAGTGAGCGGATTCCATGTCAATGGATTCATTGCGGCCTTGCTGTTTAGTATCGTAGTTTCTATTGTAACCTCGCTCATTGACGCTATTGTGTAACTGAGACCTGAGGCTGTTTCTAAAAACGAATGCCCTATCTCGGAGATAGGGCATTCGTTTTTAGAAACAGCTTTTTTGCGTAGGTTTCGTTATTTATAATGATATTCCATGACCAATTCCAATACATCCTGCCATGTCATTATCGTTGGCGCTGATTAAACGGTTCCCGGTAGCCGGAGTAATTCCATTGCATACGTCCCGCCCTTCGCAACTTAATTATCGGTTGCCCCGCATTATTATTACATCGCCGTTGCCCTGGGCAGTCCCCAGCAGCTCAACCTGATTATTTTCGTAGTGCCCGGCCTGTTTACTACTAACCGAAAACTCAATACGTTTGTCGTTGGTCGACAGGGTAAGCTCATCGCCGTTCAGGATGGTTTCCGAACTGCCATCGCTTTTATCCCGAAGAACGGCAACTACCTTTACGCGTCCATCGTCAACTTTGGTCAACTCGATGGTGCCCGATATTGAACCAACGGGCAATCCCATCTCGTTGGCACCTACCTTGATGTAGTTCATCGTGTACATCCCGGCAACCGTATCGGCCATCTTAGGAGCAACATCTTTTTCTTTACACTCGTCGAGCAGCATGACCCCCACCGTGAGAATCATAAACTTTTGAGCTATTTTTTTCATAACAGAACTGAAATACGTTTAGTAAAACAATCGTGCCAATCGGCAAGCCAAAAGTAGGCGCAGCCAGACGAAGGGGCCAAAAGCAGAGGGCCTACAAATGGGCTACAAGCCCGGAGAAAAACAGAAAACAGGTAGTGACGACCCAGTTACAGGTTGTTCAGATAGACGTACAGATCATCGTCGGGTAGCAGGTGCAGCCTCTTCTTAATGCGGTAGCGGGCCATTTTTACGCCTTTAGGCGTAATGTTCATCAACGTAGCAACCTCCTTTATCGACAGGTTTATGCGGACATAGGCGCAATGCTTCAGTTCATTGGGCGAGAGTTGTGAAAATTGGGTTTGTAGCGTTGCGAAGAAATTGGGATGAACCCGGTCAAAATGAAGTTTAAATCGGTTCCAGTTAGTATCCAGCTCAATATTCTGGTCAATGCTTTTGGTCAGTTGCCGAAGTTTCTCGTCGGTGAGCTGGCCGTTTGACTGCCTAAGCTGCGATTTCACGGCTGTCAACCATTCGTTCTTCTCACATAGATACACCGTTGCCGATGTTAGTTCGCGTTGTTTGTAGTCTAATTCAGCCTGCATTCGCCGACTTTCTTCGGCCGCCAGTTTCGTTTCAGCTATACTGCGCTGGGTTTTTTCGGTCAGGAGTTTCTCCCGCTGGGTAAACAGTCGGCCCCGAAGTTGGTACCGATTATGGAGCAGTCCCAGCAGAAGCACAATGGCGGCAATGATGCCCAGACTGGCGTAGTTAAGCCGGGTTTTTAAGTCACCCTGCTCTGTCAGCAATTTAATTTGTTCTTCTTTTTTTTCCGTTTCATACCGAATCTGTAACTCCTGAATCTGCTGATTTTTCGTTTGATCAAACAGGCTATCCCGCAGGCTTACGTGCTGCTTCGTGTACTCAAGGGCCTTTTTGTAATCACCCTGTTTTTCGTAAACATCGGCGTAAATACCCAACCATTCGGCCTTAAGTGGCTGATTCTTCAGTACTTGGATCAGGCTGGCAGCTTCCGATAGGACGGGTATGGCTTTGGCTGCTTCATTTAAGTCTTTATAACAGTAGGCTTTATTGATGAGCGTCCCCGCTATATTGGGTTTATCGTTCAGCTTGTACTCTAAGCGTAAAGCGCTGTCGTAATAGACGAGCGCAGTTCGATATTTCCTTTGCTTGTAGTAGTTATTTCCCAGGTTCTGATAAAAGCCCGACAGCAAATCGGTGTGATAAAGACTTAGAGCCGGGTCTTCGGCGAGATGAATGCAACGCCGGAATAACTGTTCGGCTGTTGCATACTGCTTATCATCCTGATGCAGATTGCCGATATTATTATAGGTGTTGACTAATGATAGCTTATTATTCAGTTTCTCATAAATCGGCAAAGCCCGGTTGAAGTAGGCCAGTGCTTTGGTGTTATCCTCCAATTTGGCAAAGGTAATCCCCAGGTTGTTGCAGGAAATAGCTACATCGCGTGGCTGATTAAGTCTCTCAAATAGCTGAAGTGACTGTATGTAATAATCGACTGAACGCTCGTAGCCGCCCAGTTCCTGCCAGACATCACCTAACCGCTGTAAGAAAACGGCTACATAGCGACGTTGCCTGGTGGACTGGGCAAGAGCCAATCCCTGCGTGAACGACTGCAACGCGTTGGAATTATTGTGATTGGCATAATGAGCATCGCCGGTACGCAGTGAAGCCAGTACCTGACCTTTCGGGAAATCCAGCGACGTTGCCAGCGCATTCGCTTCGCGGGCATATCGAATGGCTTTCGCTGAATCAGCCGTTACATACTCGCGGGAAAGAGCCAGTAATGTTACAACGCGATTCGTATCCCCGGTGGCTGCCAGCCGACGATTCAGGCTGTCGATTCGTAGCTGATTCTGTGCGCTGGCAGACGAGAATGTATCCAGCAAAATCAGCAGCGCAGGTATCCATTTTTGTGTTTTCATTACCACAGAGGCCAGCCATGCGGCTTGAGCAAATATACGATAAAAGACCCGCCATTAGTTGACAACTCAAGTGCCTAAATCCGGTCTGCTGATCTGTAGCGCAAGGCGCTGTCGCTGCCTTAGAAAATCCACACGGTGGTGTCAGGTTTAAGAACCGCACCGGCGGCCCGGCTGACACCACATTTTTTAGGGTCACGGTTTTTTCGTAGGTTTCGCGGTTGAGCTTCTAAACCCCATGACTGATTCTGCCAATCTCTACGATGTTATTGTTGTTGGCGCGGGCTATGAGTTGTTGAAAGTAGGCAGAAATGTTTTGATTCCCGAAATCCCCGACCATGTGGGCAGTTGAGAATGGGTGGCGAAAGAGGCAATACCGACCGAGACAGTCGGATGTTAATAATCTGTCAACAAGCTCATTTTCATTATCTTATCATCGACCGAGACGATTTGCATTACAAATGACTTTTATTCAAACTCCCGACGCCCCCGCACCGGGCGGGCATTATTCGCAGGCTGTCGTTCATAACGGGCTGGTTTTCATATCGGGCATTTTGCCCATTATGCCCGATGGACTGAAACTAACCGATGTTACGATTCGTCAGCAAACCGAACAGGTATTAGCGAATCTCGATGCTATTCTGCAAGCGTCGGGAAGCAGCCGCGAGCAGGTGTTGAAAACAACCGTTTTCGTGTCGGATATTAATGCGTGGGGTGAAGTCAATCAGGTATATGCTCAGTTTTTCGGTGAGCATCGTCCAGCCCGTTCGGTCGTGCCCTGCTGCCCGCTGCATTATGGCTTTGGCATCGAACTGGAAGCCATTGCCGCCCTGTAAAGTGCCCTCTTTCAACCAGATTAAAATTCGATTAAGCCAATTGTAAGCCATTGATTCTTCGTAGGTTTGGCTGTTTACGCGGTGGTAAGAATTGGCATGACCTACGAAGAGTTTGTCTTATTGTTTCTGGGCGGAGTGGGCATGATGACCCTGTACATCGGTGTGCAGGCGGTTATGACAGGGCAGCGCGTTTATCGGTACTATGCCCTGTATTCTCTCTGCTGGATAGTTTATTTTTATTTTAGAATATTCTGGCGGTTTAGCGACCCTCAGACTGAATCAGTTATTTACCCATTTGGGCGTATCAGCATCCCCATGCTTGCCTATGTGTTCTATTATCGATTTGCTGAGTCTTTCTTAGACCTCCGCCGGTCGCTCCCCGCTGTTTCTCACTTGTTTCGCCTGACTGAGCGTGTGCTGCTCACGTATGTTGTTGCCGAATTGGCCGTGTGCCTGTTACAGAACCCCTGGACAGTTACACCCGCGCACGAATGGGTGCATACCATCGTCCGATTGGGGGTAGCGGGCGTATCGGTATATGGTATGAAGCAAGCCTGGGCACAACGGAATCAGTTTGTCAATTACTTCGTGACGGGATCGGCTCTGCTGTTATTTTTTGGGCTGTTGTCGATGATTTTCACATTCAAAACACCCGACGTTCCAGTAGTGGCCTGGCTGTGGGCTAATCCTATCGCTTACCTTAACATCGGTATTTTGCTTGAGTTGCTCTGTTTTTCGCTGGGATTGAGTTATAAGAATAACCAGACTGAGATTCAGAAAATTACAATTGAGCAGGAGGTCTTGCGCGAGCGCGAGATGGCGCAATTGAAAACGCAGTTTTTCACGAATATATCACACGAATTCCGAACTCCGCTTACGCTGATTCTGGGTCCGTTGACTGATTTACTGCAAAAAAATCCGGCCAACACACTGTATCAGCTTATGTATCGAAATGCGTCGCGATTGCTGGCGTTAGTGAATCAAATTCTGGACTTGAGCAAATTAGATGCGGGGCAACTTCAACCCAATATTCATGCTGGTAACTTAACCGAATGGCTCCGGGTTTTAACAGGCTCCTTCTCTTCGTTAGCCGATAGTCGCGACATTCGCTTATCGTTTTTAAGCGAAACGACTGATTTTGACCTGTCCTATTTTGACCGGGATAAGACCGAGAAGATTATTACAAACCTGCTGGCCAACGCCCTGAAGTTTACACCCGCCGGTGGCACTATCAGCGTTCAGTTAAAGGCCGCGCCGTATAAACAGGCCATGATTCAGATTCAGGATACGGGCATTGGGATTCCGGCCGATCAACTAAGCCGTATTTTTGAGCGGTTTCATCAGGTAGTAGGTAAAACGGCAACTCAAGCCGAAGGGACCGGTATCGGTCTGGCCTTAGTCCGTGAATTAGTGGGTGTCTTGAAAGGCTCGGTTTCAGTTGAAAGCCAGGTTAATCGGGGAACTACATTTACCGTGATATTGCCCGTCGATGCCAACACCTGGGCTGGTTTAGCGGCAACGGTTAACCGTGCGCTTTCTGACGATGAAGTGACATCAGAAATGATGATAGAATCCACTTTCGACGAGTTGACCGAAGGGGCTGTTGCTGGTTCCAACCAAACGGATTTACCTCTGTTGCTCATCATTGACGATAACGCTGATGTCCGGCAGTACATCCGACAGGTTATGGCCAACAGGTTCCAGCTTATGGAAGCCACCGACGGTCAGGACGGCCTACGCAAGGCGACCGAAACCATTCCTGACCTCGTTATTTGCGACTGGATGATGCCCCGAATGGATGGTATGGCGTTCTGTCAGGCGTTGAAAACCCAGCCCACCACGAACCACATTCCGGTTATTATGCTCACGGCAAAGGCCACCACCGAAAACCGGATTGAAGGCTTCGGACGTGGGGCCGACGATTACCTGACAAAGCCTTTTCACCCGGTTGAGTTGCAGGTTCGTGTTGAAAACCTCCTGCTGCAACGCCAGAAGCTTCGGGAACGCTATAGCCGGGAATTGTACCTGAAGCCGACCAATGTTCAGGTTACTTCAGTTGACGAAACGTTTCTGCAAAATGCGATTTCAGTTGTCGAACGGAATATGGGAAACAGCGGATTTTCGGTCGAACAACTTGCCGATGCCCTCAACCTGAGCCGAATGCAATTGCATCGCAAACTCAAGGCGCTCACCAATCAATCGGCCACAGAGTTTGTACGGCATGTGCGGTTGCAGCGGGCCGCCGATTTATTAGCGGCTCGTTCGGCTACGGTTTCGGAAATAGCCTTTCGGGTTGGCTTTGAAAGTCTCTCCTATTTCTCGAAAAGTTTCAGGGAACAGTTTGGCGTATTACCCAGTGATTACGAAGGCATTAACACCCCTGTTACATAAGAGCAAAACAATGTTACACGAGCGTTTAGACCGGTTTGGGGCGTGTTATAGATTTGTGTCTATCATTTCAGACATTTTCTGCCACCATGAAAACGCTATGTATTTTCCTCGTCGGCGCTGTAGTAAGCAGTCCGGCCTTTGCTCAGTTTGGTAATATTCTCGACCGCGCTGCCAATGCTGCGAATAACCGAGCCAATCAAAAAATAGACCAGGGTATCAATAAGGGATTAGATAAGGTCGAAGAAGGTGTAAAAAACGGTACCCAAAAACCCAGCGGCTCAACCAATAGCAACAGCCAGGCCCCAACCGATAATGCCGACGACAAAACGTCCACGAAAAGCGACGACAAAACACCGACCAAGCCGGTTAGTATGCGTTCGTATGCCAACTACGATTTTGTGCCGGGTAATAAAATCATTTTTGAAGACGATTTCCACACCGATCAGGGCGGGGAATTTGCTGAGCACTGGGATTTGCTGGGCGGTCAAGCCGTGTTAAACAAAGTAGGCGATGGCTTGGTCATGAAAATTACAGACGGCAACTACGGTAAAGTAGCCCCGTTGATGAAGGAAAAAGCCTATCTGCCCAAAGAATTTACGCTGGAATATGACTATTATCAGACACCCGGTGCCTACGGCCTGCTCTTCTGGTTTACTGATGCCGAAGGCAGTGAAGTGATTAAAATTCAGGCCGACCGCGACGGAGCCTCCGCCATATATGAAGTGAATGGCGAGAGCCGTGATTTGGCCGGTAATATGCCCGAAGAAATCAAATATGCCAACTTCAACGACCGCTGGCACCATGTGGCGTTCATTCTGAAAGGGCGTAGCCTAAAACTATACATCGACCAGTTTCGCGTGCTCAACGTACCTCAAAATACGGCGGTACCAACACGGGTTACGTTTGGCGGGATTGCTACACAGGACGAACCGCTTATCTTCAAAAACGTGCGAATCGCCGAAGGCGGTGGCGCCAATCTCATCGGGCAGAAATTTGGGGAAGGTAAATACATCTCGCACGGTATCAACTTCGATTATGGCAAAGCGACCATCAAACCCGAGAGCATGGGCGAAATAAACGCCATCTATAAGTTTCTGAGCGAAAACGGCGGGTCGAAGTTTGAAGTGGGCGGCTATACAGACGCTGATGGATCTGACGCCAGTAACCTTACGCTCTCGCAAAAACGCGCCGACGCCGTGAAAACGCAACTCGTGAGCATGGGAATCGATGCGGGTCGGCTGACGGCGAAGGGCTATGGCGAAACCAAACCCATTGCGGATAATACAACGTTTGAGGGCAAAGCTCAGAACCGTCGGGTTGAGTTTGTGAAATTATAGTAAAGATGTATCCGAGGCTGTAAAAGCGTTGGCAAAAGCGTTAAAGTTATAAGACCAACCTGTAGTGCCGACCGTCCCGGTCGGCACTACAGGTTTATTTCACCCGCACTCGCTCACCGGCGGAATGGGCTGAGAATTCAGGGGCATAGAAGCACTGCACCGTAGCGACCCCTGCCGAGAAATCGCCGGTTTGGGCCACGCGCAGGTCATACTCGAATACGTGTGTACCCACGGGCAAATAACTCATAAAGAAATCGGTGCTGGCATCGCGGGGCGATTCATAATAGCCCAACCCATTCTGATATTTATAGCCCGACAAAGCCGCTACCGGTTCAAAACCCGAGGCCCGGCTATCTTTCAAATGGACATACTCCATAGCCCGGTCAGTTTTAAGCACTAAACGAACTTTGATTAAGTCACCCGGTTTTAGGGACGTTTGTGGCATCACGGGCGATATGAGCGGACCATTGGGCGAGTCGCGCTGCACATATAGGGTTTTCTGAACCGACAAGCCCGCACTGCCGGGCATTACCCGGTCGAGTGGCTCGAAATGCTGCCAGTATAAGGCACCCCAGGCCGGGCCATCCGTTTTTTTCGTGATTTGAATGACGCCCATAGTAGGGTTAATCTCACTGGCGGCATAGGTCACTTTCTCGTAGCCGGTAATAGCGTCGGCCTTCGTTACGCGGCTTTCAATGGGTTGCCCGCCCAGATTAACCTGCGTGCTTACACCCGTACCGAGCCAGTCGCTCCCCCGTAATAGCAGCGCATAAATGGCCTCCGTTGTCGCTTTGGTCGATGACCACGACTGGGTTTGTTTCTGGCGAAGGAGCCAGCGTTTCATATCGTCTATTTCCGCTGAAACGGGATTAATTTCACTAAAGGCTTCAATCAGATAAGCCTGGGTTTCGATAGGTGTTTGATACCAGTATAAGCCACTTTCATTATCGGGCCAGTAAGTACCTAACTCTTCGCTTTTCCGCGTCCGCTCCCGGAGCGAAGCCAGAATACCAGTGGCGGTTTTCGCATCACCAAACCGACTCAGGACCATTGCCGACAAAGCCTGACCCTGCAAACTTTGTTTCAACCAGCTATCGGCTACGCGCTGTTTCAGATAAGCAAGCACCACTTTATCGACAGGCTTATCTAAATAAAAACTCCGGGCGTAGAGATACTGAACAGCCGAAAAATACCAGGGAGTTATTTTTTTGCTCTTTTCATCAATCTTTTTCTGCTCCTCTACCCAGCGTTTCATTTCGGCATCGGCATATTGGATAGCGTTGGCCTGCATCTCGCTTAACTTCGCCTGCATGTCGGCTGGAAACCGCACGCCAAGCTTTTGTAAATGGCCAAACCCGCTCAGAATATGCAGTGTCATGGACAGATTCGGCTCCATCCCGCCAAACCACCGGACCCCCCCCCCGTCTGTCTGCAATTGCTGTAGCTTTTCAAAGGCCCGCCGTTGTTCGCCCTCCATTCGGTTCGCATCCAGCAATTGACCCAACCGGGATTGACGCTCATTTTCCGAACGGGCATCGGCCAACCAGGGCGAGTTTTCCAGCGCAACCGCTTTCAACTCTTCGTTTGACTGGAGCGGGCTTTTCGGCGGATTTTTCTGCCACTCGGCAATTACCTGTTTAAAGGCCGGTTTGCTGCCAACAATGTGAGCAGCCAGACTATTGGCATACAATCGACTAAACAATTGCTCGGCACATTCGTAGCGGTATTCCATCAAATACGGCAGTGATTGAAGGGCATACCAACTCGGATTGCTCGTGACCTCCACTGTCAGCCGCTCGTGCTGGGCGGGCAGTTCGGGGTTCAGATTCGTTAACGGCTTGAGTTTAAATTCTTTCGTCTGCCTGCCATTTACCCAAAACGGCTGTGAATCCGTTATGAGCATCCGATTAGGCAACACCGGAACCGTAAACTCTTCGCCATCCGTAAAATTCCCCGACTGCGCCGTTAACCGACAAGTAACAGCCTCAAGCCCCGATGGAACAACCAGCATCCACCCTATTGCCTGCCCCTGACCGGCGGGTATAGTTACCGATGTTTGCAGACTGGTAAGTTTTAGTTTCTGATGAATGGGTTCGCCCGTTAGTGCATCCAGTAAGGCAAGGCTTGCCGTGACGGGTAGGACTTTATCGCTTAGATTATTGACGCGGGCCGTTACGCGAATGGTATCTCCTTCGCGCAGGAACCGGGGCGCGTTGGCCGTAATCATCAGCTCTTTCTGCGTAATGATTTGGCGTTCCAGCGTACCGGTTTTCAGGTCTTTCGTGTGCGCGAACGCCAGCAGCCGCCAGCGTGTGAGGGCTTCCGGCATCGTAAACTTCAGCACAACCCGCCCTTGCTCATCGGTTTTAATCTGCGGTAAGAAAAACGCCGTCTCGTTGAAATTCCGCCGAGGATTAATGATCGGGTCCTGTTTTGGTTTGGCCTGTATGTTTCCACTTGATTCAGCGGCAACCGCTTCTTTCATCTCTTCAGAGGCTACTTGAGCAAATGCCGCATCCTGCGACGGGGCTGCCATTGCCCGGCCTGCAATTTTCATGGACACCGCTCCAGTTAACTCCCTTTTGAAGAAATTATTTCCAAAAATTCTCGAATTAAAACTCCCCCCCCCCGTTAACTGGTCATATTTCCGCACAGGTACAGCCGGTCCGGGCTGGTAACGGTAAAAAAGCGGCTGCGTTGACTGAGCGTCAAAGTTACCCGACTGCCATTGGTTGAAAATGGGATAATAGGTTTGATAAAAATCCGTCGGCCAATCGAGCCGCGCAAAGGCATCCAACGATGCATCATAAAGCGTAGCAACCAGTTCTGCCGACGATTTTTGCAGGCCATTAACCGTCAATGTCCACTCCTCGCGCTCGCCCGGTTTGAGTTTGTTGCGGAAGGTTCTGGTTTCGATGGTAAGCTGTTTGTTGGTAAAGGGCACTGTAATGGACTGTAATTTCTGGTAGAGCCGTCCGTTTTGCACCATCGCAAATTGCACCGCAAAGCCCCCGCGTTGCTTTTCGGTGACTGGCAACGCCACGCGCCGGGGCTTGCCATCGGTTTTTAGCCACTCCTGCCGAATAAATTTCCGGTTTTCTTCAACTGTCATCAGCACCCATCCCGGCTGAGTGTTGCCAACCCAGAAAACAACTTCCTCACCCGGCTCGGCAATGGCTTTGCGAACCTGAACCCAATTATCAGGCCGCGCCGAAGCCGTTGGCTGTTTATCGTTCACAACCGCAAAAAACACCTGTTCTTTGGCCGTTTCGCCCGTCGAGTCAGTAACAGTCAGTTCAGCTACATACTCACCGGGCGTGTAACGGCTTAAATCAGGTTTAATGAGAGAATCGCCGGGACTTGATGCATTAGACAACCCCCCGGCTGGTGTTTTAATCGTCAATTGCTGCACCACTTCGCCTTTGGGCCACGAACGCGGATCGGCTTCATTGGCATACAGGTCGTTCGGGAACAGTTTTTCAAACTCAGCCCGGCTCAGCAACTGACGGTCGGGGCGGCTCCACAGCCGATTCCGCAACGGGCGCGTAGGCGGTTGCAGTCGATAAATGGTTAGTTGCCCTTTAGCCGCTACTTTTTCGCCTGATTGATTCGTAATTCGTACTGGAAAACTAACCGGTTTGTCGATTTCGACCTGCGCCGGAATCACCAGTTCAGCCTGCAGGGCTGAGTAACCAATACGAAGCGTTTGCGTGGTGCTGCGGGTTTCGCCCGCCCGGTCGGTTACGTCAATCGTTACCTCAAAGTCAAAAATAGGGTTGCTTTCGCGCGACTGTTCGCGGTCGGGAGTAGCCACAAATGAGAACGTAACGTTGCCCTGTTCGTTCGTTTGGGCGGTTCCGTTAGCAATTTCGGCCTGGTTTGTGTTGCGGGGCCGGTACCACCATTCCCAGCGAGGGCGTAGTTTTCGGACCACCCGATAGCGCACCCCGGCTCCATCGACAACCGCCCCGGAAAATGTTTTGGCTTCTGCCGTTAGCGAAACCGTTTGCCCAAGTTTAAAGGCTTGTTTTACAGGGTTGGCCTTCACCTCAAACGTCGGACGTTTGTACTCTTCCACCCGAATACTGGTGTTACCGTAGGGTGTTTGCAGCGTCATCGCCCCGGTAAGTCGGCCAACTGGGGCCGTAAAATTGGCTATAAACGTTCCGAATTCATTGGTTTTCAATGTCTGTTTGCCAATTTGCTCACCATTCTGATCCAGAAATTCAATGACCACATCCTGATTAGTAACCACCGCAAACTCATTCGACTTACCGCCGTATACTAAACCCTTGACATAAATTGGCTGGCCAGGTCGGTAGATAGCCCGGTCGGTGAAGAGTTTGGCGTAAGTTTGAACCGAATTTTCGTTCGTTTCGCCGTAATAGCCATAATAATACTGCTGGTCAGATAATAGCGTATCGGCTCCGGCAGTAATCAGATAACGGAACCCATTGCGGCTTGGCAACGTACTCGCTGGTAGTTTTATCCGGCCTTCTGTATCCGTTTTCAATGCTTTTCGATTGCCAATCGGTTGCAACGATGCCAACTCAACGACAGATACGGATGCATTTTTCATCGGTTCGCCCGTCAACCGATTAGTCACAAACAGGGTTTGATTTGGTTCAGCATTGGCCGTTGGCCGAACCAGATAACCCAGCGAAGACACCGTGAAAAGGGCATACTGTATGGTTTCGGCTGTTTCCTGAAAGGCGTTTTCTGTAGTCGTCAGCAGCACATATTGCCCCAATGGTAAGGCCGCTATGGGCATTTCGACCGAATGATTATTCAAATCGCCATCGTCGGGGAGCGTAACCGATTTTTCGGCCACGATGGAGTGCTTTAACCAGGCTTTAAGCATTTTTTTGCGCTGGTTTTCATCACCATAATTGTTGGTATAGCTTTGCCGTTCCAGCGCGCTCAGCCGCACAATTCGGTACCGAATCGTACTGACATTTTGATAATTCACCAGTGTCCGAAACGGTAATCCCGGCGCGTTTACGTCTTCGACCTGTAGCGAATACGTTGGCTGAAGTAGCCGGTTCAGTAACTGCCCGGCCTGTTTCCCAGCCAGTGTTTTTGGAAAGCGTTTGAGCAAATCCCGACATAAATCAGCGGCCTGTTTCCGATTCCATTTTGAAGGCGTTGGTACGGACGGGTCGCTATCATCGCCATCGTCGAATGGTCGGACAAGCTGGCCGTGATTAGCCAGAAATTCGGCTAATTGATAGGCATAAACAGCCTCGGCAGGTTCGTTTTTGTACCGGCTAATTTGTTTTTCGAGTGTTTGCCGGTAAAGCGTATCGCGCTCAGGTACAACGCTATGCCGATGCACAAACGCTAACCGAAGCACGTCCACATCGGCCAACGCATCCGGGCTTTTATCGCCGATGTGAAAGGCTACTAATTCCTGATAAAGCCGCAAGGCCTGATAGCGCCCAGACAGCGAATCACGGCTCTCTACGGGCAACTTCACAAATGCGTCGGGCTGGGTAAAATAGGTAGGCTGATCTAACTCAAACTTGAAAACGGGTTTCAGCAAATCAGGCTCCGAATTCTGGAAAAAGGCAGTCGCCCGATGCGCCAGCAGGTCGTAAAGCGTTGGCCGAAGCATACGGGCATCGGCATCGCCTTTTTCCAGAAGCGCATCGTAGGCCGCAATCGGTGTTTTTTGCAGCAAATCTTTTGACTGAACAGATGCTAAATAAGCCGATGTTATGGCTTCGACTAAATGATGAGCATCCCAAGTCGTGAAATTATTGGTAGAATCGGCTGATTTTACGGGTTTGTCTGGTGCTGTATTTCCTACCGCCCCCTTCCCTATCGCCGGGCGGCCTATGGTCGTTCGATTATAGAATTTATAGCGGTTTTGTTGAAAATATTGCCAGTACGTATCCGCCAGCACCGATTGCAATACCGAGCGGGCCGGTTCGGGCGTTTCGGCAATATCGGTTTGTAGGGACTGTACTAACTGGACATACGCATCCTCGTCGGAATGGTTCCGAAAAATCATCCGATACATGGACGCTTTAGCCACCTGCGGATAATTTTGAGCGGCTTTGGCTTCTTTGTAAATCCGGTTGGCAATGTCCAATGCGGATTTAGGAAGCCCCTTAGCTGCCAATGAATCAGCGCGTTTCCAATCGCGGGCGTAGTCGGGTTGAGGGCGATTCTGAGCTGACGCGGCCAGAGCAATCAGAATAAAAAAAACAGACAAATACGAGTGCATAGCTGGTGAAGCGAACGGTTGTTGGAATAGATGAAGAAAGAATTGCTTTTCCACAACGTTCGGACGTATGACTCTGGTTTCGGGCAAAGGGTTTAATATCTTTATGCTTTCAGGTCTTTGCTCATTCTCATCATGCCCAACTTTTTACTACTAATTATTTACCTGATTTCGTTCTGGACACCTCACAAATCCGAAAAAACATACCCGGTTGGTCAGATCAAAACCAATATGGGTGAGGTGCTTTTTTGGCTCTATGACGAAACGCCTAATCATAAGGCAAGCTTTATGAAATTAGCCAATCAGGGCTATTGGGACACGCTGACGTTCAATCGGGTTATCAATAATTTTGTCGCGCAGGGCGGTTGCCCCGATACGCCCGCCGGATTTGCTGATTCACCTTATTTGCTGAAGCCCGAATTCAGGCCGACCATCCGACATGTGTACGGGGCCGTTGGAGCAGGACGCGACAACAACCCGCAGATGCTTTCGGCGGGTTGCCAGTTTTACATTGTGCAGAATAAAAAAGGGCTGGCCCGTCTTGATGACAAATACACCGTTTTCGGGCAGGTCTTTAAAGGAATGGACGTGATTGATACCATTGTAGCCGTTAAAACCGATTCGACTGATGCGCCATTAGTGCCTATTAAGTTAGATGTGAATGTGGTAACCCTAACCGCTTCAGAATTGAAAAGGCTGGGTTATGAAGGTAAGTAATTGAAGGTCGTCTGCGTTAGCGAAACAGGGCTGTAGGCCCGCCATGTCAATAGAATCAATAGTCTGAGGAATTTCTAAAGCCCTGTAGGGGCGATATGATTGCTATTACATATCCCTCCTACAAGGCTTTTTGAACCACCGTCCATTATGTTTCTATTAACATGCCACTCCTACGGAGTTAAATTAAACAGTTTCAGTTACTGCTTCAATAAAAAGGCGGTTAAGTCGGCGAGTTGTTGATTAGTCAGCCCCATCGCCGTAGGATCGGGCATGAGACTGGTTTTGTACTGCCGACGCGAAAATACCTGATCCGTTGGAATCGTGTGTTTCTGACCTGTTACGCCTTTTACTACCACCGTTTGTTCGCCATCGCTAACCAGGAACCCATAGAACGTCTGTCCTTTTTTGGTTGTAATCAGCCAGGGTTCATAGCCAAAAGCAATGCCCGCGCTGGGGTGCAGAATGGCATCCAACAGGCTATTTTTATCAAATTTCTGGTGGATTTTTGTTAACTCCGGCCCCACATCGGTTCCCTGCTGTCCGTGCCGGTGGCAGGTAGAACAGTTTGTTTTAAATACCGTCCGTCCTGTTCGCTCATCGCCCGGTAGCATAGCAATTTGGGCAATCAGTGGGTCCGAACTGCCCGAAGCAGGGGTATCAACAACTTTTGCTGGCGTGGCTTCTGTTGTAGCTATTGGCGTTGGCTTGTCCACAGCAGCACTGCTGGCAACGGCTTCAGTTTCGACGGGTTCCGGCTTTGTAGAGAAGTATTCTTTTGCCATTGTACGAACCGTCTGATCGGGGTTTTTCAGGATTGTGGACGAAACCGATTTGATTAGCTTATCCGACAGTTTTTTATCGGCAGCCAAACCCACCAGAATCTTACCACCTTCAGGATCGCGGGCCATTTCCAGCGCCGTTCTCCGCTTTTCGGAGTCAGTTTTGTATTCGTCCAGCAGTATCTGCCGCTTCGCCAGCATTTTCTGTTCATCAGCCGATACCTGAGTAGGCATCACCTCTTCCCAATTTAAGAGTTTGGCCCAGTCGTTGCCGCGCCGGAACGTTGTCCAATACGTGGCCTGATCAGCAATGTCTTTATCCGGCGATTTGGTTAGGTCAACCATCACCTTAGCGGCTTGCTGGGTTTTAATGAAGCCTAATGTCACGATGGCCTGTTTGCGGGCATCGGCGGTTAGGGAGGTACTTTCGGCCCGCTTTTTCAGCATCGGAACAGCCGACGCCGGGTGGAGTTCCCAGATAAGGTTTGCCGTGCGCTGGTCCCAGTCTACCGGATTTTCGGGCATCGTCTGGCGCAGATCGAAAAACAAGGCTTCCTGTTTGCCATCTGCCGCCTGGCCGAGTGCATCCAAATACCATTTATCCTGCCCATCGTAGCCCTTGATTAAATTGATCAGCATAAACCGGCATTCATCGAATGGTACGTCGCGCAGGGCAATGGCCGCTTCCCGCCGAACAGCGGCAGAGCGGTCAGTTGTTAGATTACCAAGTAAGGGCAGTAAGGCTTTTTGCGAAGCCGTAAGTGCTGGGATTGACTTGGAGTTGGCGGGTGTAATGCTGCGTAAGGCCCGAATGGCGGTTATCCGAACGGGGGGGTCAACCGCTTTCAGGAGCCGCTCCAATTCAAACTGCCCCTCTGCCCCTAATTGAGCCAGCAGAAAAATAGCCCGCGCCCGATGAAACTGATTGGGCGACGACAACAACGCCATCACGGGTTCTACGGCTTTTTCGCCCTGCGCGGCCAAAGCCTCAAAGCCAAGCATCCTGACATTTACGGCGGGACTTAGTAAGGCAGCAATCTGCCCCTGCGTTGTCCGCAGGTCTATTTTGGGGGCTTTCAGGTTTTTGCCTCTGGGCGTAATCCGGTAAATACGTCCGTAGCCTTTGTGATCCTGCATCTGATGACCGCCCACGACAGGGTCATACCAGTCGGCAATGTAAATGGCCCCATCGGGTCCCACCGCCACGTCGCTGGGCCGGAACCACTTGCGGGTATCATTCGTGACGGCATCCCATTTATAATTGGCGTCAACTTCGGGGAAGGTGCTGATAAAGTCGGTGCGATTGAGCCGATATCCTGCCCCCTGTGGTTCGGGCTTGTAGCCGAAAATTACGTTTCGGCCCGCTTCGGCGCTAAGCAGCATACCCCGGTATTGGGGCCCCAGTTCATCGCCTTCATACATGACCATGCCCGTGGGCGAACCCGCTCCCGTGATGTCGCCCGCAGGCATCACGCCGGGGTCTTCCTGATGCCAGTGGGCAACGGGAACCGGTTGACCCGGTCGTTGGTCGCCCTGCCAATAACGCGTACCGTCGCTACTGAAATACCCGGCGTTTGCCCCTTCCATCAAAAAACTGGTGCGGCAGGCTACCACCTGATCGTCGTTGTCGTTCTGCCACATGTTTCCGTAAGAATCCAGCGCGGTTTCGTAGTTGTTTCGGAAGTTATGCGCCATCACTTTTAGATTGGACCCATCGGGGTCGATACGCAACGCCATTCCCCCCGTCCAGACGCGCCCATCGTCGCTCACCTGACTGCCATGATTGATTTTGTTGTAAGGCGTTCCACCCACATACAAACTTCCCGACCGAAGCGTCCAGCCATCTTTGTCGGTCACGACGTGCGGCCCGGCGTTTCCGGTATTGAAATAATATTTGCCATCGGGACCAGCTACCAGCGCATGAAGCGAATGGTCGTGGTCTAAGCCGCCAAAGCCCGTTAACATAATCTCTTTTTTATCGGGCTTGTCGTCGCCGTTCTCATCCGTATACACCACCAAATTCGGTGCACAGGATACAATAACTTTATTGCCAATCACCGCAATGCCCAGTGGCGACACCAGATCCGGGTCCTGCACAAACACTTTGCTGTCGTCGGCTTTTCCGTCACCGTTGGTATCTTCCAGAATCATGACGCGCTCGCCTTCGGGATGGTCGAGCCGCTGGTCGGGCTTGTTGTTGAACTTACGATAATTGACGGCCTCCGTAATCCAAACCCGCCCTTTGGCATCGATATCCATGTTGGTTGGGTTGTAGAACATAGGAGCTTCCGCCCATAGAGTGGCCTGAAGGTCGTTGGGCAGGTAGAGTCGGCTGGAATCGTCTGCAACGGTTTGACTGTACGGCTGAGTGGGGTTATAGTCCGAAACGAGCATTTGCTTCGGCTTGAGAAGAAAGGTTTGCCCGGCCAGGTACAAAAGCCCAACCGTCGCTAACGCCAGTGGGTTGAAGGAAAAGATTGTTTTCATTGATCGACCAATTTTTTGTCATCCCGACGCAGGAGGGACCTTAAAGTATCGTTATAGGCAATTTCAAGGTCCCTCCTGCGTCGGGATGACAAAAATCCTCTATTTCCGGCAACTAATTAAAAATAGACCGAACGAGTTTATTATTCTCAATATAGCTTTCCAGCATATTGCCTCCTTTCGGTACAGCCCCTTCAATCTGGAGCCAGCCCGTATACCCGATGTCGTCCAGTGCCTGCCGCACTTTCGTTAAATCGACCTGTCCTTTGCCGAGCAAATGATCATTTTCTTTTAAATGAATTTCACAAATTCGCTCCTTGCCAAGATCGCGAATTTCCTTAAAAATGTCGTACCCCATTACCGATGAGTTGCAGACATCGTAATACACTTTCACCGCCGGAGAACCAACGGCATCCAGAATAGCAATGTGCTCAGGTGCCGATAGCCACGATTCGATACCCAACACGACCCCCGCTTTCTCGGCTTTGGGCGCAACAGCTTTCAGGCGATCAATCACGATCTGTTTGCCTTTGGGATCGTTTCGCAGGTCGTTATTACTGAAAAAAGCCAGTAGAATATTCTTCACGCCCATTGCTTTTGCTACGTCCACGCTATCCTGAACCCAGGCTTCGGTGCGCGGGTCTGACTTGTACGGAATTTCGTTAAGAAGCCCAATAGCTAATCCACCAACCTGCACACCTGCCCGATGAGCGGCTTCAATGTATTGCCTCTGTACTTCCGGTTTTCGGAGGTGTTCGTGATCGGTTTTGGTATTCAGGCTGATCTGCACCCCGTCCAAGCCTATTTTCTTCGCCATGTCAAAGGTGTTGATATCGCCAGCCGGACCTATCGACCAGTCACAAGCACCAATAGTAAATCGAGACTTGGCGGTTTTTTTCTCTGAAAAGGCTGGATAAGCCATTGCCGTGAATCCGGCCTGAAGGGAATACCGTAGCGCGTCGCGACGATTCATAATTGGTTTCTGTTATTCACGCATCAAAGATAAGTTTATGCAAACTATTCGATAAGTACTATCTTAACTTTTCATAGAGATTATCTTATCCGACAACCTCATCTTATCCGACAACCTCAAAAAATTTTGCGCTGCTTCCAACCGTTTTCTGACTAATGGGGTCATTGGGTTGCCAACGTTGCTATGCAGGATGAATACAGATTAGTTGAAGGATGCCGACGGCAGGACCGAATTGTGCAGCGACAGCTCTATGAGCGGTTTGCCGGGAAGCTCTTTGTCGTTTGTAAACGGTATATACATGACCTTAGCGAAGCCGAAGATGTGTTGCAGGATGCGTTTGTGAAGATTTACCGGCATATCGACACCTTTCGCTTCGAGTGCCCATTAGAAGCCTGGTTGAAACGAATTGTGATTAATACAGCCCTGAAAGCCATACGCAAGCAAAAGCCGTGGGAGCATTCGGCTGATGTGCAGGAAATGGCGTCGGTACTGCCGCAGGCTGATGAAAGTTTACCGACACTAAATTATCAATACCTCCTGCAATTGATTCAGGAATTGCCCCCCGGTTGCCGAACCGTGTTTAACCTATATGCCATTGAAGGCTACAACCACCCCGAAATTGCTGAGATGCTCGACATTGCCGAAGGAACCTCTAAATCGCAGTATGCCCGCGCAAGGGGACTATTGCAACAAAAACTACAATCAGACAACCGCTTTGCGGACGGGCGAACTCCCGAAGGACGCCCTTTATGAACAATGGCAACAAGATGGATGAATTAGAGAAAAACATACCCGATAATTTCTGGCGAAAAGCATTCGAGGACGCAGCCGAAACGCCCCCACCCCGTGTGTGGGATGCCATCGAGCGTCAGTTAGACGAATCGGAAGGGCCTAAAATTCTGCCTTTGTGGGGATCAGGCCTGGCGTCGTCGCGCCTGGTAACGTGGGGTACGAGACTGGCGGCAGCAGTAGCGCTCCTGCTGGTGGGCTGGTGGGCTATGAAGCCGCAGTCAGCTACTGACCCAATCGCGAACATATCTCATACTCAGCAATCGGAAAGCCAGCCTGCAACCGGCAAACCGACTACAATACCCGAAACAGGCATTACCTCACCGGTTGCTTCTGCACCGAGCCGCTCACAGGCTATTGCAGACAATGTCAATTTAAGATCGAAAGTGGGACGGACACTGAACGGGGAAGAGCGTGCCATAGCACCCTCTAAATCGCCGGAAGGAATAGGTCCTGTCGCGGCTACTCAACCGGCGGGTCGTCTTACAATGCCCGATGTCGCTTTGCCCGGCTCAATTGCTTCCTATGCATTGCCAAACAGTTTAGCTAAATCATCTCGGGTAACCGTTGTTTCGTATTCACCGGCAGGAAATACGCCTTTAGACAATTCAGTTCAGTCGATGCTGAACACCTCGGTTTTGTTTGAGCCAATCGCCGGAAAGCCTATGCGTTTCCGCCAACCGGCTGCTATTCAGCGCATTGTTTGGGTTCGACCGGCTGAGCCGATGGCCGAATCAGACGAACTGAAATCGAAGCGTAAATCGCGGGAAGTGTGGGCTTCGGTTAGTCTGATGCCCAGTTCCTTCAATCCATCGATATCGATCCGTTCCGTTCAGTCTTCGTTTGTTAATACGGCCCTTGCCTCGCCGACTGCGTCGAATCAGTCAGCGGCTGTCAATAGCGAGGCTAATTTTTCGGTGGCTTATCAGGCTGGGGCAGGCGTTCAACTTAGCGAACGCTGGTCGGTAGAATCGGGAATTGGGTATTTATCAGGTCGTTCGACGGTCGGAACACCTGGTCAGCAAGCGTTAGCCGCTACGCAGTTGGATGCGCTGGCTAACCGCAATACGGCCAGTAATAATGTGTATCTGGATGCCGTCCGAAACACCCTTCAGGCCAAAGCAGATGCAACCAATCCTGTGCAGACCAGTTATAACAGTGTAGGAGCCATTACAGGCTATCGACCCCAGGCCGTATATGATGCCCGGAATCAGCAAGTGGTGACTAATAACTACCAGTATATTCAGGTTCCGGTACAGGTGGGCTACCAGATTCGTCCACGTAAACGGTTGAGTATGGCCGTCATAGGCGGTTTATTAACAAATATCTTTGTTCGCAATACAGTAGGCAACGAAGTAGTGGTTTCGGCGAAAGATGGGCTGTATAAGCCGGTTTCATTAGCTGCTACAATGGGGGCGAGGTTCCGTTATCGACCAACCCGCCGGTGGTCTGCCTCGCTGGCTGGCGTTTATCAGCCTTCGTTGGAGTCGGGTACGGAAGCCGATTCGCAGGTACAGAGCCGTCCAACCTCTGCCGGTATGAGTTTTGGCCTTGATTACCATTTTTAACCATTAGCGTTGACACTGAAACGAATCAACGCCCTATCGACTACTATTCATGAAAACGTCCCTTTTTTCTGATGTAAGCGCGGTTGTAGCCGGTGTGATGCTGACCGCCATTAGCTGTAATAACTCCACCGTAAATCCGTCGACGGGCAGCAGTACGGCTGGTGAGTTACGGGTGTCGGCTCCCTTTGCTGACCAGACAACCCAATTCGCGTTTGATCTTGCCAGGCGGGTTAACACGCAGGAAGGTGCGGCTAAAAACCTGTTCATTTCGCCCTTGAGCCTGCATATCGCGTTAGGTATGCTCCTGAACGGTGCCAATGGGCAAACCGCGCAGGAGATTCAGAAAACCCTGAAATTAGACGCGCAAACGCTGGCCGAAGCGAACCAGACGTATCAGAATCTGATGGAAAATTTACCCGGAGTTGATCCGAAAGTATCGCTGGCGCTGGCGAACTCTATTTGGTATCGAAATACATTTTCGGTTGAAAATGCTTACCAGGACTTGCTGAAACAAACGTTCAAAGCTGAAGTGTCGGCGCAGGATTTCAACGACCCGGCAACCGTCGGTAAAATTAACAGTTGGGCCAGCCAGAAAACCAACGGCAAAATTCCGAAGGTGCTCGACCAAATCAAGCCTGAAAACGTGTTGTTTCTGCTCAACGCACTGTATTTCAAAGGCGACTGGAAGAGTCAGTTCAGCACCGACCAAACCTATGATGCGCCCTTTAAGCTTAGCTCGGGTGGCACAACGAATGCCCGGATGATGCGGCAGAACATTGCCCTTCGCCGGGCATTTAAGGCCAATTACACAGCTTTTGAACTGCCTTACGGCTCAGATAAATATGCCATGACGGTGCTGCTCCCCGCTGAAAGCTCATCGCCAGAAGCTTTATTGAACAGCATGACCGGCAGCGAATGGAGTCAATTGCTGAAAGATATGACCGAAGGTAAATTAGATATTGGTCTGCCCAAATTCACCCTGAATTATGAAATCAATTTGAACGGCGTCCTGAGCGCGATGGGTATGCCAACGGCCTTCACCGACGGAGCCGATTTCACCAAAATAAATTCAAAAGGAGGGCTGACGCTTAGTTTTGTGAAGCAGAACACATTTGTGGCCGTTGACGAGAAAGGAACCGAAGCAGCCGCCGTAACAACCGGTGGCGTATCGGTAACGTCTGTGCAAACGCCCCTGCTCTGCGACCGTCCGTTTGTGGTTGTTATCCACGAAAAAACAACGGGTACGGTTCTATTTATTGGCAAAATTGCCGACCCAACGAAAACAAACGCATGAAGTTTTTCGCAATAGTGTTGTTTCTATCAGGTGCATTGCTAACCGGCTGCGGCAGTAAGGAAACTGAGCTGGCACCACAGATTAAAAGCCTGATTGGCAACTGGAAATTAGTTGAACCCGATTCGTCATATGCCGTAACGCTGCAAATTGAGTATGACTCAGCTAATCCACCGCATGATGTTACGCCCTTTTTAGTGAATGGAAAATCGGCGGTCAATGACTACAATCTGAGACTGTTTGCTGCTATCGATGGCATGATGTCGGCCGATAATTTGAGCAGTACCAAAAAAGCAGGCTCGCCCGAAGCCATGAAATTTGAGCAAACTTATTTCACGAATCTGCGTGCGGTGGTTCGATATGAGCTCTTAACCGAAAAACGGCTTCGGCTGCTTCACGGTGGCGAGCAACCGCATGTATTGGTCTATGAAAAAGTAAATTGATCATGAAACCGTTACGATTTATATCCTGGGCTGTTTTCCTGATTTTGCTGGTTTTTAGCTGCGAAAAGCGCATATGCGGCTGCGATTTCCCACCCTCTCCGTTAGCGGGAAATTGGATGCTTACCCGAATCACTTATGGCCTCACGCAAAAAACCGTCACGGCGGCAGAGGCTGGGTATTCTGAAACGCTGTCTTTCGATGGTGTGCTGGAATCCGGTAATTACCGACAAACTCGCAATGGATTGCCCATTCAGAGCAGTCAATACTCGCTTTCGTTTCCCAATGGTGGTAGCCGCCAGGGATTAATTTATTTTCAGGCTGATGCCACGCAGCAATCGTCCCGAATGGATGGCGATAAGCTGTACTTATCCGAACGCACTCCACGCGGGGCTACTCTTGCCGACGGCTCAACTTATGAATATCAACAACAATAAATTGCCCTTTTTGTGTAAGATCAACATTGCCCGGCCGTAGTAAGGACAGCCGGGCAATTTTATTTTCATGGATTCCAACGCTTTCATAATACGCAGAATCATAGGCATAAACACAACCTATCCTGCTTATGAAAACGAACCCTTTACTGCTTATTCTCCTTCTCTTTCCGGTGCTGTTTGGCTGTACGGACAACTGCCAGGAAACCCGCACGTTTCGGCGTTATACGCCCGTCACGTTCACGACGGCTCAGCTCCGGCAGGGCGTCCAGACGGAAGCTCCCCAGCCCTTAGTCAACCCGGGTAAGATTTACACAAAAGACCAGTTTCTGTTCATTAACGAGCTTAAACAGGGCATTCACGTTATCGACAACCGCGACCCGTCATCGCCGAAGCCGATGGCATTTATCCGCATTCCGGGCAACGGCGACATTGCCATCCGAAACAGCATTCTGTATGCTGATAGCTACATGGATTTAGTAGCGTTGGACGTGAGCAATCCAACGGCTGTAAACGTAGTCAATCGAGTGCCGAATGTATTCCCCAATGGGATGTTTGAGGGCGGCTGGTGGAGTTATGATGCCACTAATCAGATGGTTTATGACCAGAAGGTTAGCTACGTCACCGAAACCGTTCAGACCAATTGTGAGGAGAGTATTAATCCAACCGGCTGGGTGGGGGCTATGTTTTTGAGCGCCCAATCCAATGTGGTAGTAAATGATAAAGCGGGCAGTTCAACGACAAACGGAGTGGCTGGCTCGATGGCCCGGTTCGCCCTGTATGACGATTACCTCTACACCGTCAATCAGTCGGCTATGCAGTTGTTTAACATCAAAAATCCGGCTGAGCCTAAAATAGGCAGAAGCATACAGATGGGGTGGGGGATTGAAACAATTTTTCCTTACAAGAACAAATTATTCATCGGTTCGCAGTCGGGGATGTTTATTTACGACAATACGAATCCCGAAAAACCCGAGCGATTATCAGTTTTTCAGCACGCCCGCGTGTGCGATCCGGTGGTTGTGCATGAGAATATGGCTTACGTAACACTTCGCTCAGGCAACACTTGTGGCGGTTTCACCAACCAGCTTGATGTGGTGGACGTAACCGACTTGATGAATCCGCGTCTGCTTAAAAGTTACCCGATGCGAAACCCACATGGTTTGGGCGTTTCGTACCCCAACCTCTTTATTTGCGAGGGCGCTTATGGGCTGAAATCGTTCGATATGCGCGATGCGATGAATATTGACCGGAATCTGATGGACTACATTGAGGAGTTGAATGCCTATGATGTTATTCCATTGGAAAAATCGTTGCTGATGATTGGGAAAGATGGGTTTTATCAGTTCGACACCAGCAATCCCCGGCAGTTGCGCCAACTCAGCAGAATTCCCGTAAGCCGTCCATCGTATTACTGAAACTGGCCATGAAACAACTCTCTATACTGGCGTTGCTGATGGTTTTATATAGTAATGCCAACAGCCAATCTATGTATCATCGGCCTGCGTATGTAAACTATACCGAATTGGGTGGTCTGTTTGGGCGGGTAGCTTCGGGAGCGACAACCGCACAGACAACGGTCGAGAATCGGCTTAGTTTTACGGCGCAAACGTTCAACGGGGTCCAGCTACTGCCCCGGCTGGCTGTCGGTGGAGTGGTGGGCATCGATTGGTACAAAGCGGCACTCCTGATGCCCATTGGCGCGGGCATCCGGTTCGATTTAGCCCGGCATTCTGAACGAAACGTGCGCTTGCTGGCAATAGCCGATGCAGGCTATGGATTTGCCTGGCTGCATAAAGGTTCGACCGGTTACGAAACAAAAGGTGGCTGGATGATCAATCCGGGTGTAGCTTTGCGCGTCGGGAAACCGTCGGCAACGGCCTTTGTATTGTCACTTACCTACAAACGACAGACAGCCGATATCCAGAAGCCCATTACCGGAAACGACATTCGACGGGATGAGCACCGTATTTATAACCGACTGTGTTTCCGGGCAGGCATTACATTTTAAAACAATTTATCCACAAGGCAGTTATGAAGCTGTCTATCCGTCTTATGAAATTCACTCAATCCACTATGAAAAAAGTTGCTCTCTCCGTTATTGGTGGCTCGCTGTTTGTTGCGGGTTATTATCACGTTCATCGACAGGCCGACTATTTGGCAACACAAAGCACACTTGCCAGCGCTAAAACGCCAACTCCACCGATTAATATTCCTCCGATTAAAAGCCTACCTGCTTTTGCCTTTCGACTGAATTAGGCGATCCCGAAGGTTATTCAAAGGGCTTATTCAATACAAAAAAACTCCGCTAATGGTTAGCGGAGTTTTTTTGTAAAACGGCTTAATCATTAGGCCATTGCAAACTTGCTCTGATTCCGTTTGCGCTCGTTCTCGTCTAAGTAAATCTTCCGAATCCGTAACGCTTTCGGGGTTACTTCGAGGTATTCATCCTTTTGAATATACTCCATGCACTCTTCCAGCGAGAACGATATTTTCGGCGCAATCTTCACGTTATTGTCCGAACCAGAAGCCCGCATGTTTGTCAACTGCTTGGCCGTTTGCACGTTTACGACAATATCGTTCTGGCGATTATGTTCGCCAATCACCTGGCCTGTATAAATTTCGTCGCCCGGCTCCACGAAGAATACACCCCGGTCCTGGAGCTTATCAATCGAATAGGCCGTAGCCGAACCGCTGGTCATCGAAATCAACGACCCGTTAATCCGTTCAGGAATGGCACCTTTGTATTCCTGATATTCCTTGAACCGATGGCTCATCACAGCCTCTCCAAACGTAGCCGTCAGCACGTTTGAGCGCAGCCCAATCAGCCCCCGTGATGGAATCTCGAACTCAAGGTGCTGAAGATCGCCTTTTGGCTCCATTATCAGCAGTTCGCCTTTGCGCTGGGTGGCTAACTCGATAACTTTCCCGGCAGTTTCTTCCGGCACGTCAACTACAAGAGTTTCGATAGGCTCTAATTTGCGGCCATCTTCATCCTCTTTGTACAGCACCTGCGGCTGACCAACCTGCAATTCGTATCCTTCCCGGCGCATCGTTTCAATCAGCACCGACAAGTGAAGGATACCCCGGCCATAGACTAAGAAACGGTCTTCGCTATCGGTATTCTCGACGCGTAAAGCGAGGTTTTTCTCAATTTCTTTGTAAAGCCGGTCGCGCAGGTGACGCGAGGTAACAAACTTGCCTTCTTTACCGAAGAAGGGTGAGTTGTTGATCGTGAACAGCATGTTCATCGTTGGCTCATCCACCGAAATCCGGTCGAGTGCTTCGGGATTTTCGTAGTCGGTGATGGTATCACCAATTTCGAAATCTTCCAAACCCGTTACGGCGCAGATATCACCGCTCTGCACTTCCGTAACTTTCTGTTTGCCAAGTCCTTCAAACGTGTGTAATTCTTTAATACGCACTCGTTTCAGTGATCCATCTGATTTCATCAAACCCATGTTGGCACCTTCTTTCAGCGTTCCACGATGCACCCGGCCAATGGCAATCCGACCTACGAAGGCCGAATAGTCGAGTGAGGTAATCTGCATTTGTGGCAAGCCTTCGTTGACGGGTGCCGCCGGGATTGTGTCAACAATCGTATCGAGCAGATAGGTGATGTTATCGGTTGGTTTTGTCCAGTCGGGACCCATCCAGCCCTGTTTCGAGGAGCCGTAAACGGTCGGAAAATCCAACTGATCTTCGGTGGCGCCGAGGTTGAACATCAGGTCGAACACCTGCTCGTGTACCTCTTCGGGGCGGCAGTTTTCCTTGTCGACTTTATTGACAATTACGATTGGCTTAAGACCTAATTGAAGGGCTTTGCTCAGTACGAAACGAGTTTGAGGCATTGGCCCTTCAAACGCATCGACGAGTAGACAAACGCCATCCGCCATTTTCAGAACGCGTTCTACTTCACCCCCGAAGTCACTGTGGCCCGGCGTGTCGATGATGTTGATCTTAACGTCTTTGTACCGCACCGATACATTCTTTGAAACGATGGTAATGCCCCGTTCCCGCTCCAGGTCGTTGTTATCCAGGATCAGGTCGCCGAATTCCTGATTCTCCCGAAAGAGTTTGGATGCATGAATAATCTTGTCAACCAGCGTCGTTTTGCCGTGGTCAACGTGGGCGATGATTGCTATATTGCGAATTGATTGCATACAGTGTCTGAACGTCTGAACCAGGATTTTGACAAGATTGAAAAGATTTTCAGGAGTAGCGCATGATTAAAAAACTTGCTAATCTTTTTAATCTTGTCAAAATCTTGGTTCAAATAATTTTTCCGCAAAGGTACGAAATTTTATACTGAAACACAGATTTTTACAACTAATAAAACGAAAAAAGGCCCAATTAAGGGCCTGACTATGATATAAATACAATTTCTTAACGATTGCTTAATGATTCGGACAACCACAGGGGTTTTTCTTCCGAAAAAGACCCGTATTGAACAACCCGCCCCGGTGGGGTTTATAGCCTTTCCGCTTGCGACCAATCGTGGTTACTTCTGTTTTTGCTGCGCTCGTGAAAGCCAAAGTTTCTACCGGAACATCGACCAGCACCAACGATGCCGCCATCATCAGAATAACCTTTGTCTTCTTCATACCTGAATCTCTTTTCACTACAAACGTTAAATCCATTATTTTCGTCACGAATCAGCCATTTTTTTTGATGATCCACAACCCCGACTTCCTAATCGTTTACGGTACGCTACGCCCTCCCTTCGATAACACGTTCGCTCAGTACCTGCGTCAGCGAGGGCGTTGCGTAGGCGAAGGTACGTTTGCCGGTCATGTTTTCGATATGAGCGGTTATCCGGGTGCTGTGTATCAAGCTGATAGCGATAGTCGGGTGTGTGGCACTGTATTCGATATTAGTAATCAAAAAGCCGCAATCCTGACGTATTTGGATTATTATGAAGGGGTAGGTGAGGAGTTTGAGCAACCCACCGAGTTTGTTCGATCAGTGGTGCCTGTGCATTTTAATGGTATCACGACTTATTCCTGGGTTTATCTATATAATTTGCCAACAGATACCAAACCCGTTATTGAATCCGGTAATTATGCCCAGCATATTGGGTATTGACCGTTTGGGCATAAAAAACCCGGTTCAGACTTTCTGCACCGGGTTTTTTATGATCTATGCTTACCTCGGTCCACGAGCACGTCCATTACCGTAGCCACCACCAAAGCCGCCACGAGCGTTTGGACTGCCCCCATAATAACGGGGCCGGGGTGTCGGCGTATAATAACGAGGGCGAACCACTACCGGCGGGGCAACAACAACCGGTGGGCGATAATAACCATATGGGCGGTAGCCATAATTATACCCGTAATAAGGACGAGCGCCATAATAACCAGGACCGTAGCCTGCACCCGTATTGACGTAGGCCGGGCCGCAACTCGCCATCAGCAGAACAATCAACCCAGCCGTCAAAAGAGGCATCCATTTTATCGTTTTCATGATCAAACCTGTTTAGCTTCTCTCGATTTGCTAATTAGACAAATCATAAACTGTTTCGTTTAATAAAAACGTTGAAAAACCGGTTAAAGTTTAATTAAAAGCCTGACTATGAGAACACAGTCAGGCTTTGTTTAAGAACGTACAGACGCTTATGCGTTCAGCTTTTCTTTCAGGTAAGACAAGGCCAGCTTGTAAGCATCCGTAGCGGCCTCTTTATCATAAATTGGATTACTGGGGTTGGCAAAGCCGTGGTCGGCATCATACATCTTTACCGTCACTTTTTCACCGGCCTTCTGCATGTTTTCTTCAAACTGCTTCACCGATTCAGGCGTGATGCCTTTGTCGCGGCTACCGAAAATGCCCAGCACATCGGTTTCGAGCGTTTTTAGTTTGTCTACGTCCTGTTCGGGTCGGCCATAATACATTACACACCCTTTAGCCTGTTTGCCTTCCAGCATCGCCGATTGCAGCGATAACATGCCGCCAAAACACCAGCCTATACTCCCGAATTCTGCTTTCGGGCCAGCGTAGGCAATGGCCCCTTTCATGATGCTGCCCAGCCGGTCTTTGCTGGCGGCACTCATCAGTTTACCGGCTTCGGCGCGGTCGGTAGCTACTTTCCCGTCATACATATCTACAGCCAGTACGTTTACGTCTTTCAGGTCATTATAAAACGATTCGGCCTGCTGTTTGATATTGTCGTTCAGCCCCCACCATTCCTGATAGACCAATAGCCACTTGTTCGAGGGATTTTTGGCCTTCAGCAGAAACCCGTTGGCCGATTGACCATCGGGCGTTGAGAATTTGATCATGTCGCCCGCTCCCACGTAGGTAAAGGGGAGGGGATTCTCATGCAAACGCTGGAAAGCGGGATTCATCGCCATTGCCGACATATCATTACCGGGTGTATGGCAGACGGGAATTTTGGTTTCCTGCGGCTTCTGAACAGGCTTCAGATAGGCCAGCAATGACATCACGAATGAAAGGGCTGTGATAAAAATGATTTTCATGTGTATTGGTTGGTTTAACACTACGTGAATGTACAATGAATAATGGACAACGGCCTCTCAGCAAGCATTATCCATTATCAACTCAGGCTTTCACTAATTCAAAAATTGTAATCTCCGGCAGAATACCAACCCGGCCCGGATAACCAATGTAGCCATAACCACGATTAACATACAATCGTTGATCGCCTTCCTGATAAAGGCCCGCCCATTGTTTATAGAAATACTGCGTAGGACTCCACCGAATACTACCTATTTCAACCCCAAACTGAGCACCGTGCGTATGGCCGCTAAATTGAACGTCAATATCCGAAAACTTGGGTCGAACCTCGGCGTCCCAGTGCGTAGGGTCGTGGGAGAGGAGGAGTTTGACGGGGTAATCCTCTGTTCCCTTGTACGCTTTTGCCAGATTTCCAGCCCGCAGAGCCGCCGGACCGAAACCGAGATTCTGTACGCCAATCAGCGCAATCTTATCGCCACCCTGCTCCAGAATTTTATGTTCGTCCAGCATAATGTTCCAGCCCATTTGTTTGTGGGCAGCCACCACATTTAATACGTTTTGGCGCTCGGCATGGGCACTGGGCCACTGCACATATTTACCATAATCGTGGTTACCAAGGGTCGAGTAAACACCTAACGGTGCTTTCACTTTATCGAATACGTCAATGTAGCTGTTCACTTCTTCGGCATGGCTGTTAACTAAATCACCCGTAAAAAACACCATATCGGGCTTCTGACCAAGAAGCATTTCGACTCCCCCTTTCACGGCCGTTTTATTGAAAAAACTACCGGAATGAATGTCCGAAATCTGGGCAATGGTCATGCCATGAAAGCCCGATGGCAGATTCTTAAGAGGCAGTTTTATACGCCGGATACGGTAATCGTGTGCCCCCGAAATAATGCCCCAGGTAAACGCGGCAAATGGTACCGCACCAACCACCAAAGCCGTTTTCATCAGAAAATCGGAACGGGAGATGGTATCAGTCGCCATGGTTCCGTTAACCGGAGTCGTTTTCCCGGATGAGTCCTGCACCGCTTCAATAACGGATGGCTTATAGAACAGCGAGACGATCCACCGAAAAAAGCGGCCGATGTCGTCAATCAGGATAATAATTACAGCGAAGATTTTGGAGAAATAGGGGATGGCAATGCCCGCCCAGATAAACGTGCGAACCTGCCGACTGAGCGAATCGGGCGGTAAAAACTGCATGAGCACGAACGCGAGCAGCGAGAGTGCCGTGAAGCCCCAATAGATAAACGTGATGGCCCGCTGCGTACTCTCGGTAGCCGAACGACTAAGGGTCTTAACCGCCTGAAAAACATACCAGTCAATCAGAAGCAGAATAACCGGCAGAATAAAAATAAATGACGAACGACTCATAGGATTTTTTTAATTACTCTGACTAAATTCGATAATATACGCTGACATATACTCGCTTTTTTCAGGCTTAATGTTTTTAACAAATAGCCGAGCCTGTTTCCCCAACCGCAGGCATGTATGCTTGTTGGCAATATCGTCTGGTGTGTTCATTGGCTGAAGCGACGGATACCACAGAAAATACCCCGGTTTATCGAGCAGCAATTGCGGTGTTGACCATTCCTGCGATTGCAGTGCCTCACCCAAATTGCGGTTTTTGTTAAACGAGATATGGATACTGCTGCCCGCCCACGATGGTCCCACAACTTTGCCCATGAGCATAACCCAACAATTCAGATAGGTGTTCCAGCTAACCGACGGCCCCCAATAAAAACCTCCTTTAGGCGACGACGCTGGCCCGCCCCCGGCAGATTGAGGAATCTGTAAAGAGGCTATAGGTGTACCAATGCCGTTGGCGGGCGCATTAAATCCTTTGCCATCCCAACGCCGGGCTTTACCAACCGGATTATTGAGATCGCTCAGTCGAATGCGGGCCACGCTGATGCATTGCCCACTTTGTTCTTTTTTGGAGTCGTAGGCTCTCCCGTTGTACTGTCCCGGATAGCCATATTCACCATAGAAAAGATACAGATAATCGCCACTGGCAACTGCCGACGGATCGCCCACACCACCAGCAAAAGTATTCGATGTGTTATGTGGCTTCAGAATCATACGGGGTTGCATGTCTTCAATAAAAATACCTTTGTTCTCCCAGGCTTTGCCGCCATTGGTCGATTTCATGATGCCAATTCGGCATACGGCTGCGGGCGAGGTTGGTCCTTTCAAACCTTGGGGCCATTTCTCGTTAACGTACCCTTTGCCGGTTTTTGGATCAAACGGTAGAGTAGCGGGATAATTTTCGTTGTGGTAGATAGCGTAAAGCGTTTTGCCTGTTTGGTCGGTGGTATCCTGATAGACAGTTTCAAACCACACCGCCCCATGCAGGCCAAGCTTTCCGATGGGCGCGTTTTGGGGCATGGTTGGTTCTTTAAAGGCAGCAGCTTTGCTGGCGAAAGCTTCTTCGGCATGTTTCCCATCGGCGTATTTCAGGTCACGGGCATTTCCCCAGAGTGGGTCTTCACCGTATTTGCCTGGAAAAATGCGGAACGTATCGCCGACCCAGACTTCGGCCATGTTACAATCGACAAAGGAATTGAACAGGACTTTTTGGGCTGGAATTAGCTTGAATTGAGGTTCGCCGGTAGAGGTTTTGGTGATATCTTTCTTCGTGGAGCAGGAGAAGCCGATACCTGCCAGTAGCCCGGCGAGTAGTACATTAATTGGAAAGCGGACGATTTTTCTTTTAATCGGCATAATGGTTTAGTTTTCACAGTAGGCTGCGATAAGTTTACGAAAAAATCAGCATCCATCATGTCAACCTACACCGCCCGGAAAATTACGCATTCCCTGTCCGTCAATGGCGACCTTAGCAAACCGGTTTGGCAAAACGCGGTCTGGAGCTACCGCTTTGTCGATATGGTCACGGGATCGCCGGGCCTGTACGACACCCGCGCGGCCCTTGTCTGGAGTGATACACACCTGTACGTGGCGTTCCGGGTCGAAGAGCCGTTTCTGGAAGCCCACCAAACCGAACGCGACTCCATTATTTTCCTCGAAAACGACCTCGAACTGTTCATCGACGGGGGCGACTGCTATTATGAACTGGAAGTAAACGCCCGCAATACTATTTACGAAGTATTTTTCATCTGGAAGGATGCTTACCAACGCGGGAGCCGCTTTGATGTACCCAACTTTGACGTGTATCATCTGCAGGCCATGACGTTTGGTGGCGATTATGACCGGAGTGGAGCGTCATTCTGGCATGGAACACACCCGCGTGGCCTGCGCTGGGCCTTTTTGAATTACGATATGCCCGGTCTGGAAACAGCCGTTCAGCTCGACGGAACGCTGAACGACCATACCGACATTGACCGGGGCTGGACGCTCGAAATCGGTATTCCCTGGGCCAGTCTCACGTGGTTAGCCAACGGTCGCAGTTTGCCACCCCAGCCCGGCGACGTATGGCGTATGTTTCTGGGCCGGTTTCAAAAATTAACCGTGTCGGGCAACGAAGTGCAGCCACACCCAGCTCTGGTGATGACCCCGCACGGCATCTACGATACACATATGCCGGAGAAGTGGAGCGAAATTGAGTTTGTATAAATCAACGGGGCAATAACAAAAGTTTACGCGCTCATGTGGATGGTCGAAGCTACGAAGTATAGGTTGTCATAGGTCAAAGATAGCTTTATTACAGCTTTCATTACTACCCCTATCCTAAATAACAGAATCCACAGCGAACCCGGACATTTCTCTCCGCGCCCACTGTGGATTCTCTGGCAGTTTGTATTTTATACTTTACACCAACTCCTCTTCCGGCTCTTCTTTCATTTCCAGCGCGGGGTCTTTTTTGCCAAACCACTTCATCCGAATGCGCTCGTTGACCCAGTACATACAAGGCACAACCACAAGCGTCAGGATGGTAGAGAACGTCAGACCGAAGATGATGGTCCAGGCCAGGATGTTCCAGAATACTGAGCTGTCGCCCCCGATTACTAAGTTCGGGTCGAAATCGCGGAAGAGCGTCACGAAATTAACCGTGAGGCCAAACGCCAGCGGAATCAGGCCCAGCACAGCGGCTGAGGCCGTCAGCAATACCGGCGTCAGACGAATACCGCCCGCTTCGATGATGGCTTCGCGCAGGGGAACGCCCCGACCGCGCAACTCTTCAATGAATTCGATAAGCAGAATCCCGTTTTTCACCACGATACCGGCCAGCGCAATGATGCCCACGCCCGACATGATAATCGAGAACTCTTTATTGAAAATGACGAATCCAAGCAGTACGCCAATCAGCGAGAACAGAATGGTGACGAAGATAATCAGCGGTTTCACGACCGAGTTGAACTGCGTCGACATAATCAGGTAAATCAACAACAGGGCAATCAGGAAAGCCGCGCCCAAAAAGTCCATCGACTCTTTCTGGTCTTCCTGCTCACCACCAATGCGGACGGTATAGCCATTTGGTACGTCCATTTCGTTGATAACCTGCTGAATCTGGGCCACAATCTGGTTGGCGTTATAGCCCGGTACTACATCGGAACTGAGCGTGACGAGCCGTTCCTGATTCTTCCGGTTAATCTGGCTGAACGTAGTCGAATAACTGATATTCGCCACCGACGTAATGGGCACCTGACGCAGTTGACCGCCCATTACCATGTCGCGATACACGACATTCAGGCTCAGAAGCCGGTCAATCTGGCTGCGGTCGTCGGGTTTCAGCCGAACCATAATCGGATATTCGTCTTTGGCATCGCGGAATTTCGACACTTCCGAACCGAACAGAGCCGTCCGAATCGCCATCGCAATCTGGCCCGATGAGATGCCTTCACGCTCGGCTTTCTCGCGGTCGATGTCAATCACAATCTCGGGCTTGTTGGTAATCAGGTCCGACTTCAACTGATCAATACCCTCAATACCAGCCTGATTAATTTTCTGACGAACCTGATTTTCAAGTTTTTTTAATTCGTCGAATTCTTCACCCGCAATTTCAATGGCAATCGGTTTACCCGTTGGTGGGCCATTTGATTCACGTTCTACTGATATCTCACTACCGGGTAACCCACGCATGGCCAGCCGAACTTTTGACAACAGCGAATCTGTCGAAATGCCGTCGCGTTCTACACCCGGCACAAACGCCACCGTCACCTTCGATTTATGCGGTGTAGCCGACCGGTCGGGGTTCATGGGGTCGCCTGCGTTTTTTCCGACGTTCGAGATCACCGAGTTTACAATGCCCGTTGCTTTATTATCTGCCAGTACCTTGAAGACCCGCCGTTCAATCTCCTTTGTCGTCGCATTCGTAACACGGGCGTCCGTACCGATGGGCATTACGTTATACACGTAGATGTAATCCGGCTCGCCACTCGGGAAGAACAGCACTTTAGGTTTAGCAATACCAACGATAACAAACGTCAGAATCAATAAGCCAAACGCCCCAACAATACCCCATACCGGCCGCCAGCCGACCAATATCCACGAAATCAACCGACGATAGCCATTTTTCAGCCCCGGTAGCAATGTTTCCTGGAATGGAATGATCAGCTTCGGTGTCAGGACATAGTGGTTGAAAACGTACAGAATCAGGAACAGGACAAACAGGTTGCCAATGCCCCGATCAATTACATAGCCAACACCCGCCAGTACGGTGAGAATGATCACCGGCCGCTTGATTTCCTGGAAAGTGGGTTTTTTATGGTCAAATTCTTCGTCATGCCGTTTCATGAACGTTACGGCAAAAACGGGGTTAATCACATAGGCTACGAACAGCGACGCGAATAGGGTCAGAATGAGTGTCAATGGCAGAAACTTCATAAACTCACCCACAATTCCCGGCCAGAATAAGAGCGGAAAGAACGGCGCAATAGTCGTCAGCGTACCCGAAAATACTGGCGCGAACACCTCGCCCGCAGCCGCTTTCACCGCCTGTTTAATATCCCAATCCTTATTCTGATTAAAGAGCCTGTGTGCGTTTTCGATAACCACAATAGCATCATCAACCACCAGCCCTAAACCGAGAAGGAAGGCGAACAATACCATGATATTCAGCGTAAACGAAGTACCGACGACCGGCCCAACGACCGGCATGAGAACAAACGCCACCAACGCCGACAGCGGTACCGACAGGCCCACGAAAATAGCATCGCGAACGCCCATGAAGAACATCAGTACGAGCACTACGAAAATGAAGCCCAGCACCACCGTATTCACGAGGTCATTAACGCTCTCGCGGGTCCGCTCCGACTGGTCAGCCGTGATTTTTACGTCTAAGCCTGGCGGAAAATGCGACGTTTTGTATTCGGCAATGGTTTCCTCAATCCGGTCGGCGGCTGAAATCAGGTTTGCGCCTGCCCGTTTAATGACGTTCAGGGTCACGACCGATTTGTTGTTCAGACGGGCGAAATCCTGTTGCTCCTCGAAATTATCGGTCACATCGGCAATGTCGCCCAGCCGAACGGTAGCCCCTGTAGCCGTGCGGATATTCAGGTTCTGAAGTTGTGCGACATCGGTAAATTCGCCCTTCACGCGCACCGTCCGTCGAACGCCATCGACGGGCAGGTCTCCACCCGATACGTTCACGTTTTCGCCCTGAATCGACTGCTGAATATCGCTGAAGGCCAACCCTGCCGACTGCATCCGGGGGAGATCGACGTTAATCTGAATTTCGCGTTCCAACGCGCCCACAATATCAACACGGCGAATTTCGGGCATCCCTTCAATCACATCCTGCAAATCTTCGGCGTACTCTTTGAGTTGTTTCAGCGAGAAATTACCGGCCATGTTGATGTTCATAATCGGCATTTCCGAGAAATCGACGTCTTGCGCCGTTGGGCCTGCATCAAGTTTCTGAGGCAGATCGGGTTTAGCTTTATCAATTGCATCGCGCACGCGCTGTAAGGCTTCGGCCGACTGCACGTCGGGGTTAAACTCAACCAGAATAACCGATACGTCCTGCAAGGCATTCGACTTGATGCGCTTAACGCCCGACACCGATTTCAATTGCTTCTCAATCTGCTTGTTGATAGTGTTTTCAATATCAGCCGGGGCCGTACCGACATACACCGTATTGATGTACACCTGCGGTACTTTAATGTCTGGAAATTGTTCCTTTGGGAGGTTGTTGTACACGAACAGCCCACCGAGTGTTATCAGGAAGGTGAAGATGTAAATCGCCGTCCGGTTTTCAACGCACCAGTTGGTGAATCCGAGGGTTTTATACTGTTCAAATTTCATAAAATAAGTCGTTAGTCATCAGTCGATAGCCGCCAGTGAGAGATCGTTAGCTTTTGGAAAAATCACTAACGACTATCGACTGGCGACCGGAGACTAAAAGTTTATCGGTTGTCCGTCCACTAAATCCTGATAACCAGCCGTCACGATCTGATCGCCCGACTGTAACCCTTGCGTCACCTCAATTTGACCACCGTAGGACTGGCCCGTTTTCACCGTTTTTGCCTTCGCAACTTTCTTACCGCCCTCGTTTACAGCCACATAAACTAACTGACCATTCTCCGTATTTTGAATCAGGTTTTGGTTGATCACAATCGCATTTGCCTGCGTCTGGTCATTAATTTTAACCCGCGCCAACATATTTGGTTTTAGCGAATTATCGGATGGCAGTGGCGCTTCAATCATAAATGTCCGGGTAGAAGGGTCAACGGTGGTAGCCACGAATGAAATGCGCGAATTTAGTTTCTTGTTCACATCAGGAAACTCGACCGAAACAGCATCGCCTTTTCGAACGCTACCTGAATACGTATCAGCTACTTTTGCCACCACTTTCAGTTGCGACAGATTTACAATCTGAACCAGGCCCATACCCGGAGCCGCCGACTGCCCTACTTTCACGATCACATGGTCGACTACACCCGAAATGGGAGCCGTTACGGTCGATTGGCTCAGTTGTGCATTCAAAGTGGCTAATCGGCGTTCGAGCGACTCTTTATTGTTTTTGGCCTGCAAATACTGAATCTCCGTGCCAATCTGCTGCTTCCACAGAGCCGCCTGCTTTTCATAAACGGTGTTGGCCAGCGACATCTGCGTTTTTAGTTCGGCGATTGATTCGCGCAGGAGTTGGTCATCTACCTTGGCAATGGCCTGTCCAGCCCGAACGCGGTCGCCTTCTTTCACATAAACCGACGTAACAACCCCGCCCGACTTGGGCGACACCTGCACGTTGTTTTTAGCATCAATCGTACCCTGTAACTCCACAAAGTGGCGGAATGTACTGGCCGCCAACGGCGCTACCGTCACTTCTTTCACGCGGGCCTCCTCTGCCTTTTTTGGGTCGAGTTTACCCACTTCGGCTTCCAGCGTTTTAATCTTCGTATTGAGTTCAGCCTGCTGCGATTTCAACTCGGTGAGTTCATCGCGTTTGCTTTGCAAGTCTGATTTTTTTTCGCCTGAGCAGGCTGCGAATAAGCCCATGAGGGCAATGGCGTAGTATGGTTTCATGAGTTTTTTAAGGAATGAATAATGTAAAATGAATAATGAATAATGCCGTCAATCAGCTATTCCATCGTTCATTTACCATTATCCATTATTCATTTTACATTATTCATTAAAAATTACTGTCCTGTGTACAATCGACCCAGGGAGCGATCCTGATCAACTTTCGCAATCAGGAAATCGTACAGGGATGCGAAATAATTAGTTTGTGCTTCGCGGAAGGAGGCTTCTGCGTTCAGCACCTCAATGCTCGACCCAACGCCTTCTTTATATTTCAGACGAGCGACCCGTACAATTTCCTGTGCTAAATCACGGTTGCGCTGTTGCGTCTGTAGGGTCTGTAAACCGTTGTTCAGTGAAATACTCGCCTGCCGGATTTGCAAATCAATTGAGTTACGGAGCAGTTCACCACTGTTTTGGGCTTTTTGCAGTGTGATTCGCTTCTGTGCGATTTGGTATCGTTTCTGAAAACCGTCAAAGATGGGCACCTGCAAGCTTAAACCAACGGTAGCGAAATTGAGCCAGGGAGCTGTAATGAGCTGACTGAAAATGTTGCGTCCACTGTTGTAACCGTAGTTAGCAAAACCGGCCAGAGACGGATAATAACCTTTCTGGGTTAATTCAATATCCTGTTCAGCGAGTTTTATCTGCGTTTCCAGTGTTGAATACTCAATCCGACTTTGGTACCGAAAAGTAGGGTCTTCAGAAATTAACGGACGTAAATTCTCGACACTACGATCCTGCAACTGTTCCGACAAAGTGATCTCGTCATTGACACCTAATCCCATCTGAAATTTCAGGAGCGTATAGCTTAGTTCAATTAGATTCTGCACGTTCTGGCGCTCAGTTCGCAGATTATTGGCCTGCACTTCTAAGCGTTGCACATCTAATTTTTCGACAAAACCCTGCTGATTGAGCGCCCGCGTTTCGTTAAATAAAGTATCAAGTCGACCAATGTTATAATCGAGCAGTTTGGCCCGTTCAACGGCTACCAACACGCCATAATACGCCTTGGCAACCTGCTCAGCTACGGTCACCTTGGTAGCCAGTAAATTGCGCTGAGCCAGCTCGCGATACGTAGCAGCCGCCCGCAACCCAACATTCAAGCTGGCACTATAAATAACCTGATTGAGACTGAGCGTACCATTGCCCGCGTATTTAACGCCAAACTGAACCGGTACTGCCGGAGCATCAGGCGATGCATTTGGGTCGAAAAAATTAGCTGGCAAAAAGGCTCGCTGTATAATAAGGTTGTCGGTCACCGAAGCACTTAACGCGACCTGCGGCAGAGCAGACGCTTTGGTTTCCCGAATTTTTGATTCGGCGCTTATAGCATCGAGTTTCCCATTACGAACATTAACGTTTTTCTGGATGGCAAAATCAATGGCTTCCTGTAACGTAAATGCCTGCCCGCCCCCCTGTTGATTCGATGGTCTGAGACCAGTCGGTGCCGTGCCTAAGCCTGAATTAAACGTTGAAATAACGTTAGGTTGGAGATTTACCGGCCCAGTAACCGGGTCTGTCGTTGGAGCAGCTCCCGTTGCCGTGCTGTTAGGTTGCCCCGGCACAGCCGCCCCCGTGCCCGGCATAACGCCCGGTTGGGCTACTACCGCGCCCGTACCGGCAGGTTGCTGCGCCCCGGGCTGCTGACCACTGCCGGCGGCTCCGGTTGGCTGCTGACCAACCGAAGGCTGCGTGGGCACCTGTGCCATCGCACCGAGCCCGCCTGTCGATAAACAGAGGGCCGTGAGTAAGCGTAAACTACTTCTTTTCATAAACGGGTTGGTTGTACTCATTCCTGGAATTAACATACTGGTTGTAGATGGTGAAGCCTTTTTCAGTCAGCATTCCCCGCACGAAATGATGCATCAGTTCGGCCTGAACATCATGCATAGTGTACTGGTCTGTGGGGAAGATATTATTGTTGAACGCTAACTCGATTTGTTCGATCCGAAGCCGGGCCAGAATATCGGGATTTACATCAGCACGATATATACCTTGATCCATACCTTTTTGTATATTTTCAAGAATAGATCGCATAATCTGTTCTTCTTTATACTGACGAAATAATGCAAACGCCTGTGGGTAATACCGTTTTATATCAATTAGCAAATTAGGGCTTACCTGATCGGCTTTCTTCCGTAGTGTATTCAACATACTCAGCATCTCCTCCACTGGATTATCGGTTTCGATAGCCCTACATTCCATCTCTACCTGATCTCTGCCTGTTTTATCCTGAATAACCTGATAAAGAATCTGTTCCTTATCGCTGAAATGCTGATAAATTGTCTTCTTGGAAATACCCAGTTGACGGGCAATATCCTCCATCGTTACGGAGCGAACGCCGTACTTCCAAAATAGCCGTTCGGCCTCCGCCAAAATTCGTTCCTTCATCCAGTTAAATAGAACTTTTACAGGAAGAACTTTGGAAACTCAAATATAGTTCTGAGTTTCCATGAAATTTTTGATAAAATGATGAACGGCCTTAATAGCGGATTGAAGTTGCCAAAAAGCCCGACGAACTTACTGGATAAAGAACTGAAACAGGGTAATGTGACGTGGGAATTAGTCGCCAATTTCGAAGAAGCGCACGTCCGCTTTCACAGAATTAAGCAGCTCGCGGGTTCGCTCCGGGCGAGCATCCGTGATGAACAACTGACCAAAGGCACCCTCGTCCATTTGCTGAATGAGCTTGCCGATACGCCGGTCGTCTAACTTATCGAAGATGTCGTCTAAGAGCAGGATGGGTTTAATGCCTTTCTCGGCCTGCAACTGGTCGAACTGCGCCAGCTTCAGGGCAATCACAAAGGTTTTTTGCTGCCCCTGCGAACCAAATTTTTTCAAGGGAACGGGCTGGTCGTTGCCAATCAGAAATGCGTAATCGTCCTTATGTACGCCCATTGTGGTGCGTTGCAGGACTGTATCGCGCCGACGAAAGTGCCGGAATTCATCGGCGAAGTTGGGGTTGCTCACCTCCGACTCATACACAATACTGACTTCTTCGCGCTCATCGCTTAGATAGGCATAATGCGCCCGAAAGCCCGGTAGAAACTCATCGACAAACTGCCGCCGACGGTCATGAATCTTCTGGCCGAGATCGAGTAAAGGTTCATCGTAGGTATCGAGCAGATCATTATCGACCTGATTGCGCTCGGCAAACAGTTTAAGCAGGCTATTACGTTGTTTCAACACCTGTTGATACATCAGATAATCGCGCAGGTAGTTGGGATTGAGTTGGGAGAGCACGCCATCAAAAAAATGCCGTCGGTCTTCGCTGTGTTCGCGCACCAAATCAGTATCGTTCGGAGCAATCAGCACCACCGGAAACCGGCCAATGTGTTCACTGATGCGCTCATAGGGCTTTTTGTCGGCCATGAGCACCTTGCGCTGCCCCCGTTGTAAACTGATGGTTATCTGCACCAGCCGGTCATCATGCTCTTCAAAAATGCCGTCGATGATGAAGTAATCGGCGTCGTGAAGAATACTGAGCGCGTCCTGGCTCTGAAAGGCGCTTTTGCTGAGGGCGAGAAAATAAATGGCATCCAGCAGGTTGGTTTTGCCACTCCCATTTGGCCCTACAATCACGTTTATTTGCCGCCCAAATGTATACCGGCCATCCTCATAATTCTTAAAATTGGTCAGGCTCAGTTTTTCAAGATGCATAGATGTAGCGGATAACGCGATAATGCGTAATTTCGCGAGTCAATTTCTGATGTGGGTGTTCAGTTCCCGTCGGCACTATTGGCAACAAAGATACGGTCGGTTTGTTGTAGAAATAAGCCTTATATAGAGTCGGGCCAGTATAGCAACCCAGTAGTTAGCGCAGAATTTATCGAACAGATTCCTCATGGCAAGCGTCAAAGAGAAAACCCCTTCGGGTAAATCCAAACAGAATGGTCAGGCTCCGGCAGCCGCAAAAACGCAGCATCCGAAAGAGCGGTATATGTACTGGTACGAGTCCATGCAGTTGCAGCGGAAGTTCGAAGAGAAAGCCGGGCAACTCTACGGGCAACAGAAAATCCGGGGGTTCTGTCATTTATACATCGGTCAGGAAGCCTGTTCATCTGGCTCGTATACTGCCCTGACCAAAGATGATAAGTGGATTACAGCCTACCGGGATCACGGCATTCCGCTCGCGCTCGGCTCATCGCCAAATGCTATCATGGCCGAGCTATTCGCCAAGCAAACCGGGTCCTCGAAAGGGAAAGGCGGCTCCATGCACATCTTCGATAAGTCGGTCAACTTCGTGGGAGGTCACGGCATCGTGGGTGCCCAGATTCCAATGGGTGCAGGAATTGGCTTTGCTGAGAAATACAATAAGACGAATAACCTATGCATTACGTTCATGGGCGATGGGGCCGTGCGGCAGGGCGCTTTGCATGAAGCCTTCAACATGGCAATGCTCTGGAAAATCCCCGTCATTTTCGTTGTTGAAAATAATGGCTACGCCATGGGAACATCGGTTGCCCGCACCTCGAACGTAACGGAACTCTACACGCTTGCCGAAGCCTATGACATGCCTGCTGAACCGGTTGATGCTATGAGTGTCGAAGCGGTTCACGAGGCCGTAAGCCGTGCCGCCGACCGTGCCCGTGCTGGCGAGGGGCCAACCTTCTTAGAATTTCGCACGTATCGGTATCGGGGCCATTCCATGTCGGACCCGCAGAAATACCGCTCGAAAGACGAAGTGGAGCAGTATAAGCAACGCGATCCTATCGAACAGGTGAAAGCCGCAATTCTGGAAAAAGGCTTCGCTACAGAAGAAAAGTTGACTGCCATTGATCAGAAGATTAAAGGTATCGTGGATGAAGCTGTCAAATTTGCGGAAGAGTCGCCTTACCCACCAGCCGAGGAAGCTTTCAAAGACGTGTATATGCAGAAGGATTACCCGTTCCTGACGGAATAATTACCACCTTAATTTCTCGAAAACGCCCGTCTTATCAGTCGGGCGTTTTTTATTGAACATTTCTGTAAAATTAAATGTATCTACATCAAGTGCAGTTGTATCAATCAAACCATTTTACTTTTAATTCACTTCCTGACTATATGGAAACTCTCATCAATGGCCTGCATCATGTTACAACGCTGGCAGGCGACACGCAACGAAACGTTGATTATTATACCGATATTCTTGGGCTTCGCTTGGTGAAGAAAACGGTCAATTTCGATGCGCCAGATGTGTATCATCTATATTACGGAAATGAAACCGGTTCGCCCGGCACGATTCTGACGTTCTTTCCATATGGGCATCTGCCACGCGGCCGGAAAGGTGTTGGGCAGTTGACCTATACTGCTTTTTCATCACCAACAGCTTCGCTCCGTTTTTGGATGGATCGTTTGCACGAACGGAACATTCCCTATGCCGGACCTTATAAACGCTTTTCGGAAACGTACCTCCGCTTTGAGGATTTTGATGGTATGGGTATCGAGCTTGTCTTTACAGACGACGACCAACGGCCCGGCTGGTACAACGGCCGAATTCCGGCAGAGTTTTCGATTCGCGGTTTTCATACCGTTACGCTCAACGAACTGAATCCAGACCGAACCGTTAAACTCCTGACCGAACTCATGCAGCACGAATTGGTAGGGGAGGAGGAAGGCCGTCTTCGGTTTAGAGCGGGCGCAGGTGGTTCGGGCAATTTTGTCGATGTGTTGCATTCGCCTAAAGACGTTCATGCGTTGCAGGGCGCGGGTTCAGTACACCATGTTGCGTTCTCAACGGATTCCGACGAAACACAGGTTACAATCCAACAACAATTGGCCGAAGCCGGGTATCATGTTACGCCCGTGCTTGATCGCAATTATTTTCACAGCATCTACTTTCGTGAACCGGGCGGTATTCTGTTTGAAGTGGCTACCAATCCGCCCGGCTTTGCGGTTGATGAACCGGTGGCTGAATTGGGCCAATCATTGAAACTTCCCCCGCAATACGAGTCACGCCGGGCGAGTTTGGTAGAAGCTTTGCCGGAGATTATTGTTAAATAAATCGGGTAATCTGCGTTACGAATGATACACAATCCAAACAACATCCGCACCGCCGGAAAGCCGCTTGAGGAGGCTCAGAAGGTCATGATTATGGTCCATGGGCGCGGTGGTTCAGCCAGCGACATACTATCCTTGTCGAAGTATATTGAGGATAAAGACTTCGCGTTTGTCGCGCCCGAAGCGCAGGGCAACACCTGGTATCCATATTCGTTTCTTCGACCGATGGAAGAGAACGAGCCGTACCTGTCGTCGGCGCTCGAAGTTCTGGCCAGTTTGCGGGCGCGCCTACAGGCGGATTTCAATGTCAAGCTACCACAAATTTACTGGTTAGGGTTCTCGCAGGGCGCCTGTTTGATGCTGGAATTTGTGGCCCGGAATCCGTCAGAATATGGCGGTATTTTCGGGTTAAGCGGTGGGCTGATTGGTCCAGATGGAACGCCCCGCAACTACACTGGTTCGTTCGGAAATACGCCCATTTTTTTAGGATGCAGTGACCGCGATCCTCATATTCCGAAAGAGCGCGTTCTGGAGTCAGCGGATGTATTTCGACGAATGGACGCTGCTGTTACGGCGAAATTATATCCAAATTTTCCGCACTCCATTAACGAAGATGAGCTAAACATTGTTAATTTGCTGATAGCCGGAAACGAACCCCGTCCGGTTGGTACTTAACAGCGATGTCTATGAGCCAGTATATGGTTGAATTTGACCTTCCGGCTGTAATGGATGAGGGATTTGAAAATCGAATTCCTGCCCAGCGGCTAAAAGTGGAAGAATTAATGGAGAAAGGATTTCTGCTTTCTTACTCTCTTTCGGTAGATCGGCAGAAGCTTTGGTGCATCTTTAAAGCCGATTCGGAACTGGAAGTAATGGAGTCAATTTCTGAATTTCCGCTCATAAAATACATGACTCCAATGATTACTGAGCTGATGTTTCATAACATGCTTGCGGCCCGAATACCACTCTTTTCATTAAACTGATTTCATGTAAAAGCCCTCGAAAATCGAGGGCTTTTTTAATGCGTGAAAATTGTATTTTTGCATTAGCATTTTGCTAAAAACGCTTAAGTAACCAGGGTAAAACTGGTTACATATCGTTACAAGTTACTGATAATCAAGTTTCACGTGAAACAGATTTCACGATCTTAATCGCTCGCTTTTTGTAAGAAATTTATGTCCTCGAATACATTTATCTGCCAGTCAGAACAAGAATTAGAAGCGCATTTTGCCAGTGATTTTATAGCACATGTTGATGGCGCAAAAACTCAAACACTTCGGCAATTCTATGAGCAAATAGCCGACCTGCTTGAGGTCCCCGATTTTGGCTTTACACTTGAATCATTGAATGACGCATTGAATGACCTTCAATGGCTGGAGGACGAGCGAATCGTTTTGTACTTCACCCAAACAAACGACCTCATTAGTAAAGAACGCGACCCGGCTAAATTAGGGAGTGTCCTGAGTATTCTCGATGCCACAGCCGAGGATTGGAAATGGGTAGACGAGGACGAATCGCTCGACAAAAAAGAAATAATACTGGTATTTAGTGACAGCCCACGTATCCGAAAAATGTTGGAGCAGGAGGGGATTGATTACAAAAATTTAGCTGATCTGAAATAAATCGGCAACGCAACAAATTTTCAAAACCTGCTGTTACCTAACTGTGCCGCCGGAAGTTTCCTTCCAGCGGCTTTTCGTGTTTGACAAACAACCTGACGCTCGCTTGAAACCTGATGAATTGCTCGGCCTTTATGCCGATGATAGTTTTATAAAATTGCTGGCTGAACCCTTTAGCCGGAAGCCTTCATCCGACCCACAACGGCTGCAAATAAAAGGGCTGTCGGGTAGCTTAGATGCCGTATTGGCATCGACGATTTTTAAGTCGGTGGGTGGTAATCATCTCTATATTCTGACCGACCGAGACGAGGCCGCTTACTTCTTCAACGACCTGCAAAACCTGCTGAGTCGGGAAATATTGCTATTCCCGATGTCGTATAAAAAGCCTTATCAATATGAGGAAGTCGAGAATGCAAACGTACTGATGCGGGCCGAGGTACTGAACAAACTTAACCCGGCTCCCAAAGATGGCTTATTAGTGGTAACGTATCCCGAAGCGTTATCGGAAAAAGTGATTAATAAACGGTCGTTGCAGGCTAACACCCTAACCATACGAGTGGGCGAGAAGGTAGATACCCATTTCGTGTCGGAATTACTCCAGACCTATGAGTTTGAGAAAACCGATTTTGTGTACGAAGCCGGACAGTTCTCGGTACGGGGTGGGATTATTGATGTATTTTCTTTTGCCAGTGAGTTTCCGTTTCGGATTGATTTATTCGATGACGAGGTCGAAAGCATTCGCAAATTCAATCCTGAGTCGCAGCTTTCGACCGATGCCGTTGAGTTTATCAATATAATACCGAACATCCAGACCAAATTAGTTGAAGAAACCCGTGAACCTTTCTTCGACTTCCTGCCCGAAGCCACTACGATTTGGGCCAAAGATGTAGAGTTCACTCTCGAAATCATTGAGAAGTGCTACGAAAAAGCCGAACAGAGTTTCGCATCAATTGTAGGCGGGGGTATTCAGGTCATTTCCGATCCCGGCGAATTGTTTGAAACCCGGCGAACGTTTTTGAACGAATTGAAGAAGTTTCGGACGGTTGAGTTCGGGCGTAAATTTTACTTTAAAACAGAAGGCCGCCAACAATACAGCTCGAAACCACAACCGTCGTTCAATAAAGATTTCAAACGCCTGGGCGATACGCTGGGCGATAACCAGGCGAAGGGCTTTACAAATATCATCGCGGCTGAATCCTTCAAACAACTCGACCGATTACGAACAATTTTTGAAGAGCTTGACCCGTTCGTCAAGTTTCAGCCGCTAAACATCGGGCTTCGTGAAGGGTTCGTGGACGATGCGCTGAAGATTGCCTGCTTCACCGACCACCAGATTTTCGACCGCTACTATAAATATCGCGTTCAGGATAAATTCTCCAAGTCGAAAGCCCTAACCCTTCGTGAGTTAAAAACGCTTCAACCCGGCGACTACGTGACCCACGTCGACTACGGCATTGGGCGATTTGCCGGATTAGAGAAAGTGGACCATGCCGGAAACGAGCAGGAAGCCATACGGCTCATCTACCGCGATAACGACATCCTGTTGGTCAGTATACACAGTTTGCATAAGATCGCCAAGTACAGCGGAAAAGAAGGCGGTCCACCGACCATGAGTAAGCTCGGCTCGCAGGAGTGGGAGCAGAAAAAGTCCCGGATTCGGAAACAGGTAAAAGATATTGCCCGAGAACTGATTGCGCTCTATGCCAAACGCCGAACCGCACCTGGTTTCGCCTACAGCCGTGATAGCTTCTTACAAGCTGAATTGGAATCGTCTTTTCTCTACGAAGACACCCCCGACCAGGCAAAGGCCACAAACGATGTGAAGGACGATATGGAGCGTCCGCACCCGATGGACCGGCTGGTTTGTGGCGATGTAGGGTTTGGTAAAACCGAAGTGGCGATTCGGGCGGCTTTCAAAGCTGTAACGGATAACAAGCAGGTAGCCGTGCTGGTGCCGACCACAATTCTGGCCATGCAGCATTATAAAACCTTCACCGAGCGGATGGCTGATTTTCCGGTCAAGATTGAATACATCAACCGATTCCGGTCGACCGCTAAAGTAAAAGAAATTCTTAAAGAGGTAGCATCGGGCGAAATTGGCATCCTGATTGGAACTCACCGAATTGTTAATAAAGACATTAAGTTCAAGGATTTGGGGTTGTTGGTGATTGACGAAGAGCAGAAATTCGGCGTGAAAACCAAAGACCGGCTTAAGGAAATGCGGGTGGAGGTCGATGTGTTGACGCTTACCGCTACGCCCATTCCGCGCACGCTGCATTTCTCACTTATGGGCGCCCGTGACCTGTCCGTGATTGCTACGCCCCCGCCCAACCGCCAGCCCGTTACGACCGAAGTACATCCATACAATGAAGCCACAATTCGCGATGCAGTCAGTTACGAAATTCGGCGGGGTGGGCAGGTTTTCTTCGTGCATAATCGCGTCAGCGATATTGAATCAATTGGTAATCTGATTATGCGCCTGGTACCCGAAGCGCGGATTGGAGTCGCGCACGGGCAAATGGAAGGCGACCGCCTGGAGCGCATTATGACACGCTTTATTGAAGGCGATTATGACGTGCTGGTATCCACAAATATTATCGAGTCGGGCTTGGATATTCCAAACGCCAATACTATTCTGATTAATAACGCCCACTACTTTGGACTATCAGATTTACACCAGATGCGCGGTCGGGTAGGGCGGTCAAACCGAAAAGCGTTTTGTTATCTATTAACGCCCCCGCCTACCGTATTGACTGCCGATGCCCGTAAACGACTCCAGACACTCGAAGACTTTTCAGATCTGGGTGAAGGCTTTAAAATCGCTATGCGCGACCTCGACATTCGGGGAGCCGGTAATTTGCTTGGTGCTGAACAAAGCGGGTTCGTTAATGACCTTGGCTTCGAGATGTATCACAAAGTGCTGGATGAAGCCGTACAGGAACTCCGCGAAAACGAGTTCAAAGACCTGTTTGAAACAAAACCCGGCGATCTGAAACTGGCTTTACCTGATACCGTTATCGAGACCGATTTACAAGTCGTTATCCCCGAACGGTACGTCTCTAATATATCCGAACGGCTGGCGTTATATACTCGTTTGGACAGCCTTCAGACGGTAGACGAGTTGCAGGCATTTCGGCAGGAAATAGTTGACCGATTCGGACCAATGCCCGAAGAGGTAGAAAACCTCATTAAAATGGTCAACGTTCGCTGGAAAGCCGAACAGTTATACCTTGAAAAACTGACCCTTAAGAATAATATCCTGAAAGGATACTTCGTTTCTAACGGGAACGACGATTTCTTTACATCCGACCAATTTGGCAAGGTAATTGAGTATATCAAGCGAAACCCAGCCAAATGTTCATTAAAGGAGTCGAAGGGACGGCCCATCTTTACCCACTCCGATGTGTTCTCGGTTGAGCAACTGGACGAAATTTTGGGCGAGATGACGAAATAATCACGATTTTTGCACCTACGTTTTACACAAAATAAAGCAATGATTCAAAAGTATCACCTGCAACGAGCGGCTTATGTGCTGCTGGCAACGGCGGCCCTGGCATCCTGTAAGCCCAAGCACCCGACCAGTGTGCAGCCCGGTAAGAAGAGTACGGCGACGGGGATTGCTTATAACCAGAAGGACGGTTTCCAGGTTAAAAAATTTGCGGGTCAGAAGGCTGGTCCAAACCTCGTTTTCATTGAAGGTGGCCGATTTACAATGGGCGCTCTTGAAGAAGATGTGATGAACAGTCGCGACAACCGCGAGCGCACGGTTTCGATTCAATCGTTCTACATGGACGAAACCGAAATGGCTAACGTTCACTACCTCGAATACCTGAATGCCATTACCCGCGACTCGTCAGAAGAAGTAGTGAAGGCTGCGCTGCCCGACACGACCGTTTGGGCTAACCCAATGTCGTTCAATGATTCGTATGTAACGCAGTATATGCGCTACCCGGCTTTCCGCTACTATCCGGTTGTGGGTGTATCATGGGTGCAAGCCAGTGATTATGCTGTTTGGCGCTCAAACGCGGTAAACAATGAACTGGCAAAAGGAGGAGCTTCCACGAAGAAAAAAGGAGGGTTCTCGCTGAAGCGTAAATCAAAAACGGCTGAAGAGCCTGCCCTCGCTGAAGCTACCTCAACGGGGCCAGCAAAGCCAAGTCTCGAAAGCGGTATGATTTTGCCTGATTATCGTTTGCCAACTGAAGCCGAATGGGAATATGCGGCAAAAGCCCTCATAGGAACGCAATACATGGACGAGAATCAAATTAATCAGCGGATTTATCCGTGGGATGGTTCTTCGGTACGTAACCCCAAGAAGGGCCGGAAACAGGGCCAGATGCTGGCAAACTTTAAACGGGGACGTGGTGACTATGCCGGTATCGCTGGTCGCTCGAATGATGGCGCTATCATCACGGCTGAGATTTATGCATACCCTGCCAATGATTTCGGTTTATATAATATGGCGGGTAACGTAAATGAGTGGGTGTATGATGTGTATCGTCCGTTATCGTATCAGGATGTAAATGACCTAAACCCGATTCGCCGGAATGGTTATTTAGACGATGCGAAAAATTACGATGCCAAGAACAAGCAGTCGTTAATTGATGATAAATTACGCGTCTACAAAGGCGGCTCCTGGAACGATGTAGCGTATTGGCTATCGCCTGGTACGCGCCGATTCTTAGACCAGGATTCGGCTACGGCGATGATTGGTTTCCGTTGTGCGATGATTGGCGTTGGCCGGAATAAATAGAAAAACAATCTTAACAAGCGGGCGGTCATTCAGAAATGGATGACCGCTTTTGTTTTATCTATGCGTGGCTGCCAGTGTTACTACGCTAACGGATTTACAGCCCGCTTTTAGCAACTCAATCGCACAGGCTTCAATGGTGGAACCTGTCGTCAATACGTCATCTACAACAACAACGTTTTTATTCTGAACAGCTTCCGAATCCACAACCGCAAATACGGTTTTTACATTTTCCCATCGCTCTAACCGGTTCTTATGCGTTTGTGATTCTTTGAATCGTTTTCGGATCAATACATCGGTTTTCACAGGTATATCTAAGCTTTCACCCAATCCTTCAGCAATCCAGTCGGCCTGATTATACCCTCGTTGGTGCAAACGGCTCTTATGCAACGGAACGCCAAGAATTACGTCTATTTGCTGAAGTTGTTTGCTTTCAAATTTTAACCGCTGTCCATACCAACCAGCCAGCTCTTTAGCGGCTTCTTTCTGGCCTTTATACTTAAAGCTGTGGATTAACTTTTGCACAATGCCGCCTTTGGTAAAATAGAGGTAAGACGATAAAAATTGCACCGGCACTTTTCCGGCAAACTTGTTGAGGAGATTTTGGTCATACGGCTCTTTGTGCTGACCTGTCTCCGGCAAATTGATACGGCAGCCTGTACAAAGTATCGTTTCATTAGCACCCAACGATTGGCGGCAACCTAAACACAAGGTTGGGAAGAGCAGGTCCGTGAAGTCGCTAACGATTGTTTGAAAAAACCGAAACATGGACTGTATTCGTTTGTAATATAAATCGTTGTAATTTAGAGAGAAGAATAACCTGAATACGAATCGTGATCGAAAAAAGTATAGATACAGCCTGGGATGAACTACTTGATCAGTTAGCCTCCTTAGTTGGAAAACGCCCTGCTGATTTAAATGCGGTTCTGTTCTTGATTGGTGTACAGGAATTGGGCACAGGACCAAAACGTTTCTCAAAAGAAGCCAAACAGGACCTGATGCATATTGCCGTATGCCGGGTTCTGAGTCAATCGGGTTATTACGTTTTTGATGGACTCGATAAAGACGGATGGCCGCAGTGGACATTGGCCAAACCAATTCCACACGGTGATCTGCTAACCCAGGAAAACTTTTTGAAACAACACGTTATTCAGTATTTCGAGTCTCATTTAGTATAACTACTCAACCTGAATTTCTATGCAATCCTCAACCGCTTACGCAACTTTACTACAACGCATAGACGAGTATAAAAAACGCTACTTCCAGAACCAGTTGGTAAAGGGGAGTTTGTTTTTTGTTGCCCTGCTCGGGAGTGGTTATTTACTTATAAACACGGCCGAATTTGTAGGGCGATTTAATTCCGTCGGTAGGGGAGCGTTATTCTTTGGCTTTCTGCTCACGGTATTGGTTGGGTTATACCTCTTTATCATTCGCCCGCTATTGAGTTTGTACGGTTTGAACAAACCCCTTTCTAACGACGAAGCAGCCCGGCAAATTGGAACGTTTTTTCCTGAGGTAGGGGATAAGCTATTAAATACGCTTCAACTCCAGCGTATCTCTGCTGATCAAAGCGATTTGTTACAGGCCAGTTTAAACCAGCGGTCACAGCAGTTATTAATTAATCGGTTTGCCAACGCTATTCAGATTAGCCGCAACCGTCAGTTTCTGAAATATGCGATTCCACCCTTGGCATTGATTCTGCTTATTTTGATCGTCAATCCCGCATTCTTCACGAAGTCCTCAACCCGGCTGGTCAATTACAATAAAGAGTTTGTCGAAGAAGCCCCATTTCAGTTTGTGGTTCAAAACAAATCGTTGAAGGCATTCCGAAATGAAGATTTTCCTCTCTCGGTAAAGTTAACGGGCGATGCACTACCTCAGGCCATCTATGTTGTAGCTAATGGAACCCGCTTCAAGCTGGAACCGTCGGGCGATCATTTCACGTACAATTTCGATAATCTCCAGCGAGATTTGGATTTCCATCTTGAAGCGGCTGGCTTTCAATCTTCCAGCTATAAAGTGTCCTTAATTGATCGTCCGGCTGTACTCTCATTCAATGTTAAGCTCGATTACCCAGCTTATTTGAATAAGCCTACCGAGCAACTTTCTAATGTTGGAAACCTGCTGGTGCCGCAGGGAACGGTGGTTAAGTGGGAGTTTGCCTCCGACCATACTGACTCACTTTTGTTTCGGTTTAACAGCGATTCCAAGTCTACACCGGCTCGCCTGATTGATGATAATACATTCGTCTTAAATAGGCGATTAATGCAGAATGCGACTTATACGGTATCGCTCAAAAACGGGCAAATTGCTGCTCCGTCGGTTATTCAATATAATGTTCAGGTCATTCCTGACCGTTACCCACAAATTTCGGTTGATCGGATTCAGGATACAGTAACCTATAACTATATAGCCCTCTCTGGCCTAATTTCAGACGACTACGGCTTTTCAAAACTACGATTAAATTATAAAATCAACCGAAATGGAAAAGCATCACCCCTATACGTCATAGACATTCCGGTTAACCGTTCGACTACCTCACAGAACTTTGTTTATAACTGGTCGCTCGATAGCTTAAAACTTGGTCAGGAAGACAAGCTTGAATACTATGTTCAGGTGTGGGACAACGACGGTGTGAACGGAGCCAAGTCAAGTCGATCTAATCAACTAAATTTTGTGGTTCCTTCAAATGCCGAAATTCAAAAGCAGGTTGATAAATCAGCAGAGAAAACCGAGCAGCAAATTGACAATGCGCTAAGCAAAACACAGGCGATCAAGAAGGAATTGAACCAGATGGAAGATCGGTTGAGAACAAAAAAATCATCCGATTTCCAGGATAAAAAACAGCTTCAGGATGTGCTGCAAAAGCGGGAGGAATTGCTTAAGGAGATACAGAAGTTACAAGAACAATTCCAGAAAACGAACGATACGCAGCAGCGATTCGCCGATAAAAACCAGGCTATGCAGGATAAGCTTGAGCAGCTACAAAAGCTTTTCAATGAACTACTCGATCCAGAATCAAAGCAACTTTATGAACAATTGAAACAACTGCTTGAACGTAAACAGGATGAGAAAGCATCTGATTTGCTCGACAAATTGAGCCGCAAAGAGCGCAACATGGAACGCGATTTAGACCGTGCGTTGAAGCTGTTTAAGCAAATGCAGTTGGAACAGAAGGTCAATAACATAGCTGAGAATTTAGAGAAACAGGCCGAAAATTTAGAGAAACAGGCTGAGGAAAATGCTAAGAAGAACGAGACATCTGAGGAGCAGCAAAAGCAGCAGGAGAAGTCGCAGGAGGACTTTAAAAACACGCAGGAGCAACTTAAGGAGATAGAGAAACAGGCTGAAAAGGATGACCTCAATAAGCCCGATACATCTGAAGAAGAGCAGAAGGAAATTGAGAAAGACATGGAGGAGGCCACTAAAAGCATTAAAAGTGACCAGGGGAAACAGGCTGCTTCCAAGCAGAAGAAATCCGCTAAGTCTATGCGATCTATGAGTAAGGCAATGCAGGAATCCATGCAATCGGCCGAAATGCAGGAGATGCAGGAGAATATGGACGACCTTCGGAACATCCTCGACAATTTGATAACGTTATCATTTGGCCAGGAAAAAGTGATGAAGGATTTTCGGGGTATGAGCCTGCAAGACCCGCGCGTTACCAAGCTTTCGCAGGAGCAACTTAAGCTACAGGATGATGCCAAAATTATTGAAGATAGCCTGAATGCATTAGCCAGTCGGGTGGTACAGATTCAATCATTCGTGACGCGGGAGCTAACTAATATGAAATCGTACATGGATGAAAGTGTGCAGCAACTGCGGGAACGTCGGCTAAGTATGGCTTCTTCAAAACAGCAATTTGCCATGACATCCATCAACAATTTAGCGCTGATGTTGAGTGATGTGTTGAAAAATATGCAGCAACAAATGAACGCAATGGCTATGCCTGGCAAGGGAAAGGGGGGCAAAAAAGGTGAGAATCCAAGCGGTATGGGCGAGATGCAAAAGCAGTTGAACGCCAAAATGCAACAGCTTCAGAAAGGTGGAAAGTCGGGGAGGGGCCTTTCAGAAGAGCTATCCCAAATGGCTGCCGAACAGGCCATGATTCGTCAGATGCTGAAAAAATTAGAGGAGAGTGCAAAAGGTACAGAAGCTGGTAAACAGCAGGAAAAACAGGTGAAAGAGTTGATGGAAAAGATGGATGAAACAGAAACTGATTTGGTGAACAAGCGTGTGAATCCAAACACTATCAACCGACAAAACGAAATTCTAACTCGCTTGCTTGAATCGGAGAAAGCCCTCAAACAACAGGAAGAAGACCCAAAGCGGCAGGCTGAAACGGCTAAATCGTTGAAGCGTAGTACACCTTCCTTTTTTGATTCGACTAATCTTCAACAGAAAACAAAACAGGTAGAGGTGCTCCGGTCTGTAACACCGAACTATAATTTGTTTTACAAAAAGGAGGCTAACCAGTATTTACAGAAAGTGAGTAAATAATATTTGCTCTGGTTTTGACCGCCAACTTTGGACAAAAGTTGGCGGTTTTTTGTTGCACCATTATCAAATCTTAGTTGAGTTTCATCTTTTTGGCAACTTTTAACAATTTTGTGAAAAGTTTCCACGTGAAACATTTTTCAAAAATCATTAAAAATGTATTCTTCTTACGATGTCATTGTTGTTGGTGCGGGTCATGCCGGTTGTGAAGCAGCAAATGCTGCGGCAACAATGGGTTCGCGTGTGTTGCTGATTACAATGAATATGCAAACCATCGCTCAAATGTCCTGTAATCCGGCAATGGGCGGTGTTGCAAAAGGGCAAATTGTTCGTGAAGTTGATGCACTGGGAGGTATGTCAGGCATTATCAGCGACAAGAGCATGATTCAATTTCGGATGCTTAATCGCTCAAAAGGCCCTGCCATGTGGAGTCCGCGCTGCCAAAGCGACCGAAACTTATTTGCCTGGGAATGGCGAAAAGCATTAGAAGAAAATCAAAACATAGATTTCTGGCAGGATACCGTTAATGAAGTTATCGTAAAAAATGGCCAGGCAGTGGGTGTAAAAACCAGCTTAGGTGTAGAATTTTCGGCTAAAGCCGTTGTACTGACGAATGGCACATTCCTGAATGGGCAAATGTTCATAGGCGAAAAAGTGTTTGGTGGAGGTCGTACCGCCGAACGCGCTGCCACAGGTCTGACCGAGCAATTAGTTCGCTTAGGGTTTGAGTCGGGGCGTATGAAAACCGGTACACCCCCACGTGTAGATGGTCGGAGTTTGAACTATAACTTAATGGAAGAGCAACTCGGGGACGAGATGCCGGGGAAATTTTCCTATACTGACACGCCGATATTAACGAAACAACGTAGTTGCTGGATTACCTATACAAATCAGGCTGTTCACGACGAACTGAAGACCGGATTTGAGAAATCGCCTATGTTTACTGGGCGTATCAAGGGATTGGGACCTCGTTACTGCCCATCCGTCGAGGATAAAATTAATCGGTTTGCTGATAAAGACCGGCATCAGATTTTTGTGGAACCCGAAGGCTGGGATACGGTAGAGGTCTATGTAAACGGCTTTTCAACCTCTTTACCTGAAACGGTTCAGTATAATGCCCTACGTAAAATTCCGGGTTTCGAGAACGTTCGCATGTTCCGTCCGGGCTATGCAGTGGAGTACGATTTCTTCCCACCTACACAGCTTAAACCAACATTAGAAACGCAATTAGTGAAAAATCTCTTCTTCGCTGGGCAAATAAACGGAACCACAGGGTATGAAGAAGCGGCTTGTCAGGGCTTGATGGCGGGTATTAATGCCCATCGAAATGTTGCAGAAGAAGCTGAATTTACCATTAAACGTTCTGAGGGATACATAGGCGTACTTATTGACGACCTCATAACTAAAGGCACTGAGGAGCCTTACCGTATGTTTACCTCACGGGCTGAATACAGAACTTTATTGCGGCAGGATAACGCCGATTTACGGCTTACTGAAAAAGGATATGCCATTGGTTTGGCATCACAGGAGCGATATGAAAATATGCTCAATAAACGCAATGGAGTGGCTAAACTAACTGAGGCTATACGGGCTGCAAAAGTTAAACCAGACGATATAAACAGTTGGCTGGAAGAGAAAGGAAGTACGCCCCTGCGCGAGAAAGGCAGCTTTTATACATTAGTCAAACGGCCTGAAATTGACCAGGAAGACGTGAAAACTCTACTTCAATCAATTCCTGAAATGCCTGAGGTAGGGGAGGAGATTGTTGAACAAACGGTCATAGAAATTAAGTACGAAGATTACCTGAACCGGGAAAAGCAAAACGCTGAAAAATTAGATAAATGGGAAAATCTGGCCATTAACCCAACATTTGACTATGACCGGTTGAAAGCGCTATCGTTTGAAGGTAAAGAAAAATTAAAACGATTACGCCCTGCTACTATAGGTCAGGCCTCCCGAATAAGTGGGGTCAGCCCGTCTGATGTTTCGATTCTACTGGTCTATATGGGCCGCTAATAAGTAAGTGCTGACAATTACGTTCGCAAGAATAGGTCAGCACTTTTTGTTTTCACACAATTCTTTCAATGATTTGGAGACTATAACCGAATGCCCGGTATGTGGCAACGACCAGTTTAAACCGTTTTTAGAGTGTAAAGATTACTTGGTTAGCCAGCAGAATTTCACCATTCAGGCCTGTCAACAATGTGGATTTCGAATAACCAATCCTCGTCCAGACGCGGATTCAATTGGTTCCTATTATAAATCGGAGAACTATATTTCGCACAATGACGAAAGTAGTGGGTTAGTTAATACAGCTTACCGGTTAGTTCGAAATTACACGCTTCGCTCGAAGTTAAGTTTGATAAATAATCTCAATAACGGACCAGGAAGGATGTTGGATGTCGGTTGTGGAACAGGCGCTTTTCTGGAGAGTTGCCAGCAGAGTGGATGGCAAGTGATGGGGATGGAACCTGACAAAGACGCTCGTGCCATCGCTCAAAAAAAGTTGCAGGCCCAAATAAAACCCGATTTATCAGCATTACAGAGAGAAAAGCATTTCAATATTATCACCCTCTGGCACGTACTTGAACACATTCCTAATTTAAATGAAGTGATTCCGCAATTGCATCAATTACTTGCTCCTAACGGAACACTTCTGATTGCCGTGCCAAATTCAGATTCGTATGACGCCACTTATTTCAAAGAATATTGGGCGGCCTACGATGTTCCCAGACACCTGCACCATTTTACCCCTTCAACTATTAAACGACTTTTTCAGAAACATAACTTTACGATAATGGATCAAAAGCCAATGGTTTTTGATGCCTTTTATATTGCTATGTTGAGCACTCGGTATCAGACGGGAAAAACGGATTATTTAAAGAGCGTTCAGGTCGGATTAACCTCCAATACGAAAGCCAGACAAACCGGTAACTCATCCAGCCTGATCTACTTGATTAAGAAGGCATAACAATTGTCTTGCGTAGGTAAAGATATAGATATCCCCACTTCTCCGGGAAAGGTCTATTCTAAATTAAAAAAGTGAAATTTTTATGTGAATAAACATGTGAATAACTAAGCCACGCAGGTGGAAAACGTGTTTATAAAGTGAACTAGCCGTGTGGAATAGTGTGAGAGTAATCCACACGCGATTTTAAAAGACCGATTTATGTGGAGAAATCCCTACATATCACGACTGATTCCACACATTTTCCCCACGCCAACTTGTGCATAATTTTTATTCACAAATCCACACAACGCTAACACACAAAATGTGGATAAAATGTTATTTACTTACTAATGAGTCTATTACGAGTGGATAACATTGCGAAAGTGAGTGGATAAATCCTTATTTTTATCCACGATTCACTGTATGAATTGTGGATAACTTATTTGTTCACATTTCCACACAGGTAATGATTATAATAACGTTTCTTTTAAAAAGCTTTTATATAAAATGTTAATAAGGTCAAACGTCATTGTTGCGTTACTATGGCTGTTGTCGATTGGTCTGGCCTGGGGGCAGAGCGGGGCAACGCTGGCCGAGGAATATTACAAAGCCGGTGAGTTTGAAAAAGCGGCCAATGAGTATGCCAAGCTTCTGAAAACAGAAGTGACCTGGGGGCGGCTGTCGCGGTATGTGAACAGTTTGCAAAAAAGCAACAAAAATGATGATGCACTCAAATACCTTAAGAAGCAACAGCGTAGTGATGAGGCTAACCGGGCCTACTACGAACTGTTGACTGGCCAACTCGCCACGCAACAGGGCGATACAACGCTGGCCAAAACACAATATGCGGCTGCCTTGCAATCGAGCAGATCGGCTGTTACTAAACTGGAAAAGTTAGCGACGGCCTTTAACGAAGCCGGAGAGACGCGCTGGGCAGTTCGAACGCTCGAAACGGCCCGAGAGGTGAGTAAAGACCCAACGGCCTACAGTGAGGAATTAATGGCTCTCTACCGGGCAACAGGACAGACCGAAAAAGCGATTGACGAAATCATATTAACCAGCAAACAAACCGATAAGAAAGAAACCGTGCTGGCTGCTTTGCAAGGGTTTATCAACACAAAAGATGAGCCGCTTGTGGAAAAAGCTCTGTATTCAAAAATTCAGCAGGAACCGAATGAGCTGGCTTACAATGAATTACTAATCTGGTATTTCGTTCAGAAACAAAAATTTAGCCGGGCGTTATTGCAAGAAAAAGCGACAGACAAACGCATGAAGCTGAATGGGAGCCGGGTATATGACCTCGGTATGCTGGCGATGAACAACAGAGAATATAAAGCAGCCGCCGATGCGTTCGAGTATGTAACGACAACCTATCCGCAAGGTCAATTGTATCCGTTTGCCCGTCGATTAGTCATTAATGCCCGCGAGGAGCAGGTAAAAAACACGTACCCGATTGATAAGCTGGAAATTAGAAAGTTGATTGCCGATTACCAGCGAATGCTCCAAGAAATTGGTACAAATGTCAAAACGCTCGAAGCCCTGCGTAGCACAGCTAATCTATACGGCAACTATTTAGACAGCAAAGATACGGCGCTCACTGTGCTGGATTTAGCGATTGATTTAGGCAAGACCGACAAGAATTTTGTGGATCGCTGTAAACTCGACAAGGGCGACATGTACTTGCTGAAAGGCGAACCTTGGGAATCCACGCTGTTATATTCGCAGGTAGAAAAATCGCAGAAAGAAGAGTTACTGGGTTATGAAGCGAAGCTTAAAAACGCTAAACTGCACTATTACAAGGGCAATTTTGCAGTTGCGAAAGATTTATTGGATGTGCTTAAATTAGCCACTTCCCGCGAAATTGCCAACGATGCCGAACAGTTGAGTCTGCTGATTGTAGATAACACAGGCATGGACAGTACTGAAGCAGCCATGCGGTGGTATGCCGACATTGAGTTACTGCTTTTGCAGAATAAAACCGATGAGGCTGTGGATAACCTCAATCAGATGTGGACAAAGTACGCCGATCATACAATTGCTGATGAGGTACTCTGGCTACGGGCTAACACGTTCATGAAACAGGGTAAAAACGCCGAAGCACTTGAAGACTTAAAGAAAATTACGACTTCTTATCCAAATGATATTCTGGGCGACGATGCAATGTTTACTCAGGGAAAAATCTACGAAGAGAGGCTGAAAGACAAGCAGGCCGCTATGGATGCCTACCAGAAAGTGTTGACGCAGTATCCAGGAAGTATCTATGGAGCCGAGGCCCGCAAACGGTATCGGGCTTTGAGAGGGGACACGGTCAATTAAGGAATAGAAAATACATACAGTTTATCCATAAAAAAGGGCTGATTTCAACAAATCAGCCCTTTTTTATGGATAAACTATTACATCACAGTTTGCAGAAGCGACTCTTTAAATGCTTCATACTGAGCCGGAATTTGAATACTTTGCTTTGTGCGCTTGGCGAGAACAGCCAATCGTTCAGGCACTTCTACTTGTTGACCAAGCACTTCCTCAACTAATGGTTTGAATTTCGATGGATGTGCCGTAGCCAGCGCTACACCAAAATAATCCTGCTTTGAGTCGGCTAAATAATCCTGAAGACCCATGATGCCGATAGCCGTGTGCGGACAAGCCGTATAGCCAAACTGCTCATGAATTTGTTTCATAGCCGCCCGAGTTTGGTCATCATTATAGAAATACCCTGAAACGTTGGCTTTGAGCCGCTCATAATTATCGCCATACAAATGCGTCAACCGAACAAAGTTGCTCGGACTACCTACATCCATAGCGTTTGAAATAGTGGCAATAGATGATTTCGGCGAATAATCTCCTGTTTCTAAATAGGTTGGAACTACATGATTTAGATTTGTAGCCGCTATAAAATGCTCTACAGGCAATCCCATTTGTTGAACCATAACCCCAGCACTCAAATTACCGAAATTGCCACTGGGTGTTGAGAAAACAGTTGGCTTTCCGTACTTCCGACCCTGCCCATAGGCCCGAACATAATAAAAACCCTGAGGGATGAGCCGGAAAATATTAATCGAGTTTGCCGACGAAAGCGACAAATGTGCGTTCAAATCTGCATCAATGAAAGCCTGCTTCACAATCGCCTGGCAATCATCAAACGAGCCATCCACCTCAAAAGCCTGTATGTTTCCTCCGAGCGTAGTCAACTGCTTTTCCTGCAAATCGCTCACTCGCCCGCTTGGATACAAAATCGACACACGAATACCTGGAACATTATGAAAACCCATCGCAACAGCCCCGCCCGTATCGCCGGAAGTAGCAACCAGAATGTTCACTTCTCTATCGTTACGGGTTGAGTAATAAGACATTAACGCAGCCATGTAACGGGCACCCACATCTTTAAACGCCAGCGACGGGCCATGAAATAATTCCAGAACACTCGTCTTTTCCGATTCCAACTCAACTAGAGGTGTGTCAAATGGGAATGCCCGGTGCGTCAATTCTTCCAGGTCAGCCGAGCTGATTTCATCACCAAAAAGAGCTTTACTTAGTTCAAATCCAATGTCGGCCAGCGATTGCCCAGCTATCGACTCAAAAAAATCAGCGCCTAAATCAGGCAACGGAGTAGGCATATACAGCCCCTTATCAACAGGCATACTATGGAAAAGAGCTTCCTGAGAAGATACGGTAATCTGCGGATTATTAGTACTGTAAAAGCGCATAAACAACATCAGAATAAGCCCACAAAGTACGGTAAATCAGTCCAATGAATCGAATTGAACCAGTTAAAATGTGGAAAACTACGGTTAGTTAGTGGATAAGCGAGGTTATCCGTAAGTTTGTAAATTCAATCGCTTCGCAACAGACGGGACAAATTTACGAACAATGAAAACAGCGTAAATAACACCCCGTAAATCATAGATCAACATGTCTTTCGGACAATTCAACGTACCAACACCGGTGAACGAGCCGGTAAAAGAATATCGCCCCGGTTCGCCAGAACGTGAAATACTTAAACATGCTCTACAGGCTTTTCGCGCTCAGGAAACCGATATTCCCATGTACATCGGCGGAAAGGAAGTTCGCACCAATCGCAAACTGCGTATAGCTCCCCCACACGACCACCAGCACACATTAGGCTATTTTTATGAAGGTGATGCACAACATGTAGAGCAGGCAATCGAAGCGGCCTTATCAGCTAAAGAAGCATGGGCAAATTTGTCGTGGGAACACCGGGCCAGCATTTTTCTGAAAGCTGCCGAATTAATTGCCGGACCTTATCGCGCCCAAATTAACGCAGCGACCATGCTTGGCCAATCGAAAAATGCGTATCAGGCCGAGATAGATTCAGCCTGCGAATTGATTGATTTTCTACGTTTTAACGTACACTATGCAACGGAGATTTATCGCCAGCAACCCGATTCATCGGCTGGCGTTTGGAATCGGTTAGAATACCGGCCACTTGAAGGTTTTGTGTTTGCCCTAACTCCATTCAACTTCACCGCCATAGCCGGAAACCTGCCCACATCGGCGGCTTTAATGGGAAACACCGTTGTATGGAAGCCCGCTTATTCGCAGGTATTATCCGCAAAAGTAATTATGAATGTCTTGCAGGAAGCTGGTCTACCCGATGGGGTTATCAATCTTATTTATGTAGATGGCCCTGTTGCGGGCGATATTATTTTCAATCATCCCGACTTTGCCGGTATACATTTCACGGGCAGTACGGGCGTTTTTCAACAAATTTGGGGAACAATTGGAGCCAATATTCATAAATACAAAAGTTATCCACGAATTGTAGGCGAAACGGGCGGAAAAGACTTCGTGCTGGTTCATGAGTCAGCCAACGCCGATGAAGTAGCTGTCGGTTTAGTACGTGGTGCCTTTGAATACCAAGGACAAAAATGTTCAGCAGCTTCCCGTGCTTATATTCCCACCACGCTTTGGCCCGCTGTCGAATCCAGAATGAAGCAGTTTTTGGGAGAAATAAAAATGGGCGGTACGGAAGATTTTACCAATTTCATCAATGCTGTCATTGACGAACGTGCCTTCAAAAAAATTACAGCTTATATCGACGAAGCCCGAAAAAACGATCAGGTAACGATAATAGCCGGAGGCAATTATGATAGTTCGGTAGGTTATTTCATCGAACCAACGGTTTTGCTGGTCAACGACCCGGGCTACAGAACTATGTGCGAAGAAATTTTTGGACCTGTGTTGTCTGTGTCTGTGTATGATCCCGCAACGTTTGATTCAGTTGTAGATATCGTTGACACAACCTCTCCATATGCACTGACCGGTTCGATTTTTGCGAAAGATCGATACATAATTGAACAGGTCGCTCACAGACTTCAAAACGCTGCCGGCAACTTTTACATTAATGATAAACCCACCGGTGCCGTAGTAGGGCAACAGCCATTTGGTGGTGCGAGGGCTTCAGGCACAAATGATAAAGCAGGATCAGCATTGAATCTATACCGCTGGGTATCAGCCCGAACCATTAAAGAAACGTATGTTTCGCCTACTCACTACAGTTATCCTTTTCTACAGGCTGACTAAATTTTTAGAAAAAAGTATTGGAGGAGGCTTGTGTTAAGAAAAAAAATAGCATAATTTTGCAGTCCCAAATCGAAGAAAGGTCTACAATGCAATAACGTAACCACCTATCTATCAGATAGATATTCGGTGTAAATGTAAAAAGTTGGTAAAATATTTTTTCGACTTTTTCTTGACAAAGTGAATTGAGTGCCGTACCTTTGCACTCCGAAATATGAGGAAGGTCGACAACGGTTGGCCACCATCTCGAAAGAGAGACAGTTCTTTGACGTTTTGACATCAATAGGTTAGCACTAAATAAGGCTAAAAACACAGGAATGAGTTTACTCATTCCACACATATTTACGATGGAGAGTTTGATCCTGGCTCAGGATGAACGCTAGCGGCAGGCCTAATACATGCAAGTCGAACGGTAGTTTCCTTCGGGGGGCTATAGTGGCAAACGGGTGCGTAACGCGTAAGCAAC
>JAESFU010000093.1_pt1 | contig 174302 bp, 163 predicted proteins | sample 9269461 | NCBI WGS metagenome assembly JAESFU01 (sample SAMN14502556, study PRJNA617107) | algae metagenome | isolation source: Stenomitos rutilans HA7619-LM2 and co-occurring heterotrophs from cave walls | place: USA: Waikapalae cave, Hawaii | collected 2009-07-28 | reverse complement strand
CGACTTCATGAAGGCACCGGAAAGTATGGATCGCTCGAAAGTTATGCGTCGGCGACCGGCGTGCGACTTACAGCAATCGAGATGCTCGAACAAACCACAGAGGAAAGTACCCTGCGGCAAATTCCTATCGATTCCATCGATTCAAAAAAAGTATACGAAGCTGCAACTGCAGGTGATAAAATTGCAAAAGAGATCTTCGACTTTACAGGCAAAATCCTTGGCCTTGCACTAGCAAACTTTGTAATGTTTTCGAGCCCGGAAGCGATCATTCTTTTCGGCGGACTAACAAAAGCCGGCGATCTGATTTTGAAACCCACGCGCGAAAATATGGAAGCGAATGTGATCCAGGTTTTCCAGAACAAAGTGAAAATTTTGGTAAGTCACCTGAAAGAAGCTGATGCCGCGATACTTGGAGCAAGCGCGCTCGTATGGGAAATGAACGACACGAAATAATCACCGCACTATTAACACCGCCGGTACGGCCCGCTGTCCCTCTTTATCGGAAGGTCTGATAGTTTCTTTGCCGTTTACCAATAGGCAACTGCTTCCGCCGCCGTCGAGGTTAAGGGCCTCGACACATCCCAACGAAACCATAATGTTGGCAAGTTCCTGTAGGGTAGCGCCGATGGCTGTTCCCGGGTTTCGGCCTTCTACTGCCAGTATGATGAGACGGTTATCAGCCGTATATCCCATTGCAGTTCGCGGATGTCTTGAGGAATCGGCGTCGGAAAACATTTGCTCTTCGCGAAACGTGACGCGCGCAATGCCATTTTGAACAAGTACCGGTCCGCCACCCACAGCAGTATACTTCTTCCACCACTTCCATTTGTCAAACGTTCGCAGATGACGGAACGAAGGATCAGGTGTCTTACCCTTTGCAATGACGGGATTTGCCTGAAAAGCGTACGGCCAACGTTCTGATGTGTCAGTAAACACCCAGGCTACATCCGGCTTATTGCGGTAGGTGAAACCAATCGCGCCGCGGGTGGGGTAATAGAATGAATCGGATTGCTTGCTTTTCAGAGCAGGAAGATTGTACGCTTTCATCTGGCCCTCGGACATCACCAGGTTCAGGTTTTGATTTGTTTCGAAGGAGAAGAAGGTGGTGTTGACGACTATTGCAGGCTTTTCGTGTTGATTGAAAAACTGTGCGGGCGTTTGACGCAGTCCGTCGATTGTAAGGGCAGCCAGTTTGGTTTGCCTTCGGTTCAGGTCCACTTCGGCATAAAATGCGATTGACGGTGAATCGTTCAACGCAGTTTGTGAGCGGAACAGTCGTATTCCCGGTTTACGAATTTCGAATTGCGAAGACACGTCTTTCCACTCAAGGTGTTGAGCGAACGTATCGGTACAATAACAATAGAGAAGTAAAAACGCGATGGCTTTGGCTGTGGGAGACATAAAAATTCGGGATCAGGAAACCAAGGCGAGAGGCTGTTGACGGAGCCATTCTGCACGGCCATAACCGGGAATGACATGGCGTTCGCTGTGGTAAGACGAACGAACCAGCGGTCCGCTTTCTACATAATCAAAACCTATCTGATATCCGATTTCTTTGTACTCGCTGAATTCGTCTGGATGAACAAAGCGAACGACCTCCAGGTGCTTGCGTGTGGGTTGAAGGTATTGACCGAGAGTAATCACATCTACACCGCTGTTATGAAGGTCGCGCATCGACATGATCACTTCTTCTTTTGTTTCACCGAGACCAAGCATCATGCCGCTCTTTGTTCTCATCCCTCCCTGTTTGAGAGTTGAAAGTACGTCGAGGCTTCTGCGATATTTAGCCTGAATGCGCACCTGCCGTGTGAGTCGTTCGACAGTTTCAACATTATGTGAAACAACTTCCGGCGATGCTTCAATGATGCGTTCAATATTTTCTTTCTGCCCCTTAAAATCAGGAATAAGTGTTTCCAGTGTTGTATCAGGATTGAGGGACTTCACTGCGCGAATTGTGTTGAACCAGATAATGCTACCGCCGTCTTTCAGTTCGTCGCGGTCGACGGAAGTGATCACCGCGTGTTTGACGCGCATCAGGTGAATTGCTTCTGCTACACGTTGTGGTTCATCCCATTCAACGGCGGCGGGTCTGCCGGTAGCGACGGCACAAAATCCGCAGCTTCGGGTGCAGACGTTACCGAGGATCATGAACGTCGCAGTTCCTTCACCCCAGCATTCACCCATATTGGGACAGTTGCCGCTTTCACAAATCGTATGAAGCTTGTGGGTATCGACCAAAGAACGGACGTTACGGTAACTTTCGCCGATGGGAAGTTTTACCCTCAGCCAATCGGGCTTCTTTATCCGCTGGTTTGTATCGACGTTGATGACCGGCAACTCGTGCATCCTGCAAAATTGAGGTTATTATATGAAACAGTGAAATGGCCGGAAAGTTCGGAATCGCTACTTTCGCCGGCCAAGCAAAACGGAAACATAGGCACTGAAAAAAAACTGCCGTTCCTTATTGTAAAGCATCTGGGCGATCTTTTGTGCGTAGAACTCTGCATTCAACCCCACTTCAATAGCCGTGACCGTTTCGTTCAGACGGCCGTAGTCGAAACGTAGAGCCGTTCTGGCAAAAACGCCGGGCCTGATCTTGACCTCGTCCCATCCGGTGGTGAAGCCTGCCGCTCCAAGTTCGAAATACTGGCTGTCGATAATTTCAGGGTATTTTGACCGAATGCGTTGCTGGAAATTGTCCTGCACATCGACAAGGTACGGTTTCAACAAGCCCACTGAAACCCCGCCTCCGTATATCGCTGAAACGGCAACTCCGTTCTTGTTGCCCTTGCCGCCAATGACCTGTTGTTGCGCAATGCCAAGGCGAACCTGGTAGAAGTTGTTCATTTTGCCAAAGATCACAGAGTTGACCTGGTAATTATTGTCAACGGAAGCAGCCTGCTTTTTTTCCTTTGGATGTTTTTTTTCAAGGATTTCGATCGAGTAGAGCATCGATTTTCTCGGAGATTTGAATTTCCCGAGTTCGTAACCGATACCATATCCGTCGGTGGTCAGCTTAAGGTTGAAAACATGTTGTTTATTGAAAACGATTTCGCCTTCTTCTTCCTGGCGAGACAGTGCATTGATCCGTTCGCGGCGTGCGTTCTTCTTTTCTTTTTTTGACGACTTCCGGGTTTCACCGGTCTGTGAAAAAACAAATCCCGCCAGCATTATTCCCAAAACCAAAAGAACAAATTTCTTCACCTGAAATGTTTTATCTGATAACGTAAATTTACAGGAAATCCGCATAATGACATCCACTGTAGTATACGACGGAAACCTGCGAACAGTTTGTCTTCACATAAAATCAGGCACCGTAGTCGAAACCGATGCTCCAACCGATAATAAGGGCAAAGGTGAAAGGTTTTCACCATCAGATTTAGTAGCAACAGCGCTTGGAACCTGCATGCTCACCATCATGGGACAAAAAGCACCGGATATCAATGTTGATCTCACGGGTGTTGAGATAGAGATCGAAAAGATCATGAAGGCCGATCCGCGACGTATTGGCGCAATCAATTTAACGTTTCATTTTCCAGAGACCTGCCGCTGTGATGAAAAGCAGAGAACGATCTTGGAGCGGGCGGCCAACACCTGCCCTGTCGCATACAGCATCCATCCCGACATCGAAGTGAACGTCAACTTCAACTGGCGAAAAGCAGAAGCAGCTGTCGACCAACAGGTCTGAGCCGGTTGATGCATACTATCACTCAAGTTTGAGCAGACCCTGTTTGAGGGATTGATTTCTTCAGCAGATTCGTGCCGATCCTGCAATCGAGGCATCGCCTCATGTCGCAATACCCCGATTTCAATTCGAGCAATGCCTGACTATCGATTGCTGATCGTACAGATACCCTGAGTTGTTTCCATTTTCGGACGATCGCATTATTTTCCGCCGGCATCCTCTCCATCCAGTCGATCGCCTTCGATATATACTTCTGTTCGGTGCGTACCCGCCCATAAGTATACAGCGCCGGAATCACTGAGTTGATTACAATATTTGCAATCATTTCTTTACCGACCACCTTTGGCTGCCAGTCGCTTTCGGCATCAAACAAAAAATGATAATGCCAATAATCATTTGCTGTTACCGAAAAGAACTCGAATACATCTTCTACTTTTTGTGATTCACGAATTTTCGCAAACAATGATGTGGAATGGTGAATCAATGCTGCGAGTTGTGCAAGACGCACGGTTGGAAACGCGCCGGGGCGCATTCGTAAAAAGTGCAGCCGCACCGTTACCGGTTGCAGTCGATACTTTTTTCTCAGGAACCTGTACTCTTTCTGCAGCATTACAGGATATGTACCCGAAAACCGCTGGTCAAGTAAACGCGACTGTCCGAACAGCATGGCCTCGAGCTGAATCAGCTGGCTACGGTGCCTTGCAAGAATGCCAATATCAATGGACCTCGCAATGGATTCAAACGCATCCGCGTTCACCAGTACACCGAAGTTCCGGGCCACGAGCCACCAGAATGTCTGCTCCCAGTGATTGCGGTTCTCCTCAAGCAACAACTTTATCCTCACCGATTTCCTTTCGAGTCTTTCGATACATAAGGCCTCGTTGAAGCCGATCCACACACGAGAATCTGCATCTTCAATTTGGCGCTGACACGGCACAAACTCTAGGTTTTCCATCAGCGCGCTGTACCTCGACAACAACAACTTCGGAACCCGAGTCTGCAACTCAATGATGGGTGAACGCGTGTAACTCCCGTCGTCATCATTGATCCAAACAACGTGCAGTACCACTGCATCATAGTTTCGGTCGGTTTCATGCGCATGCCGTCCCCAGTCGGACGTTTTGATGTGCATCTCCACACAACCGACCCAGATTGTCCGGCCGATCCTGATTTGCGCGGCAGTAAAATCAGGTCCCTGATTCGTGTTGTATGCACCGGGCATGATCACTTCAACCGTCTCCCCCCTGACAGTTGCAAGCCCGGATTTATTGAAATACTGAAATTGCCAGATGAATTGCAGCAGCCGTTCGTTCATCACCATGTCGAAACTAACATGACTGGGAGCCGAAACAATGATGATTTAACGGTAAGATTGAAGTGCTTTAACGACCCTGCTGACGGGCAAACCCATCACATTATAAAAATCTCCGTTGATGCTTTTGATCCCTGTAACTCCGATCCACTCCTGGATCGCATAGGCCCCGGCTTTGTCGTACGGTCTATACTTATCTACATAGTAAGCAATCTGCTCCTCGCTTAACTCATAAAAATCAACTTCTGTCACATCAAAAAATTCTACCGTCTTTGTTCCGTCGTCAATCACAACTCCTGTGATTACTTCGTGACGCTTCCCCGACAACTTCCGTAAAATCGACATCGCATCATCGCGGTCGACCGGCTTGCCTATGATCTCATTCTCCGACACAACAATCGTATCAGCGGCAATGACCACGGCTCTCCCGGCTTCACGCTGCTTCAACTTATTCTCACGCACCGCCTTCGCTTTGTTGCGCGCGATATGTATCGCCGCATCTCCGCTTGCTAGTTCCGCAGGAAACGTTTCATCTGTGGGTTCAACAATGATCTCGAAACTGACTTCGGCCCATTCCAGCAACATCTTGCGCCGCGGCGACTGCGAAGCAAGTATTATCCGCGGTTCATCTTCATTCAAACGCATATAAAAGCATCGATAAAATTCCTGTAAACATGATGAGTTTTATAAAATTGCTCAAACGGTGAAAATGTTCCGTTGTTTGCGCCTTAATAAGCTGGCGAAACGATATGATTGCCGGAACCACCACCATCAAAGCACAATATACCGCACTCACATACCATCCTAACTGTAACATATATGCGAATACACCCACAAGACACGCAATCAATACAACCTGCCAGGTACCTGCAAAAACTTTCGACACATGAACACCCCACACTACCGGCATTGTTCTGCATCCGTTCTTCATATCACCCGGCATATCCTCAATGTCTTTCACTACTTCACGCACAAGCGAAATCACGAATGCAAAAGCCGCGTACAAGAATGTTACCCGCAACAGTCGCGGGGCATCAATGACAGACGACAATTGCGGGTTCGATATGATCATATAATGCGCGGCTCCGCCCACCACCAGCACCACCCATGAAGTGAGCAACGAAATGATCACATTGCCGGCAAGCAGCATTCGCTTGAACGTAGTGGAATAAAACCACAGCGCCACAACACACGCGGCGTTCGCAGGACCAAGCCACCAAATGTTGAGTTTGTGGCCAAGATAGATACTGACGGCGATTCCACAGACCGACAGCACCATATGCCACACGATCGCCCACCTTCGCTTGATGTATTTTTCAACAACCATTTTCCCGGGTTTGTTGATTCGATCGATATTCAGATCAAAGTAGTCGTTGATGATATATCCTGCCGCCGCTATAAGAGTTGATGCGGCAATGAACAATACTATATCCGTGAAACCAATAACCGGATTAACGTCATGCGTGCGGAACAGCGGCAAAAGTATGAACGCATAAAAAAGCGCCTGCGTGATCGCTATGAACAAAAGGTTCAGCGAACGTATCAACTTTAAAAAAGCATACAGTAGACGCATCGATGAATGGCGCAGGTGAATAAATCGGCAAGCTACCGGCTCGGTACATCGGTCTTTAAATCCCAATGTCCATTTAACTTCAAAACCTTTTCAATGACGTCCCTGACACACCCCTGCCCGCCTGCATAGGGAGAAATGTAACGGGCCACATGTTTCACCTCCGCAACGGCATCCAAAGGTGCCGACGAAATTCCGGCCAGCTTCATTACCTCAAGATCAGGAATATCATCGCCCATATACACCACTGATTTGGCAGCAACATTCCACTTCGAGATGTATTCGCGGAACTTTGCGGTCTTATCAAGCACCTTCATACTTATGTCGATGATGCCCAAGCGCGACAGCCGGATCTGTGCAGCCTCTGAATTGCTGCCTGATATCACGCCTACATTGTATCCTTTTTTTACCGCGAGCTGAAGCGCATAGCCGTCCTTGATGTTCATTTTCCTTACCTGCTGTCCGTCGTCGAAAACGTACAACGAGCCATCGGTAAGAACGCCGTCGAGGTCAAAAATGAAACTTGTGATGTGCTTAAATTCTGCGAGCAAAATTCATTGGTATGTGAGGTGAAAACACGGCGGTATTCACTTCTGATTGTCGCGCCATTCGTATACCCAGCTGCTCTGGATCATCTCGAGGTGGCCCTCATTGCTTTCTTCGCGTTTGCCTTCAAAATTCGGAATCTGAAGAACCCATTCGAGCAGATCGGTGAATCTGACGCGGTAGATCTTGCCCTCATCAAAACTGTCGCCGAAACGCTCGTACAGTTTCATTGCGATGTCCTCATAATCCGACCACTTTATAGGAGGTTCGAAATTCATTGTGTTCATGTTTTTATTCTCCCAAAAACTGGGTCTGGTCGGGCAATGTTACAACAATGTTGCCGGATCCATCCAGCAAAACGCACTGGCAGCCAAGCCTCGAATTGAGGCGCGGACTCACGGCCCGGTCAACGAAATCCTCTTCCTTATCGCTGATTTGCTCCATATGCTGTTCGCCTGATTCCACATACAAATGACAGGTGCTGCATGCACAAACACCGCCGCAATTGTGATGCAGCTCGATATCATTCTTCAGAGCCACTTCCAGTAAGCTCTGGTCCGGCTCAACATTTCCGATGGTAACAGGTTCCAATCCTTTCTGCTCGAACCTGAAGGTGACATTGTACATGGGCGCAAAGGTAGAGAATCGGGGGGAGCTATGAGCTTTGAGCTATGAGCTTTGAGCTTTGAGCTTGTAGGCTTTCGATTGATGTAAACTCTCTTGGACCTTATGACTTCCGTTCTGAAATATTAAAACGAGCGGATAGACCGCTCGTTTTACAGTTGTATTCAAAAGCTCACAGCTCATAGCTCACAGCCCACAGCCGCAAATTGCAACCACCCCTAAAAGCCTCTCCTCTTATTATACACCACCGCGTCCTGAACAATCATATCGTTCACAACCTTCACGGCCTCGTCGAGGTAAATATCACTGCGGAGATTTTTGATCCATTGTTTGAAACGCTCCGACTTGCCCTCATCATACGAGAACTTCTTCACATCCTCCTGCAAGGGATCAACGGCCAGTTCTGTAGATAGTTTATTCAAGCTATCAATCGACTTCACCGTTTCACGGATCTGCTTTTGCTCGTCCATGAACTTCTTTAAATTGAGCGTATAGTTTTTATCGTTCTGTTTTGCGAGCCACTGCGCTCCATCTTTGATCAGTTTAAAAGATGAACTGCTGTTGATGCGGCCGGCACTCGCCTGCTTAATCGGCTCAAGGTTCAGACTATACCTCCAGTTTTTGTAATCGGCTCTCTGAATTTCATCCCAGGGCAATGCATCGGGATTATGCTTTTCTCTCAATGGAGAATATTCAAAAACATCCGGAATAGTTATATCCGAACTCACTCCTTTCAGCTGAGTCGAGCCTCCATTGATGCGATAGAATTTTTGCAATGTCAGTTTTACGGTACCGAGTTCACTGTTCGGTTCAAGAATACCGAGCGTTTTGTCGAGACCGATGTTCCGTTGTACCGTACCCTTTCCATAGGTGCTGGTACTTCCGATGATCACACCACGATTATAATCCTGGATCGCGGCGGCAAAAATTTCTGAAGCTGAAGCACTGAATTCGTTCACCATTACCGCCAGCGGGCCGTCATAAAGAACAGACTTGTCACGGTCGCGATATATCTGTGGCTTACCATCGCGATCTTTTACCTGCACAATCGGACCATCTTCAATGAACAGTCCAACCATCTGAACCACGTCGAATAGCGAACCACCGCCATTGTTCCGCAAGTCGAGAATGATTCCGTCGACTTTTTGCTCCTTAAGGCGAATCACTTCACGCCGCACATCTTCAGAACAACGAGCTCCTTTCGGATTGTCGAAATCAGCATAGAATTCCGGGAGATAAATGAAGCCGATCTTTCCTTTATCACTGTTGATGATTGCGCTTCTCGCGAACGTTTCATCCTGTACAATCTCATCGCGGATCAGCGGAACCCATTTCAGGCTGCCATCCGATTTGCGCAATTGCAAGCGCACCTCGGTTCCTTTTTTCCCGCGAATTAGCTTCACGGCATCTTCAACAAGAAAGCCTGTGAGATCAACCGGCTCATCCTTGCCCTGACCCACTTTAATAATGGCATCACCAACATTCACTTCGCCTGATTTCCATGCAGGGCTGCCTGTCAACAGCGTAGCGACCTTTATGTTTCCTTCTTCTTCACGAAGAGAGGCTCCGATTCCGAAAAATCTTCCGCTCATCTGTTCGTCGAAGTATCTCTTCTCAACCGGCGGGAAAAACGTTGTATGAGGATCCATCGTTTCGGTGATGGTGTTCACATATGCGTTGAACGAATCGTCGTCATCGAACTTTGCCTTCAGGCGATCGTAGGTGCGGTTCATGATCTTCAGCACGCGGTCGCGGGCTTCCTTCTCGAGCTCGGCGTCTGTTTTAGCAACATAGCCTTCCTTCCCTTTGTTCTTTTCACGAGAATCAAGTAGATCGGTGTATCGCTCAAGCACCAGGTACTTCAACCTTTTTCTCCACGCCTCTTTTTTGTCTGCCTCCGACTTTGGAAAATCGATTTCATCCGGGTTCAGATTTACCGACTCCTCTTTCGTAAAATCAAATGGTTGCGAAAGAAAGTTCTTATAAATGATTTCTGTTTCAAGGATTCTTTTCTTGTAGAGGTCCGATACTGCTGGAACAAATTTCACCGGGCCGCCAAGAATTTCGTCATCAAGAGAATTTTCGTATTTCTTCAACGCAGTAATGTCCGACTCAAGCAAAACATTTTTCTGAGGGTCAACCCTGTCACGCAGATATTTCTTGAATATTTCTCTGGAAAAACTATCGTCGATTTTTTTCGGGCTGTAATGTATCTGGGAAAGCATTTCTCCAACATTGTGAAGAATCTTTTCATATTTGGTTGGAGGAGGATCTCCGGCAAGTCCGAGGGAACGGAAAGCAGCAATCAACCCGGCAAACACCAACAGCAAAACAACAGGTAATGACTTTCTATTCAACATAAAATGTAGCGCTTTGATCATTGTTCCAAAAATAACGATTTACATCACGGCTTGTTGCCCGTCTATTTCATTATTAACAAAGGGTTTGCCATAACGTTCACGGTGAACCAATGCCTATAAAAATAAAATGCCCCGGCGAAATGCCGGGGCGATCTCGGGTGACTGATGGGGCTCGAACCCACGACCCTCAGAACCACAATCTGATGCTCTAACCAACTGAGCTACAATCACCGTTTTACGGGGCGTAAAGATAGGAAATTCAAAGAATGAGAAAAACGCCTGGCCGAATAGAATTACTTCTTTGCCCGCAAGTTTAGTCTTCAACTAACATCTAACTGTTTTATCTCTTCATCGTACTTAAGCTTCTTATGATCAATTTGTACCGGCTCGGCTTGTGTGTGTTTCCTCTTCTTTTCTTGTTGAACTTTCAGTCGGTGGCTCAACCGCCTCAGGGCGGAGGCGGAAGACCGGCTGCTGGCCGCGGCCAGATGAACATCGGCAGATTTTATGGAAAGATCGTTGACAATGCAACCAACAAAGGCATCGATGCGGCTTCTGTGCAACTCGTGACTTCGAGAATGGACTCAACCACGCGAGCAAGAGTCGATACGATCATCGGAGGAATGCTAACAACAAAGACCGGAGATTTCAGTATCGAAAATCTTCCTGTATTCGGACAATTTCGCCTGAAAGTAACTGCAATCGGTTACAAAACAGTAGAACAGACCGTGGCATTCGACGTTCGCGGTGCAGGTCGTGATATGATGTCCGCGGCAGATAAGGATCTCGGCAATATCAAACTTGCCCAGGATGCGCAGGTTCTTGAAAGCGTTACCGTTTCCGGATCGCGGCCGATGATGCAGATGGGTATCGACAGGAAAATATTCAATGTAGAAAAAAGTATAACCTCTGCGGGCGGTACGGCGGTTGATGTGATGCGAAATGTTCCTTCGATCAATGTTGATCTTGAAGGAAACATAACGCTAAGAAATTCCGCACCTCAGATCTTCGTTGATGGTAGACCAACCAGCCTGACTCTTGAACAAATTCCGGCCGATGCCATCGAAAGCGTCGAACTCATTACAAACCCTTCAGCGAAATTTGACGCAAGTGGAGGCCAGTCTGGAATCGTTAACATCGTTTTGAAGAAACAACGAAAACTGGGATACAATGGGGGTGTGCGTACAGGAGTCGACTCGCGTGGTCGCGTGCAGGTCGGTGGAGATCTCAATGTGCGGCAGGGCAAGGTTAATGTGTTCGTAAGTGGCATGCTGAACCAACGAAAAAGCAAAAGCTGGGGCGAAACGGAACGGCTCAACCTGTTCGATGATCCAAACACGACGATCTTTCAGAGGAACGACAACGTATTCACCGGAGGATTTGCCTTCACACGATTTGGTTTCGATTATTTTCTTGATAACCGGAACACATTGTCTGTATCGCAAAACATTGCGGGAGGAAATTTCAACTTCGATAACGTGAACTACCTGCAGTACGACACGCTCTCGTCGTCTCAGGGTTTTGAAACGCAGTACCGAAACACGCTCGGTGAAAACAGGTTTAGAAACTACAATACGAACATCAGCTTCAAACATCTTTTTCCAAAGCCCGGCAAAGAGCTCACGGCAGACGTAACGCTGAACCAGAATCGCAATCGAAACGAATCCGATATTCGATTTCGCTCTTTCAATGATATGCTGCAACTGAATCCCAAGAACCCCGAAAGATTACAACAGATCATGGGTTCCGGCAGAAACCGAATGCTGATCGTTCAAACAGACTACATCAATCCTATCAATAAGAACATGAAATGGGAAGCAGGACTGCGTGCGCAGGTACGAACATTCGAAAGCAACCAGTTCAATTTTCTTGATGGAGTGTCACAACCGCGGATCGACAACGAATTTGAATACACCGATTACATCTATGCTGCCTATGCTACGTTTTCGCAAAAGGTGCGCGATAAACTTAGCTACCAGCTGGGCCTGCGTGCAGAAAGTTCAAGCTACGACGGCGAGCAGATCGGTAAGGAAACTTACACGAATGAATTTCCTCTTAGTTTGTTTCCGAGCGTATTCGTCACATACAATGTCAAAGAAAATCAGGATCTGCAGTTAAACTATAGCCGAAAGATAAACAGACCCAATTTCTTCCAGCTTATGCCCAACAGGGATTTCTCGGATTTGCTGAACCTGCAAACGGGCAACCCGGATCTTCGCCCCGAATTCACTCATGGAATTGAGCTTTCCTATCAGATCACATACGGCGAAAGAAACAACAGCTTCCTCGCCTCACTGTTCGGCAGGTATACCGACGATCTGATCGCGCGGTACCAGAGTTTACAACCGGTTGGCGACACCATTGCCTTTGTTTCATCGTGGATAAATGCAAGCACGGCATATGCAAGCGGTTTGGAACTCGTGTTCAGAAACAATCTTACCAAGTGGTGGGAAATGAATTTGAACACCAACGTATATTATTCTCGCATCAACGGATCGAATGTGGTATCAAATCTAGAGAACGAGCGCACGAGCTCATTCTCGAAACTGAACAATACATTTCGCATCAGCAAAGGATGGAGCGTTCAACTGAGCGGGGATTATCAAACCCGTAGCGCCTTGCCAGTTTCTACCAGCAACAGTGGCGGAGGCGGCGGCGGACGAGGTTTTGGAGGTGGCTTCATGGGGGGAACGCCTTCTACCACCCAAGGTTATATCGATGCAAATTATGGCGTGGACATTGGCATCCGCAAGGAATTCAAGATCCGTAACAACCAGGCAACAATCTCACTCAACGTAAACGATGTTCTAAGAACGCGCAGGTATTTCATCCATTCGGAATCTGCCGATGCGATTCAGGATGAGTGGAGACGCCGCGATCCGCAGATCGTGAGGCTGAACTTTAATCTTCGGTTCGGCAAGTTCGACGTCGCGCTGTTTAAACGAAGGAACAACCGCGCCGACGGCGATGCCGGTCAGGGTGCAGAAGCATTTTAGTATTTTGGATGCGTGAAATCTTACCTGGCGCTCGGAGATTCCTACACCATTGGGGAAGCTATCCCTTTTCACCTGAACTTTCCCAATCGTATCGTCGACCTGCTTCGAAATGGAGGACATGCCGCCTCTGCGCCGGAAGTCATTGCAAAGACCGGATGGACCAGCGGTGAACTTCTCACTGCAATCGGCGATCACACGTTTTTGCCTTCCTATGATTTCACGACATTACTGATCGGTGTAAACAACCAATATCGCGGTTACCCTGTGAAAGATTTTGGGAAAGACCTGGAATCACTCTCTGACTTTTGCCTGTCGAAATTGGTTTCTCCAAAACGACTCATGATGGTTTCGATACCCGACTGGGGGATCAGTGAATTTGCGAAAGATCGGGATCGGAAAGCAATCGCCGTTGAGATCGATCGTTTTAATGAAGCGGTACGGAAACGAGCAGAATCAGTTGGAGCGGTGTATGTCGACATCACTTCTTCGCAACGACGACGAACAGATGCGAAGTATTTTGCGAATGATCATTTGCATCCGTCAGAAAGCGAATACCGTTTTTGGGCCGACGCCCTTTATGAGCATGTATTAAAAATGAATCAGCCTTGAAATCGTACAAATTGAATTTTCCTGCGATGATCCTGGTGGTTTTCGGACTCATCTATCTTGTTCTGCAATCCATTGCTCTCATCACTGCATGGTCGAGAACGTCATCGGCAACGGAAGATTTCATTCTGCTGAACAAATCGGAGTTGTATGCCGATATCCGTACGCTCGTGACCATCGGTCTCGCGATCGCATCGGGGATATTGCTGTTCAGGCGTAAAAAGCTTGGATGGGTTTTTGGGATTCCGGTGCTGCTGCTATTCATCATCATTCTCGCAGGTATTTTATACACGGCCAACGCAGTAGGCGAAAGCGGTACTGCGTTGATCATCGGCGGATCCATAGAATGCCTTCTTCTTGTTGCTTTTATGTTTCTGTTGTCAAGGCCCGCGATTGAGTACCTGCAGGTCAAGCGCGGGCATGTCATCGGAGCCATTGTATTGAGTGCGGTGTTGCTGGGGATGTATTTTTGGTGAGCTTTGGGCTATGGGCTATGGGCTATGGGCTTTGAGCTTTAGGCAGAACTGGTTAAACGCCGGTAGGTTGAGAAATTTGGGCGTTTGTTGTACATCAGTGAAGATCTTCGGTTATACATTAGCGTGATATTCTTCGTCAAAAAATGTATACATCGGGACGTTAAATTTCTGAATCCCGACACTGGATAATCCCTGCTCAAAGCTCAGAGCTCAAAGCTCACGGCCACCGACAAACACACAGCTCGGGCCCATGTACCAATTTTTTACTTTCGGCGTTATACACTAAAATTGCACGCCAACAGCCGGTTTTAAACCCTATTGTAACAATTTATGGCTAAGAACTTATTGATCGTGGAGTCGCCTGCAAAAGCCAAAACCATCGAAAAAATATTGGGTGAAGATTTCGAGGTGAAAAGTTGTTACGGTCATATCCGCGACCTCAAGAAAGAGGAAATGGGCATTGATGTGAACAACAACTACAAGCCTTCCTATATAGTTCCCGAAGACAAAATGAAAGTCGTGAAGGAACTCAAACAACTTGCAAAAAAATCCGACGAAGTATGGCTGGCGACGGATGAGGACCGTGAAGGAGAAGCGATCAGCTGGCATTTGTGTGAAGTGCTTGGTCTGGATCCAAAGTCGACCAAGCGTATCGTTTTTCATGAGATTACAAAACCTGCAATAAAAGCAGCCGTTGCAAAACCACGCACGGTCGACATGAATCTTGTCAATGCACAACAGGCAAGAAGGATCCTCGACAGAATAGTGGGCTTTGAACTTTCTCCTGTGTTATGGAGAAAGATGAGTATGAAGAACAATCTGAGTGCGGGCCGTGTACAAAGCGTTGCCGTTCGCCTGATTGCAGAAAGAGAAAGAGAGATCAATGCGTTTCAGCCAGTAAGCAGCTTCCGCATCGAGGCACAGTTTCTTGGGAAAGACATCAACAACAAATCAGTTTCGTTCAGTGCAGAAGGAAAGAAGTACCAGAACATAGAAGGCGCTGAAAAATTTTTACAATCATGCATTGGTGCAGAATATACCGTCACCGATATCCAGGTCAAGCCTGCAAAGAAGACGCCGCCTGCACCCTTCACAACTTCGACGCTGCAGCAGGAAGCAAGCCGCAAGCTTGGTTATTCCGTGAGCCGCACCATGCTTCTCGCACAGAAGCTGTATGAGAGCGGTAAGATTACGTACATGCGTACTGACAGCGTCAACCTTAGTGAAACCGCCCTCGAAAACATTTCAGGACAAATTCGTTCGCAATACGGTGCGAAGTACCATCAACACCGCGCCTTCAAAAATAAGAATGAGTCGGCCCAGGAAGCCCATGAAGCAATCCGGCCAACCTACATGGAAAGCACCACAGTAGAAGACTCCGATACAAAAAGACTTTACGAACTTATCTGGAAACGCACCATGGCGAGCCAGATGGCAGACGCGGAACTGGAACGGACAACGGCGAAAATTACCGTCTCTACCAATAAAGAAGAACTTACCGCTCAGGGTGAAGTTTTGAAGTTCGACGGCTTTCTGAAATTGTACATGGAGGATCGTGATGAAGAGGACATGACAGAAGAAGAAAGTCGCGAAGGAATGTTACCGGCATTGCAGGTGAACCAGAAATTGTCGCTTAAGCAACTTACCGCGACCGAAAGATTCAGCCGTCCGTTGCCAAGATATACCGAAGCCTCGCTTGTTAAAAAACTTGAAGAGCTCGGAATCGGCCGTCCATCCACGTATGCGCCGACCATTTCAACAATCCTGAAACGGGGTTATGTTGAAAAGCGCGATAAAGAGGGTGTAAAACGCGACTTCCGCATAGTCAGGCTCATCGACGGGAAGATCAGCGGCGAAACGGCGCAGGAAAACACCGGCGCAGAAAAATCCAAATTGTTTCCCACGGATCTTGGCCTGGTGGTCACCGACTTTTTGAAGCAGTATTTCGACGACATCATGGACTACAATTTTACTGCAAGGATCGAAGAAGAGTTTGATGAAGTTGCGGCAGGAAAAATGAAGTGGAACACGATGATCGATGAGTTTTACAATCCTTTTAAAAAGGATGTTGAGAACACTATCGAGAACGCAGAACGCATAAAAGGAGAAAGGGAACTTGGCGTGGATCCGCAATCAGGGAAGAAAGTCATTGCCCGAATGGGCAGATACGGGCCGATGGTTCAGATTGGAGATGTAAGCGACGAAGAAAAACCCAGGTTCGCCAAATTAAAGAACACGCAAAGCATCGAAACCATTTCGTTCGAAGAAGCGATGGAACTGTTTAAACTTCCACGAGTGATCGGTGAGTTTGAGGGTTCCGAAGTACAGGTAAACATCGGCAGATTCGGTCCATACATCGCCCACGATAAAAAATTCTACTCACTCGGAAAGGAGTTCGATCCATACAGCATCAATCTCGATGAGGCAATACCCATCATCGTAGAAAAGAGAGCGGCAAAAGAACAACGTACCATCAAGGTGTTCGAGAAAGAAAAGATTCAGTTGCTGCGCGGTCCCTATGGACCTTACATCAAGCAGGGTTTAAGAAATTACAGAATACCCAAGGAACAGGAAGAAAACGCCCCGAATCTTTCCATTGAAGAAGTAAAGACAATTATTGAAGACGTCAAGGCAAACCCACCGAAAAAAAGCTTTCGCAGGAAAAAAACGACCTGATTCAGAACGATAATTTTTCCGGATGATCATTCTGAAATTTTCACTGACGGGAAAAGAATACTTCGATTTCAATTATTTCACTGCCTGGGCATCGCCGGAGAAAAAAGGCTATCGGTTCCGGTATTACCTGCGCATCATTGCTCTTTACTCACTGATCGCCCTGATTTATGTAGTTGCCAACAACGACCATGATCCCGGAATCGATTTTTTAGTGTTCGGGGCGATTGGACTGATCTATATTTCACTCATTCCTTTTCTTATCCGTAAATCCGTCCAAAAGCGGGTGGATCAAATTCTGAACGACCCTGCAAATGCGCATGTGCTTGATCAATCCGAGATCATCCTTTCCGAAACTTCAATCATCGACCGCGACAAGGTTACCGAAACGAGGTACGAATGGGATGCGATTGTGCGGAAGGCGGAGGCTTTCGATTGCTTCTACCTGTATACGAATTCATATCACGCCATCGTTATTCCCATGAGGGTACTTACTTCAACCGGTACCCTTCAGGAGGTACTTGACTTGATCAATACGAAGCTTCCGATCAGCGCCGAATTTCCACAGGGTACTGAGGCATAGTTTTTTTTGAGTGCATAAGTGAATCGCATGTGTGAAATGAACATTCATGACGCTCTTGTGGAAAACAATTTTAAGAACCTCTTATAAACTTCGGCGATCTTACTTACGTATATCAATCGACGCCTTGAACCGGCATGGAAGAAAACAAAGAAATATCAGCGCTGTTCCACCTGATCGACGATCCTGATGAAGAGGTGTTCGGAGCCGTTTCCAACAGGATAATCGACTATGGAAAGGGCATCATTCCGAACCTCGAACACCTTTGGGAGAACACGATCAGTGAAGATGTTCAGGAACGTATCGAGTTGTTGATACACCGCCTCCATTACCGAGATCTTTGCGAAGAATTTACCCAGTGGAATAAAAATCTTCATCAGGACCTGCTCACGGGCGCCTTGCTGGTGGCAAGGTTTCAATACCCGGAGCTGTCAACCACGCAGGTGTACCAGGACATCGAAAAGCTGCGTCGGAACATTTGGCTCGAACTCAACACGTATCTGACTCCGCTGGAACAGGTGAATGTTCTCACGAGCATATTATACAACTACTTCAATCTTAAAGGAACTGAGGTAGCGTATCAAAATCCTGAAGAATTTCTGATAAATAAACAGGTCGAAACCAAGCGCGGTAATGCAATCGCAAATGGTATCATCTATCTCATCCTCAGTGAGCTCCTGGATATTCCGGTTCGCGCGATCAACATACCGAAACAGTTTGTACTGAGTTACTTCAAGTCGGACTACGACTTTACACGGCACACCGAAAACTTCTTATATAAAACCGAATTTTTCATCGATCCTATAAGCGGTCAGGTGTTCACTCACAAAGAAGTTGAAACGTATTTCAAGCGGATCAATGTTCCGCCTGTTCCCTCCTACTTCAAACCTCTGAGCAACCGCAGGATCATTCAGGTTCTTCTGGAGGAATTCAGCAAGTGCTTTGAAGAAGAAAAAGACAAGTATAAAAAGATTGAATTGCTTGGGTTGGCGGAGTTGCTTAATGAGTGACTCTATGCAAATCCCTCAAGTGTAAAAGTTTCACCGCAAAGGACGCAATGGACGCTAAGGTACGCGGAGGACTCTTGTATTTCCTTTGCGCTCCTTTGCGTCCCTCTTCCTTTGCGGTGAACTGATTTACGATTGAGGTCACATGCTCAATTTCCAACCATCCCTATACTCCCTCTTCACGAATTCATTTGCTTCGTCGTAGTTCATGATCTTCATATTCTTCGCATCCCACAACAGTTTCTTACGACCGGTGAATTTCCCTTTAGCATCCTTAATGTTCCATGAACGGATCGCAAGATTTCCCATCAGGATCGTTTCGGTAAGAGGGCCCGCATATTCAAAAGGAGAGCTCAGTTCTTTCTTGCCCTTGCCGGCTATGCAGGCGTTCACCCATTGTACATAGTGCCCTTCCGGTACGCGCGCAAGCGTTTTTGCGACGTTGGTTTCCTTTGTCTTCGACGTTGGAAGAAGCGTTGGGTTTGCGCCATACGTTTCGCACATCATTTTTCCTTTAGTGCCAACGATGATGGCACCGCCACCGCCGTCTCCCATCCTCTGGTCCGGCCCGAGTTCATCAGGCCGCTCAGGACGAATACCTCCGTCCATCCAATACAACTTCACATCCGGTTTTCCATTTTCACCCGGAAACTTAAACTTCAACGAAGAGGCTGCGGGGCAGCTTTCAGGATGGTACGAAGCCGTCCACATTTGCTCGTACAGATCGGCTACGCTGCATTCAACTTCGGATGGGTAAGTGAGGCCGGTAGTCTTGAACGCAGGGTCGATGATATGACAAGCCATGTCGCCGAGTGCGCCCGTACCGAAAGACCAGTAACCACGCCAGTTGAACGGAACATATTCCTTATGATAATCTTCAAACTGGTTCGGTCCGAGCCACAGATCCCAGTTCAGTTCTTTCGGAACTTCGTCGGTACCTTTCGGCTTTCCGAATCCCTGCGGCCAAACAGGCCTGTTGGTCCAGCAGTAGATGGCAGTCGCATCTCCGATCAGGCCGGCCTTGTACCATTCCTGCATTTGGCGAACCCCGTCGCCGGACGCGCCCTGGTTACCCATTTGGGTCACTACATTGTATTTCTTTGCAGCCTCCGTGAGCATGCGTGCTTCATAAATATCGTGTGTAAGCGGCTTTTGCGTGTAAACGTGTTTGCCAAGCTGCATGGCAGCAAGCGTCGCAACCGCGTGGGTATGGTCGGGTGTAGATATCGATACGGCGTCGATATTCTTTCCTTCTTTTTCGAGCATCTCGCGAAAATCTTTGTAGTATTTCGCTTTCGGAAAAGCCTTCACTGATTTCACTGCCTGCCGGTCGTCAACGTCGCACAATGCAACGATGTTGGCATTCGGACTTTTCGCAAATTCAGCCAGGTCGCTTTCCCCTTTGCCTCCCACTCCTATGCCTGCGATATTCAACTTGTCGCTCGGAGCAACAAATCCTCTTCCGAGCACATGCCGTGGTACAATCATCACACCTGCGGCTGCTATCGCTCCGGTACGGATAAAATTCCGGCGCGAAGAATTCTTTAATTCTTTGTTCATGCTTTATGTATTGTCGCTTGGTTTACGAATGTCAAACGTCGATCTTCCAGTTGCCACGATAGTTGCGCTTTACGAACTGGTTTGCCGGATCGAAATTGGTGATCTTCATTTCCTGGCCGTTCCAAAGCAACTGCTTTCTGCCCGGGAACTTCGGACGACCCCTTGAATCTTTTTCAGACAGGTTGTAACTCAGTACTGCGAGGTTGCCCATCAGTACGGTCTCCGTCAACGGTCCTGCTTCTTCAAAAGGAGAACTTGTATACGCACCGTGTCCTTTTTTGCAGGCATTTACCCATTGGGTCTGATGTCCTTCGACGCCTCTTTCTACGAAGGGCTTTTTCGCTGCAGGAAGTGTGGTGTCCTTCATCTTCTGGGTGGGCAATAATGTTGGATTGCGACCAAACAGTCCGGCCATGATCTTGCCTTTCGTGCCTTCGAAAATTATTCCTCCATCCCGCTCGGCCATTGCCTCATCGGGTAAGAGTTCAGCTGGGCGTTTCGGCAGTATTCCTCCATCGTACCAAACCATTTCAACCGGAGGCATGTTGTTCCGCGCAGGGAACTGGATATGGATCTTTGACGACATGGGATAGCTGTCTGAATTAAAGACCTGGTCGAAGAATCCTTTATATATTGATGTAACACTGCACTCGACCGACACAGGGTACCCAAGTTTCAGCGCCCTGTATGGTACGTCAATGAAGTGACAACCCATGTCGCCGAGCGAACCGGTTCCAAAGTCTACCCATCCGCGCCAGTTCGCCGGAATGTATATAGGGTTGAAGTCGCGGTTGGGAGCGGTTCCCAGCCAAAGGTCCCACTGTACTTCCTTCGGCACATCGAATTTGCCGGTTGGAGTGGGTATGCCTTGGGGCCAGGCCGGACGATTCGTCCATACGTGAACCGTATGAACATCGCCGATTACGCCATCCTGCACCCAGGTTTCTACTTTCCTGGTATCATCGCCACTGCTTCCCTGGTTGCCCATTTGCGTAACGATCTTGTATTTTTTCGCCGCATTCGTCAGCATGCGCGCCTCATAGATATCATGTGTCAGTGGTTTTTCCAGATACACATGTTTTCCAAGTTGCATCGCAGGCAACGCCATTACAGCATGCATGTGATCGGGAGTACTGATGATGACCGCGTCAATATTCTTTGCTTCCTTGTCGAGCAATTGTCGGAAGTCGTGATAATATGAAGCTTTCGGAAAGTTCTTCCGTGCCTTAACCGCCTGACGATCGTCGACATCGCAAAGCGCTACGATATTCTCTGCGCCGTTGTTGTACGAAAGGTTGATGTTTACGTCTCCCTTTCCGCCGACACCTATCGCAGCGATATTGAGTTTATCACTTGGCGCTATGTACCCTCGGCCGAGAACATGTCTCGGAACAATAAAAAACGACCCGGCGGCAAGTGCGGTGTTCCGGATAAATTTCCGCCGGGAGTGATTGTCTTTTTTAAATGGCAATGACTGCATGGTGATTTTATATGGGATTTTTTCAGGCGAGTGCTGCATCCATCGTGATGGTAACGTTCAAAGCTTTGCTTACCGGACAGTTCGCCTTTGCATCTTCAGCGGCCTCCTTGAACTTCTCAGCGTTCATTCCGGGAACCTTTGCTTTAACTACAAGATGCGAAGAAGTGATCACTCCGTTGTCAAGGCTTACGGTTGAAGTTGCCTCGATAGACTCCGGCTCACTTCCGGCGGCACCAAGCACAAAACTTAATTTCATCGCGAAACATCCCGCATGTGCCGCAGCAATTAGTTCTTCCGGATTTGTTCCAACGCCTTCTTCAAACCTCGACTTGTACGAGTATTGGGTTTGATTGATTGCCGTGCTTTGTGTTGTGAGTTTGCCATTTCCTTCCTTTCCTGAGCCGTTCCATACGGCAGTTGCAGTGCGTTTCATTTTGTGCTATTTTAGTTGATTAACTGAAGCGTGAAAATAAGTACGGATATGACGATTTCATGGAATGATTTCGAAAAGATCGAGATTAGGGTAGGAACAATTGCGGAAGTTAATGATTTTACAAAAGCAAGGAAGCCATCCTATCAAATTCTGATTGACTTCGGTCCGATTGGGATGAAGCGCTCATCCGCCCAGATAACCTCGTTGTATAGCAAAGAAGAATTGATTGGAAAGCAGGTAATTGCTGTGGTGAATTTTCCGCCAAAGCAAATCGCTAACTTTTTCAGCGAGTGCCTTGTGTTGGGAGTTTATTCCTCTGATACTGAGGTGGTGCTGCTTCAACCCGAAAGGAAAGTGGAAAACGGCGCACGGATAGGATAAGCGTTCTAAATACGTTGGAAACATCGCAAGCATATTATCATTCGCCGGTTGGCCTGATAAAGGTCAGCGCGACTGAGCACTGCATAACGGGCATCAACTACATCGATGAGCCTCCGACGGTTTTCGAACCGGCTGAGCCGACACCACTGATGATCGAATGTATCGAACAGTTGATCCAATACTTCAATGGAGAGCGGCGGGTATTCGAGCTCCCGTTTGAACAAACCGGTACTCCGTTTCAGATGAAGGTCTGGCATGAACTGATGAGGATCCCTTTTGGTAAAACCATCAGCTACATTGAACTCGCCCGGCGCCTCGGCGATCCGAAAAGTATTCGTGCCGCAGCCTCCGCCAATGGAAAAAACAATATTGCCATCGTTGTACCGTGTCACCGTGTGATCGGTTCTAACCGTGAGCTCGTAGGTTACGCCGGTGGGCTGCGTAGAAAAAGAGCATTGCTCGATCTTGAAAACAAAGTTGCAAACGGAGTGCAGCAATTGTTCTCGTGAGAATGTTTTTCACACCAGCAATCCTTCGTTAAATTGCCTCGCTCCGACACACTTTTTTATGACGTTCAAAGCACTTGTGATAACCGAAAACAGCTCGGGAAAATTTGAAAGAAGCATTGTACAGCGGGAGATGGATGATCTGCCCGCAGGCGAGGTATTGATAAAAGTACAGTATACGTCCCTGAATTATAAAGATGCGCTTTCTGCAACGGGAAACAAAGGCATCACACGTCAATACCCTCATACTCCAGGGATTGATGCCGCCGGAATCGTAGAACTTAGCCGCAACTCCAGATTCGCAACGGGCGACTCGGTAATAGTAACCGGACATGACCTGGGAATGAACACCAGCGGGGGTTTTGCGGAGTATGTGCGTGTGCCGGGCGACTGGGTCATCCTTAAGCCGGATGAATATAATTTTCGGGAGGTGATGACCATCGGTACTGCAGGCTTCACTGCAGCGATGGCGGTTCACAAACTTGAATTGATGGGACAAACTCCCTCAATGGGACCAATCGTCGTAACTGGATCGACCGGCGGTGTTGGAAGTTTTGCGGTCGCGATCCTTGCAAAAGCAGGGTTTGAAGTGATTGCGGTGTCCGGCAAAACAAATGCAAAAGAGTATCTCACTCATCTTGGAGCGGCCCGTATCGAGCCTCGCGAATTTGTCGACGACCGCTCTTCAAAAGGACTGCTGAAACGTGAATGGGCAGGAGCAATCGATACCGCCGGCGGCAACATCCTTCATACGCTTCTTCGCGGCTGCAGGCAGGAAGGCAGTGTTGTGAGCACCGGCCTCGTGGACAGTGCAACGTTGAATACAACCGTTTTCCCTTTCATCCTCAATGGTGTGAACCTCCTCGGTGTCGGATCCGCGGAAACTCCCCTCGCCACTAAACAAATTATCTGGCAGAAATTGGGAAAGGCATGGAGTGTTGCAGACAAACTGCAGGTGATCGGTCGTGAAGTAACGCTCGAAGAATTGTGCACTACGCACATAGACGCGATCCTACAGGGCAAAGTAATGGGAAGGATCGTCGCAAAAGTTTCAACAAGCGCATGAGCCTCGATGGAACTAACGGTAACGGATATCCGAAAAGAAACGCCGGCGGCAAAGGTTTACTTTCTTGAACCCTCGAACGGGTCACCGGTCCCCTATCTCGCTGGCCAGTTTCTGACTATTATCCTTCGAATTCAGGGAAGAGAGGTGCGGCGCTCATACTCACTGTGTTCTACACCTGCTATTGACGATCGCCTCGCAATTGCCATTAAGAGGGTAAAGAATGGTGAAGTGTCGCGGTTGCTGCTCGATACCCTGGAACGCGGATCCACCATTACGTCTTTGCTTCCTGCGGGTAGATTTGTTGTGAATGTTCCTGTTGTCGCAAGATCCACATTTGTTTTTATATCTGCCGGCAGTGGCATAACACCCGTTTATGCGTTGATCAGACAGCTCCTCTATTTTGAACCGCAGTCGAAGGTGGTTCTTATGAACCAAAATCATGACGAGCAAAGCATCATCTTCAATGATGATCTGGAACTTCTTCAATCAAAATTCAGCGAACGGTTTGTATGCAGGAATTTTTTGAGCAACCCGCGGTCCGCTACAATCGCGCCATTAAGGCTAAACAATGGAAGTCTTGAGACAGCACTAAAACCGTTGCTGAATTCGGGTAGTGAATTTTACTTCTATTTATCGGGACCAAACCCCTTTATTCGAATGGCCGAATTCAGTTTGCGTGTGATGGGGTTCGACGAGACAAGGATAAAAAAAGAAAATTTCCAGATCGATAAAGTGCCGGCTGCTTCAATGAACATGGATACCGCAGAGAGAAACGTTACGATAATATATAACGGTAATGAACATACGCTCAAGGTTGCCTATCCGAAAAATATTTTGCAGGCGGCCCTTGACAATGGGATAGCATTGCCATACAGTTGTCGCGGTGGTCGTTGTTCCACTTGTGTTGCACGTTGCATAAGCGGAAAGGTTGAAATGAGTATCAACGAGGTTCTTACACCTGCTGATTTGAACGACGGCTTAATCTTAACCTGTGTAGGATACGCCCGAACGGATATAGCGATTACATATGACCGTTAGTGAAATGATTGCGGGCGATGACTGGTGGCAATTGGGGTTACAAATTGTGGGATGTGATGGAAATTCAATACAAGTTCGATTCAATGCAAATCGCAATCAAAGTTCCTCTCCCGAAAATGCCAGCGGAAGTAAGCTGGAAGCGTTGTCAATAACAATCACTTTGCCGCTTTGTCCGCCGAGAACCATCCGGATGTTGGAACGGGTTCTGTGTTCGTACTCCTGCAGACTCTGCCTGCAAATGCCGCATGGGGCAACAGGGTGATCAGAAACCCCCGTTCCTGAAGAATATGTAATGGCAATTGATTCTATCGGCATTCCGGGATACTGGGATGCGACCGCGCCGAGTAATACCCTTTCGGCGCATAGACCGACCGGAAAAGACGCATTTTCCTGATTCGAACCTGTAACAATGCTGCCATTTTGCATGCGGGCGGCGGCACCCACCCGGAAGTTGGAATAAGGCGCATACGCGTTCAATGCCGCTTTACTTGCTTGCGCCATAAGCGTTGCATCTTGTTTGTTCAGCTCTGAAGCCGAATCATACACACGCATTGTGAACCCGACGTTTTGCTCTTGCATTCGATTTGTCAGCGGATAATGTTGAACAATCGTCCCCACCGCACGCCCTGGTCCCAGCTCATCCATATCATCCATGCTTCTCCTACCACATGGTCCTCCGGTACAAATCCCCAGTAACGGCTGTCCTGCGAATTATGTCGGTTATCCCCCATCATCCAATAGTAATTCATTTTGAACGTATATGTGGTCGCAGCTTGCCCATTGATCAAATACGTTCCATTTCTTTCTTCAACCTTGTTTCCTTCATAAACACCGATAACCCTGCGATAGAATGCAAGCGTGCCCGCATTCAACGGAATGGTTGCTCCTTTTGCAGGAACCCATAACGGTCCGAAGTTGTCCTGCGACCATTTTACCACCGAGCTGTCGCTCGGAAAAATCTTCGGATCATAATTGTACATATGGATGTCAGCAGAAACGACACCGGGAATCTTCTTCACTATTTCCAATTCGGAAGGGGTAAGATTCAGCAGGTAGAGGTTGTTTGGGTATGCATTGAAATCCGAAGTTCCTTCCGTCATTCTGAGAGATACACCTGCAGCAATCAATTCGTCTTCGTTAAGGATTTTGTTGTTCGTTCTGACAATGTAATTATAGGCAGAATTAGGAGGAACAAACGCTGGTTTACCGTTGACGTGCAGCACCGAATTGATGATCGTGATGGTGTCGCCCGGAATGCCCACGCATCGCTTGATATAATTTTCACGCTTGTCGACCGGGCGCGTCGTAACAGTATATTCGGTCCACACCTTTTCTCTGGCAAGATCATAACTCGTCCGTTGCAAGGCAGCCTCATCTTTGATAGTGCCCTGGCTCTTCAAATAGAAATAAGCCTGCTGTTGCTGGTCCCTCAAAATATCATAATACGGGTTCCGGGAATCTTCCTCAACGGTAAGGGTATCGCCTGCAGGGAAGTTGAATACAACAACGTCGTTTCGTTTAACAGGACTCGCAAACCATCGGCGGTATGGGATCCTGATCGCCTCGCTGTACGACTTGCTGTTGAATATGGGCGTGGTATGATGCACAAACGGAACGGCAAGCGGAGTATTCGGTATACGCGGACCGTAACTAAGCTTGCTGACAAATAAGAAGTCGTTTACAAGCAAGGTTTTTTCCATCGAAGCTGTCGGTATCGTGTAGGCTTCGAATACGAAGGTGCGGATAAGTGTCGCAGCAATAATGGCGAAAACAGCCGCATCTATCCATTCGCGCACAGCTGTTTTTTTGTGCTTTCGCACAACCTCAACTCCTTTGAATTTCTCATTTTTGTCGAATCCGAGGTAGGGAAAATATATGAACGGGAGAAAGGCTGCAAGTGCATGCTGATACAGCCTGAACTTTCCAAAAAGCTTCACCCACTCGATAAAGAACCACAGTGTTATGAACCAACCGGCTACCGGTATGAATTGCCAGAAGAACCAATGCTTTCGCAGTCGGGCCGCCTTTACGATCTCCCAGGTGTTGACAAACGGAACCAATCCTTTCCATGCGGGTATGCCGGCTTTTTCAAACATTTTGTACAAACCAGGCCCCGGAAGCAACACCATCAGCACGGATATCAGCACCAACACAAAAAGATCTTGAGAACTCATTAAAGGGTTTTTAAAAATTGCGGCAAAAATACCATTATTATAACCAAGCATATCGAAAGAATTCCTAAAGGAAGACTGCGGCGCAGTTGAAGTATTTGTAGTTAAGTTTGATTTTTGTTACATGAATTTCTTTACAATCAGGGATATCGAAAATCTGACGGCGATCAAGGCGCATACCCTGAGAATTTGGGAGCAGCGTTACAATCTGGTGACTCCCAAAAGAAAACAGGGAAAACACCGCACGTATGACAATGAGGAGTTAAAGTTTCTTTTGCGAATTGCATACCTGTACCATCAGGGCGAAAAAATCTCGAGGATCGCCGGTATGTCGGACAACGAGATAAGGCATCGGGCTTTGGACGCAGATACAAACCCCGATCATCTCGCCGCGTACTATAACCAACTTACCGAGGCTGCTATCGACCTCGATACCGACCGGTTTGAGCAAGTATTTAATAAGCTGATTTCCGTTTATGGCTTTGAAAATACGATGCTGCAGATCGTCTATCCGCTGCTTAAAAAGATGGGCAATTTATGGCTGACTGGTCATGTTATCCCTACTCAGGAACACTTCGCAAGTGCCGTCATTACAAAGAAGCTGCTGGTTGCGATCGACAGCCTCGAATTCACTGAACGTCCGGGGCGAAAAACTGTACTTGTTTTTACGCCAAAAGGCGAGGAGCATGAAATCCCCATCTTATTCGCATACTATATGCTGAAGAAAAATGGCATCCCCGTATTGTATGCAGGCAAAAACATTACCATGGAAGTGCTGGCGGCCATTGCTGAAATGCAGAAATTCGATCGGATGTATTTTCATTTGATCACGAACCTTACTGGCACCGTTCCTGAGCAATACCTGCGAAAATTGCTTCGCGATTTCCCTGAGAAACAAATATTCTGTTCGGGTCAATCATTGAACCATTCACAGTCTCCGGACCCGGCGGTCCACATTCTAAAAACTCCGGAAGAACTGTCACGTTTTTTCTCAGGTGCCTAAAATTTCGCGGAGAATGCGGCTCACTTCTTCATGCCGGTTAAACACCATGAAGTGGCCTGCACCATCGATCGTGTGTGTGGGCTTTACTTTTTTCACCGGAAATATGTGGTCGCGGGTGCCATGAAGGTGATAGAGATTGGGAGGATGAAAATCATTGTTCCAGTCGAACACCTGCTGTAACGACCATTTGAGGTACTTCGGATTTACGGTGTCGCGAAATTCGTTGGCGATTCTTTTTTCTTCTTCAGACTGCGCTCCGAGAAAATAATTTTGAATCGGCCTCAACAGTTTGAACGCCCGGAAATTTCCAAGAGGTTTTTCCGGGAGGCGTCTCACAAGATGCAGTTTGCCGCACCATCGCATCCACCTTGGCAACTCAACTCCTTTTTCGATGCTTGATATTAGAATGATCTTGTCAACGGGCCGCAACTTTGCGATTTCTATGGCCACCATTCCTCCGAATGACACACCCATCAACACCGGCATCTCATCGTTGATTGCATCCGACATACGCTTCGCATAGTCACGCAACGATTCATCCGCCTCGGGCAACAACCACTCGAGGAACTCAGGCTTATAGCCGTTCAACTGAAGTTTCTGGAAGATGCGTTTATCAGCGCCGAGACCGCTGATGCAATAAACTTTTTTCTCCATCACGATTCTTTCGGCAACACATAAGTTTGAATATCTTCTTTGGTGATCGTCTTGGCACTCAGGATCACCAGGCGTTCGACGACGTTTCTAAGTTCGCGAATGTTTCCGGTCCAATTGTGTTGTTTCAATGATTCGATCGCGTCGCTGTCTATCGCTTTTTTCACGATACCATAATCCGAACAAACGTCTGATAGAAATTTGTCGACAAGCAGGGGCACATCGTCGCGACGGTCGTTCAACGAAGGAACATGAATGATGATGACACTGAGACGATGATAAAGGTCTAGACGAAAGTTTTTTTCTTCGACCTCTTTCAGAAGATCCTTGTTTGTCGCTGCGATCACGCGAACATCAACGTTGATATCCTTGTCGCCCCCAACGCGGGTTATTTTGCCTTCCTGCAGAGCGCGCAACACTTTTGCCTGGGCGTTCAGGCTCATATCACCGATTTCGTCGAGGAACAAGGTGCCTGTATGCGCTTGTTCGAATTTTCCGATACGCTGCTTTACCGCCGAGGTGAATGAACCTTTTTCATGGCCGAACAACTCGCTCTCGATAAGTTCACTTGGTATTGCTGCACAGTTCACTTCTACCAGCGGGCCGGTTGCCCTCGCGCTTTTTTCATGCACCCATCTTGCCACAAGCTCCTTCCCTACGCCGTTCTCACCAGTGATCAACAGGCGCGCTTCGGTAGGGGCAACCTTATCGATGGTTTCTTTTATTTTGATGATGGGACCAGATTCCCCGATCATCTCATCAACTTTAGAAACTTTTCGTTTGAGAACCTTTGTTTCTGCAACCAGATTCGTCTTATCCATTGCATTACGAATGGTGATCAGCAGGCGGTTAAGGTCCGGAGGCTTCGCTATATAATCGTAGGCTCCCTTTTTAACTGCTTCTACCGCAGTTTCAATGGTGCCGTGGCCTGAGATCATGATCACCGGAACATCCGGATTGAACCCTCTGACCTTATCAAGGAATTCGATCCCGTCCAGTTTGGGCATCTTAATGTCGCAAAGCACCACATCGTAGGTTCGATCCTTGAATTTTCTAAGGCCTTCCTCTCCATCACCGGCTTCTTCGATTTTATATCCTTCGTACGATAGGATTTCGGTAAGAGTCTTTCTTATCGCCTTTTCATCATCTATTATCAAAATATTCGACATGCTGAAATCCTGCTTTTTCGTTAGGGGGTTCAAAAATACTGATATGTGGTCAACGAAGACCGTTCTGAAATGTTAATACCAACGATTTGATTATGAATGAATAACGAAAAAATGTTGCAGAAATTACTGTTCGTCTGCCGTAAATTCTTCGTAGTACCCCGTTGCAGGTGACGAAAGCAGTTGTTACTTTAGTAAATCCTGTGAAAGATCAGTAATTAAAATCAACCTTATGAAAACCGAACTTCAATGGCATTCTACGCCACATGTTGGCACTACCATTATGAAACTTGCATTGGTAGGATCAGTATTGCTCGCTTGTGTTTACGGGGTGTTGGCGTTGTTTGGAAGCGCTCTCAAGATGTTTGAATAGCAATTATTTTTTCTGGTACATCACCTCTTTTGCCAGCTTAACTGTTCTGGCAACATCCGGCATTGCCGCGGCCACCAGGTTGGGCGCATAATGTAAAGGAGCATCGGCCGCAGTGATCCTGCGAATCGGAGCATCGAGATAATCGAATACTTCCTTTTGTATCCGGTATGCGATCTCCGCCGACACACCACACATCGGCCATTGTTCTTCAACAATGATAAGCCTGTTGGTTTTCTTCACGCTTTCAGCGATCGTTTGCCAATCGAGCGGACGGATCGTGCGCAGGTCTATAACTTCAGCGCTAACTCCTTCTTTCTCCAGTTCCGTGGCAGCACCGAGCGCCACTTTCATCATTTTATTAAAAGATACGATCGTAACGTCGTTGCCCGGACGTTTGACATCGGCCTTTCCGATCGGAATAATATATTCTTCCGCCGGAACTTCCCCTTTGTCGCCATACATCACTTCACTTTCCATGAAGATGACGGGATCATTATCCCGGATCGCTGCCTTCAGCAGTCCTTTCGCATCGTAAGGGTTAGATACGGAGATCACCTTCATCCCGGGGATGTTTGCATAATAGCTTTCAAAGGCGGTAGAGTGCTGTGCTCCGAGCTGTCCCGCTGATCCGTTCGGCCCTCGAAACACGATCGGGCACCCGAGCTGTCCCCCGCTCATTGCAAGCATCTTGGAAGCGGTATTGAGAATTTGATCCAGTGCAAGAACCGCAAAGTTCCAGGTCATGTATTCTACGATGGGGCGCAATCCGTTCTGTGCCGCGCCAACCGCGACGCCTGTAAATCCAAGTTCAGATATTGGTGTATCAATAACGCGCTTGGGTCCGAACTCGTCGAGCATTCCCTGGCTCACTTTATAGGCACCGTTGTATTCGGCAACTTCTTCGCCCATTAAAAAAACTTTGTCGTCGAGCCTCATTTCTTCGCTCATCGCCTCGCGTAATGCTTCCCTGAAAGCTATTGTTCTGGCCATTGTTGTTTTTTCTGGGGGCAAAAGTAAGGAAGGTCGGTCAAGGTTCAAGGTTCAAAGTTCAAGGCCTGCCCGAATCCTCGCTAGCGGAGGCGGGTTGACAGTTGACGGTTGACAGTTGACGGTTAAAAAAAGCTTAGACATTACATCGGACACCTAATAGCTGATGGCTGATGGCCGACAGCTGACACCCGACACCCGACACCCAAAGCTCAAAGCTCATAGCTCAAAGCTCATAGCCCCTCGCCTACCCCTTCATCCCAAACACAAACCTTAAAAACTTCACGGGCCTGATCACAAAATGAATGAGGAACATGGAGACCGCAAACGTGGAAAGCACGATGAACAAGTACTTCAACAAAATCGTGTCTGTCGTTTGCAACACATAATACGCAATGATGACAATGATCGTCTGGTGCAGAATATAAAAAGGGTAAATGATCTCATTAATGTATTGGAGAGACCGATGCGGACGGTTCAGGTATTTTTTTCCATAACCGATCAGCGCAAGAACCCAAAACCATGCAGAAACGGGACGCAGACTCAGCAACAGGTAATTGTCCAAAGTATGCTTCCAGCCGCCATTGTCCCAGGGTTCGAGATTGTTCCAGCGGAAGTAATTGATCGCGATGAACGTTGCGATTCCAATGAAAGCCGAGAGACGTCGGTTTATTTCAAGACTTTCAGAAAGTTCGGGATAGCGGATGCAAAGAAATCCGGTGAAAAAAAACAGGAACCAATATGGGTGGAACGCCCAGTCATGTATCAGATCGTTGGTCTGATCAAATAGCGGAACCAGCCACGTAAAAAGTATCACCGAAGGAATGATGAGGAGATATATCCATCGCCCCTTGGCCAGTTGAGTCATTGCCCTTGCCATGCCTGTCGGGCCCCTGCGCACGAGAAACGCAAGAAGAGGCGCGGATATCAGATTGTACACAAACAGGTAAGCAATGAACCAGAGATGATGCCAGCTGGTATTACCGGCCGGATACGGTTCTCCGGAGAAAATCGACGGAAAGAATTCAAAGAATGATCCTGTGAAGCCCTGTGTTTTGCGTTCGAGATAAATCTGAGGCGGCACCACTACCAGCATTCCGAAAAGCAGCGGAATGAAAAGCCGCTTAAATCTCATTCCAACGAATTGACCGGCCGTCTTTCGTTTGAGGATAAAAGATGTGACTGCACCGGAGACGAAAAACAACAACGGCATACGGAACCGGCTCAGCCAGAAATTAAACTCAAGCATGAGATTACTCGTCTCTTTGTTCTTGAGGTGCCACCAGTCGTCGGTTGTAAACGGCATTGCAGAATGAAAGAATAGCACGCCAATGATGGCGAGCATACGCAACCAATCGAGGTATGTGGCGCGCACTGATGCAGGCTGAGAGTTCAGGGTTGAAAGGTTTTGGTGCGGCGGAAAGATAAACGAAAATCAATAGTGACGATACTCAACGCTTTTGTTCGGCGAGTTTCTTCAATACGACATCGAAGGGAATGGCATAGATGTTTCCACGGCCATTCAAAATTGAATTGTGTGATCGCTTCAGCTGATCATAAGAATAAGTCTTTTGTGCGGATGCAGCAGGAAGATCTAAACCCTCGCGCGTGATGAATAACAGTTTGTTTCCTGACGAAAGTGAAGGACAATAATCCAATCTGTTCGTGTTGAGAAAGGCCAGATTTATGGCGGGTTTCCATTGCCCGTTGCTGTCGCGTTCACTGATATACAGGTCTCCTCTTCCTTTATCATCGGGCCTGCCAAACGAAGAAAATAAAATATAACGATCGTCTGCGGAAACAAATGCATTGAACTCGTAAAATTTGCTGTTGATGCTCGTATCCAAAGGTTGCGGCTGCGAAAATCCAGAGTCGGTTTTTGTTGCGACGAAGATGTCTTCTCTTCCCACGCCCGATTTGTATTCGGCGGTGAAGTAGATATTTCCTTTCGATGTTATTGATGGATAGAATTCATCATGAACAGTGTTGACAGGCGCTCCGATATTTTTCGGGGCGCTCCACCCTTCTGCGGTTCGGATAACGAACCAGATGTCGTAGTCCTTCAACGAATCGGCGTTCAATGATCGATTGGAAACAAAGTAAAGAGTGTTGCCATCAGGACTGAAAGCAGGCTCGAGGTCGCTGAATTTTCCGGAAAAGGGCGCAACCGAAGGGGTTGACCATTTACCATTCTTTTTCTTGGATGTTACGATGGTACTGAACCGCGTTTCGGGAACCTGTATGGTATAATAAATTTCGTTGCCATCTATTGACATCGCAAGGTCGCGTTCATAAAGAAAAGTGGAAACTACTCCCGGAGCAAACAACGAAAGCGAATCGGATGTCTGTAATTGTGAGTATGCGAAGGAAGGGAGGAGAAACGCGGCGATGTATCGAAGCATTGGTGAGAATTTCGGGTGTCGGGTATCAGGTATCGGGTATCGGCAAAGGCAGTTATACCGTGCGAAGATTGCAAACAAGAAATTAAAGCTGTTACCGGCTATAAAAATTCCTCAAGACTTTGCGGAGAAACAAACGCTGAAAAGAATAGCGAAAGTAATGATGGTGTCATCGAATCGCTACAACAAAATGCAATTAGAATTTGGCGTTCGGGCCCCGATACCTGAAACCCGATACCAGACACCCACACCAGGCTAATCACCCTCTCTCAATAATCATCGCCGACGCCCCGCCGCCGCCATTGCATATGCCGGCCATTCCATATCGGGCATTGTTTTGTCGAAGTATAGAAGAAAGTGTAACTGTAATGCGGGCGCCGCTGCATCCGATGGGATGTCCAAGTGACACAGCGCCACCCCAAACGTTTACTTTGTTCAATGGAATCGCCATTTCGCGTGCGTTGACAATCGGAACGCAACTGAACGCTTCATTGATCTCGACGAAGTCGATATCGCCGATCGACAGACCACTTTTATTAAGAGCGTTTGTCATTGCCTTGATGGGAGTGGTCGTGAACCATTCCGGCGACTGACTTGCATCTGCGAATGCAACGATGCGCGCGAGAGGCTTCAGTCCCAATTCCTTCATCTTGTCCTCACCCACCAACAGCACAGCCGCAGCACCGTCGTTGATCTTCGAAGCATTGGCCGCCGTGATCGTACCATCTTTCACAAACACCGGCTTCAGTGTGGGCATCTTTGGGAAATTCGCTTTCTTGTATTCTTCATCTTCAGAAACAGATACAGGAGTTTTGCCTTCTGTCTGGACAGGTACAAGTTCATTGTTGAAATATCCTTCCTGATAAGCTTTTGTGGCGCGTGTATAACTTTCAATAGCGAAAGCGTCCTGCTCTTCCCTGGTGATCCTGTATTCAGTGCTGCAAAGCTCACCGGCATTGCCCATATGGTAGTCGTTGTACGGATCCCAAAGGCCGTCCTTCAAAATTCCATCAAGCACCTGGCCATTGCCAAGTCGCAATCCGTTCCTTGCTTTATCCAGATAGTAAGGTGTGTTGCTCATGCTTTCCATTCCGCCTGCAACAACAATATCATTCTCGCCAAGCAGTATACTTTGCGCGCCGAACATGATTGATTTCATGCCGCTCGCGCAAACCTTATTTACTGTTGTACATGCAATGGAAGTTGGGAGGCCCGCGAATATACTTGCCTGTTGCGCCGGTGCCTGTCCGATGCCGGCGGACAATACATTGCCCATGAATACTTCGTCAACGTCATCGGGAGAAACGCCTGCTCTTTCAAGCACTGCTTTGATCACCGCTGCGCCCAGTTGGGGCGCGGTAAACGATGCCAAACTTCCACTCAAGCTGCCTATCGGCGTTCTTGCCGCACTAACGATGTACACTGATTTTGCCATTGCGCAAAGATAGCCAATACATGCCAGTGGTGTTACCGCTCTGTTTTGAAAGACTGGTTGACGTATGTATTTTGTTGTTCTGTTAACAAAACATGCATACTCAAACGCTAGCAAGATATTTTCTGATCAAACAAGTACTATTGATTGCGCTATTCACATTAACGCAAGAGTGTCTTGCGCAGGTTGATGTTTTTAGAAATTACCGGTTTGAAAAAGGCGGATACAGTATTGTTGGCGTACGAGCAGAGAGTGACCGAAATGAATTTGCAGATTCTCTGGGTCAGTTTTATTCGTCCGACGTGGCAGTTCTCAATCTTTTCAAACAACAGTGGAGATTCAAGAAGCGAAATCCGCAATACGCCTGCGGGTATCACTATGCTGTTTCGGTTTGCCGGGGCGGAAAGGAGCTTGAAACCTTTCTGATAAATCTCAATTGCAATGTGATTGCAACCGATTCAGGATATTATTTTTTCGACGATAAGTTGTTGCGGAAGCTGAAAGGAAAATTGCACAAACCTGCAGTCAAAAGACAATCGTTTCGTAATACCGCTGAAGCACGTATTGTTTATACCCATTGGTTGTCTGACCCAAATTTATTGATGGTGGAATTTTCCAGTTCGCTGGACGCAAAATCTGATTTCCGTTTTGTATACGATCCTCTTATTGCGAGGAATTGGGAAACGGCTGAAGTGAGATTGACGAGTTATTGGAAACAGTGATGGCCTCTGTCGCGTGAATCAATTGTCGAGCGGTCTTTCAAAAAATCTTTCCTGCAGCAATACATACCTGTTCGACACATGGTTGAAGAACGAATGCTTAACCAGATTTTCGAACTGACGGTGAAATACAGGTTCGTTCGTATTGCTGGCAAGTGAAGCCTTCCAGCTCTGGATACGTTTGAAGGCTTTGCGACTGCGATTTTTCAATCGGCTGTCGTACAAAAAAAATTCACCGGTAATGGCTTTTCTCTTATCAGGGAATTGGGATTGCATAGGACGAATTTGGAAAAAAGGAACATTGTAAGAACGCTGAGCCCTTCCATTAATTGCGTCGGTAATGGTGATTGTAATTGTGGGGTAAGGGATTGTATTTAGAGCGTTGGGCTCTGAGCTTTGAGCTATGAGCTATGAGCTTTGAGCTTTGGGTGTCGGGGGTCGGGTGTCGGGTGTCGGCGGTCAGGTATCGGGTGGCGGCTGTCAGCTATCGGCTATCAGCTGTCAGCTATCAGCAGTCAGGTCTGCGATGTAATGTCTAAGCTTTTTCTCAACTGTCAACCGTCAACTGTCAACTGTCAACCTTCAACTCTCAACTACCTGAGCTTCACCCTCACGACATACATATCGCAAGTCAGATACAGCGTACGATCATCGTCTGCAAGTGCGCAATTGGAGGTGGCTTCGGGAATTCGTATCCGCCCTAAAACCTTGCCCTGAGCATTGAATATCCATACGCCGCCCGGGCCGGTTGCAAAAACATTTCCCTTCGAATCAACCTTTAGCCCGTCGGGCAATCCCTTATTGTTCTTCCCGTCGGCAGTAGCATCATAAAAAATTCGCGCATTGGTCAGGCGGTCATTCGCATCAAGATCGTATGCATACCACCTCGCCCTGTCCGGATCGCTGTTTGCAACAATCAAAGTTTTTTCGCCGGCAAGAAACGCAATTCCGTTGGGTCGTGTGATCGTGTCCGTTAGTAACGTCATCTCTCCCTCTGTCGACACTTTGTATACACCCTGGTACGGCGCAGCCTTACTCGTGTCGTTGATGTAATTCTCCAGACCGTATGGAGGATCCGTAAAGAACAGATCTCCGTTGCTTCTGAAAACTGCGTCGTTTGGACTATCGAATCGCTTGCCCTGGTACCTGTCCGCTACGGTAATGAATTCTGCCTTCGGCGAATCGATCGGCGCATCCATAACAGCGATCCTTCGGTCACCATGCTGGCAAAGCACCAGCCGTCCTTCATCATCGCGCAACAGACCATTGGATCCCACTTCCCCTTTCCGGGATACCGAGCCGGTGTAACCGCTTGGTTTAAGATAAACTTCCTTTCCACGCTCCTCCGTCCATTTATATATCGTGTTCGGTGGGATATCGGAGAACAGCAACATGTTGTGTTCCGGTATCCATACCGGTCCTTCGGTCCATTCAAATCCTTCCGCGATGATCTCGATCTTCGCATCCGGAGAAATGATCTCATTCACGGCGCTGTCGATCCGTTCTATCGATCCAAATGTCTTAGACTGTGTAGTGTCTGAGTCTGCAGTAGTTGATCGCTGGGCGTTGTTGCCGCATGAACTAACAAGAAACGAAGCCGCGATGAATGCTGGAACGAATTGTAAACGGAACATCTGGAATTGTTTTCGGTCTTTGATTATTGAAGAAGAAAATTAATTGTTCTCTCGGAAAATTCTTTTGTTCGCAAGGTTGCACCATGATCGCCGGGCACCTCTGCAAATACGGACCGCGGGATCATGCGTGAAAGCGCATGTGGATCACCGTTATCCCTGTCCTTGTCTCCACAGATTACCAGCACGGGTATCTTCACCGCACCAAGTTCGTCTGCTGAAGCGTTGGGTTGATGCTTTTGCAGCAAAGCAAGAGCTTTCTGATCGAGTTTGTTTTCCTGTACCCTCTTCACAACCCCTGCAAGTTCCGGAACGTCTTCACCATTCAATGCGCGGTAGAACATCAGCCGGCGCGGCCATGCGGGATTCGTAAAGTCGGCTCCCATTCCACCGATTACGGCTTTCGTAACGCGCTTGTCCAGGATCATGAGCCTCGATGCAATAATGGCCCCGCGCGAATAACCCACCACTGCAAAGGAATCGAGATGAAAACTGTCGGCAATCAGCATCAGGTCTCTAGCTTCTGTGTCGTTCGCATAGGCTTCATCGTTATGCGGCTTGCCGGATTTGCCGTTGCCGCGCATATCGGGCACGATCACACGAAATCCGTTTGCAACAAGATCCTTATACAACTCCGTGCGCTTCATCGAAGAACCGGTGCTCATAAATCCATGGACAAGGATGACCGGCTTTCCCTTGCCGGTATCTTCGACGTACAGTGGCGTGGTAAAGCTTCCCTGAATAATGCGACCCGAAGGTTGCGAGTCGGTGAAAATGCGGACGATCGAATGCGCGTAAGTAGCACTCACCAGAAACAATGAAGCTATGGCGGATATGAATCGCAATCGCATGTTCGAATATAGCCAATCGGAGCAACGAATCAGGCCAATGACTTAAATTCGTTTACACAAAATGAAAGCAATATGAAATGTCCGAATTGTGATGAAACGTTACTGATCACCGAAAGGCGCGGCGTTGAAATAGATTATTGTCCGAAGTGCCGGGGTGTTTGGCTCGATAAAGGTGAGCTCGACAAATTACTTGACTATGCCGAAAGGGAAGCGCCGATGGAAAACCCACAGCCGAACTATCCACCCGGGCAACCTTACTATAAAGATTCAGATCACCACTATAAAGACTCAGATCACCATTATAAAGATTCCGATTACTACAAACGAAAAAAGCGCAAGTCGTTCCTCGGCGATTTTTTCGACTTCGACTGATCAGTTGAGAGGAGTTGAAAAATACCCTTCGCGGCTGAGGACATGATTGTTGGGAACAAAAGTGCAAAACGACTTAACGATGAGTTCAGAAGCCTCTTCGCGATATCTTTTGCCGATCGATGGGGTTCTCATCGCAAACTTCCAGCTTTGAATTTTCAGAAACGCAAGATGGCTCGCCTGCGTGATATGACTATCATTGATGTGAAATCGCGCTGCCAGGAAGTCCTGTTCGTTCTGTAAAAATTGGTTCATAGGGAAATCTTGAGGATGACTAAATCTGTAAGTTCAACGCTGAATATCCTCAAAAATTGCCTGCTTGTTCTGTGTGTAGCGGAGCAAAAATGAATCAGTACAGATAATCCCTTATGAGTTGTGATTAAATTTATTTACTGCGTAGCACCAAAACCTTGAAGCTGATGAAAACCGTGAACCGAAGAGAATTCTTACAGACCTCATCCGCATTGCTTTGTACATCACTTATCACCGAATCGCCATATCGCGCTGCTAAAGATTCGATCATGACGGTGCGCGGGCCGATAAGACCGTCGAAAGCAGGAACATTTCTTTCTCATGAACATATTCTTGTCGATTTTATCGGCGCAGATAAAGTGTCACCATCACGATATGATCTTACCGATGTATACCGGAAGGCACTCCCGTTTTTGAACGAAGCAAAACGCCACGGCTGTTCAACGTTTGTTGAATGCACGCCCAATTATCTTGGAAGGGATGTGCGGTTGCTTAAACAGCTGTCTGTTGCCACCGGCATGAACATCCTCACCAACACCGGTTATTATGGAGCAATGGGCGAAAAATTTTTACCTGCACATGCATTCAAAGAATCGTATCAGCAAATTGCCGACAAGTGGATCGCCGAGTTCCGGTCCGGAATCGACGGGACGACCGTTCGACCAGGCTTTATCAAAACGAGTGTCGATAAGGCTCCATTGTCAGCTGTACAAAAAAAGATCATTCAGGCCGCAGCAGTCACGCATTTACAAACCGGACTTACCATTGGTATTCACACAGGCGATGGTAAAGCTGCCACTGAAGAACTTGAGATTCTACGCTCGATGGGAGTTTCACCGCAGGCCTACATCTGGATCCACGCGCAAAATGAAAACGATTTTTCATTACACATCAACGCGGCGCGATCCGGCGCCTGGATAGAATTCGATGGAGTAAATCCCGAAACCGCGGCGCGCCATATTGAATTTTTACAATCGATGAAATCAGCGTCCGTCCTGAACAAATGTCTTATCTCGCAAGACTCCGGATGGTATCGTGTTGGTGAAACCGGCGGAGGAAAGTATACCGGATACAGCTTTATGCTTTCTGAATTCGTTAAACAACTTGCATCGAAAGGATTCACACCGCAGGAAATCGAAATGTTGCTGAAACGTAATCCGGCACAAGCCTTCACGATCAGTGTTCGCAAACTGTAATTCATCAAATATCTGTTCGATCATCGCCGCGAATAATTACATTTAGACTTATAACCTGACAAACCTTACAATAATGGGCGGTCTGCAAATCCGAAAACAACCCAAACAATACGATGCTGTCATAGTGGGATCCGGAGCTGGCGGCGGTATGGCTGCGTACACGCTGGCAAAAGCAGGACTTAAAGTATGTCTTGTTGAAGCGGGGCCGATGTATGATCCGGCGGTGAACGTAACACAATTGAAAGCGCCATACGACTCTCCGCGACGTGGCGCCAGTACGAAGTTCAGACCATTTGGGGATTTCGACGCATGCTATGGCGGGTGGAACATCGACGGAGAACCTTACACGAAAGAAAAAGACACACAATGGGATTGGTTCCGGGCAAGAATGATCGGAGGTCGCACCAACCATTGGGGTCGAATTTCCTTGCGGTTCGGTCCTAAAGATTTCAAACGAAAAAGTATTGACGGACTTGGAGACGACTGGCCGATCGGATACGAAGATGTAAAACCATATTACGATCGTGTCGATCGTTTGGTCGGGATCTTCGGCTCGATAGAAAATCTTGAAAACGAACCCGACGGAATTTTTCTCCCTCCGCCAAAGCCGCGGCTTCACGAACTCATGATCAAGAAAGCGGCAACCACTGCCGGGGTAAATGTTATTCCTTCGAGACTATCGATTCTTACAAAGAGAATAAATGACGAACGCGCTCCCTGCTTCTACTGTTCACAATGCAGCAGGGGTTGCACTGTGTATGCAGATTTTTCATCGTCATCGGTCCTGGTCAAGCCTGCAATTGCAACCGGCAATGTTGATGTGGTTACAAATGCGATGGCAAGAGAAGTATTGACAAATCGTGATGGGCTCGCGACGGGTGTTTCCTACGTCGACAAAAATGACTTGCAGGAATATGTTGTGAACGGCAAAACCGTCATCCTTGCCGCAAGCACCTGCGAAACAGCAAGGCTTCTCCTCAATTCAAAATCACCACGCCATCCAAACGGCCTTGCAAATTCCAGCAATGTGGTCGGCAAATACCTGCATGATTCAACAGGAGCAGCAATGGGCGGAGTGATACCGCAATTGTTCGGAAGAAAAAGATACAATGAAGACGGTGTTGGCGGCGCACACATTTACTCGCCATGGTGGCTGGATAATAAAAAGCTTGATTTCCCGCGCGGATATCATATCGAATACTGGGGCGGAATGGGACAGCCATCATATGGTTTCGGATTCGGTATCGAAAATCTGAATGGAAAATATGTTGTAAACGGCCAAAAGAAAGAAGCGGGCGGATATGGCAAATCACTGAAAGAGGATTACAGATATTTCTATGGGGCGGGCGTTGGTTGCGCAGGACGCGGAGAGGCTATCGCTTTTGAAAGCAATTACTGTGAGATCGACCCGAACACTGTTGACAAATACGGTATTCCGGTTCTTCGCTTCAATGTTAAGTGGAGCGATTACGAGATCAATCAGGCAAAACACATGAAAGAAACGTTCAAAGAGATCATGCACAACATGGGCGCGGTCATCACCTTCGGCGACGACGGTCCGGAAAATAATTACGGACTCGAAGCTCCCGGACGAATTATTCATGAGGCAGGAACCGTCCGCATGGGCAACGACCAGAAACGCTCCGCTCTTAATAAATGGAGCCAGGCGCATGATTGCAAAAATCTTTTTGTTGCCGATGGCGCACAGTTCGTTTCACAGGCAGATAAGAATATCACATGGACAATCCTGGCACTTTCAATGAGAACATCCGAATACCTCGTTGATCAACTAAAAAAACAAAATATCTAATCCGATCATCTAACAGATATGGACAGACGAAAATCCATCAAAGCCCTTGCAGTCGGTACTCTCTCCGCCGGAACTTTGCTCGACGCGTGCAAAACCGACAACGGAAAAGCAGAAAGTGCCGACAACGGCAAAGGTGCAGGCTCTGCTTCGTATGACCGTCAGCCGGCCGAACAGGAAAGAGAAAAAGAACTGAATGCGGAAACGTTCTTCACAAAACAAGAGCTCGCCACGATCACGGTGCTTTGCGACATTATTATACCGGCAGACGATGTAAGTGGAAGTGCCTCGGATGCGAAAGTGCCCGACTTCATCGAATTCATAGTAAAGGATAAACCGGAACACCAGGTTCCAATGCGTGGAGGATTGCGCTGGCTCGACATTCAATCGCTGAAGAGAAATGAAAAGCCGTTCAGCGAATGTTCAGCTGAACAACAACTTGCAATCGTTAATGAAATTGCCTGGCCGAATAAGGCAAAACCGGAAATGGCTCAGGGCGTATCATTTTTTTCATTGATGAGAAATCTTACAGCAACCGGCTTTTTTACATCGGCAATTGGATTGAAAGATCTCGGTTACGTAGGAAATCGTCCGAATCAATGGAACGGAGTTCCGAACGATGTACTCCGTCAGTACAATCTCCAGTATGACGAGCGCGAGCTCAATGAGACCGTGAAGTTCGACAATGCATGAAGCGTCGCAATAAACGGCTTCAAAATCCGACTTATAATGCAACCTGCGTGGAATGCGTTTTGCGAGAGTGATTACAAATCACGAATGCTTTATGCAAACCATCAGGAGAGTTGGACTTGCAGTGAACACTTCCAGATTTGGCAAGGGATTGTTTACACAACAGGATATCAGTGCGGGGCAAACGATTTTGAAGATTAAAGGTCGCAAACTCTCGTTCAATGAGACTTTGACCCTTGGTGAGAAAGAATGTTATTGCCTGCAGACCGGATTTCAACAATACATTATTCCCGACTACCCGTTTTATTATAGCAATCATTCCTGTCACCCTAATTGTGGCATTACAAGGTCACTTGAACTCATCAGTCTCGTTCCGATCAGTCAGGGTGAAGAACTTGTTTGGGATTATTCGACCTCGATGCTCGAAAGAAACTGGACAATGGAATGCCAGTGCGGATCACCGTTTTGCCGTGGCCTTATAACTGATTTCGATTTACTGCCGCCAAGTGTTCAGCGCAAATATCTCGAAGAAGAAATTGTCCTTTCGTTTATTGAAGAATACATGCAATCGTCCAGTTATGTAAACCTCGATATGCACCTGATGCGACCAGCGTTCTGATATTACGCTTTTCTGCATATAACATTTGTTCTTTCCACGGTTAAAAATCCATGAGGATTTTTTTCTACGGTTTCCAATAACCCTTTTGGATGCTTCGCCGGTTCAAATATTCGGCTGCGTGGCATGCAAATAGTAAACAGAAATGTATGAATAGATTAAAAACTACAACTGAAAAACTTGCGGCGAAGAATTTATTTCCAAAAGACCTTGTCTGTTTTTCACATCTGCGATGGAATTTTGTTTATCAGCGTCCTCAGCATCTCCTGAGCCGTTTTGCGAAACATTACCGTGTGTTCTTCTTTGAAGAACCAATGTTCGATACAGATACTAATAACCTGTCGATTACTATCAGTAATGAAAACGTGTGGGTAGTGGTACCTCATCTTAAAGGCGGAATGTCGCCTTCCGAGGTCACAAGAGCCCAAAAAGAACTCATCGACAGTTTCTTTACAAAAATGGAACTGGAGAAATATATTCTCTGGTATTACACTCCGATGGCACTGGAGTTTACCGATCATTTGAAAGGCGACGTCACTGTGTATGACTGTATGGATGAACTTGCAGCATTCAAGTTTGCCCCGCCTTCACTTCATGAGAACGAAAAGAAACTACTGCGCAAAGCGGACGTTGTGTTCACAGGCGGACAAAGTCTGTACGAAGCAAAGGCAAATTGCCATAAGAACATTCATCCGTTCCCGAGCAGTATAGATAAAGAACATTTTTCAAGAGCAAGGTTGAACACAACCGAGCCGGCGGATCAGGCTTCTATTCCGCATCCGCGGATGGGCTTCTTCGGAGTCGTCGACGAAAGAATGAATATTGATCTTGTTGGACAGGTTGCAGCGCAGAGACCAGACTGGCATTTTGTGATCATAGGACCGGTGGTGAAGATTGATCCTGCGACTCTGCCGAATCTTCCGAACATTCATTATCTCGGAGGAAAGTCATACCAGGAACTCCCGTCGTATGTATCGGGTTGGGACATCGCAATGATCCCGTTTGCTCTTAACGAGTCAACAAAATTCATCAGCCCCACAAAGACGCCAGAATATCTCGCAGCAGGTAAGCCGGTTATTTCTACATCCATCCGCGATGTAGTGAGACCATACGGACAAAACAAACTTGTTCATATCGCCGACACTGCTAAAGAATTCATTGACTGTGCAGAAAGAGAACTGAAGGTGAAGGATAAATCAAAATGGCTTCTCAGCGTCGACACATTCCTGAAAGACAATTCATGGATGGCCACCTGGAAGAGGATGATGAACCATATCAGTTCGGTGCTTGAAGCGAAAAATATTGTCAGTCGCGAAAAGCAGCCGTTCAAACAGGAAGAAAAGATTTTGCAGAAAGCAGAAGAGCTTGCAATTATCCCGGTGCAGAAAGTGAAACCGAGGCTTTACGTTTAGTGGGATATTATGTCAAACACATGGATTTATCAGCCAATAATGGATACTCAACAAACCATCCCAAATCTTCACCTGAAGTTTGGGGTGGTTTTGAGTGTACCATAAACCGTGTCGGGGAACAATACCTCGACCAGTTGGAATTTTCTAAGCTCTACGACGATCCTTCCCGTATACGTCTTCTGGGTGAACTCGGCATAAAAAAGTTGCGCTTCCCTGTCTTATGGGAACGTTATCACAATGCAACAGAGGATCGATGGAGTTGGCTTAGCGAAAGGCTTGAAGAACTCCGCCAATTTTCAATCTCACCTATAGCAGGACTTGTACATCACGGAAGTGGACCGCGCCATACACGGCTCGACTCTTCAGGTTTTGCGGAGGGACTTCGCAATTTCGCCGCGACAGTTGCGAGGAAGTTTCCCTGGATCGAATATTACACACCTGTAAACGAACCGCTCACAACCGCACGATTTAGCGGATTGTATGGCTTATGGTACCCACACCTCGCTTCCGATCATTCATTTTGCCGAATGCTCCTTAACGAGATTAAGGGTGTGGTGCTCGCGATGGGCGAAGTGAGGAAAATCAATCCTGATGCTAAACTGATTCAGACCGAGGATCTGGGCAAAACATATGCGACGCCATACTTACAGTATCAGGCAAACTTTGAAAACGAACGACGTTGGCTCACATTTGATCTTCTTTGTGGAAAATTCGACTCGGATCATCCGCTCTGGGACTATTTCTTACGTTCCGGCATAACCGAAAAAGAGCTTTCATTCTTCCTTGACAATCCATGTCCACCCGATATTGCAGGCTTTAATCATTATGTCACGTCCGAACGATTCCTCGACGATGATCTTCAACGCTACCCAAGATCAATGCATGGCGGAAATGGGATGGAGCGCTATGTAGATACCGAAGCGGTACGTGTGAACCATGGTCAGCCTTCGGGCCTGAAGTTATTGTTGACGGAAGCGTACGAACGTTTCAATATACCGATGGCTATAACGGAAGTTCATTTGAACTGCACCCGTGAGGAACAGATGAGGTGGTTGCAGGAATGTTTTGAAACATGCTCACAGCTCGACGCACAAGGAATCCCTGTGCGAGCGGTGACCCCATGGTCGTTATTCGGTGCGCACGGCTGGAACAAATTGCTTACGTCGAAAAATGTTGATTATGAAGCAGGAGCTTTCGACTGCCGGTCCGACCAACCACGACCGACAGCATTGGTTAAATTGATTCAGAACATTTCGAAGGGAACTGCGTATAAACATCCGGTATTGATGGAAGAAGGCTGGTGGCACAAAGAATGGAGATATTTTCCACATCAACAAAATCAACCCCGGCAGGTTAGACCACTAAAGAAAAACGTTCCGCCGGTATTGATTGTCGGACGGCGCGGTACACTCGGCGCGGCCTTCGGCAGAATTTGCGAGGGGCGCTCGATTCCATACAGATTATTAGGTCGTGACGAAATTGAAATTTGCAACAGCGAATCAATCACAAGAGCAATAGATAAATACAAGCCGTGGGCCGTTATTAACGCTGCCGGCTACGTACGTGTTGATGACGCAGAAGATGACATTGATAAATGCTTTGCGGACAATGCCAGAGGTCCGGAGAACCTCGCGAATGTTTGCAGCCGGTTGGGAATTAAATTGATGACGTACTCGTCTGACCTGGTGTTCGACGGCAAAAAACTGAGTCCGTACACCGAATCGGATGCGACGTCTCCACTGAATGTATACGGTCGCAGCAAAGCCGAGAAAGAAAATCGTGTTCTTGCAGTCGATCCTGCATCACTAATCATTCGCACAAGCGCTTTCTTCGGCCCGTGGGATCAATACAACTTTGTATATTCTGTAATAGATACGATTCGGTCGGGCAAAAACTTTTACGCAGTTGATGATGTTGTTGTTTCGCCAACATATGTACCTGACCTCGTGCACGCGTCGCTTGATTTGCTCATCGACGATGAACGGGGGATTTGGCACTTGGCAAACAAAAGTGAAATTACATGGGCCGATCTTGCAGAAGAGTCGGTACGTAGGGCGAAATTGAATACTGGTAAAGTTATCCGCCGGTCGGCATGTGATATGGGTTGGCGGGCCGCACGACCGCTGTATAGTGCACTCACAAGCGAACGTGGTCAGTTGTTGCCTACACTCGACAACTCGTTGCACCGCTTCTTCTCATCGCCCGAATCAAGGAAAGTTCTGCAAAGCGTAGAATAAGAAAACTCCCCGGCGCATCCTGCGACACGGGGAGTGGTATCTGTCATGCTTCTTCAGCTTCCATTTTGTGGTAATCTTCTATCAACCGTTTCTGAACATCGAATGGTACCGGCGCATAATCATGAAACTGCATCTTGAACTTTGCCCGTCCCTGTGTGATCGAGCGCAGTGAAGACGAATAATCATGCATTTCCGCCAATGGAACCTTAGCCATCACCTTGGTGAAATTCCTTTCTGTGTCCATTCCTTCAAGCACTGCCCGGCGTGTTTGGAGATCGCCAATCACCGATCCTGTCACAGCTTCGGGACAAAGGATCTCAAGTGCGTATACCGGCTCAAGTATCTGCGGATCCGCTTGTTGGAAAGCCTGTTTGAAAGCTTTCATCCCGGCGATTTTGAATGAAATATCGTTTGAGTCGACCGGGTGCATCTTACCATCGTATACCGAAACGCGCACATCGCGAACATATGATCCGGTGAGTGGTCCCTCATGCATTTTTTCCATCACACCTTTCAGAATGGATGGCATGAATCGAAGATCTATCGCGCCACCAACGATACAGTTGAAGTACACAAGTTTGCCACCCCAATCAAGCGGAAAAATCTCACGGCCGCGAATGTTAAGTCCTTTTGGATCAGGCATACCGTCGTAATACGGCTCAATGCGCATAAAAACTTCTCCGAACTGCCCAGCCCCGCCGGATTGCTTCTTGTGGCGATAATTTGCTTCGGCGGATTTCCTTATCGTTTCACGATACGGTACTCGCGGTTTAATGAAGCGTACCTCCACATGATGTACATGTTCCATCTTCCATTTTATCACAGCCAGGTGCATATCGCCCTGGCAGCGAATCAGCGTTTGTCGCAGTTCACCAGAATATTCTACGGTCACCGTCGGATCCTCATCCCGTAATTGATGCAGTGCTTCCGACAACTTCTCCTCCTCTCCTTTGCGCACGGCCTCAATGGCCATCGTCATCTTAGCAGCCGGGAACTCTATCGGTAGCAACTCGATATTCCTTCCCCGCTCATGAAGGGTATTGTTGACATGAGTGTTTCTCAGCTTCAGCGTCGCTCCTATATCCCCCGCTACGAGCTCGTTCACTGCAATTCGCTTGTTGCCTTCCACTACAAACAGTTGGTTCAATTTTTCCGACGCACCAGTCGTTTCGTTAATTAATTCAGAGCCTGAACGAACCGTACCTGAGTACACTTTGAAAAACGACATTTCGCCAACATGAGGTTCGGCAACGGTCTTGTAAACGAAGATGGCAGCCGGGCCTTTTGGATCGCATGCCATTTGCTGACCGCTTCTGGTAATCTGAGGTGGCATTTCATTCGCACTCGGGCACACATTGTCAATGAATCCCATCAGCCTGCCACTGCCCATGTTGCGTTCGGCGGAGAGACAGAACAACGGAAACAGATCATGATTGATCATTGCTTTTTTCATCCCCTCCTTCAGTTCATCTTCATTCAGTTCGCCTTTGTCGAAATATTTTTCCATCAACGTTTCATCATTGCTTGCCACCGCTTCAATCAGGTCCTTATGCAACTTTTCCGCACGTTCCCTTTCTGCGTCGGGTATTGGATGTTTTTCAGGCTTTCCACCAGTGTCGCGAAATTTATACATCGTCATTCGCAGAACATCGATGATCTCATGAAATCCCGCGCCCTGTTGCACCGGATATTGCACAACTACGATGTTGTTTCCAAAATGCGCACGGGCCTCGTTAACTGTTCGGTCGAAGTCGGCGTCATCATCGTCGAGTTTATTGACTGCAAAAATCATTGGAGTCTTAAACTGCTCCGTGTACTCCCAAATGATATCCGTCCCAACTTCAACTCCCATAACGGCATCGAGCAACATTACCCCCGTGTCGGCGACCCGCAACGCGGAAATCACTTCGCCGGCGAAATCGTCATAACCAGGAGTGTCTATAACATTGATTTTGTATCCACGCCATTTCGCGTGAAGTAATTTTGAGAAAATCGAATTGCCGCGCTGTTGTTCAAGTTCGTGGTAGTCTCCTACCGTATTGCGTTCGGAGATAGAACCTCGGCGGTTGGTAAGTCCTGCTTCATAAAGCATGCATTCCGCCAATGATGTTTTGCCGGATCCAGCATGTCCAAGCAAAACAATGTTTTTGACATGTGAAGTATCAAACTCTGCCATAATACAGGTTTTGGCCGCCCGGAGTCGAACGGCAGTGAAGGGAAAAACAAATCAGTTATCGGATTGCCGTGAGGAAGTTCTCGAACTCTTCACTGATGTCCCTGAGCGTGACAACGAGACTTTCGTACTCGTCGTGTAGCTGTTCGTGTTCGGCAAGAATACTTTCTGATGGGAAACTCGGGCTAAAAGCCTTCTCCATGGCCATTCTCTTGTCGTGGGCCTTGATGGAATGACGGAGGTCGTGGATGTTGATGAGCTGAATGTGGAACTGGTTGTCGAGATGTTCGATCTCCTGGAGAATTTCGCGATGCGTTTGCCGGCCGGCAACTTGTTGTAAGCGGGATTTGAAATGTGTAAAGTCATCTCTTAAGGAACGCAGATTGTCTCTCCAAACATTGCATTCCTGTGAAAGCTGTCCGACTTCGGTAGTTGTAACCATGGGAGCAGTTTTTAAGGTGATAAAAAAAAGAACTTGCTGAATTCCGTTCCCAAGGGTGAGGATGCAATCCTAATTTAGTAAAGATTATACAATATGTTCCCGGCAAACCCCAATTGTGCAGAAAGAAAAAAAATACTTTTAAAAACGAAAAAAGCGGTGCGAATTGTTTAAATTCTTGCACCGCCTTTTCCGGGGGGTATAGAGATATTATTTCAGAATAAGAGGCACCACCTGCTTTTTCCTGTCAATCACAAACTCGAAGTAATAAGTTCCGGCCGGATATCTTCGCATATCGATAGTCGTTACATGGCCGCTTGTTTGCGTATTGAACAGTCGCTTTCCATACTGATCCACAACGTCGATCCTGATCTTTTTCGAGATCTCACCGGAGATCAATATCATCACCAATCCTCTTGAAGGATTCGGCGTTAGCTTGATCCTCAGACCGTCAATCTCCTTATCGCGCGACGAGGCAGCAACGAAGAACAATGAGTCGGACTCGTTCCAGCATCCCAGCGAGTTGTATACTCTCAGGTGATAGAATCCTTTCTTGCCCGGCTTCAATGTCGGCTGATCGCCATTTGGAATGGGTGCGCCATCGCGATACCATTGATATCTTCCACCTTCGGTGATCGACACAATGATGTTACCATCTTTGCGTATGATCGGTTTTTTCACATCCTGAACAGAAACATAGAAACTGTCGCTGACCGTCAACAGGCATCGGGTCACTTCCACTTTATACCATCCTGAAGTTCTTGCGACTAGTCGCGGTTGACGCGACGCCGGATTGTCAAACGCAGCCGACGGTGTCCAGGCGTACGTCGCATCGTCAACTCCTGCATCAAGCAGTATCGTTTCGTTTTTACATACTTCGAGCGTCTCCTGAAGATCGACTGAGAGTGGAGTGTTTGCGATGTATATTTTCCTTGATCTTGATACGACTCTGCCACCTGAAGTTGTTACAGTAAGTCTTACCAGGAACGAATCGGATGTCATGTATGTGTGAACGGGGCTCCGTTCGAGCGAAGTACCGCCATCTCCAAATGCCCATTCCCACTTAATGATCGACTGTCCGCATGTAACGGTACTTTCATCAGTGAACTGAACCACGACCGGAAGACAGGTTGACGCGATTTCATAATCCCACGCGGCCTGAACCGGGAATACCGTCGTTACAGCGATGGTGTCGGTAACAATACAACCGCCATTCGTCACGCGCACCCAATATGTACCATCATCAAGAACTTCTATCTGTTGTGTCGTCTCTCCCGTGCTCCACAAGTATGTGCTTCCTGCATTTCCGGCATCAAGGGTCAGAATGTTTCCGAAGCACATCGTTGTGTCGGATCCAAGATCAACCGGTTGCACCAAACCTGCAATTACTACTCTGCGTCCGCGCGAAATGCTATTGCCATTGTTATCGGTGATGGTTAAACGCACATTGTATTCGCCCGCTGCAGGATAATTGTGCTGCGGATTCTGGCTCGTTGAGGTCGTGCCGTCTCCGAAATCCCACTGCCACTGCGAGATCGTTCCGTTGCATGATGATGAACTGTCAGTAAACGTTACAGTGACAGACGAGCAATTGTTGCTCTGTGCAACACCGAAGTTGGGAAACAACGAAGGTGTCACCGAGACATTGATCGTGTCTGTAGCGATACATCCGTTGTTTTCGATAGTTACATAATACTTACCGGCGTCTACTACATTGATTGAAGTAGTTGTTTCACCAGTGCTCCACAATATGCTCGCGCCTGCGTTGCCTGCTTCAAGCAAAAGCGTTGAACCTTCACATAGTGTCGTGTCGCTACCCAGTTCTACGGAAGGACCAGGCAGAGCCAATATTTCAACTTGTTTTGTGACTGTTATTACCGATCCGTTCGACGCTGTAATGGTTAATGTCACATCGAACATTCCGGATGTTGTATATACATGCGATGGGTTGCGCTGCGAAGAAGTACCTCCATCACCAAAATCCCATTCCCAGCCTACAATTGCACCGGTACATGTTTGTGAGAGGTCGGTAAATTCAACAGCCGAAGGCAGACATGTTGCTGATTCAACATAGACGAAGTCTGCAAACAATGGCGGGCGCGTATCAACATACACTGTATCCTTCCCAACGCAACCGCCTTTCGTGACTTCAACCGAATATTCACCCGGGAAGAAAGTTTCGATTTGCTGTTGTGTTTCGCCTGTATTCCACAAATAAGTAGCTCCGGTTACACCCGCATCGAGGATGATTGAAGCACCATTACAAAAGAAAGTATCCGGACCGAGATCAACTCCGGCGAGATCGTTCGAAATTTCAACCCTCCTGCTTTTCCTTATCTGCAATCCACCGTCGTCACGAATCGTGAGTCGCACAGTGAACGATCCTTCCGTGAGATATGTATGAACCGGATTTTGAAGTGTTGACGTAGTACCGTCGCCAAATTCCCATAACCATTGTGTGATTGAATAACCGGAACACGATGTGGAACTGTCGGTAAATTTCACTGAAGACGGCAGACAATTGTTTTGTATCTCGAATCCAAAATTTGGTGTGGATGATGGTCTGAAAAAAAGCCTCATTGTGTCTTTTTTCACACAACCGTCTTTCGTTACAGTCACATGATATTGACCTTCGTTCTCTGCAAAAATTTTTCTTGTCGTCTGGCCGGTGCTCCACAAATAGGTTGCGCCAGGATTTCCGGCATCAAGTACGATCGCGTCGCCTTCACAAATCGAAGTATCGTTCCCGAGGTTCACCAGCAAACCAACTTGTATATAGTTGGCTCGTGTAACACTGTCTTTGGCTCCTGACTGTGTTGTTACGATTAATTTTACTGAATACGTTCCGTCGCTCGTATATGTATGCGAAGGAAATGAGAGGGTTGATGAAGTGCCATCGCCAAATTCCCACCGCCATACAACAATTGGATCGGCAGGATTAGAAACGGTGTTGTCGGTAAATTGCACCGTCAACGGACCGCATCCCTGCGTAATGTTGGCACTGAAATCCGGCCCGGGGTCGAACGGCACGCGGTTCGCAAAACCCGCAGTTTGAAACAGTAAAATGTAAGCGAAAACATGTAGCATTGTTTTCATAGGAACGATTTAGGCTCAATCAATAACGAATTATTGTGAAGATTATTACCGAGTTCAAATAGCGTAATAATGAGCCACACAACTATCTTTATCCGCAAACGCTTCAGTCTTTAGAAATCAATTGATAAGTCAGGAAACGATACAGCAGATACTTAGCAGGATCGACATTATCGAAATCGTCGGCGGATTTGTACGACTGAAAAAAAGGGGAATCAACTATATCGGGCTATGTCCCTTCCACAACGAAAAAACCCCATCGTTCACTGTGTCTCCTACTAAGGAGATCTACAAATGTTTCGGGTGCGGAAGAAGTGGAAACTCGGTAAGCTTCCTGATGGAGCATGAAAAATATTCTTACGTCGAAGCACTTCGCTGGCTTGCCGCCAAATACAATGTTGAGATAGAAGAAACCGGCGAAACGCCTGAGCAACGCATCGGGCAACAGGTCGCCGAAAGTCTGCATCTCATCAATGCTTTCGCCCAAAAATATTTTACGGATCTTCTCTTCAACGATGAGGAAGGCAGAAGCGTTGGATTGTCGTACCTCAAAGAACGAGGACTAAGAGAGGACATCATCACGCGGTTTCAACTCGGTTACTCACTTCGGTCAAAAGATGCGTTTGCCGTAACGGCAATTAAATCGCAATACAATCCGGAGTATCTGCAAAAGGCAGGACTTATCGTTGTCAAAGAAGGCAATACGTACGACAATTACCGCGGCAGAATCATTTTTCCCGTTCACAATCAATCTGGCAAAGTAATCGGATTCGGAGCCCGTGTTATCGGCAAGGCAGACAAAAGCCCGAAATACATCAATACTCCCGAAAATGAGATTTATGTAAAAAGCCGCCTGCTGTACGGAATGTATTTTGCACGACATGCTATCGGCAAAGCAGACGAATGCTTTCTCGTGGAGGGCTATACCGATGTGATATCCCTTCACCAGGCAGGCATTGAAAATACTGTTGCTTCAGGTGGCACATCGCTTACCGTCGACCAGCTCCGGTTGATTAAAAAACATACCGAAAATCTTACAATACTCTACGACGGAGATGCAGCTGGGGTGAAGGCCGCGTTACGAGGGCTGGACCTTGCGATCGAAGAAGGATTGAATGTAAAACTCGTGCTACTTCCCGACAACGAAGATCCAGACAGCTATGTAACCCGCTACGGTGCGGCACGATTATCTGAATTCATTCATGCCAATAAAAAAGATTTCATCCTCTTTCAGCTCGACATCCTCATGAAAGAATCTTCCGGCGACCCTGCCGGAAAATCTGCGGTGGTGAATACAATTGCAGAAACAATCGCACGCATCAACAAGGTAGAAGATTTCACACGTCAGCAAGACTATATCCGACAGTCGGCAGCATTGCTGAAGATCGACGAATCGGGTCTCCATCACCTCGTCAACAAGATTATCAGGGATAAGATCGGCAGATCTGAAACAAAAAGCGCTTATACAGAACCGTTAGCAGTCGAAGAAAAGATCGCAACCGACGATATTCTTACGCTGATTAGTTCTGACGAGATCAATGAAAAGGCGCTGGTACGATGCATGCTCGAGTTCGGTTTGAAATCAACTGCAGACGGAAGAACCGTTGCGCAACTGGTATTCGATGAGATTAATAACCACCTGCTTGTAGACGATCCGGAATTACAGCAGATCATCGACACTTACCAGACATGGTACAATGCCGGCCTTCAGCCAACAGCCAAGAACTTTCTGTACCATGAGGACCAGCAATTGAGTGCGAAGGTTGTGGGCATTGTTGATTTTCCTTACGAACTGAGCCCGAACTGGAAACAACATTTTGAAGGGAAAATTCGCACTCGTGAAGAGTTGTTCCTGGAAGACATCAATTCGACATTGATCTACCTCAAGCTTCGGAAAATCAAGAAACTGATCGAAGAAAATCAACGCGATCTGCAATCTTCTACCGATCCCCGCGAACAGGTAATCCTGATTCAGACCCATGAGCATCTCAAACAAATGCAACGCGAAATCCTGCTGCCTCTCGGTACGGTAATCGTCCGTTAAGGTTGTGCTGCCAGACTGTCATTCCCAAACCGTTCATTATCTTTGCAGCCTCAATTAACGGGATGGGACACAGTATAGATGTGCATGATGAAACAAGGCAGGGAGAAGTGTACGCTCCTGGCATAACGTATCCGAAAAGGTTCTACATCGAAAGCTACGGGTGTCAGATGAACTTTGCTGACAGTGAGATTGTAGCTTCCATTCTCAATGAGCAGGGCTTTGGAGCGACCAGCGATTTTCGCGATGCCGACATTATTTTACTAAACACATGCTCGATCCGCGATAAGGCTGAGCAAACGGTCCGCAAACGCCTGTCGGATCTGCGCGTGATCAAGGATTCCAATCCGTCGGCTTTGATCGGGGTGCTGGGTTGTATGGCCGAGCGATTGAAATCGAAGTTGCTTGAAGAAGAACAGCTGGTGGACCTCGTTGTTGGCCCCGACGCATATCGTACACTCCCGTCGCTCATTTCGGAAGCAGGAACAGGGCAGAAGGCAGTGAATGTTTTATTGAGCCGTGAAGAAACCTATGCCGATATTTCCCCTCTCCGGCTCAATAGCAATGGCGTAACCGCTTTCGTAAGTATAATGCGCGGCTGTAATAACATGTGCGCATTTTGCGTGGTCCCATTCACGCGGGGGCGTGAACGCAGCCGGGATGCCGACTCCATCGTAAACGAATGCAAACGCCTGTTCGAAGCAGGATACCGTGAGGTAACACTGCTGGGCCAGAACGTTGACAGTTATTACTGGACGCGAAACTCCAACGACCACAACCTTTCAGATACGCTTGACGGTACTGTTGGACCTGAAGCCACGGTAACATTTGCCAACCTGCTTGAACGGGTAGCACAAATTGACCCTGCACTTCGCGTTCGCTTTTCGACTTCGCATCCAAAAGACATAACCGACGAAGTACTTACTACAATCGCCAAATACGAAAACATCTGCAAGTACATTCATCTGCCGGTCCAAAGCGGATCTACACGGATTCTGCAGCTGATGAACAGAAATTATACGCGTGAATGGTATCTCGCAAAAGTGAAGAGGATACGTGAGATCATACCAGATTGCGGAATCAGTTCAGACATCATAGCAGGATTTTGCAGCGAGACGGAGGAAGATCATCAACTGACACTTTCGCTGATGGAGGAATGCCGGTACGATTTGAGCTATATGTTTTTTTACAGCGAACGGCCCGGAACCCTTGCGGCCCGCAGGTATACGGACGATGTTCCGGAAGATGTCAAGAAGCGCAGGCTTAACGAGATTGTGAAATTGCAAAACCGCTTGTCGCAGGAAAGCAACCGCGGAGATGAAGGAAAGATATTTCGTGTTCTTATTGAAGGAGACTCCAAAAAAAGCAGCCAGGAGTGGATGGGCAGGAATACGCAGAACAAAGTTGTGGTGTTTCCAAAAGTCGACGGAACACGTCGCGGTGACTACGCAGATGTGCTGATCAAGAGTTCGACAGGCGCTACCCTTCTTGGCAGCATCATATAAAGGCATAAGATACAACCGGCGAACTCAGAACAGAAGGAAGTATGGAAATTCAATCGATCAAAAACAGGTTTGGAATAATCGGCAATTCCCCCGCCCTCAATTTTGCCCTGCAAGTTGCGGAGCAGGTTGCAAACACAGACCTGACGGTATTGATATTCGGAGAAAGCGGCGTGGGTAAAGAAGTATTCTCGCAAATCATTCATTCGCTTTCCGCACGAAAGCACAATCCGTTCATTGCAGTGAACTGCGGAGCGATCCCCGAAGGAACAATCGACTCGGAATTATTCGGTCATGAAAAAGGATCGTTCACCGGCGCCGTTGATAGCAGAAAAGGTTATTTCGAAACGGTAAGCGGCGGAACCATTTTCCTTGATGAAATAGGTGAAATGCCGCTGGGAACACAAGCGCGGCTATTGCGAGTTCTTGAGACCGGAGAATTCATCCGCGTGGGTTCGTCGAAGGTTCAGAAGACGGATGTACGAGTTATTGCCGCATCGAATAAAGACCTGCTTGAATTGAACCATCAGGGCAAGTTCAGGGAAGATCTTTATTACCGTCTCAGCACCGTTCCGATACGTGTTCCCGCATTGCGCGACAGGCAGGAGGACATTATACTGTTGTTCAGAAAATTCGCCGCCGACTTTTCTGAACGGTATAAAACAGCCCCGATACAGCTCGATGATGAAGCAAAAAATCTGTTAATAAGCTATAGGTGGCCCGGCAATGTTCGTGAATTGAAGAATATTGCTGACCAGATTTCTGTTCTTGCGAAGGATAAAAATATTACGGCATCTGAGCTTCGGCGGTTTTTGCCCGAGCGCGACTTCAATCGTCTGCCTGTTCTCGCAAACAACCCTCCTTCGAACAACGGAAACGAGTTTGCGAACGAAAGGGAAATTCTGTACAAACTTTTCTTCGACATGAAGAAAGACGTGAACGAGTTGAAGCGGATGTTTGTTGATATTTTGCAGAACCCGTCCCTTGCCGCAAATGGATCTGCGTTGATAAACGAGCTGAACGAATTCAAATCGCAGGAAACGATGCCAGCGAATATTCCTCCGCCGCTTCCTGTTAGTCAGCCGGTGTTGATCCATTCAGGCGATGATATACATCATCACGAAGAAGTTGAAGAGTCGCTGAATATTATGGATAAGGAAAAGGAACTTATCATCAAAGCTTTGAAGAAACATAAAGGCAAACGTAAGGATGCTTCAGCCGACCTCGGAATAAGTGAGCGAACTCTGTACCGCAAATTGAAGGAATACGATATCAAAGAGTAAACGACACAAATGATGCGCAACATTTTGGCGATGCCGCGTTTTTTCAAACCCCGCTTGTTATTGGTGCTTTTGTGTTTCGTGGTGGTGCTTTCAGGCGGATGCTATTCTTTTAAAGATGTAAGCATACCTCCGGAGGTGAAGACAGTGCGCGTGAACTACATCGAGAACCGGGCGCCCTATGTAAATCCGCAACTTAGTCCGCAACTCACCGACCGACTTCGCCAAAAAATTAATAATCAGACGAGACTGACGCTGGTACAGGGCGATGATGCTCATTATGATATCAGCGCTGAAATTCGCGGCTATAACATCAGCACGTCCGGCGTATCACAACAAACCGCGGCGACGAACAGGTTGACAGTTACAGTACACGTTGTGTTCAAAAACCGTCTTGACGAAAAAGCGAATTTTGAAGCCGATGTTTCAAGGAACATCGACTTCAACGCAAACCTTAGTTTGCAACAAGCGGAAGCCGCGCAGGGTGAAGAAATTATCCGTAATCTTACCGACGAAATTTTCAACCGCATCTTCTCTAACTGGTGATCGTCGCAGGTATGGAATTGCAAAAACTGACAGAACATTTTTTTTCCAGGAGTTCTCTTGACGAAGTGTCGATAGACGAATTGAATGAATTCATTGCGGAGCACCCCTACTCTGCTGTCGGACATTATTTTCTTGCCAAAAAAATTGCGGAGCCAGTACACGCGGGTACGGAAAGAGCGGCTTTGTTTTTCGACAATACATTGTGGTTCACAGAAAATACGGTGAATGGTTCGTTTGAATCAAAACTCGTTTTTCATGTTCCTGATGAGGCAGCGGCTACTAAATCAGATGAGGTTGACCAGCCGTTGATCGATGATCTCCCGATCGCAGAACCACGGACAGAAACAGCGTTGATAGATGAACCGTTACTGGAAGATCAACAAGAGGGTATCGCTCCGGAACAGGTTGGGGAAGATTCCGGCACCGCAATCCTGACCGATTCCGACATTCAAATTGGAGAAGATTTCGGCAATTCGCCGGATGAGGATTTCGATAAGCAAGTTTTGGGAAATGCGGAGACAGCCGAAGGCGAAGATTCGGATACCGCCTTGCTGCACGATGCCGACATTCAAGTTGGAGAAGATTCGGGCACGCCCGTCGAAGTAGAAAATTTCTTTGTTGAAGAACAAGTGGGCGCAGAGCAACAGCCGACCGTCGGGGAGCATGGAACAGTTGCCGTCGACGAACCGGTAGCCGAAGAAACACAATTCAGTGTCCAGTCTGAAACAGCGCAACCTGCCGTTCAATCACCTGCCCTCGAACAATATGCTGCGGGCAGTTGGAAAGACAACGGGCCACTGCCTGTAGAACAAGACCCATCGTCGGCGATACCGCAAAACGCCAAGGATGATACGCCTCTTGAACAAAAAGTTGAAGCTGAGTTGCCTCCCCTTCAGTTCCAGTCATACCACACCATCGACTATTTTGCATCCCAGGGCATTCGCCTGCAGCAAAAAGAAATGGGCAACGACCGGTTCGGTCAGCAATTGAAAAGTTTTACCGACTGGCTGAAGAGCATGAAGAAATTACCGCAGGTTGCTTCCGATAATGCGGGTGACGCCGGCGAAAACGACCGGGAACGGAGCGTAGTGCACATTGCCCAGGACTCGATAAAGGAGAAGGAAGTGGTCACCGAAACGATGGCCGAAGTGTGGCTGAAGCAGGGAAATAAGGCAAAGGCGATCGAGGTTTACCATAAATTAAGTTTGCACGATCCCTCCAAAAGCGCGTACTTTGCCGCGAAAATCGAACAAATCAAGTCTTAAGAATATGATGCTGTTGTTCCTGATATTGATCCTCCTTTCAAGTGTAATCATTGGCTTCTTCATTCTCGTTCAGAATCCGAAAGGCGGAGGCCTTTCAGGAAATATTGCGGGTTTCAGTACGCAATTCATGGGTGTGAAGCAAACTACCGACGTTCTTGAAAAGGGAACCTGGCTAATGGCCATAATCATTGCACTGCTCAGCATATTCTCTGCTGCGTTTATCGTTCAGGGTAGCGGAAGTTCAAGAGAACCAAACCTTCGTCCCAATACTACCCAGCCTTCAACACAGCCTTCGCCTTCTACCTTGCCTCCGGCGCCGGCTAACCCATAACGCAACACAACAAATTTTTTGAACCCTGCTTCTGGCAGGGTTTTTTATTACTTTACAACGCGAACCTATGATCAGGAAAACCGTAGTTGTAATTCTTGCCCTCGTATTGGTAGCCGGACTTTTCGTATTCTGGCGTTTCTTCCTTTCAAATACATCTTTCGACGAAAAAGCTAAATACCTGTATGTACATACCGGTAAAGCAAGTCGCGACGACGTGATGAAAACGTTACACGACAGTGGCTTCGTCAACAACCCCGGTTCATTCGAATTTGTTGCAGATCGAATGGGAGTTTGGGATGAGATTCAGCCGGGCAGGTACTCAATAAACAACGGAATGAGTCTGTATCAGCTCGCAAAAAAATTAAAGAACGCATCACAGGATCCGGTGAATCTTGTGATAACGAAACTCCGTACAAAAGAGCAGCTTGCCGGAATCATCGGAAGGAAGTTTGAAACCGACTCGGCTCAAATGATCCGGTTCCTTACAAACTCCGACAGCCTGCGGAAATATTCGCTCGACTCGAATACTGTAATGACCGCTGTGTTCCCGAACACGTACACCTATTTTTGGAACAGTGCCCCGTCGACAATTTTTTCAAAACTAAACAGAGAGAAGGAACGGGTTTGGACGGATGAACGCACGAAACTCGCGGCAGGTCAGGGTCTCACACCCGATCAGGCATACATTCTCGCCTCTATTATCGAAGAAGAAACCAATGTGACAGAAGAGATGGGCAACATGGCGAGTGTGTATATGAACAGGCTGAAAAAAGGGATGCCACTCGCAGCGGATCCTACAGTTAAATTCGCGTTGAAGGACTTCTCACTGCGACGTATATACGAAAAACACCTGATGACAGAATCTCCGTACAACACGTATCGCAACAAGGGTCTGCCGCCTGGTCCCATATGCACACCGCGTTTGTCAACCCTCGACCAGGTTCTGAATGCGCCGCAGACCGACTACATTTTTTTTGTCGCAAAAAGTGATTTCTCCAAACGACATGTTTTTACAAGCAGCTACCAGGAACACCTCAGGTATGCAAGACAATATCATCTTGCACTTGATTCGCTGCTTAAACAAAGGCAGGATTCCGGTAAATTGCAGACGGCAAATGCTCCATGACCAAGCTTGAAAAGTTTATACTTGCAACTCCTCCGGTTAAATACCTCTCCGAGAAAAGCAAAAAAATAATACTTCCGGGCTTTGAGAAAGTTCCACTGTACGATGTGATCGTATTTTTTTCCAGCCAGATGAATAAAGTGGGTTTGAATGACCGGGCAGCCGCAATCGCATTCAACTTCCTGATGGCAATCCCGGCAGCAACGATCTTTCTTTGTACGCTCATTCCATTCATGCCCATCTCGCGCGAGATAACGATCGAATTGCTTGACCTCACAAAGATCTTTGCGCCGAACGAAACAACTTATAAAGTCGTGGCGAACTTTCTTAACGACTTTTTGAATAAACCGAGGTCCGGACTATTGTCTCTCGGCTTCGTACTTGCAGTATACTATGCTTCGAACGCTGTACTTGGCATCATGCGGTCTTTCAACCGTTCACTCGTTACCGTAAACAAGCGCACATTCTTCAATGAACGATTGATCGCCATCCGGCTCACAACAGTATTGATTCTGCTGATCATCGCAACGATTTCGCTACTCGTGACGCAGGGCACCATTTTCCGCTACCTCATGAACTGGCTCGAGATCACGAACTCATTTGTGCGCTGGCTGATTCATTCGATTCGTTGGGTAATTGTGATTCTTCTTGTATTATACTCTATCGGCTTTTTATACAAGTATGCGCCTGCCATTTCAAAGCGCTGGAAACTTGCATCACCCGGAGCGATTTTCGCTACCGCACTCGTAATCGCTACCACCTTCGTTTTTTCATTCTGGGTTACAAATTTCGATAGCTACAACAAGGTCTATGGCTCCATCGGAACACTGCTGATCCTGATGTTTCTCATCTACATCAATTCATTGATACTTCTGATAGGGTATGAATTGAATGTTAGTATTCATTCGCTCAAAGCCCTTGCGGATGAAAGGGAAAAACACGAGACGAGTGGCGCGGTATCCGAATAATTTTTCAGTAACCTTTGTAAAATTCTGCATCATGAAAACCTTACTTGTGTTGCTGTTGCCTGCGATACTTTCTTTTGCTATAGCCGTTGAACCGCTCGCCATTGGCGCACCGATTCCAAAGGCCGACAAGAAACTGGACGATGTTTCCGGCAAACAGGTATCCCTCAAAGAAGCGTTCAAATCGAATGGACTGCTTGTAATGTTCAGCTGTAATACCTGCCCCGTTGTTGTAGGAAACCAGGAACGCACAAACGATATCAGCAAATACGCACTTACAAAGAATGTAGGCGTCGTGTTACTGAACTCAAATGAAGCAAACCGCGCCGACGAAGAATCGATCGATGCAATGAAAGAGTATGCGAACCGGCAGGGGTACAAGTGGTACTATTGCGTAGACAAGAATAATGAACTGGCCGACGCGTTTGGCGCGAACCGCACACCTGAATGCTTTCTTTTCGACAAGGATGGGAAACTTGTATACCACGGCGCGATCGACGATAATCCGCAAAACGCCGACGATGTCAAGCGCAAACACCTTCAAGAGGCTATCAACGAATTGGCAACGGGAAAAGAAATTTCAGTGAAAAAATCCAGGAGCATCGGTTGTTCGATCAAACGGGCATGATCGCAGAAGCTTTATCCGCGCTTAACGGATCCCCGCGTTTACAATCGGCTTGTACTCTTGGGGCTAGCCTGCGTCGTAGTTGTGCCGCGGTTAATATTTCCAGCAACCAGACGTTCTACTTCACTCATCAGCTCTTGAACGGTGAATGCCTTTTCGAAAAAATGTCTGAAGCCGGCCTTTCGGTTGACAAAGAGAGTGGCGGGGATCGAACCCGACCAACTGCTATCGACCATGGGACAGAAATAGTCTGCATTCGTTTCATTAAGCCAAAAAAACGTACCTGACATGTTGCGCTTCTTCAAAAATTCCTGAAGCTTTTGGGGATACTCCGCTTTCCGGTCAAGACTCACCAACACAAGCTCAATATCATTTTTCTCGTAGCTTCTTGCAACGGAATCCAGTGCCGGAAGCTCTTTAACACAGGGTATACACCAGGTGGCCCAGAAGTTGATGATCATCGGCTTCTGCGATCGGTTGATGTACCGCTCGAGCTCCATTATGCTGGTCTCGTGCACATTCTGGCCTGCAACCGTGAAGTGCATGCAAACAGTAATAACGAGCAACTGAAATATTTTCATAGTTTTCCCGGCCGGTTATCCAACGGTACCTGCATGAAAATACAATGTTGGCGGGTAAAAAACCGTTAAAGATGACGGCTGGCACGGCTGTGATAAAATCTGATGACTATGGTAAAAAAAATCCTTAAGATCTCCGGAATCAGCATCCTCGTATTGCTCCTGTTGCTGTTTCTTCTTCCAATACTTTTTCGCGGAAAGATCATCACCCTTATCAAATCTCAAATCAACGAAAACATCAATGCAAAAGCCGATTTCGCCGATGCAAGTGTTTCGTTGTTCCGAAGCTTTCCGAGGGTCTCCGTTGGTCTCGATAACTTGAATATCGTTGGAAAAGGAAACTTTGAAGGTGATACGCTGATCAACATAGGTACCGCAGACGTAGCCCTGGATCTGATGAGCGTGATACGCGGTACGAAGATGAAGATCCACTCGATCGATATTCACAGCCCGCGCATATACGCCATAGTTATGAAGGATGGTACTGCGAACTGGGATATTGTGAAGGAAGATACGGTAGCCTCGACCGATACCTCATCGGGTTCGTTTAACCTTGAACTGCAGCGATATGCGATCACAGATGGATTTGTCTCCTATGTTGATTCATCTGCAGGCATCTATACTGTCATCGAAAATCTCGATCACGAAGGCAAAGGTGATTTCACGTCCGACAGATTTACACTGGAAACGCATACCAAAGCTGAGGGTGTGAACCTGACGTATGGCGTTATTCCGTACCTCTCAGATGCGACAACCCGCATCGATGCGAACTTGGAAATAGACAACAGCCAGAACAAGTATTCATTCAAAACAGACGAGATATCTGTAAACGACCTGGTCATCGCCACGGAAGGATTTTATCAACTTGTAGATGATAGTACATCGCGGATGGATATCAAATTCAACGCACCCTCAACGGATTTCAAAAAGATCCTCTCACTGATTCCGGCTGTATATCAAAAAGATTTTGATAAAATAAAAGCCGAAGGCCAGGCCTTATTCAACGGGGTAGTGAAAGGAACTTTGTCGCCGTCGACGATGCCTGCGTACGATGTGAATATGAAGATCAGCAACGGATCGTTTCAATATCCGGATCTTCCGACACCGCTAAGGAACATTCAACTCGCGATGAATGTTTCTAATCCCGATGGAATAACCGACCACACGGTGGTCAACATTCCGTCTGCCCACTTCGAAATGGACCGCGATCCTTTCGATTTCAAATTGCTTGTAAAAAATCCAGTATCGGATCTATGGATCGATGCAATGGCCAAGGGACGAATAGACCTCTCGAAGTTGTCGCGACTTGTGAAACTCGATGCAGGAACGAAACTCGCAGGACTGCTCAATGCAAACGTCACCGCCACCGGCAATGTTGAAGCTGCACAAAAGCAACAGTTTGATAAATTTCAGGCAGCGGGGACCATCGACCTTCAAAATTTCCTGTATGCGTCAAAAGACTATCCGCAGGGCGTAACCCTGAACAAGTTGTTGATGGCATTCAACCCGCAGAATGTAACCATCAATGAAACATCCGGCAAGTTCATGTCGACAAACTTTTCAGCAAATGGTTCGTTGAACAATCTTTTCGGATATGCATTGAAGAACCAGCCGTTGGTTGGACAATTCAATGTTAAGGCCGACCAGGTGAACGTTAACGATTTCATGGGCGACACAACTTCTGCAACAACGGGGCAAACAACTGCGGCATTCATAGTTCCCGCAAATCTCGATATCGTGCTTAACGCACAGGCCGATAAGGTTCTTTATGATAAGTTGAACATCGAAAATCTGAAGGGTACCGTTCAACTCGACAATGAAACGCTGCGGCTGAACAATGTGACTGGAAATGCACTCGATGGAACCATCGGCATGAGTGGCTCTTATTCAACGCTGGCAAACAAAAAGAAACCTGCGATTACATTCCAGTATGATCTGAAGAACCTGGATGTTCAAAAGACATTTATGGCTGTGAATACAGTGCAGAAATTGATGCCGATTGGAAAATTTCTTTCAGGCACACTTAATTCACAGATGTCGATGAACGGAACACTGTCCGAATCGTTGTTGCCAGACCTTGCAACACTTGCCGGAAATGGAAATCTGTTTTTGATTGAAGGATTTCTTCAAAAATTTAAACCGCTTGAATCGCTTGCGGAAAGATTAAATGTTGATGCCCTTCGGGATGTATCGTTGAGAGAAGTAAGACAACGTTTCGAGTTTGCGAACGGCAAAGTGTTTGTTAAGCCGTTCACATTTAAACATAAGTCCATTGAAATGGAAATCGGTGGCATGCATGGTTTTGATCAGACGCTCGACTATACGATCAATCTAAAAGTGCCCCGCGAATTGATAGGTACCAAAGGCAACCAGCTCGTAAATGATTTGGTGTCGAAAGCAACTCAACGGGGTGTTCCGTTGAAAGTTGGAGAGACCATCAATTTCAATGTAAAAATGGACGGAACGATTGCCTCACCGCGCATCAATGTCAATCTTAAAGAGGCGGCGTCAAGTCTGACCGAAGATCTCAAACAGCAGGCGAAAGATTTTGCACAGGCAAAAGTGGACAGTACAAAGAAGGCCGTAAGCGACACGATTAAGGCAATAAAAAAAGAAGCGGTGCGCGAAGCCACTGAAAAACTTACGAAAGAAATATTTGGCAAGAAGGACACTGCAAGAGTGGATAGTGCAACCCGGCCGGATACGAAGACAAGGGCTAAAGAAGCGGCAAAAGGCGTTATTGATAATATCAATCCTTTCCGGAAAAAGAAGACCGCCGACTCCACGAAGACGAATTGAGGATCCAACGTTCAAGCATATCCGCCGGCAGCAATTGGCTGCCGGCTTTTTTTCTGCCTTCCCTTTTCCCTTTTCACCTATTTTTGCCCCCTCAAAATCTGAATTAGAAATACCGCTTATGGACAAATTGATCTACCTGGTTCCCTTGATGGGAGTCATTGGGTTGCTTTACACTTTTATCAAGTTCAGTTGGGTTTCAAAACAGGATGCCGGTTCACCGAGGATGCAGGAAATCAGCGCTTACATCGCTGAGGGAGCCATGGCATTTCTTAAAGCTGAATGGAAGATCCTAAGCTACTTCGTCGTTATTGCTGCCGTGTTGCTTGCGTATATGGGGTGGGCGAATGAAAATTCACACTGGAGCATTGCAATCGCATTTATCATTGGTGCTTTCTTCAGCGCACTCGCCGGCTACATTGGGATGCGTATTGCCACAAAAGCCAACGTTCGTACGGCGCATGCTGCAAGAACCAGTCTCAGCAAGGCTTTGTCGGTTTCTTTCACCGGAGGTTCAGTAATGGGGCTTGGGGTAGCAGGACTTGCTGTGCTTGGCCTTGGCGGGTTGTTCATTATTTTAAAAATGATGTTTGCGCCGGATGCTGCAGTTGATTCAGAGGAAATGGTGCGTACAATCGAGGTGCTTACCGGCTTTTCGCTCGGTGCCGAGTCGATCGCACTGTTTGCCAGAGTGGGCGGAGGTATTTATACAAAAGCTGCCGACGTAGGTGCAGATCTGGTCGGAAAAGTTGAAGCGGGAATCCCGGAAGACGATCCGCGCAACCCGGCTACCATCGCCGACAATGTTGGCGATAACGTAGGAGACGTTGCCGGTATGGGCGCCGACCTTTTCGGATCATACGTAGCCACCGTGCTTGCAACAATGGTACTGGGTCAGGAAACTAGGTCGGATGACCAGTTTGGTGGCCTCGCTCCCATTCTTCTCCCTATGCTCATTGCTGGCGTTGGAATATTATTTTCAATTGTCGGAACCTTGTTCGTTCGCGTAAGCGACAACGCAGGTATCAGTACCGCAAATGTCCAGAAGGCTCTGAATATGGGCAACTGGGGATCTATAGTTCTTACGGCCCTTGCATGTATTGGACTCGTATACTATCTCCTTCCTGAAACCATGACACTTCGTGGCGAAGCATTTTCAAAATGGGGAGTTCTTGGCGCCATCGGTGTCGGTCTGCTTGTTGGAACCTTGATGAGCATCATCACCGAATACTTTACTGCAATGGGCAAACGCCCGGTAAAGAGCATCGTAAGGCAATCCGGAACGGGACATGCCACAAACGTTATTGGCGGTCTTGCAGTAGGAATGGAAAGTACTTTTCTTCCGATCCTGGTGCTTGCTGCGGGAATCTGGGGTTCGTTTGAATGCGCCGGCCTGTATGGAGTTGCGATCGCTGCCGCCGGTATGATGGCCACCACGGCCATGCAGCTTGCAATCGATGCCTTCGGGCCGATTGCGGATAATGCTGGTGGAATTGCCGAAATGAGCGAACTGCCGAAAGAGGTTCGTGAAAAAACAGACGTACTCGACGCGGTAGGAAACACCACAGCCGCCACCGGTAAAGGGTTTGCCATTGCATCAGCCGCTCTTACAGCGTTAGCCTTGTTTGCAGCGTACGTAGGTGTGATACAACACAACGGGTACGCAATGGAGGGCATCGATATTTATAAAGCAAAAGTGTTGGCGAGCCTTTTTGTTGGAGGAATGATTCCTTTTATCTTTTCTTCTCTCGCTATCCGGGCAGTTGGTGAAGCAGCCATGAGCATGGTGGAGGAAGTTCGTCGACAGTTCCGCTCTATTCCGGGAATCATGGAAGGCACAGGCAAACCAGAATACGACAAATGCGTTGCGATATCCACCGAAGCTTCCATCAAAAAAATGATGCTGCCCGGCGCCATCGCAATTTTGTCTCCGCTGATTATTGGATTTTTGCTCGGACCAGAAGCACTCGGAGGCTTCCTGGCCGGTGCTACCGTTGCCGGGGTATTGATGGGTATGTTCCAGAACAATGCAGGCGGTGCGTGGGACAACGCAAAAAAATCATTTGAAAAAGGAGTTGAGATCAACGGACAAACCTATAAGAAGGGAAGCGATCCGCACAAAGCGGCTGTTACAGGTGATACGGTTGGCGATCCATTTAAAGATACATCCGGACCATCGATGAATATTCTTATCAAATTGATGTCTATTGTTTCCCTCGTGATCGCCCCGACACTTGCTGCAATTCACGGCGACGATGACGCAGAGGCCGCCAAAAAGCTGAAGAAAGTTGAGGCACCGGTTGTAGTCATCAAGTAAGGTAAACCTGTACAAAGGATCGTTTTCAATTTTTCGTTTTCACATTTACCATTTATCGTACATTTAAGCAACTAATCATACCTAATACCAAAGTCCGGGTGTTTCCACACCGGGACTTTTTTTTGAACTTGTCTTGTACCGACCTGCGACCGTCTGCCATCTGAATTCTCCTTTCCTCGAATTAAGAATTTCAAAAATTTTTTCCGCTTTAACTTCAGCAAAGGACGTAATACGAAAATTGTCGTATTTTTAGCCAAACGTATTTTATGTCGAACATTAAGTATATAAAGCCCACAGAAAGTGAGCTTGAAATTCTCCAGGTGCTCTGGGAGAAAGGCGCAGCCAGCGTTCGCGAGGTTCATGAAGAACTTTCAAAGAACAAGGAAGCCGGATACACAACCACATTGAAGCTGATGCAGATCATGAATGAGAAAGGATTGGTAAGGCGAGACGACTCTATCAAAACGCACATTTATCAGCCTGCTGTCAGTCGTGAAAAAACACAAAAGCACCTGCTTGGAAAAATGATAAATACTTTGTTCGGTGGTTCTACTACCCAGCTCGTAATGCAGGCGCTTGGAAATCATAAAGCCTCAGATGAAGAACTCGAGGAGATTCAAAAGATGATCAATAATCTGAAAAACCAGTAACATGGATCGCTTTTTTTCTACCGGCCTGCTGGATATCCTGGGCTGGAGTTTGTTCGACAGCCTTTGGCAAATGGGACTGCTGTGGTTGGTTTACGTGATCCTTACAGCCAACGGCAAACGCTTTTCTCCGGAAACACGGCACTCCCTCGCATTGCTTTCACTCGCCGGTGGAACGATCTGGTTTTTCATCTCCATTGTTCTGAATATCGCGAATCCCGGACTTATGTCAGGTGGTATCTCAGACTTCATTGAGGAGCGGCTGACATTTATCACTTCCCTGAAACCCTTGATGGACGGGGCGGTTCAATGGATCTCTGTCCTGTATCTTTCAATACTTCCCTTCCTCTTCATTCGACTGTTTCTTCAGTTCCGCAGCACGCGAATCCCGCAGAATGCCAACCTTCAAAAGGCCCCTCCGCAAATACGCACCTTCGTAAAATCGGTTGCGGTCCATATGGGAATCAGAAAAGAAGTTCGTTTGTGGTTGTCCGACCTTGTAGACACGCCACTGACAGTCGGATTTATGAGGCCCATTATTTTGCTTCCGGTTGCAGCAATCAACAATCTTTCAATCACTCAGGTGCAGGCCATCGTTCTGCATGAACTGAATCATATCAGAAGGAATGACTATCTGATTAATCTGCTGAGCACATCGGCAGGAATTGTTTTTTTCTTCAATCCTTTTGCAAAAACTCTTATCGGAACCATCCGCCGCGAGCGCGAACACTCCTGTGACGATATGGTGCTTCAGTTTGAGTACGACGCCCGGCAATATGCGAGCGCCCTGCTAATGCTTGAACGAAGCAGGGTTCCACGGCATGCACTGGCAATGCAGGCCACAGGCAAGTGCCATCACCAACTTCTGAACCGTGTAAAAAGAATTCTTAGAAATGAAACGGTGGTACCGCCTGTAAGCCAGAAAATGACATTACTCCTGGCAACCAGTCTGCTCGTGATGGCGGTAGGCATATATGAACCTGCACGGAAGATTGTAAAGGAAATCATTGTTGCCCCGACAGAAACGCGCGAATTTGCGTTCACTCAAACCCCGGTTGCGGAACCCGAAGCAACACCCGAAAAGACTTCAAGCTCCGCCACCAAGGAGCCTCCGGTCGTCTCACAGAACGATCATGTGACTCACGGGCTTGCAGCAGAAATATTGGAGGAGATCACTGAGCGGATCAGTGAAGCTGCCCTCGAACAAATCGAAGAACACCAGGCCGACATCGTACGTTTTGCCTCGGAGGCGGCCGAATCGGCCGAATTTTCGATTCATGAGGATGAGCCGGTTCATATTCCTGTCACTGCCGACCATCCATACGTGCCCAGCCAAAGCTTCAGCTTCAAACTTCAGGAAGACACCGCCTACCCCAAGAAGATGATTATTACGTTTAGCGACAAGCAAGCCCGGGAAAGCCGGGAAAAGGCACTCAGGGGCTTGGAAGAAGTTAACTGGCAGCAACTTGAAAAGCAACTTCGTCAACAGGGCCAAAACATCGACCTGCTCAAGCTTCAGGCTGAATTGAAAAAGGCGATTTCGGACATTGATTGGAAAAAAATCAATGAAGAAATGGAATCGTCGCTGGATGCCGCCACGGATGCCATGACTGAGACACAGGAGGAACTTAGAAGACAACTGACCGAATTCAACGAACAACGGGCCGAAAAACAAAAGCAATTGAAGAAGACCCGTGAAAAGATCGTGGAAGAACGGATCAATGAATGCAAGACCTCAAAGAAAATTGTAGAGATTTGATTGTTGATCCTTTTTGTCAGGCATCGACGGCACTACCCCTCCAAAGCCGGCATGTCGACGTTGCTATCAAATAAAATCTCCCTGCTTCTCTTCCCTTCGCAAAATAGCAGATCGAGTATAGATAATCCTGGTATGAATCCCAGGCGATCCTCAAATACCTGACGGTACCGTATGTCAGGCATGCTGGCACCCGTCTGATTGGTTTTAAACGCGCGTCTATAATCGTGCCGGCCATCAATTGTCGGCAACTGGGCATCAGTGTGCGAGACGATAAAAACAGTTTGGAGCCGCAAAAATTTCACAACCATTTCCAGGCAGCTCATGTTCCAATCCAGCAAGAATTCCATCCGTTTCGAGTAGCGGTTCCCAAGGTCTTCCACGAAGTGATCGAACCAGGGCGACCGGTTATATGCCGAAGCAAGCGTCCGGAAATGCACCTTCTGCCAGGATTCGGAGTAGTCGATTCGCAGGTCCTTCACAGCACCCTTCTGAAGGCGGCCCTTGGCCAGAGGGATACTCAACATCATGATTCCATTCGCTCCGCAAACTCGCATTCTGTTCGCAAATGACTGTTTGTGATACGGAACAGATGCATCAATTGTACAATGTGTCGAACCACCTCCTACTTTATAGTAGGCAATCGTTCCGAAATATTGAGAATCAAGAAAAAGCATTTATAATCTTTTCAAGTAGCGAGTTTTGTTGAACATCGTGCTTTTCTCCACATTTTTAATGTCACAAAGTCTTTCAGATACTTCTATTTTAATATCACTATAGGGCATATAAGCAAATTACTTTCAATTCGTTAGAAATAAATATATATACTATCCACATTGGCGGTCTCTTATCAGACAATTTTGTGGTCGGTCGTGCCAGTTGCCTAACGAATTTAGCGGCGATTTTTGAACTTTTGGGAAGAATTTGTATGTCCAAACCAGCCGCGATGTGCGACATTTACCGGATGAAAGCAATGGCATCTCTCCTTCTCCTCGCAGCACTTGCGGGATCGTGCACTAAACCAAAGGACCTTGAATTTGTAGACATCAGTGGAGTACGGGTACTAGAACTTGGCCTCGTTCAATCGAGTATTGGCGTCGACGTGAAATTTTATAATCCAAACAACCAACGGATCAGTCTAAAGGAAGCGGCGGTCGATATTTTCCTGAATGATAAGTTCGTGGGGAAGACAAGGCTTGATTCTCTTATTCGCATACCGAAGCGTGATACGTTCACAATACCTCTGGTCGTCCGTGTCGAAACCATGAATGCATTGAATAATGCTGTGGGAAGTCTTTCTGATTCGACCGTGAATGTGCGACTCGCAGGAAGTGCGAGGATGGGTAAAGCCGGAGTATTTTTCAACTACCCTATCAACTACAAAGGGACACAGAAAGTAAGGCTATAAAAAAAGCCCCTTCCGGGGCTTCAACAAGTTTTCGGCCGAGGTCATTCCTTCATGCCTCCGCCGTCTTCAGGCTTTTTGCAGCATTGTGGAAGTTCTTTATACGATTCTTCATTCGCAGTTACATCATCGGCATCGTAACCAAGATTTGCTATTGCAGTCTTTACATTTTCGATGTTTGTCCGTTCCGAGATGAAGGTGACCTTTGTCGTCTTTCGTTTGTAATCCACGTTCACCTTTGTAACCCCGTCTTCGCGGATCATGTATTTTTCAATCCGGTTCTTGCAGCTTTCGCATTGAACGGTTGGCGTCTTGATCGTTACAGTTTGTATTGCCTTTTTAGCCTGCGCGTTTGCGGCAACGCTGAAAAGAAGAACAGCGGTAAGGCTGAGCAACAATTGTTTCATGAGGAAAATTTTATCAAATCTAATAAAATCCTTTCCAGGTGGAAGGGCTGCTTTGCCACTTTAACAAAACCGCCTCTGTACCCGCGTCAATCTTGCCCTGTTCTCTTGCAAGCTGAATTAGAGTCGGGTAATCGGTGAGTGAATGGAACGGTACTGCGGCCTCGGCAAATGCGTTAACGGCTTCAGGGAACCCATAATTAAAAATTGAAACAAGCCCCATCACGTTCAGGCCACTGTCGCGCAAAACATTTACCACCTGCAGGCTGCTTTTGCCTGTTGAAATCAAATCCTCGACTACAACGCACTGTTGACCCGGCTGGTAAAATCCCTCGATCTGGTTCCCCAGACCATGTTCCTTTGGTTTTGGCCGCACATAAATGAAGGGTAATTTAAGCTGATCGGCAGCCATCGCACCCCAGGCGATCCCAGCAGTTGCCACTCCCGCGAGGATGGCCGCATCGCCGAATTGTTGAAAGATAATGTTGCACATTTCTGATTTGATATGCTCTCGGATATAGGGAAACGACAATACTTTCCGGTTATCGCAATAGATCGGACTTTTCCAACCCGATGCCCAGGTGAAGGGCTCTTTTGTACTTAACCTTACTGCATTAACTTGTAACAGTTTTTCAGCGATTATCATTTCATTGGTCATGCGGCGAAAGTAATGAAATTGATCATCTGCCCAGAACCCGAAACATTGTACGACAGACATGAAGATTTACTTCGCACAGCGTGCCCTGATTCTTTCAAATGAACCACCAGCAAATTCCAATGCAGATACCGTTGACGTTCGAGTAGCGCCGACGGATCAGGCATTCACAGCCATTCTGAATGAAATGAGGCAGCCGGTCGGACCAACGGTTTTTGTTCAACACAGCCCCGACTTTTTTGAAAAACAATTGAATAAGTATTTTCAACGAATCGCAGCAGGAGGCGGTCTGGTGAGCAATCAGAATGGACAGATTCTTTTCATTTTTAGAAAGAATCGTTGGGACCTGCCGAAGGGAAAGTTGGATGATGGCGAGTCGATAGAAGAATGTGCATTGCGTGAGGTACGCGAAGAAACAGGACTTGTACATGTTGAGTTGAATGATCACCTTTTGACGACGTATCATTCATACGATGAGCGAAAGGGACCAGTTTTGAAAGAGTCTCATTGGTTCAGGATGACGGCAACTGGCAATGAACACCCTTCACCACAAATCGAGGAAGATATTAGTATCATTGAATGGGCCCCTGCAAGTGATATCGGCCAATATGTTTCCAATACGTTCCCTTCGATCCTGGATGTGCTTAGCGCAGCCGGATATGGAAACCAGATACCGGACAAAGGTTAAGGCGGCTAATGAGGGTGTTGGGGACATGTAACCCAAATCACAAACAAAACATTAAGCGGGAGAAGATGGGCGTTTTGCTGAGTCAAGGATCGCTACAGTCAACCGGCTGATACAAACCAGGCGCGACTTCTCGTCCGTAATACGAATATCCCAAACGTGAGTAGTGGACCCAAGATGTACGGGTGTTGCTTTGGCAAACACATGGCCTTCCTTTGCACTTCGAATATGGTTCGCATTGATCTCGATGCCCACGCAAATATGTTTTTGCGGGTCGATCACAAAAGCGGACGCAACGCTGCCCACGGTTTCTGCAAGAGCGCAGGACGCCCCGCCATGAAGCAGCCCGTATGGCTGGATTGTCCGATGGTCGACCGGCATTTTCGCAATAATATAATCCTCACCAAGCTCGGTAAACTCCATCCCGAGGTAAGTAGCCATTGTACCGGCTCCGAGTTTTGCCAGATCTTCAAGACTAAGCTTGTGATTGAACCAGATCATGTATTGAGTTAAGATGTTGCGAACAATTGCGGCCTGCGCGTTTGTAATGAAAGAGCTACTTCTTCGGGAAGAAATTGAGTCACGTCGCCACCATTACGAAGTACATCTCTGACAAGAGTAGATGCCACCGAAGTGTATTGAGGTAAGCATGTAAGAAACACGGTTTCGATATTGTTGTCGAGGCTCCTGTTCATATCGGCAATCGCCTTTTCATATTCGAAATCGTTTACGTACCGTATGCCTCTCAGAATAAAATTGGCGCCAACTTTTTTGCAGCATTCAACCGTCAAACCTTCATATACCAGCGAGCCCACTTTCGATTCATTCTTGAATATGCTGTTGATCCATTCTAAGCGAAGGTCTTCTGCAAACATTGCAGACTTGTTTGAATTACGTCCAATACCTATGATCAGTTTATCGAACAGAGGCAGAGCTCTCTGGATGATGTCCAGATGTCCGATCGTAATCGGATCGAAGGTTCCAGGGAATAATGCGATGCGCTGCATATTCGGAATTTCAATTTTCAAATTGTCGTCCACCCGACAAAAGATACAATACAGCCATCCGTACCGCCAATCCGTTCTCAACCTGTTGAAGTATGATCGATTGTTTACTGTCTGCCACGTCACTGTCGAGTTCCACACCCCTGTTTATCGGTCCGGGATGCATCACCACGATTTCTTTACTAAGTGAGTCGAGTAGGTTTCTGTTGACTCCATAAGCCAGACTGTATTCACGCAACGAAGAAAACAATACCTGATTCTGTCTTTCAAGCTGAATACGCAGAATGTTTGCTACATCACACCACTCCAACGCGCGTTTTACATCGTACTCAACCCTTACATCAAAAGCTTCACGAATATAGGTAGGGATGAGTGTCGGCGGGCCCGCTACGGTTACTTCCGCTCCCATTTTCTTCAAAAGATAAATGTTGCTCAGTGCTACCCGTGAATGCATGATATCACCTATGATCGCAACTTTTCTGCCCTCGAGGGAGCCAAATCTTTCGCGAATGGAAAACGCATCGAGCAATGCCTGCGTTGGATGTTCGTTGATCCCGTCGCCTGCATTCACAATCGCAGCATTCACATGCTTTGAAAGAAAATGTGGTGCTCCGGTAGCGCTATGCCGCATCACGATCATGTCAACCTTCATCGATAAAATATTGTTTACCGTATCGAGAAGTGTTTCGCCCTTTGAAACCGATGAATTGCTGATCGTAAAGTTGATGGTATCAGCGCTGAGCCGCTTTTCCGCAAGTTCGAATGATATTCTTGTTCGCGTCGAGTTTTCGAAAAACAGGTTGAGGATCGTAACGTCTCTGAGAGATGGAACCTTTTTAACGGGTCGTTGTAGAACCTCTTTAAATTGAACTGCCGTATCGAGAATGGTTTGAATGTCGGAGGAAGTCAGGTCCTTGATCCCCAGCAAGTGTTTAACTGAAAGCTGCATTTCAGGTGGCTAAGTTAGCCTTTATTTTGATTTTGATTGATGAACCGATTTTCCGTCCGTGGTCTCGTCATTTCCTTCAAGCAATACCACTTCATCTCTGCCGTCTTTCTCCTCCCAGAATACCTTTACTCTTTGTGAAATGAGTGAATCGATTGTTTTGCCTACAAAGTCCGCCTGGATCGGCACTTGCCGGCTGAAACGTCTGTCGATCAGGACACAAAGTTCAACGGTCGACGGCCGTCCGAAATCCAGCAGGGCATCAAGCGCTGCTCGCGTCGTTCTGCCGGTATGAAGTACGTCATCCACAAGAACAACATTTTTATTCTCGATGGTGAACGGCACATCAGTCTTGTTCGGAACATGCAATTCCTTTCGAATGTCATCGCGGTAGAACGTGATGTCGAGCTTACCATATTGAACCTGACCGGCGTGTCCCAGATGATGTATTTCACGGATGATTCGATCCGACAAAGACACGCCGCGCGGCTGTATACCGATGATCACAGTGTCTTTCAATCCGACGTGATTTTCGAGGACCTGGTGTGTCAGTCTTCGTATCGTTATTGCGAGTTGCTGATTGGTAAGTATAGATTTCAAGCCAGCGAGTTTATAGTTTACTGTTCACTATAGGTATCGACATACATCAATTTCTTTTCGGTTGAAACGACTTCGGAAAGTCCATCACGATCTGACAAAATACACGTACTCCAACATCAAGCTTCGTCTCATCAATAACAAATTCAGGTGTGTGGTGCCCGGGTGCCTCCGACTTCTCAAGTTTTGGGTCGCGTGCCCCAAGATAAATAAATGCCGCAGGTACTTTGGTTCCGTAGTACGAAAAATCCTCTGCAGCAGTGGTCCAGGGAAGTTCGGAAACATTTACCGCACCCGCCGCTGTCTTAAGAGAAGGAACAATCGCCCTCACAAGCGAGGTGTCGTTCACCGTAACAAGTGTTTTTGAAGAGATGTCAACCGTTGCTGTTGCTCCTGCCGCTTCTGCAATGTTTGTTGCGGTGCGACGGATCCGCTCATAGACATTTTTTTGCATCTCGGCATCCAGCGTCCTTATCGTTCCTTCAAGAATTGCCTGCTCCGGAATGATGTTCGGTCTTACTCCTGCATGAAACTTGGCAACCGTAATTACAACGGGCGCTTTTAAAATGTTTTCCTGCCTGCTGACGATCGTCTGCAAAGAATTTACGATCTGCGAACCAATTACCACCGGATCAATGCTGTTCCACGGAGATGCGCCATGGGCCTGCTTTCCATTGATGCGTATCGTGAACCAGTCGGATGAAGCCATGAATGGTCCTGCCTTGTAACCTACTTCGCCGTTATCCATTGTCGACGAAATATGCATTCCAACAATCGCATCTACTTTCGGATCTGTTAGCGCCCCTTCCTTCACCATCAGTTCTGCCCCGCCTTGTTCAGAAGCCGGCGGCCCTTCTTCGGCAGGCTGAAAGACGAATACCACTGTGCCTGCAATTTCATTTTTCATTTGCGACAAGACCTGGGCAGTTGCCATGAGGATCGCAACATGAGCGTCGTGCCCGCAGGCATGCATCACAGGTACGGTTTCGCCGAGATATTCCGACCGCACCCTGGAAGCATATGGAAGGTTTGTTTTTTCCTCAACAGGAAGTGCATCCATATCCGCGCGCAAAGCAATGACCGGTCCGGGCTTCGCTCCTTTTAATATTCCCACAACGCCGGTTTTGGCAACACCTGTCTTTGCAGGAATTCCCAGCGAGCGAAGATGATTCGCTACATACTCAGCAGTTTTAAATTCACGGTTCGAAAGCTCCGGATTCTGATGAATATGTCTTCGCCATTCAACGAGCTTCGGCAATATCTCTTTTGATTTTTTTTCAATCAGTGTAGAAATAGTCTGTCCGTATGCATTAACTCCATCGAGCACGGACACTAAAATCAATAACAGAAAAAAAAGTTGCTTCATGATTATTTGTATTCGCCATATACTTCGCGAAGACAGTCCGCGATCTCTCCAAGGGTACAATAGTTTTCGACGGCTTCAATCACGATCGGCATAATGTTTTCATCACCGTTGGCTCTGTCATTCAGTTCCTGAAGTATGCGATCAACCTTTGCATGGTCCCTGTTTCTACGTATCTGCTCCAGGCGCTCAGCCTGTACGTTGCGAATGCTTTCTTCAACACGAAATGAAGCGACACGCGCCGGATCATCAGTGGTGAACCTGTTTACACCTACAATCACTTTTTCACCGTTCTCAATTCTTTGTTGATATCGGTAAGCACTCTGCGCAATTTGATCCTGCATGAACGCATTTTCAATCGCAGCAACGCTGCCCCCCATGCCATCAATTGTGTGCAACAATTCTGTTGCGGCTCTTTCAACTTCGCTTGTAAGCGATTCAACAAAGTAGCTTCCGCCCAGTGGATCGGCAGTATCTGCAATCCCGCTCTCATAGGCAACGATCTGCTGCGTTCTCAAAGCAATACGCGCCGCTTCTTCCGTCGGAAGGTTGAGGGCTTCGTCATATCCGTTTGTATGCAATGACTGAGTTCCGCCGAGCACTGCTGCAATCGTCTGAATCGTTACCCGCGATATATTGTTGAGCGGTTGTTGTGCCGTTAATGTACTACCGCCGGTTTGGGTATGAAACCGGAGCATCTTTGCTTTCGGATCGGTGGCGCCAAGTTCTGTCATGATGTTCGCCCACATTCGCCGCGCGGCCCTGAACTTGGCGACTTCCTCAAATAAATTGTTGTGTGCATTAAAGAAAAATGACAATCGCTTTCCAAACACATCGATGTCGAGACCTCTGTCAAGCGCGGCTTTCACATATGCTTTTCCATTGCTGAGTGTGAACGCAATTTCCTGAACGGCCGTACTCCCCGCTTCCCGGATATGATAACCTGATATCGAGATGGTGTTCCATTTCGGAAGTTCGTTGCTGCACCATTCGAAAATGTCGGTGATGATTCGCATCGAAGGTTTCGGCGGATAGATGTATGTTCCGCGCGCTGCATATTCTTTCAGGATATCGTTTTGAATCGTTCCCGAGATTTTCGAAAGGTCGGCCCCCTGCTTCTTTGCCACCGCCACATACAAAGCGAGCAGAATAAAACCGGTCGCATTGATGGTCATCGAAGTTGATACATCTTCCAGTTTGATTCCATCGAACAGCGCTTCCATGTCATGCAAACTATCGATCGCCACACCAACCTTGCCGACCTCGCCCTCCGAGAGTGAATGATCACTGTCGTAACCAATCTGCGTAGGAAGATCGAAGGCGACACTGAGCCCTGTGACACCTTGTGATAAAAGGTAATGGTATCTGCGATTACTTTCTTCCGCGGTACTAAATCCTGCGTACTGTCGCATCGTCCACTGGCGGCCACGATACATATCCGGTTGAATGCCGCGCGTATACGGAAACTGGCCGGGGGGTTCAATCGGCAACTGAAAATTGGGTGGAAAGGAATCGTAATATTTCTTGATCTCAATGCCCGAATCGGTGTAAAACTTTTTTTCAGACATCAGCTTCCCCGTTATTATTTCATTACTTTTTTCGCCTCAAATGCAAGCACATCCGAAACAACAGCATGGAGCGATGCTTTGGGATTTTGAAGGATCATCTCAAGCAAATGCTTATTTAAGTCATTGCCGGTAGCAGACTCCGGAAGAAACGATGCGACTTGGTTGATAATGTGAATATTTTGTTCCTTCAGATTTCTTACTGCATCCCAAGCCTCCGGGCTCACGTACAACTGCTGCGTCACATTGTGTTCGAATTCATGACGTATAGTTTGGGTCAACACGCCCTGCATTTGTCTTGACGTTAACCCCGGCTCATTCATCCTCGAAATCAGGTTTGGCAAAGCAATGCGTTCGGCCAGCAGTATCAATCGTTCGTACGCCTGCAATTGAAGAGGAACGGAATTGTAATCACCACCCTTATTATCGGAACGATTTTTAACTTTTTTGCGTTCCTTCCAAAAAAGATAAGCAAGAGATCCGCCGAGAACGGCAGCAATGAGCAACGCACCTACCAGTTCCGTTGTGTCCATCGACATGATGTAGAGTTGAGGTAGGCAAAAGTAAGGGTTTTGGCGGTGGCTGATAAGGTCTGAGGTCAAGCTCTGAGCTGTGAGCTTTGAGCTATGAGCTACTGAGATTTTGCTTCGAATTATCGTTAATTCAAACGGGTACGTTCAAATAATTCGTTTTCATAGAATATGTTAATTGTGAGCGGCAATTCATCTCAACAATAACTCATTGCTCACAGCCCATCGCCCATAGCCGGCCATTCTCGGCCTGAATTTTGTTAACAAACAGCAGACCCGCAAACCCTGGTAAATAATTCAAAAGCATGCCTGGAAAAAAGATGAAGGTCCTGCTCGCCGAGGACGACCATACTTTTGGTGAGATCATCAGGGATAACTTGGTACAGGCCGGATATGAAGTTTTTCTTTGTCATGACGGCCAAACAGCACTCGACGAGTTTTTCAGAGACAATTTCGATATCTGTCTCCTCGATATAATTATGCCCATAAAGGACGGATTCTCCGTAGCGAAATCTATTCGTCAGAAAACGGACAGGATCCCGATTCTTTTCCTTTCGGGCAGGTCCATGGAAGAAGATAAACTCACGGGCTTTCAACTCGGCGCGGATGATTACATCACGAAGCCTTTCAGCGTTCGTGAACTCTTACTCAGAATGGATGTGTTTATACGAAGAAGTAAAAAGGTGAACTCCGACAAAAGCAATTTTAAGATCGGCAATTTTATTTTTTCCCCTTCGAACCAACGATTGTACAACGCCGTCAAATCGTTTGCTCTGACTCAGCGCGAGTCGGATCTGCTGTCCTTCCTGTGTATGCACGCAAACAGGATACTCAAACGTGAGGAACTACTATTGAATGTTTGGGGCAAAGACGATTACTTCCTCGGTCGCAGTATGGATGTATTCATGACCAAGCTCAGAAAGTATTTTCGCGAAGACTCATCGGTGCTGCTCGAAACCATTCACGGTGTCGGGTTCCGTTTCAATGCCGATGTCGAATAATTAAACTGCAAACGAAGTTCCGCAACCACATGTCTTACTTGCATTCGGATTGTCGAATGTAAATCCGCGCGCATTCAATCCGCCGTGCCAATCAACCTGCATACCCATCAGGTAAATTCCATGAGAACGGTTCATGATAAACTTCAAACCGTCAACTTCAAACTCATCGTCCTGATCGGTACGGTCGTCGAAACCCAACACATATGTAAGGCCCGAGCATCCACCTCCCTTCACTCCCACTCGCAGGAACTTACTCTTGTCGAAACTTTCTTCGCCCATCAATCTGTTGATCTCGTTCACAGCATTTCCTGTAAAAGAAACTGGTGCTTCGATATTAATGTCGATCATGTTGCAAAAATACGATTAAAGGCTGACAGCACAGAGCCGTCAGCCTTTACCAATATTTATTTAACGAGTCGGTGACTTATTTTACCATTGCCGCCGGTTTCTTCCTTACCGGGTCAGGCTTGGGAGGTTGAACACTATCACCCAGCGGCTTGTCTTTCGCGAAATCTATCAGAATCGGCGCAGCCACGAAGATCGATGAGTATGTTCCTGTGATGATACCGATCAGCATTGCAAATGCAAAGCCTTTGGTAACTTCTCCGCCAACCAGAAACAGTATCAGGATCGTCAGGAACACCGTAAACGATGTCATGATCGTCCGGCTAAGTGTCTGGTTGATCGCCTTATTGATGATGGTGGCTTTGTCGGCTCCTTTCATCAAACGCGAATCCTCTCTGATCCGGTCATACACAACCACCGTGTCGTTCATCGAGAAGCCTATTACGGTCAAGATCGCTGCAATAAAGTGTTGGTCAATTTCCAGCGGGAACGGAACAACATCCTTAAGAAATGAAAAGACTATCAGCGTAACGGTAACATCGTGAAGCAATGCCACGATCGTGCCCAATGAATATCTCCAGTCGCGAAAACGTATGAATATATAAAGTGCAATGATCAACAGCGACCAGAATGTAGCCCACATCGCGCCCGACTTAAGGTCGTCGGAGATTGTCGGATCAACTTTTTTCGTCTGCTGAATATATTCCGTTGCAAATTGTTCAGCTGTCACCGATTGAGGAAGCAATGGTTTCAGTCCGGCATACAAACGGTTACGCACAACCGAATCCGTCGCAGGTCCTTCCTGGTTGATAAGATAATCGGTTGTGATATCGTAGCGGTCGTTGCCACCATACGACTTCACAACAGGTGTTCCTTCGAATACGGTTTGCAATGCATTGGTGATCTCAGCCTGTTGCACCGGCTTGTCAAACTTCACCACAAAACTTCTTCCGCCGCTGAACTCCACACCTTCCTTAAATCCATTGAACAAGGCCGCAATACCAAGAGCCAGGATAACCGCGGATATTACGTAGGCAACCTTGCGGTATTCGATGAACTTGTAGTTCGCGTTTCTGAAAACTCGTTTCGAAACGGAAGTAAAGTATTTGAAATGCCTGTTGCGGTTAGTGTAGATATCGGTGATGAGTCTTGAAACCAGGATACCGCAAAACAACGACAACAGGATACCAAGAATCTGCGTCGTGGCAAAGCCAAGTACCGGTCCGAGTCCATATATCGCAAGTATGATCGCCGTCAGGAGCGTAGTGATATGTGCATCGAGAACCGGAGGAAGTGACCTTCGGTAACCAAGCTTCACGGCCTGTTCAGGACTACTGCCGCGACCAAGCTCGTCCTTGATCCTTTCAAAGATGATCACGTTGGTGTCAACGGCCATACCGATGGTAAGTACAAGACCTGCGATACCCGGTGCGGTCAGTGTCGCATTCATTGCGCTCAACACGCCGACCGTAAACAGAAGGTTTAAAATCAATGCGATGTTCGCAACGATGCCTGCAGTATTATAATACACAAGCATCAGTATAAAGATCACCACAAATGCTATAATGAACGAGAGTGTTCCTCCTGTCACCGCTTCCTGTCCGAGAGTGGGTCCCACAACCTGGTCCTGCACAATGCGGGCGGGGGCTTCAAGCTTCCCTGCCTTTAAGATGTTTGCAAGGTCCTGCGCTTCCGTCACCACCAATTGGGTGTTTGCCGCACCTCGGCCCATTGTAATGCGCGAATTTCCACCGTCTATTCGTTCGTTTGCTATCGGCGCCGAATAAACAATATCATCAAGAACGATGGCAATAGGACGTTTATCTTTTGCCGAACGTTCTGTCATTTGCGCCCAGATTCTTGCACCTGTGGGATTCATGCTCATATTTACAAGCACGTCGTTCGTGATCTGATCGAAGCTCTGGTCGGCTGTTTCTATGACTTCTCCTTCAAGAAGGGCTCCTTCTTTGCCCGGGATTGTTTGAATCGCATACAGGTCAAGGATATTCAACAGTTTTCCGTCGGTACCGCGCTCCTGTTTACCCCAAACAAACCTGATATTGGGAGGGAAGTTGTTGCGCACCGCAGGAAGAGCCAGGTATTCATTCACCTTGGCTGTGTCGCGAATGAACGAACGACCCAGAGAAGCTCCAAAGCGTTGTTGTCCCCGTTCGTCAGCCGACGGTTGTGCCGGATAAAGGATCCGGAACAGCGGGTTGACCTGGTTCGCGCGAGTAGCACTGTCGGCGAGCGCACGTGTAAGGGCCGTTGACGAGTCCCTGCCTGTTGTAGAATCGACCGCCGCAGTTGAGGAAGTATTGCTATTTGCTCCGTATAATGCTGATTCAAGAGCTTTATCCGCTGCCTGGATCGACTGAACCATTCCAGGATCATTCAGGGTCGCCACTTCGAAAAATTGGAGATTAGCAGTCGACTGCAAATATCTTCTAACTCTCTCCGGATCTGAGGCTCCGGCAAGTTCAACTGTAATGATACCCTTGTTTTCGTCGAGGCTGATGTTGGGTTGTGCCACTCCGAACTTGTCGATTCTTCTGCGCAGAACCTGGAAGGTTTGGGCCATTGCCGCATTTCCTTCCGTGCGGATATACTCTGTGACCTGCTCGTTTGTAGCGTTAATGCTCAGCTTGTTACGGGTTGAATTTGCAAACTGCGGGGCAAGCTTGCTTCCCGGATTAACATCCACATAAGCATCGGCAAATAAGTCGATAAAATTTCGGTCACTGGTAAGTTTACGCCGTTGCGCCTCGGTGATCGCTTTCAGCAATTGAGGATCCTTCGGATTGTTTGCAAGTCCCTTGATCAGACCGTCAAGCGAAATATCGAGTGTTACATTGATTCCACCTTGCAAATCCAGCCCCAGCAGGAGTTCGCTCTCTTTGGCTTTCTGATATGATTGTCCCCACCATGTGATCTTTTGATCCTTTGTGCTGTCGAGAAGGGCGGCAAGTCTGTCCTTGTAGGCCTGGTCCACCGAATCCTGGTAACGCACCTGTGCCTCGCGGTTGTCAGGGTACTTCTGCTTTGCAGGGGCGTATGCAAGTCGAACCTGTTGCATGGCCTTCTTCTCCATTGCCGACTCGTGCTTGTTGACGAACCAGGTGAAAGAAAGCTGGTATAGAGAAATGCCAATAAGTAAAAGGGTGAAAATGCTGACCAGGGCTCTCATTTAATATGGGTATTTTTTTAAGAGTTGGCAAAGATAGGGTTTTCGACCTGAACCTTTGAGTGAAAACGAGGCTAAAACGTAGCGGCGGTAAGACTTTGAAAAGGATGTATTCCCCTACCTTTGCGTCTCCAAAAAACACCCTGAGAGAATGCAATTGTCATCCCGCCTTCAACGATTCAACGAGCCAGAAACTTTGAAAATGGCTAAGCTTGGCCGCGAACTTCGCGCAAAAGGCGTCGACGTCATCGACCTGAGCCTTGGCGAACCGGATTTCGATACGCCCGATCACATCAAAGAAGCTGCAAAAAAAGCTGTGGACGAAAACTGGAGCCACTACCCTCCTGTTGCCGGTTATCCGGAACTGCGTGAGGCGATCTGCAAAAAGTTCAAGCGCGACAATGACCTGGATTATCTCCCTGAAAACATCATTGTTTCTACAGGCGGTAAACAAAGTTTGGCAAATGCGGTGTTCGCGGTTGTCGACAAGGGCGATGAAGTCATCATCCCGACGCCGTACTGGGTTACCTATTCTGAAATCGTAAAACTCGGCGAAGGTGAAGTGAAACTTATCCGCACCTCCATCGAGAATGATTATAAACTTACTCCATCACAACTCGAACAAGCCATTACGCCAAACACAAGGCTGTTCATTTTCTCTTCTCCGTCGAATCCTACCGGTTCGGTATATACGAAGCAGGAATTGCGGGCGCTTGCCGACGTGTTTGTGAAACATCCGAACATTTACATCATATCCGACGAGATCTATGAATACATCAATTTCGTTGGCCGGCACGAAACGATTGCGCAATTTCCGGAACTGAAGGACCGGGTGATCATCATCAACGGACTGAGCAAAGGATTTGCTATGACGGGCTACCGGCTTGGATACATCGCTGCACATGCGTCTGTAGTGAAGGCTTGCGAAAAGTTGCAAGGGCAGTTTACAAGTGGAACCTGCGCAGTAACACAGCGCGCCGCAATCACTGCACTTGTATCTGATCTCGACCGTACCTGGGAAATGCAAAAGGAGTTCGAGAAAAGAAAGCATCGCATCATTGAGTTGCTGGGCAAAATTCCCGGCCTCAAACTATCGGAACCCGATGGCGCGTTTTATATTTTTCCGGAGGTCACTGCATATTTCGGAAAAACAGACGGCGACGAAACGATTGCAAACTCCGACGACCTGTGTATGTATCTGTTGAACAAGGCTCATGTGTCGACGGTTACGGGTCGTGCATTTGGTGAACCGAATTGTATCCGTATTTCGTTTGCGAACAGCATGCCGAAGATCGAAGAAGGGCTGAAACGAATCACTGCGGCATTGCAAAATCTTAAGGAAGCAAAGAAAGAAACCGCAGTGATGGGTTGAGGAATGCCTTACTAACGTGCACCCATAACCGAAATCATTTCAAGCACGACGGATCCCAGCGTTTCGTCGCCAGTGATGGAATATTGTCCCTGTATATCGTTTGCCGATACGTTTTTGCAGAATAGTTTCCAGGCGACCTTTCCGTCGATCGTCGTCTGCGCTGCTGCACTGCCATCGTGAACGTTCACAAACTTCCAGTCGGTGTGTTTCTGCACCCGCCATCTGCCGCCCCCAGTGCCAGTAATAACAACGTCAACCATCGTTCCATGGTCCGCCTGAACATTGCGCATTGAATAAGGGAATGCGCGCATGAAGGTTTCAAGGACGGGCTTATAGAATTCTTCATTAAGCAAAAGCGACCGACCCGTGGCTTCCCTGATCTGCTGATGATGATGCCACTTCTCGGTATATTCTCTCGCTATGTGAAACCAATTCTTTGAAGTTGTTTCTCCCGCCCATGCCACCGGATACAGTGCGTCTGCATCCGGGTCGAGCGATTCAATATAAGACGTATAAATCGGGCCGGTCGTCTTTAGCAAGTGAAGTAACATCTCAGGACTTACTCTTTTGAAAGACTCCACCCAGCTTCGATTTAATTCATTCAAATACCGGATGAGGTCAAAATTATCAGTGGTTGCAATATTTGACGGTGGTACATGGCCGTCCCTACCTGCCGAAATGTTCCTGATGGAACCGTCGAGCAGGTGTGCGGCGATATCTTTTACGAGCCAGTGCCCAACGCCTGTCGGCAACAACCATTCTTCCTGTGTCAGGGATGACAGAACCTCTATCAGCTTTTCGTCGAGCGGTCGAAATAATCCCACAGTGTCGATCATCAGGTTCCCTTTGGGTCTAAATGTAAAGTCAGATGGCATGATTTTGTACGTCATTGGTAAGAAAAACAGGGTTAATCACAACTAAAACAAGGTGTATGAAAACGGAGAGGGTGCCAAAGAAATATTATATCGACTGGTTCTCAGTTGCCCCGGGTGTTTGGGGAATTAAAGACATGTTCGTGAATATGTATCTCATCCACAATCCCTCCGACAATAAGTGGGTGCTGGTGGATGCAGGATTGAAAACCTCGGCTCCAAAAATCAAAAAAGTTGCAGAGCATCTGTTCTGGCCCGAACTGGAACCGAGTGCAATCGTTCTGACACATGCCCATTTCGATCATGTCGGATCTCTTAAAAAACTGGCCGACGATTGGAACGTTCCGATTTATGCACATGCGCTGGAGGAACCGTACCTCACAGGTAAATCTTCATATCCTCCACCCGACCCGTCTGTCGGCGGCGGTATGATGTCTTGGATGGCATGGGCGTACCCGAAAGGTCCTATCGACGTATCGGAATATCTGGAGATCCTTCCGGATGACGGCACAATTCCACCACTGCCTGAATGGAAATTTATTCACACACCCGGCCATGCGCCCGGACAAGTGTGCCTGTTCCGCGAACGGGATGGTGTGTTGCTGTCTGCCGACGCGATCGTTACTACGAAGCAGGAATCTGCGATCGCTGCAATCATGCAGCCGAAGATCCTCTCGGGCCCTCCCAAATATTTCACATATAACTGGACCTCTGCAAAAAGTTCGGTAGAGAAACTTTCGCGACTGAACATTCAAACGCTGGCAAGCGGACATGGACGTCCAATGAGCGGCGAGGAATTGCGTACTTCACTCCACACTCTCCTCGACAATTTCGATGAAGTGGCGGTACCTTCTCATGGGCGGTATGTGGGTGATCCTGCTCTTGTCAATCGCGAGGGCGTGCAATACGTGCCGCCGGCTAAAACAACAGGCCTGGCGTTGCAGATTGCCGGTTTCGCAGCAGCAGCGGTCATAAGTTATTTCCTGGTGAAGAAAAAACGAAAGAAGAAATTACAGTTCGCGTTTTCGCGAAACTGATTCAAAGGGAACGAACTTTTTTCGTTCCCTTCTTTTTTGGAGCCTGCTTAGTTTTTTGGTTTCCTACGTAATCCTGCAGCTCGCCGGCGTTCACGATTGCACTGCCGCCAATATCGTTGTTGAAATATAGGAACGCTTTCTTCGCTCGTTTGTTTCCTCTGATCTGATCGGCAACCTTGCGCAAAAAATTGCTGTCGTAGGGCGACTTATACAATTCCGGAACACCATGAAAACGATAGTATACAAGCGGTGAATTTTGAATGACCTCATCAGGAAGTGATGGATGACTCATTCCGCAAAACGAAATTTTGTGTTTCGACAGTTCGTTGTACACTTCTGCGTTCCACCAGCTATCGTGTCGAAATTCAATCACGTTCGGATAATCGCTATCGATCGTTGCAAGGATCTTTTCAAGTCGCTCAGGTGTGTATTTTGTTCGTGGCGGCAATTGAAACAGTACCGCACCAAGTTTGTCTTTCAGTCCTTCGGCAATAACCGAATAGTATCCCTGCATCATGTCCGCGGTTTCATTGAATTGTTTGAAGTGCGTGATAAGTCGCGGCGCTTTCACTGCGAAGCTGAAATCAGATGGCGTTTTATCATACCAGTTTTCGAACACCGTCAGCTGCGGAAAGCGGTAGAAAGTGACATTCAATTCAAGTGTGTGAAACCGCTCTTTGTAGAAGTCGAACCATTTCGATTTCGGAAGATCGTCAGGATAAAAAATCCCTTTCCAATGATTGTAGTAAAATCCCGAGCACCCGATGTTCCATTGCACCATAAAAGCGTGGTTGCAATATTGGAGCCAAGACAGTTGAGTTGAAAGTTGAAGGTTGAAAGTTGAAGGTTGCTAGTTCCATCGCCTCTACAGTTTGCGAAGACAGGAAGCTGGCCACTTTCAACTTTCAACTTTCAACCTTCAACCTTCAACTCCTTGCTTTGGGCTCGAGCTCAGTAAGCCCCGCAATCTTCACCGGCTTCCCAGATTCTATACTCTTTCGGGCGGCGATACCAATCAGTATGGACATCGCGCCATCGCGGCTTCCGGCCGACTGCCTGTAACGATCCTCGCCGGCGCCGCCGAAAATTTGCTTGCGTAAACGAACATCGCCTCCACCATGTCCCTCCTCATTGTTTGGTATCCTGATGATCTCGCGCTCACCAAAATTTTTTGTCAGGTGCAGTTCATCGAATGCTTCTTCATCCCAGGGCTGCCGCTCCTTGATCCACGCTTCCAGCCTGCCTGCCTTGCCATTGAAAGCGATTCGGTATCCTTCATACGGACTGTACGTAGTCAGCGAATAACTCACCTGCACGTTGTTGGCATATCGGATCTGTACCGCCATCTTATCGTAGATATCAATGTCCTCCTTCCAAACACATCCATCGCGGAGATATCCGTCGTGTTTTTCATTCGCAACGTACAACTGCATGTTTCCCTCGTCCTTCGTAATGTCATAGAAAAACTTGCAATTCTGTTTGTGCGGACAGGGTCGGCAATGCGTATGCCTGAAAGGATTGTTCCGGCCATAGTGCTCCAACGAACCGTAACCAAAAACTTCCGCGGGTTCTGATTGCAGCCACCAGTTCAACAGATCAAAGTGATGGGTCGACTTGTGAACAAGCAATGTGCCGCTGTGTTTGCGGAGCCTGTGCCATCGGCGAAAGTAATCGGCTCCATGGTAGACATCGAGGTACCAATGGAAATCAACCGACGTAACATCGCCGATTGCGCCCGCACGAAGCAACTCATATATTTTCTGTCTGTGAGGGGAATAACGGTAGTTGAAAGTGACGCGAACTTTCCTGCCCGTTTGTTTCTCCGCCTGAAGTATCGCACGACATTTATCTTCGTCGATGGTCATCGGCTTTTCTGTTACCACATCGGCACCTGCAGAAAGTCCCTTGATGATGTGCTCATGATGAATGCCATCCACAGACATTACAAGCAACACATCGGGTTTTGTTTCAGCAAGCATCTTGTCGATATCGGTAAACACAGGGCAATTCACACCCATCGCTTTTTTTGCGGTTGCAAGTCTGCCCGGATTGATGTCGCATAACCCTACAAAGGTCACGGTGTCGGCAAAATCCCTCACTACCGGTTTGCCCCACATGCCGATGCCCCGTACACCGGTTCCTACCATCGCAACTTTGATCGGACGGGAAGGCGCTGTGTTCGCAATCAAAGGAGCGGATGAAAGGATCGAACCGGCAACGACTGTCGAAGATTGTTGTATAAACTGTCTGCGTTCCATATGTATCAGTTGAGTGATGGCAACATCGAACTCTTTTCCATGAGTTGCCGGTGAAGTTCCAGTACCTGCGGAATAACAAGTGTCTGCTCGTCATTGAGTATAACGTGGTCGCATAACCGCATTTTAATCGTATCACTGATCTGCCGGTCCATCCGCCTTTTTACTTCCTCCCGCGAAAGGGAGTCTCTTTTCATTGCGCGGTGTATCCGGAGAGACACCGGCGCCGAAACTCCAATAACGAAGTCAAGATCTTTCTGCGCTCCGCTTTCAAAAATCAGCGCTGCTTCCTTGATTGCATACGCCGCTGTCTGCCTTCGCATCCACTCTTCAGCATCGTTGATTGTAACGGGATGTACGATGGAATTGAGCAGATCCAGTTTTTGCTTGTCGTGGAATACCATCGCGGCAAGATACTGGCGGTTCAGTCCTGAAGCCGAATATGATTTGCTGCCGAAATGGTTGATGATCTGCTTTCTAACTTCGGGATCTGAGTTCATGATGCGCTTTGCCGCATCGTCGGCATAATAAACCGGCACGCCGAGCACCTCGAACACTTTTGCAACAGTGGTTTTTCCGGAACCCAGTCCACCGGTAAGGCCTATGCGAAGCGGCATTTGCAATTCATTGTTCTAAAGTTATTACAAATAACCCTCAGCCATCGGGCAAAAAAAAAAGGGCACACTCTGGTGCCCATAAAAAAAAGAAAAAAAATTACTTCGCCGGCGCGGCCGGTTTATTCAATTGGTTGGTCCATTCCATCGAGATGGCGGTCTTTTCAATTTTCAAATAGCTGCCGGGGCTGGTTTCCATCATAATCGTTCCATCTTCATTTACCTTGTTCACGTTCCCATGTATGCCGGCAATGGTAACTATCTTATCTCCTTTCTGGAGCTTCTCCTGGAATTGTTTTGCCTGCTTAGCCTTCTTAGCCTGCGGACGAATCAAAAACAACCAGAAAACAAGAATCATCCCTCCCAGTAACAGCATAGATGGCAGGCTGGAATTTGGAGTTTGTAGAAAATAAACTAATGTGATCATCTTTCAGTATTTAAGTCAAAAAAGTGCATTATTGAACCTGCTTCCGCGGGGTGACATCGACCTGGAACGACAGCTTGTGTTGCTGGTTGCCGGTGGTATTTGCCCACACCGTAATTTCTTTGTGTTGCATATACGGACGTCCATCACTGCTGAACGACGCTGTGATTTCGCCTTCGTCTCCCGGACGTATCGGCTGCTTTGGATAGTCTGCCACTGTGCAGCCGCATGATGATGATACCGATTCAATCACCAATGGATGGTCGCCGGCATTTTTAAATCTGAACGAAACCTGGAGAGTCTGACCCTCATTAATGCGGCCATAATTTTTCTCCGACTCGATCCATTCAATGGTTGTCATCTGCTTGCCGGCATGTACAAGCGACTGTTGCTTTTCTGAACGATCATCGTCGGCACATGCAAAGGTTGATGCCAGGAAAATGAAAATTAAAATGCGGAATCTCACCGTTGTGTTTTTTCAAAGTTAACCAATGACCATTATTAAGACGGCTTAAAACTGACTTTATGCATTTTGTTCTCCTTCACCAGGTCCTTGTGAATATTGTCGAGAATGCCGTTTACGAATTGTCCGCTTTGCTGCGTGCTGTAATCTTTAGCTAGATCGATGTATTCGTTAATGGTCACCTTTGGCGGAATTGTTTCAAAATACAGGAACTCGCAAACGCCCATTCGCATGAGCAGCATGTCGAGAACGGCGATACGGTCGGGCTCCCAGTTTTTAAGTTTCGGTCGAATCAAATCAAGCGCAACCTCTTTCTTACTCATCGTGGTATCTAAAAGCAATCGGGCGAACTCCCATTTATCGGCGCCGATAAATTCCTGCAGGTTCAAAGAAGCCGGTTTCGAAAGATATCCTGCGATGATCGACTTCATTGTGTCGGCATCATCATCCCAATTAGAAAAGCGCTCTTCAACGAATGAAGTATACAGGTCGCTCGGCAGCATGACATTGTTGAAAATATACTCGAGTATGCCTGTTTCATCTTTACGGTTCCTTCCTTCTGCTGAGATATAACTTTGATAGAGTTCGCTTGCAGCGAGCTCCTGGTAGAGCTTCTTAAACAACTCGGCGTCACCGGTGAGCTGAGGCTTATCAGATTTGAGCGATTGTTGGAATGAAGGATGTTCGATGATCTTCCAGAGTATCTCGTTTCCCGAGATCTTGATGTTTACCGCAAGATCCTGTTGGGTCGGCAAGTGTTTCGATGCACGTTGGCGGGCGTCCGTTTCCGCATAACGCGCTATCTCAGTGAGAGAATATACAAGGAACGACAGTAACTGCCGGCTTTGTTCGAAATGTTTTTGCAACAGCTTTTGCGGTTCGCCCGCCGGAATCAGGCCATCCTGGCTCTCCACTGAGTACAACGTCTGCATCACTTTTACACGAATAATTCTTCTACTGACCATTACAATGAGCTTAAGATGAGCGCGCAAAGCTAACCCATTTTAAAATGGGCCGACCCTGAAACATCGCTGAAAATTTGGCATTGATCAGTCGACGACCGATCGCGCGTTCAAACAAAATCCTGTCAACCGCAGTGTGAATCTGAAAAATTGGCTTTTAAAAACCGTTTGGTATGGAATTCGTTTACCTTTGCGCGCCTGCGATTTCGGCAGGCGACTCTCAATCTACAATTACATTATCATCAAAAAATTGCTAAACTATGGCTAACAAAGTGAATGTTACCCCCTTGCACGACAGGGTAATTGTGAAACCCGCGAAAGCAGAAGAAAAAACTGCCGGTGGTATCATCATCCCGGATACCGCTAAAGAAAAGCCTCAGCGCGGCACAGTGATCGCTGCGGGTCCTGGAAAAAAAGACGAACCCGTAACGGTTAAGATCGGCGATACAGTTCTTTATGGTAAATATGCCGGAACTGAAATCCAGTTGGAAGGTGAAGATCTTCTCATCATGAGAGAAAGTGACATCCTAGCTATCGTTTAATCAATTCCTCACACAAAATTGTAAATCAAAGTATATGGCAAAGCAACTGTTTTTCGACATTGACGCCCGGAATAAAATGAAAAGGGGTGTTGATATCCTTGCTAATGCAGTTAAAGTAACGCTTGGACCGAAGGGCCGCAACGTAGTTCTTGAAAAGAAGTTTGGAGCACCATCCGTCACCAAAGACGGTGTAACCGTTGCTAAAGAAATCGAACTGGAAGACCCTATCGAAAATATGGGCGCACAGATGGTTAAGGAAGTGGCAAGCAAAACCGCAGATATTGCCGGTGATGGTACCACTACTGCCACAGTTCTCGCTCAATCCATCATCAGCGAAGGTTTGAAAAACGTAGCTGCAGGTGCAAACCCAATGGATCTGAAAAGAGGTATCGACAAAGCAGTTACCAAAGTTGTTGAAAACCTGAAAAGCCAATCACAAAACGTCGGCATTCAAAGCGACAAGATCGAACAGGTCGCTACCATCTCCGCCAACAACGATAACGCAATCGGAAAACTCATTGCCGAAGCGTTCGAGAAAGTAGGTAAAGAAGGTGTTATCACCGTAGAAGAAGCAAAAGGAACAGATACCAATGTTGAAGTGGTTGAAGGTATGCAATTCGACCGCGGATACATCTCTCCTTACTTCGTTACAAACAGCGAAAAAATGGAGGCCGAACTTCAGAACCCTTACATCCTGATCTACGACAAAAAGATCAGCGCAATGAAGGATATCCTCCACATCCTTGAAAAAGTTGCACAAAGCGGACGTCCCCTTCTCATCATCGCAGAAGACCTCGAAGGTGAAGCTCTCGCAACTCTCGTTGTAAATAAACTTCGCGGAACGCTGAAAGTGGCTGCTGTAAAGGCTCCGGGCTTTGGCGACAGAAGAAAGGAAATGCTTCAGGACATTGCGATCCTTACAAAAGGTATCGTAATCAGCGAAGAGCAGGGTTACAAACTTGAGAATGCTGACCTCAGCTACCTCGGAACTGCTGCATCCGTTACGATCGACAAAGACAACACCACAGTTGTCGGAGGCAAAGGAAACAAGGATGATATCCAGGCTAGAGTAAATCAGATCAAAGCGCAGATCGAAACCACAACTTCAGATTACGACAAGGAAAAACTTCAGGAACGCCTTGCTAAACTTAGCGGCGGCGTAGCAGTACTATATGTCGGTGCAGCTACAGAAGTTGAAATGAAGGAAAAGAAAGACCGCGTAGACGATGCTCTTCACGCAACAAGGGCTGCAGTTGAAGAAGGAATCGTACCGGGAGGTGGTGTTGCCTACATCCGCGCTATCGCTGATCTCGAAACTCTGAAAGGCATCAATGAAGATGAAACAACAGGTGTTCAGATCGTTAAACGCGCAATCGAAGAACCTCTTCGCCAGATCGTGGTGAATAGCGGTATCGAAGGCAGCATCGTTGTACAAAAAGTAAAAGAAGGAACCGCTGATTACGGCTTCAATGCAAGAACAGAAGTTTACGAAAACCTGTTCGCTGCAGGCGTAATCGACCCGACCAAGGTTACAAGGATCGCTCTTGAAAACGCTGCTTCAATCGCAGGTATGCTGCTGACCACAGAATGTGTTATCGCAGACAAACCGAAGAAAGAAGAGGCGCATGCACATGCAGGCGCTCCAGGAATGGGTGGAATGGATTATTAATATAGATATGCCGCAAGGCATCGTTATTACGAAAGGTCCCGTCTTACTGGCGGGACTTTTTCATTTCAGAATTCGCGTCGTAACTTAAACGATCATCATGAAATTAATCTTGCTTGCCTTGCTGATGGTGACCGGCAAACTCAGTGCACAAATTTCCGCCGAAGACGGAAAGTCGGGCAGGCCTTTCGATTACGCTACGGTAACCGGGTCGCCATTTCTCTTCAGCGACTGGTCGGAGGGTTGGGTGAAATTCGCTAATGGAAACAAGCTCAGACATTTTAAGATCAAACTGGATTGCGCGAAGAATCAATTGCTTCTGCAATATGGCGGGTCAACATTCGCCGCGGAAAGCCGGATCAGCGAATTCATGATCTACCGCGGAAAGAAGGATTCGTTATTGTTCCGGAAAGGGTTTGCGGATCCAAGCGGAAACGGCAGTGAGATATTCTATCAGATCCTTGCCGAAGGGAAAGCAATGCTGCTGAAACACAATGCCAAAGCGATTCTTGAACAGAAACTTGTAAACAGTACCACATCCCGGCGGTTCGAGCCCGAAGAACTTTACTTTATTTATTTGAACGGCCAGCTAATACCCTTCCAAAAACGCGACCCTTCTTCCCTCGACCAACTCACATCCTCCTCTGAGCCGTTTGCAGAATTCGTGCGCACATCCGAACCAAAATTGCGTGATGAATCTGAGATGCAGGCTGTCATCAAAAAGTTCAATGAGTTGTAAATACAACGGCCTGTTCCCTACCTTCGCGCCATGACACAAGAACAACTTAAGGATATGAGGGACCGTGTAGTGGTCCTGAGGAGGTTTCTTTGACGTCGATAACCGACAGGATAAGATAAACCAGGAAAAACAACTTTCACTTTCGCCGGGCTTTTGGGACGATAACAAGCGCGCCACCGAGATTCTGAAAAACATCAAACTCAACGAATACTGGGTGAAGCTGTACGACACCGTGAACATGGCTGTGGAAGATTTTGCGGTACTGTTTGAGTTTTGGAAAAGCGGTGATGCGACGGAAGAAGAAACTCGCACGGCATACCAGGATGCGCTGAACAGGATTGAAGAGGCGGAATTCAAAAGTACTCTGAATCAGCCGGAAGACGAATTGCCTGCGGTACTCCAGATCAATAGCGGCGCCGGCGGCACCGAAAGCCAGGACTGGGCCGAGATGCTTGCAAGAATGTACAGGATGTACGGCGAAAAACAGGGCTTCAATGTGACTCAGCTCGACTGGCAGGATGGTGATGGAGCAGGGATCAAAAGCGCCACTCTTCAATTCGAGGGCGCGTTCGCATACGGATTTCTTAAAGCGGAAAGCGGCGTCCACCGACTTGTACGCATCTCGCCGTTTGACAGCAATGCGCGACGGCATACGTCATTCGCATCCGTCTATGTCTATCCCCTCATCGACGATACGATCGAGATTGAAGTGAACGCCGGCGACCTTGAGTGGGCCTTCTTTCGAAGCGGCGGAGCCGGAGGTCAGAATGTAAACAAAGTAGAAACGGCGGTACGGCTAACCCATAAACCCAGCGGAATTATAGTTGAATGTCAACAGGCGCGAACGCAGGGCGAAAACCGTGAGAAAGCCCTCACGATGCTGAAGAGCAGGCTATACGAAGAGGAACTTCGGAAACGCGAAGCGATCAAGAATGCCGCGAACAGCTCCAAGAAAAAAATTGAATGGGGCTCGCAGATCCGATCATACGTCTTTCATCCTTATAAGATGATCAAGGATCATCGCACCGACTATGAAGTTGGAAACGTACAGCCGGTCATGGATGGCGAACTTGATGGCTTTATCAAGGCATACCTCATGATGGAAAAAGAAACGAGCAACAACTAATCAACAGCAATGAACCTAGGATACTTCTCTTATCCCCTTCCTGTAAATGAAAAAGTACTTGACTATTCGCCCGGTTCGAAGGAAACGGAAATGCTGCAGGCAACGATCAAGGAACTGAAGAGCGAACCGATTGACATTCCAATGTACATCGGCTCTGAAGAGGTACGAACAGGAAACAAAGTACCAATACATCCTCCGCACGAGCGGCTGCATCTTCTCGGTCATTACCATGCCGGCGAAAAAGAACATGTGCAGCTCGCGATTGATGCAGCGATGAAGGCGCATCGAAGCTGGAGCGAACTTGACTGGGAAAATCGTGCGAATATATTTTTGAAAGCTGCCGATCTGATTGCCGGCAAGTACCGGTATCACATGAACGGCACTACTATGCTCGGTCAAAGTAAAAACGCTTACCAGGCCGAAATCGACAGCGCATGCGAACTGATCGACTTTCTCAAATTCAATGTTCACTTCTTAAGTGAAATATACCGGCAGCAGCCAATCAGCTCTCCCGGCATGCATAACAGAATGGAATACCGGCCGCTGGAGGGATTCGTACTTGCAGTAACTCCTTTCAATTTCACTGCTATCGGTGGGAACCTCCCCGCTTCTGCTGCAATGTGTGGAAACGTGGTTGTATGGAAACCCGCGAATACACAGGTGTATAGCGCGCAAATGTTCATGAGAATACTGAAAGAAGCAGGTCTGCCCGACGGAGTGATCAATCTTGTTTATGTAGACGGACCAACCTTAGGTGAAGTATGCTTCAACCATCGCGACTTCGGCGGCGTTCATTTCACCGGCTCGACGGGAGTGTTCAACTCGATGTGGAAGACGATTGCGGAAAACATCCCGAAGTATAAATCCTATCCTCGCATTGTTGGTGAAACAGGCGGAAAGGATTTCGTTATTGCACATAGCAGCGCAGATGTTGATGTAGTTGCAACTGCGCTTCTGCGCGGCGCATTTGAATTTCAGGGACAGAAATGTTCCGCAGCATCACGAGCATACCTTCCCGACAATATCGCCGGACAAATAAAGGATAAGATGATCGCCGGAATGAAAAGCTTCAGGATGGGGTCGGTTGAAGATTTCGGAAACTTCATAAATGCAGTAATCGATGAAAGAAGTTTCGACAAGATTGAGAAATACATCCGCGATGTCGAAGGATCGAAATCCGCACGCATTATTGCGGGGGGCAAATGCGATAAGACACGAGGGTTTTTTATCGAACCGACATTGATTGAAACAGACGACCCAAAGTATGTGACAATGTGTGAGGAAATATTCGGACCCGTTCTAACTATCTATACATATAAGGCAGGTGAATTCGAACAGGCACTTGAACTTGTCGATAACACGTCTCCTTATGCCCTTACAGGATCAATCATTGCACGTAACCGGGCCGCAGTTGAACTGGCTACAAGAAAACTTCGCAATGCGGCTGGGAACTTTTACATCAACGACAAACCAACAGGAGCGGTTGTCGGTCAACAACCGTTCGGCGGAGCCCGTGCAAGTGGTACGAACGACAAAGCAGGATCAATACTGAACCTCTATCGATGGCTCAGCGCAAGAACGATCAAGGAAACTTTCAATCCTGCAACTGATTATAGATACCCGTTCATGGGTAAGTAGTTCCCATTAGCAAACGTTAAACACCCCGATCCGGCCTTGCATTATTCAGGGTGTTGAGATATGTTTGCGGAGAATACACTAACCCTTAAACATCCAATTGATGAAAAATCTTACTATGGTTGCGGTGCTCACTGCAATCTGCTGCGCTGCTCAGGGCCAGGATACCCGCTACGAGAACGCAGTAAAGATCAATCCGCTTTCGCTGATTTTTGCAACGGGCAACGTAGCGTATGAACGCGCCGTTTCTCCAAATCAGTCGGTGCAATTGGGAATATTCTTTTCCGGAGTAAGTATCAGTGACGTTAAATATTCCGGGCTCGGTATCACTCCCGAATATCGCTTTTATGTAGCCGGACGCAAAGAAGCTCTTAATGGAGTATATGTTGGTCCATTCCTTCGCTACCAGAGATTCAGTCTTAAAGACAAAGAAACCGATGATGAAGCCAAATACTCTTCCTTCGGAGGGGGTGCAGTGATCGGATGGGAGAAGTCGTGGGAAAGCGGCTTCGTTCTCGACATTTTTGTCGGACCCTCTTATAATTCGGGTGAAGTGAAGGAAAGTACTGACGGAGATGATTTTGATGTTGCCGGAAGCATCGATGGCTTTGGTATCAGAACAGGTATTACTCTCGGTTTTGCATTTTAATGCATCGTTACGATTTTCTTTACAACAAATCCGTTACCTGAAATTTTTATTGAAGTGTTTTGTCACCGAACGAGTGTCGCAACATTATTTTGTGTATCAACTAACGTAGAGGCGCATACGAAAAATGTCTTTTGTAACTAAACCACATAAAAATCACATGTTTATTATGTCCGCGAAGTTGGATGATTGGTTCATCAGCTCTAATTTTGCGGCGAATCATTAAACAAAAATTGACTATGAAAAAGATTTTCTTACTTATCGCATTCGTTGCATCATTTGCAGTCGCTTCACAGGCACAAGCTCCACGTTTCGGAGTTAAAGCAGGTCTGAACCTCGCAAACTTAACAGGCGATGGTGCTGATCTTCTCGATCTGAAAATGAAACCAGGTTTCTATGTTGGTGTTCAGGGAACTTTCGACATCACTGAAAGCATCGGCATTCAACCAGAAGTTGTCTTTTCTGCACAGGGTGCTAAAGATGAAGACGACGTGAAGTACAACTTGAACTACCTGAACATTCCGGTACTTGCAAAGTACAGAACTCCTTCAGGCTTCTTCGCAGAAACAGGTCCGCAGATTGGTTTCCTGATGAGCGCAAAAGCTAAGGATGACAACGATTCAGAAGACATCAAGGACGATTTCAAAGGCACCGACTTTTCATGGGTATTCGGACTCGGTTACCAAACACAATCAGGGTTCGGCGTAAATGGCCGCTTCAACCTTGGCTTGTCGAACATCATCGAAGATGGTGATGACGATTTCAAAGTTAAGAACAGCGTTATCCAGGTTGGCGTGTTCTATGTACTCGGTTCGAAATAATCATCAATTCGTTCACATAAAAAAAACGGCCCATCGGCCGTTTTTTTTATTTCAGTCCGGTTTGTTTCACGACTTCTTTTGCTCTCTCGCCCACGTATCTTTCAAAGTAACAGTCCGATTAAAAACGATGCGGCTCGCACTTGTGTCCTTGTCGAGACAAAAATATCCTTTGCGCAAAAACTGGTAGCTGTCGTTGAACTTCGCCTTCAAAAGAGACGGTTCAGCATATGCGGATGTATTTACCTGCAATGAATCAGTATTGATGTATTGCTTGAAATCTCCTTCTTCGTTTGATGGATCCTCAACTTTGAACAAGCGGTCATACAATCTTACCTCGATGTTGATCGCATCTTCGATGTTCACCCAGTGCAGTGTTCCCTTCACGTTGATTCCGGATGTATCAGCACCGCTTCTGCTTTCGGGCAGGTAGCTGCATCGCAGTTCATGAACAATCCCGTTGTCGTCCTTTACCACTTCGTCGCACCGTATGATATAAGCAGATTTGAGTCGAACCATCTGCCCCGGAGCAAGGCGGAAAAACTTCTTGGGCGGATTTTCCATAAAATCTTCCCGTTCGATATACAAGTACTTTGAAAAAACCAGTTTGCGCTTGCCCTTTGAGGGATCTTCAGGATTTTCTTCAGTTTCCACAAGTTCCGTTTCGCCTTCAGGATAATTTGTAATTACAATCTTCAGCGGATCGAATACAACCATTCTGCGTAACGCCGATTTGTTGAGATCTTCTCTGACACAGAATTCAAGTAGTGACACATCTATCAAATTGTCGCGTTTTGCGATGCCGATCCGATCGCAAAAATCCCGAACCGAAGCGGGCGTATATCCACGTCTTCTTAATCCACTGATGGTCGGCATCCGCGGATCATCCCAACCCTCAACAAAATTTTCATTCACCAGTTGCAGCAATTTTCTTTTGCTGGTCACCGTGTACGAAAGGTTCAATCGCGCAAATTCTATCTGACGCGAAGGAAATATCTCCAGCTTTTCAATAAGCCACTCGTATAATTCGCGGTGCGGTACAAACTCGAGCGTGCACAGCGAATGGGTAATTTTTTCAATACTATCGCTCTGGCCGTGGGCAAAGTCGTACATCGGATAAATGCACCATTTGTTGCCGGTGCGATGGTGATGCGCATGTTTGATGCGATACAACAAAGGGTCGCGCATGTGCATGTTGGGCGATGCCATATCGATCTTTGCGCGCAGCGTCCTTGCACCGTCAGGAAATTCACCATTCTTCATCCGCTCAAACAGCAACAGGTTTTCTTCGACAGACCTGTCACGGAACGGGCTGTCTTTCCCGGCTTGTGTCGGGGTGCCTTTCATTGAAGCGATCTCTTCAGCGGAAGAATCATCTACGTAGGCAAGTCCCTTTTTAATGAGATCGACGGCAAATTCGTACAGCTTATCGAAGTAGTCTGACGCGTACAATTCGTTTTTCCATGTGAATCCGAGCCACTTCACATCCTCTTTGATGCTTTCGACATATTCGGTTTCTTCTGTCACAGGGTTTGTATCGTCGAAGCGGAGATTTGTATAGCCTCCATATTTCACGGTAAGTCCGAAGTTGAGGCAGATACTCTTTGCGTGTCCTATATGCAAATAGCCGTTCGGCTCAGGGGGGAACCTTGTAATGATATGCTTATGCTTACCATTCTTAAGATCGTCTTCAACTATTTCTTCAAGAAAATTTAAACTCTTCTCCGCGATCATGTATCGATGTTATTCTGTCAAAGATACAAATTGCAGAACCGATGCGTTTGCATCTCACATTGAATCAATCGCGTCTTGCATTTCTTTCTCCGACACGTGTCGGAGAAATGTGGAAATTATCCAGATGTATCCAAAAGGATCCTGGATCCTCCCGCTTCGGTCGCCATAGAATTGGTCCTCTGGTGCCATTACAAGTCTTGCACCATTTGCAACCGAATTTTTGATCACTTCATCAACCTCTCTCACATACATCATGATGTTGATGCTGTTTCCTTTCAAAGTTTGAGGACTCATGTTATACGCCGGATTTTCTTCCGATACGATGACCACTGAATCCCCGATGATGATTTCGGAATGGACCACCGTGCCGCTTTTATCTTTCAATACCATCTTCTTGACCGCACCGAAATTTTCACAGTACCAGTCGAGTGCTGCCTGCGCATTCTTGACTGCAAGGGCGGGCATAACCGCCCGGTAACCGGCCGGGATATATTCGTTGTTCATCTTAATGATAATTTCAAAGGAATTTTTTAAACAAAACTCATATACAATCTGCCTGCCGTACCGGGTGTAACAGCTGTTATTCGGTTGTTAACGCATTCCGTTTGCGGGAACTATGCTTGTCAATTTGGGAAGCAACCGACCTGAAACCCGTTCCAATCCGCTGATATTTAAACGGTTAAGTCTTGGCAAACAGCTTGCTCATATCATTGCCGAATCCTATGATCCCGCGCCATATTCACATATCTGCTCCGCCTTCATGCCACATCAATCGCGATGAAGCTGGTCGTTTTCCGACTCTTGCCCGGACTATGTGGATTTTTTGCGCCCTTCTTCTTGTTCGGCAATCTCTTTCAGCGCAGGCAGTGAGCGAGATCATCACAGATTACAACGGATATTGGAAATCGTCGTCAACACAGATAAACGCGGTAAAGCCGGACAATCACCACAACCTTCTTGCATTCTCGTTTAATGGTCAGCGTTATTCCACTGGTGTTAATGATGCATTGTTAACATCGAGGGGTGATGCATTTGTGGCCGGGTCGTTTCGTGCACTTCCTCTCAATGATGTCAATCCCCCGGTGAATGGGAATACGAAGATTGGTTTGGGTTCAATGGCCGACGGCGTAGCCAACGGTCCTTCGAATCCTCCGCCGTCACGGAATATTCCCACATATCTCGGCGATGGAGTGAACGGACTGAATCTCGGGACTTGTATTGCCAATCTTCCTGCAGGAACGCTAATGCTTTCGGTATCGAACCTTCGACCGGAAATGGTTGGCGATGGCATACCCGATATCCTTGTTACACAGGTGGCCGACCCATCTTCGAGTTACGACCGTTATGAGTTCACAGATGTGAACGGAACGCGCGTCGGAAATTATAAAGACATTGTACTTACCAACATCACACCCATCGGCAACTGGATGGCGGATTTTTATGAAGCAACCGGCTCAACTATCCTCGGTAGCGGCTTCACGAACACACAGCGCAGTTTTCGATTGTGGGCGGCAGACTTCAGTGCCTTCGGTATAACAGCCGCCGACCTGCCGCACATTGCATACTTTAGAATCGGCTTAAGTGGAAACAGTGATCTTGCATTTGTTGCATACAATAACAACTCAATCCAGATTGAACAGATACTTTCGGGCGGGTTCACTTCCTTTGCAGCACAACCCATCGGCGACCAAGTCTCTCTTGAATGGACGGTGGCTGCATCACAGATCGGCTCAAAATTCTTAATTGAAAAATCTACCGATGGCATCAACTTCGAGGTTGTTGATTCAATAAATCATAATGCGTACACAACCTACAACTACTTGCTGCGTGGCGAGAATGAAGGGCTGGCATACTATAGAATCATCGAAAAAACACCTGCAGGAAACACTTCATACAGCAATGTGCAGCGCGTTGCATTCAACCGGCGAATGGTTTTAAACGCCTTCCCAAATCCCGCGCATGAGTTTCTGCATTTGAAATATTCCCTGACCACCGATCCGGTAATCGTCACTGTTACAAACTCCAATGGCCTACTGGCAAAAAGGGAGACTCTAAAGGCAGCAGGCGGTGTGATAAAAATGAACATTGCAGGACTTACCCCCGGCAACTACTTCATCGTTGTGAACCACGGTGCGCAACGGCAGAGTTGCTCTGTGGTAGTAAGATAGCCTTCCCCGATCCACGGATAAAGAGGAAATCGTAAGTATATTTGTAAAAATCGAAACCAATGGGACTGCTAACTCCGAAGAATAATAAGGGCGACAAAAAAGGAAAGAACAAGGCCACCAATCAGGAATCGAAGTTCATCAAGTCTCCATCCAAAGCTTCTAACGTTGCGCGCAAGCAACGGGTTCCGGGAGCAAAGCGGGGCGGTTGATGTGCGTTTTGCACGGCGACTCGCACAACCGTCGCGGTACGACTTCTGCATCTCTGAAGCAATCATAATTAATTGAATGCAGATAAGTTTCCATGGCGCAGCAAGAACCGTAACCGGCTCTAAGCATCTTATAACCACAAATCCAACAAGGTTTCTATTTGACTGCGGCCTGTTTCAGGGGCTGGGCAAATCAACGAAGGAACTGAACTCCAGGTTCGGGTTCGATCCGCGTACAATTGATTTTGTTCTGCTCAGTCACGCACATATCGACCACACCGGTCTTCTGCCAAAACTTGTAAAGGAAGGATTCAGCGGGCCGATTTATGCCACACGCCCGACTATAGAGCTAAGCGAAATATTATTGATGGACAGTGCCGAGATCCAACGAATCGAGGCGACATCCAATGGCAAATCGAACGGAGCCGAATCACTACCACTTTATACCGCCGAAGACGTGATCGAATGCATGAAACGTTTTAAGCCGGTAGACTACAATGATTCGTTTCAGCCTTCATCCGATATCGAGGCTACGTATTTTAACGCCGGCCATCTGATCGGAAGTGCGGCAATACAATGCCGGGTCCAATTGAACGGATCCACGAAAACTGTCCTATTCAGCGGAGACATCGGAAGAGCCAGACATCCGTTTTTGCCGCCCGCCGAAAGATTTCCACCGGCGGAAATATTGATCATGGAAAGCACGTATGGCGACAAGCATCATGAGATTACTTCAAGCCATATAGATGAGTTGTTGAAGTGGATCAAGAAGACATGCCTTCAGAAAAAAGGTAAACTCATCATTCCTGCATTCAGTGTCGGACGTACACAGGAAATCCTTTTTGCATTGAATCAACTGGAACTGGAGAAACGACTTCCCGAACTTCAGTTTTTTGTGGACAGCCCACTAAGTTTGAAAGCCACGGAAAACATCAAGCAGCATCTGAACGAACTAAATTCAAAATCGCAGGATCTGATGAAGATCGACAGCGATCCGTTTCAGTTCGCGGGACTTAAGTACGTAGAAACAACGGAGGACAGCAAAACGCTTGTCAATTATTCTGAACCGTGCGTCATTATTTCTGCAAGCGGAACTGCAGACGCCGGCAGGGTGCAACATCATATCGGCAGTTGCCTGCAGGGGAACAACAATACAATTTTGTTCGTTGGATATTGCGGTCTCGAATCATTGGGAGGTCAATTGCTCGATGGTGCAAAACAGATCGAACTGTTTGGCGACTCTCATGAAGTATGCGCCGAGATTGCAAAAATATCAGGCTTCAGTGCTCATGGCGATACCGATGACCTGGCAAATTGCTTAAAGGAACAGGAAGTTGAGATTGTCGAGAAGCTGTTTCTCGTACATGGCGAGTACAAAGTGCAACAGGCATTTGCAACGCGGCTCGAAAGAAAAGGGTTTAGGGATATTATCATTCCTTCACAACACGAGCGATATGATCTGGCATCCGGATAATGAGGTAATCAGTAGCGCATCACTGCAGCCATCTCACTTCCTCCCGGCACCTGCTCCCGATCGACAATGAACACGTCGCCCCCGTTCATCAGCGTTTTAATCACTGCTTTGTCCATCAGGTCCTCGTCATTTTCTTCGCGTGTTTCATGAATCGAAAGTTCATTGTTCTGTTCGTCAAATTTTCCAAAGATCTGCAAACCTTTCGGCGCTATGAGTTGCGATATGCGCCCATAGTAAGCTGCGGGAATTATTTCAGTTACAATTGAACTGCTGAGACCCGTTCCGGTCTGATTGCCGAAAGTGTTCAATGCTTTTTGCAAACGTTGTTGGAAGTACGGCTCCATCTTCTGCCTCGCCTGTTGGTAAAGTGTGGCAGTGTCTTCGTGTTCATGACTGCCGGTTAATGCATCGTCCCACAGATGGTTGTAATCGGTTACCGAACGATAGATCGGTATGAGATACTCTACGCCGGCAAGCAGCAGCGGAACATTTTCAGTGTGAAGCACTTCCTTCCAGATCGTGTCGTCGACTTCTTCGAGGTAAATGCCGATATGTGTTTTTTCATCGGGCTTGCCTCCACCGATGCCATGAAAGTTTGCTCCACCGGTACCACCGCGGCCTCCCGTACGAAACAACTTTTCATCGTCCTTATTTTCGAAGCGGACCACATCGTCAACGCCGTTTGGAATTTCATCAATCGGTATATGTGTCATCCCAAATGCGTCGGCGCGAAACAGTTTCGATTGCTTTTTGCTGATCACCAGCAAATAAAAATAATCGGTATTCGACATCAACGGTACCAACTGCCCCACCGAAAAACTGTTGTTGATATAAATGTTTTCGACAGGTGCATACGGAAGCCGGATATATTTGAAGTGATTATCGGCAATAAAGAATGCGATCCCCTCTGTCAGGTTGCGAAAAAACTTTTCGTCACGCAGAAGTTCATACCCAGGTTGAAGAAGATTTCGGATTGCCAATTCATCCTTTCCCGATTGCTGCAATTGTCGCGACACATCCTGCAGAGTGTTTTTGAATTTGACCAGATCCTTTTGTTCATTCACTTCAACGCCCGATCGGTTGGACGTGATGTAAACGGTAATACAACATTCGCCAGAGAATGCCGCAAGTTCGCGAAATCCATCCTTCGTGAGGTTCCACGGAATTTCCTCGGTAGGCGTGAGTGCCTGTTCCGCATGGAAATTTTCGTTGACGGTCTTATCACTTTCCTTTTGATTTGTTTTTCCCTTGTATTGGTCCTCTCCCTTCGATGTATTTCGGTTTGGATGCCGTACCGGAACATTCGGAGCGAGTTCATCCGAATCCAAAGTATATTTTTCAGTAATGTCGAGATATTGTTCAAGCTTTTCCGGATCTGTTGGATGCAATCCAAGCCCTTCTTCTTTATTTACACCAGATGGCTTTCCTTTTCCGGGATGAAAATTCCCTGCTCTGTCTTTACCCATGATGTTGATGTTTGAAGTTGATAAAATGTAAGTGATGCTGTCAGCTTTCAGCAATCAGCTTTCAGTTTTTAAGACACTTGCTAAATCTTAACTCTTCTATTCCACGCCGACCCTTGTTTCCATCATTGTTCGGAACCTCCGGAGGTCGTCCCGCACCATCTTCTCGAAGACATTATTGAACAGCTTGGCAACAGCGGCACCAAGGTCGCCGGCCGGCGGATGGTATGAGATCGTTGCCTGGATTTCCGTGCGGTTGTCGCCGGCTTCACGAAACAATACATGCCCTGCATTGTCCACAACCGAACCCGCTATCGAACGCCATGAAAGCAATTCGTTGGGCTCTTCTCTTGTGATCTCAGCATTCCATTTTACTGTTGCGATTCCGCCCGGGATCTTTGCCTCCCAGTGCGAACGTTTTGTATCCAGCTCTTTCACTTCCTTTAAATGCGTCATAAAACGCGGAAGGTTTTCGAGTTGCCGCCAGTAAGAGTATATTTCTTCAACAGGCCGGTTGATCGTCATACTTTCCTTGATGATCATCGCCATGTTTTTATTCTGCGAAGTATCGCGCCCTAGCATACTGTTCAGGTGGCAATGACCCGAAGACCCGCGGAAAATAAGATAACCTCCCGCAACCGTTCTGACCAAAGCACCCAATGAGAAAGGATGTTTTGCAGTTATACCGGACAGCAACAGAAGCGCGCCGCCAGCCGCCGATACGATTCGTTCACCATCACTGATATTGATATCCGACCTCTGTTCCGTTGTCAACTGTTCCATATGATTTTTGTTTTTTGATAAGCACGTTGCCGCGCACTGAGTTGTACGGCTGATATCATCACCCGAAAAAATTAAGCCATCAGAAAAGTATCACGCGGAAAGGCGCTTATTATCTGTTCATGCGCTGGAACTGGTAGAACACTCCAAGTTGAAATACTCTGTTCCGCAGTTTACTTCCGCCTTCGTCATTGATGTTGCTGATTCCGAGATTGTATCTGAGGTCCACGCCAAACCCGGATGGGGTAAGAAATCCACCACCAATCACCCAACCGAAGTCGATGCCGTTCAAATCATCCTTCACGTCCTCTTCGAAATCATCGAGCTTGGACTTCGCAGTCAATAAATATCCAAACTGTGGTCCCGTTTGTAAACGCAGGCCATTCGCCATCATATACTGAAGCAACACAGGAATGTTGAGATACCCCAGGTTCAATTTGACATCGTCGGATCCGAAATCGGTTTTCGCACCTTGTCCGGAAAACACAAGCTCAGGTTGCACAGCAAGCGACTGCATAAGGTGCACATGAGCCAGAACCCCGAGATGAAAAGAAAGCCGCGCTTTGAAGTCGTCTTCCGCGTCTTTCACACTAATGTTCGAAACATTTAACCCACCCTTTATCCCAAAGCTGGTCCGGTCGTTTTGCGCAATGGAAGTAGTTGCAAGAAGAATGCAGGTAAGCAAAGTGATTGATGATTTCATAATATTGATAGTTAATGGTTAAGAGTAAACAATTGACTGCAAAGACTATTCCTTCGAGTATGGTAGAACAGCATCGGCGGTACTGATAACTAAGCGAAATTATCGTTTCATAATTCCTTCAATTGCAGTCATATTTCTACAACATTTCGTTTGAATAGGGAAAATCGTCCTCGTGTTGCCACTCATATGATTTTTATTGCATGTTTATGAAATCGTATACGTACACGATTGAAAATGTGTTATTTATTAATAAAAAATGGGATCACCTCCACATCGATTATGGTTCATTGGCATGGTTTTCCACCCTTCGACTAACAAACAACACATTTTTTATGAAAATAATCTCAACGAAGGCGCATGCGATCCTCGACTACCTGATGGGTATTCTTTTGATTGCTTCGCCATGGCTGTTTGGATTTGCCGGCAGGAACGGCAACGACGGAGGAGACAACGACGGTGTATATGGTGCTGAAACATGGGTGCCTGTAGTACTCGGTATTGGAACATTGCTGTATAGCTTGTTCACCAATTATGAGTACAGTGCTGCGCGTAAGATTTCGATGAAGACGCATCTGGCGCTCGACACATTTTCAGGTATTTTCCTCGCTGCCTCGCCGTGGATCTTTGGATTCAGCGAGCACGTGTACCTGCCTCACCTGATTCTTGGTATCGCCGAACTTGGAGCAGTGATGCTCACTGACCCAACACCGGGAAGGGATACCGCGACTCGGACAGGCAACCGCGGATCAACAAGTCATCACCCTGCGTAGGCAAAGAATTAAAACAAAAAAACGGGAAGCAAAACTTCCCGTTTTTTTTATGTATCTATCTTCCTTGTTCGAGGTTATTCCTTTTACCTTGTTACCACCTGCCGTGCTTCTGACGACTCGAGTATCATCCTCGCAAGTCGGCTGTCGTTATTATATACATCTTTTCGGAAGTTCAGTTTACCGGACGCATCGACCCATGATGTGAAATACACAATGAACACCGGTACATGATCTTTCAACGTTACATATTTTTCTTCTCCACTGTGCATTGCTTCAGTGATCGTTGCGCTGTTCCATTGTGGGTCATCTTCCAATACGTATTCCGCAAGCCTTACCGGATCTGCGACCCTGATGCATCCGTGGCTATAGGCCCGAGTCGGATCATCAAATAGCTCTTTGGCCGGCGAATCGTGCAGATATATGTTATGCGTATTCGGGAACATGAATTTTACGAGACCAAGCGAATTTTCAATGCCTGGCTTTTGCCTGATTACAGGGACGCCATCTTTCGTATCCACGATCTCGAGATCCTGCTTCTCGAGGTATTCCGGATCCTTTTCCATCTCAGGCATGATCTCATCTTTTACGATCGACTCTGGTACGTTCCAGTGTGGACTGAACACTACATACTTCATCGAACCGGTGAAGATGACCGTTTTGTTTTCCGTTTCGCCAACAACAACATTGCATTCCCAAACCGGCTTGTCGTCGCGGTATAGATGAAGTTTATACTCCGGAATATTTACTACGATGTACTTCTGCTTGTTTGAATAATTTATCGGAAGCCAGCGGGTGCGTTCCATATTGACAACTAGTTGGTCGATGCGTTTAGATATGGGAACATTCATTTCATTCAGCATGGATTTGCCGATCACACCATCAGGCTGAAGTCCGTGGCGTGACTGAAACGCGCGAACGCCTTCTTCCAATGCCGCATCATACACGGCACTTTTGTTGTCTTCTTCAAGATCTCGCAACAAAACCAGGTTAGCACGAATCTGCGCGATTGCCGTACCAGAATCACCCGGCTTGTAGCTTTTCTTATCTGCTGTTACTGCCTGCCAGGAGCCCTGTATCTCTTTGTACTTTTTAAGGTGCTCCCTCAGTTGTTCGTATTGCGGATTCAGCGGTTCGTCTTCCAGGAACTCATCATTGGATTTTAGCAACAATGTATCAAGGAACGCTTCGTATGACATTTTTTTCCTGGGAATGTACCAGCCCAGCAATTTGCTGTCTCTTTCTCCCAAACCTTTCCAAACAAAGTTTGCAAGAGAAAAATATTGAGATGTCAGCATCATTTCAATTTCCTCCCGTTGCTTCTTCTTGTTGCGTCGATTCATCAGATCTTCAAATTTCTCTGAATACGGAAGTTTGTCTTCCACGGCATCATACTCTATGTTCTGAATGCGGTTGTATAGGTTCCCGGCCTGTTCGATGAGACCATCCCCATCAAACCACGCTAATGCGTACTGACGGCCGGAGTAAAATTTCTTAATGTCCTTCTTGTAAACCGAAAATGCAGGGTATGAGGTTAAAAACCGATCGACATAGGTACTGTCTAGAAATATCGTGTCCTGCTGACTGAAATTTCCGATAATGTTGCGCACCCAGGAGAATGGCTTCTTCTTACGTGCAGGCTGTTCATCCTGCGGCGATTCACCGCAGGAAAAGAGTGAGAACACACTGATTAACAGCGCGAGTGCGAGTACGGGCTTTGATTTGTACATAACGAAAGGAACTTATTCAATTCTTATGCCGATGGTTTACACACGATAGACGCGATCGGATCCCTCTGGGATCGTAGATCAATAAGATCGAGCCGGCGTTTAACAAAGCTTTAAGAGCAAATGGGTCGGCGACGACTGTACCTTTCAGAGACAAAGGCATACGCGGCTGGCGAAGCCATCATCACATCGAGGAAGGAACTGACAAATTGATTCTTCAACAAAAACTTCTACGCGATGACAAAACTTTTTCTTCTTCCCGCGCTTCTTTTCTTTTTTTCATGCGACGCACAAACCAAAAAGGTCTCCGGAGACGTCCGCGCCGTTAACTGTGAAGGTTGCGAAGCGATCTACGAAAACGATGTGCCGTTCGCCGAACTGTCGCCCGAATTGACATTGTCGGATTGGAACAATGGCGAAGGGAAACAACTTGAAGTAAGCGGTGTTGTGTATGAGGCAGACGGTAAGACGCCCGCTGCGGATGTCATTTTGTACATCTATCATACAGATCACACAGGAGTTTACCCGGTGCGGGGGGACGAGAAAGGATGGGCGCGCCGACACGGGTACCTTCGCGGGTGGATGAAAACGAACAAACGAGGCGAATATAAATTTCTCACTCGTCGCCCTGCCTCCTACCCCAATAGTTCGAACCCGGCACATATTCACCTGATCGTGAAAAAGCAAGGGGCTGCGGAATTCTACGCAGATGACTATGTATTCAGAGACGATCCTTATATGAAGCGTGCTTTGAATGCAAATCCGCAAGCGGAAGGCATTCTTGAACCAGTTGAATCGGGCGGAATACTTCGCGCAAAGAGAGATGTGGTTTTGCCCAATTAACTTTGTGGCTAAAGTTTTTACATGGCAATAAATAAGATAGGCTGGAAGAAGTTGGTACAAGAACTTGGCGGAAAAGCAATACTTGTTGCCGTTTCTAAAATGCAACCCGTTTCTTCGATTCAAGCATTGTATGACGAAGGTCAGCGTGATTTTGGAGAGAATTATGTTCAGGAACTGATCTCCAAACAGCCGGTGTTACCGAACGATATCCGTTGGCATTTCATAGGTCATTTACAATCGAACAAGGTAAAATACCTCGCTCCTTTCGTTCACCTTATCCACGGTATCGACAGGTTTAAGTTGTTGTTCGAGATCGAAAAGGAAGCGAAGCGACACAATCGGATCATTGATTGTTTGCTTCAGGTTCATATTGCGAAAGATGAAACCAAGTTCGGTCTTAGTGAACGTGAGCTCGACCAGTTGCTCGGTGACCTTGCCGCCGCTGACAACGCGCTGACAAATGTGCGGATACGGGGCCTTATGGGAATGGCGTCGCTCACCGATAATGAAGCGCAGGTTCAGGCCGAATTCAAATGGCTGGCGACATTGTACGAGAAGTACAAAGCACATCCTAATCCTCTTGTACAAATGGATACGTTATCGATGGGTATGAGTGGTGACTATCGCCTTGCGCTGAAAGAAGGCAGTAATATGGTGAGAATCGGCAGTCTGATTTTTGGTGCGAGAGAGAAAACAATATAATTCGGGAACTATTCTTTCACGACACTTCGGCTTATCACGATTCTCTGTACTTCACTCGTGCCTTCATAAATCTGGGTGATTTTAGCGTCCCGCATCAGTCGTTCAACATGGTACTCTTTAACGTATCCATATCCGCCATGAACCTGGATGGCCTCGGTGGTTACCCACATCGCTGTTTCGCTAGCGAACACTTTCGCCATTGAAGATGATACGGCATAATTCAGTTTCATATCCTTTTCCCACGCAGCGCGAAGACAAAGAAGCCTCGCCGCTTCAACACGCGTTGCCATATCTGCCAGTTTAAATTGAATTGCCTGGTGATCGGAGATTGTTTTGCCGAACGCTTTTCTTTCCTTCGAATACCTAACGGCGAGTTCATACGCACCCGAAGCAATTCCGAGAGCCTGTGAAGCAATTCCGATTCTACCACCTTCGAGCGTTTTCATCGCGAAACTGAAACCGGAGCCATCTGCTCCAATGAGGTTTTCTGCGGGCACCCTAACATCCTGGAACATGATGCTATGTGTATCGCTTCCACGTATACCGAGTTTGTTTTCCTTTGCACCAACTGTAACACCGGGACTGTCTTTTTCGACGATGAAAGCGTTGATGCCCTTTGATTTCTTTGATGCATCCGTTTGTGCCATTACAAGGTACACCGATGCAGAGCTGCCATTGGTAATCCAGTTTTTTGTTCCATTAAGTATGTAATGATCACCTTTCTTCTCAGCGAAAGTTTTTTGGGAAGATGCATCGCTGCCGGCCTCCGGTTCGCTGAGCAAAAATGCACCGATGTATAATTTGCCGTCTTTCTGCCCCTGTGCGAGTGGCTTCAGGTAACGCATTTTTTGCTCTTCGGTTCCAAACTCCTGAAGTCCCCAGCATACCAGCGAATTGTTGACGCTCATGCACACGCTCGTGCTTGCATCCACTTTGCTGATCTCTTCCATCGCAAGAACGTAGCTTATCGTATCGAGTCCGGCTCCTCCGTATTGCGGATCCACCATCATCCCCATGAAACCAAGATCGGCAAGCTTCATAACCTGTTCGTGTGGAAATTGCTGCTTCTCGTCGCGCTCGATTACACCTGGCAAACACTCGTTGATGGCAAAATCCCTCGCCGCTTTCCTGATCATTTCATGCTCTTCGCTCAGTATGAAGTCCATTTCAATTGTATTGGGGCGCAAAATAACAATAGCTGCGTTAGCAAACAATCACGTCTTTGTTATGGCTGCCGCCTGTGGTAAAACAGCAGTATCTTGCACCGCAATATGGCTGTAAGCGACACGAATAAGATAAAAGTCAGCTCGGAAATTGGACGATTGCGACGATTGCTTGTACATAGTCCCGATAGTGGCCTCGGTAAGGTTGTACCCTCTAAGGCACAGGACTGGCTCTTCGAAGACATTGTACATCTCGACACGATTCGCCGGAAAGAGTATGATTACTACACCAAGATCCTTCTTTATTATATGGACCCGGCCAAGATCCGGGGACGACTGGTCGACGTTGACGCGTTGGAAAGTGATCGAAACTTCTATAAGCCCGACCATCCTGATTTCTTCAGGTCGGAGAAAGTGATAGAACTTCAATGGCTGCTTGCAGACATCCTCCACGACAGGGAGATCAGGTTAAAACTAGCCGCATCTGTTTGCGCAATCGAAGGATGCTCATATGAGACGGAGCAGGAACTTGTTATCCAGGCACCGGCGCAACTTGCCAAAACATTTATCAACGGAAGCCTTCGCGACAGGCTCCTGTTTCCACCGATACCGAATCTGATATTTACGAGAGATATCGGCATCGTCATCAACGACCATGTGCTGCTGAACAAGCCGGCACGTAAGGCAAGAAACCGCGAAGCCCTGTTGATGAAGTACATCTTCTACAATCATCCATTGTTTGCCGACTATAAGAACAACATCATCGAATTGCCCGAATCGAATATGCACTTCCTGCTCCCCAGAGATGGCGATGACAAGAAGGTAACACTCGAAGGTGGAGATGTGATGGTCGTGAGCAAGGATCATATCCTCATCGGTGTAAGCGAAAGAACTTCGATGGAAGCCGCACATCTGGCCGTTAACATCCTGTTCGAAAAAAACATCGTCAAAAAAATCAGTGTCGTCAAAATTCCAAAGCGGCGCGACTACATGCACATCGATACAATCTTCACCCAAATAAAAAGAAACGTATGGGTGATGCTCGGTGCTTTCTCGAAGAAATCGATGAAGCATGAAGACGCCGACTCGGTGCAAAGAATTCTTGCAGGCACTAAGAAAGAAGACAAGCTGCGCATCATCCAATTCCGACGCAAGAATGTAGACGACCCTAAATATTTCGACAATCTTGAAGACCTGCTGGTTGACATCAGCGAAAATGAATTCGACTGTAAGGACCAGGTTCGTTTTATTTATTCGGGCAACAACGAATTTCCCTTCGATGCCAGGGAACAGTGGACCGATTCGTGCAACCTCCTTGCATTGAAAGAAGGTGTTGTGCTCGGATATGACAGGAACGATAAGACGGTTGAAGCTTTTAAGGAAAACGGATTTTCGGTTGTGCATGCCCAGGACCTTATTGCCGAAATAGAAGAAGGACTTGTTGATCCGGATGAACTGAAGGATACGCTCATACTTATGCCTTCCGCGGAATTATCAAGAGCACGCGGCGGGTTTCATTGTATGAGTATGCCTTTGCTTCGTGATGATATAGATGAATAGCCATGCAAACGACGAACAAGATACTCATGATCCGGCCGGTGAATTTTTCGTTCAATGCGGAAACCGCCGTTAACAACGCATTTCAAACAAATGCTGCAGGAGTCGACACTCATCAGAAAGCACTTGGTGAATTCAATGACTTTGTATCCCTCCTTCGCGATAACGGAGTTGAAGTGTTGGTAATTGACGACACTCCGGAACCATATACTCCTGATTCGGTATTTCCGAATAACTGGTTGTCGCTGCACCATGATGGCACTCTCGTGCTGTATCCAATGTTCGCCACAAACCGCAGGCTTGAACGCAAACAGGGTGTTCTTGACCAATTGAAGCAACGCTTCTCCATAAAGCGCACAATTGATCTGTCGCCTCATGAATCCGGCAATTTGTTTCTTGAAGGCACAGGCTCGATGGTGCTTGATCACGACGCACGAATCGCATATGCCTGCAAGTCGCCGCGAACGGATTTAAGTCTTCTTGCAAAATTCGGAGAGGCACTCGATTATCGACCGGTTGCCTTTTCATCGTTCGATCAAAACAACCAGCCGGTGTACCACACAAACGTGATGATGTGCGTGGCAGATAAATATGTGGTCGTTTGTCTTGATTCGATCACCGATAGTTCCGAAAGGGACATTGTAGAAGAGAGCATCAAACGATCCGGGAAAGAGATCGTTTCCATCTCACTTGCGCAGATGAATCGCTTTGCCGGAAATATGCTGCAGGTTCACAACCGCAACAACGAGAAATTACTTGTAATGTCAACGCAGGCATATTCATCACTTACCGACGAGCAGCGAACTAAGCTCACATCGTTCAATCGCATCATTCACTCGCCACTTGCTTCAATTGAAACAAACGGAGGCGGTAGCGCACGCTGCATGATGGCAGAGATCTACCTGCCTGAGGCGACGAACAATTGAACAGGCTATTCGCTGATTGAGAGGTTGATGATTTTGCGGATTCCTTCGGAGATCGGGGTTGGCTTATAATCGAAATCCTTTTTTGCTTTACTAATGATAAAGCCGGTTTTTGGCGGACGTTGCGCTACCTGGTTTAATTCATCCGATGTTACAGAAGTTATCAGGGAGGCATCGGATTGCAACTCACCGGCGATGTGTGTTGCAAGTTCATAAGGAGAAATAAGGTCTTCGCCTGAAACATGGTAAATGCCCGAAAGGTTCTTTTCTTCAATCGTTGCTATTGCCTCGGCAAGATCGTCTACCAACGTAGGAGTACGCCATTGATCGTTCACGACGCGAATCGGTGTCGATTGCTTCAGATTTTCTACAACCCACGTAACAATGTTCTTGCGCTGCAGCTGTTGGTGTCGGCCGTAAACAAGAACGGTACGCACGATACACCAGTCAAGGCCGGAATTGCGTACAGCGGTCTCGGCAACAAGCTTTGTGCTTCCGTAATAATTCACCGGAGAAGGTTCATCGTCCTCACGATAAGGACCTGAATCACCCTGAAAAATGAAGTCGGTGGAAATAAGTATGAACCGCGAGCCTGTTTGTTTCGCAACATCGATCAGGAATCTGGTGGAAGAGACGTTTGCGTTGTAGCAGCCTGGTTTATCGCTTTCGCACTCATCTACCTGGGTCATCGCGGCCGCGTGAATGATGACAGAGGGCTTGTTCCGCACAACGAAATCATGAACTGCAGGTCCGTCAACCACGTCCAGCTCATCGTATTGAAAATTTGTTGTGGGCACATCCGACAGTCTTGATGGCCCCCTGGATGTGGCAAATATGAAGACATTGCGCCTTGAAAACGATTTTACGAGCTGCTGCCCGAGCAGTCCGTTCACTCCGGTGATCAGGATTGATCGCATACAACGAATGATTAAAAATGGAAACGGCGATATGTGTGCCGCAAATGTTCGCTGCAATGATAAGTGGAAATAACTAAAAGGTATTGAAGACGTTCTGCACAAGGTGTACTGTGGATTTGTATCGAAACAAAACCTTATTTTTACGCCTCTTTATGAAATCGATGAATACTTTTTAATGTTTCTTGCCACTCTTTGAAGATTATTAAACATCCAACAGATTTCGATTCATGGCAAAAAAGGTGACTAAAATTGGCGTCATGACCTCGGGTGGCGATTCTCCCGGCATGAATGCCGCAATCCGTGCCGTAGTTAGAACCGGAATATACAATGGCCTTGAGGTGTTTGGGATCATGAGGGGATATGCGGGCCTGATCGAGAACGATATTGTTCCCATGCATTCACGCAGTGTGGCAAACATCATTCAGCGTGGCGGCACAATACTTAAAACGGCAAGGTGTAAGGACTTCTTCGACGCAGAGGGCCGAAAAATCGCATATGACAATCTTACTCGTCTTGGTATCGACGGGCTTGTGATCATTGGAGGCGACGGTTCGTTTCGTGGTGCTCACAGGTTCAGCGGTGAATACGATATCCCCTGCATTGGTTTGCCGGGAACGATCGATAAGGATATCGCCGGTACCGACTTTACAATCGGGTTCGATACGGCAGTAAACACAGCAGTTGAAGCCATAGATAAGATCCGCGACACTGCGGATGCACACGATCGCCTGTTCATCATCGAGGTGATGGGTCGAGATGCCGGTTATATTGCATTGCACAGCGGTATTGCTACCGGCGCCGAAAACATCCTGATCCCTGAAAGGAAAACAGATGTGGAGGAACTCGTGCAGTCGCTTCTTGAAAAAGAACGCAGAAAAAAACTTGTTAACCTCGTAGTCGTCGCCGAAGGTGAAGATTTCGGAGGTGGGAACGAAGTCGCAAAAGTGATCAAAGAAAGACTTCCCAATGCTGAAACGCGCGTTTGCATTTTGGGACACATACAACGAGGAGGACCTCCCTCCTGTCTCGACAGGCTCATTGCAAGCCGCATGGGTTATGCGGCAGTTGAATGCCTGATCGAGGGCCGGCACAACGTCATGGTAGGAATCATGAACAACCGGATGCATTATACGCCGCTTGAAAAAGCGGTGAAAGCCAAACAAAAGATCAGTGATGACTGGATGCGGATCGTGAAGATCCTTGCCAGTTGATTGTCTGCTTACGAGAAAATAAATTCAATTGCTTTAGATATGGCCAGAGATATATCGAAATATTTACACGAAACGATGGACAAGGAAGCAGGACTGGCTCACTCCACGCACCGCACTAAAATTGTGGCAACTGTAGGTCCTGCCTGCGATACATACGAAAAGCTGCTTGCATTGGTAAGAGCGGGAGTTAATGTGTTCCGTTTGAATTTTTCTCACGGTACACACGAAGACAAAGCAAAAATCATTGATCATATCCGAAGGATAAACAATACCGAACCATATAACATTTCGATTCTCGGTGATTTGCAGGGACCGAAACTGCGCGTTGGTGAAATTGAAAACAACGCACTTGAAGTGAATGCCGGTGATATCCTCACGTTCACAAATGAGAAGCTCGTAGGCAACAAAGACCGTATCTACGTTTCATATCCGAATCTCCATGCAGATGTGAAGATCGGCAACAAGATCATGATAGACGACGGCAAGCTTGAAGTGAAAGTGATCAAGGTTGAAAAGAACCATGACGTTAAGGTTGAAGTGACAATGGGCGGAGTGATCTCTTCTAAGAAAGGGATCAACCTTCCTGATACCAAGATCTCACTGCCAGCATTAACCGAAAAAGATCTTATTGACCTTGAATTCATCATCGAACAGAAGCTCGACTGGGTTGCACTTTCATTTGTGCGTAGCGTAAAGGATATTGTAATTCTGCGGAGCAAGCTCACCGACAAGAACAGCAAAACAAAGATCATTGCTAAGATCGAAAAGCCGGAAGCTTTAACGAACATACGTGACATCATCATCGAATCCGATGGTATCATGGTTGCGCGTGGCGACCTCGGCGTCGAACTTCCGGTGGAGCAGGTGCCCCTCATTCAAAAGCAGATCATCAGAAAATGTTTGCACCGTGCAAAACCTGTGATCGTGGCTACCCAGATGATGGAGAGCATGATCGACCGCATCAAACCCAACCGAAGTGAAATCACCGATGTTGCGAATGCGGTGCTTGAAGGAACGGACGCCGTGATGCTCAGCGGTGAAACCGCCACAGGCAAGCACCCCGTGCTTGTGGTTGAAACAATGCGCAAGATCATTACGCAGGTAGAAAGAACCGACTACCGCTACAATTTGGAAGACGACCTTGTGCCGCAGCCACACTCCCCTTCGTTCCTGAGCGATGCGATCTGTTACAATGCGTGTAAGCTTGCGAAAGATACAAAGGCTGAAGCGCTGGTTGGTATGACGCAAACAGGGTATACTGCATTCATGCTTTCGAGTTATCGGCCGGAATCGCCGTTGTATATTTTCTCCAAGGAAAAAAGCCTTATCAACCAATTAAGCCTTAGCTGGGGGGTTCGTGCATTTTTTTATGCGGAAGAAGAGAGCCTCGATGATATTCTGCATGATCAGATCGAGATTCTCAAGGAACGCGGATTCATCAAAGCGGGAGATATTGTTGTGAATACAGGAAGTACTCCTGTGCATCTGCACCTGCCGACGAATATGTTGAAGATCACTAAGGTTGAGTGACGCGTCTCACTCCTTCGTCAATCCCGCCGCAAGGTATTCCGCATTCAGCCGCGAAATATTTGTGATTGAAATTTCTTTCGGGCACACCGCTTCGCAAGCACCGGTGAATGAACATGCTCCGAATCCTTCTTTATCCATTTGCGCCACCATATTCAACACGCGGCTCTTTCGTTCGGGAGCTCCCTGTGGCAACAGAGACAAATGCGCAACTTTGGACGACATGAACAACATCGCCGAACTATTCTTACATGCTGCAACGCAGGCTCCGCAAGCGATACAGGCAGCAGCGGCGAAGGCGGCGTCGGCCTTTTCCTTTTCAACCGGAACTGCATTGGCGTCAACCGCATTTCCTGTGTTGACAGAGATATATCCACCGGCCTGTATGATCCTGTCGAAGGAAGATCTGTCCACCATCAGGTCCTTGATCACTGGAAAGGCCTTTGCTCTCCATGGTTCTACCACCACCGTTTCTCCGTCTTTAAATGCGCGCATATGCAACTGACATACTGTTGTGCCTTTCCAGGGTCCATGCGGGCGTCCATTGATGTGCATGGAGCATGATCCACATATTCCTTCACGACAATCATGGTCGAATGCGATCGGATCCTCACCATCACGGATCAGCCGTTCATTCAGCACGTCGAACATTTCGAGGAACGACATCTCGGTCGACACGTCGTTCACTTTATAAGTAACAAAAGCACCCTTGTCGTTCCTGCCCTTCTGTCTCCACACCTGCAGCGTTAAATTGATTGTCTGATGCTCCATCTGTTCTGTTCTTTATTTTTCTCTTCTGATTATTTATAACTTCTCTGGCTGGGTTTAGCAACCTCGAACTTCAGATCTTCCTTGTGCAAACGCCAGTCGCCTTCTGCGTGAAGTTCCCATGCGGCGACGTACGAAAACTGATCGTCGTTGCGAAGGGCCTCTCCTTCCTCGGTTTGCATCTCTTCACGGAAGTGGCCGCCGCAACTTTCTTTCCTATGCAAAGCGTCGATGCACATCAGTTCACCGAGCTCAATGAAGTCCGCCACGCGGTTGGCTTTATCAAGTTCATTGTTCACTTCTTCTACTTTACCCGGGATCCTCACGTTCGACCAAAACTCTTTCTTAAGAAGACGTATCTCATCGATCGCTTCGCGAAGGCCCTGCTCGTTTCTTGCCATGCCGCATTTGTCCCACATTATTTTTCCAAGACGTTTGTGGAAGCTCTCGACACTTTCCTTTCCCTGTATACTCATCAGCCTGTTGATCCTCTCACTCACAGATTTTTCAGCTTCTACGAATGAAGGATGATCAGTAGGAATTGACGGCGTACCAATATCGTCTGCCAAATAGTTTCCAAGTGTATAAGGAATTACGAAATATCCGTCGGCGAGGCCCTGCATCAAAGCGGATGCGCCGAGCCGATTCGCGCCATGATCGGAAAAGTTTGCTTCACCAAGAGCATACAATCCCGGAACCGTTGTCATCAACTCGTAATCCACCCACAGCCCACCCATCGTATAATGCACAGCAGGATATATTCTCATGGGCATCGCGTACGGATCTTCACCCGTTATTTTCTGATACATATCGAAGAGGTTGCCGTACTTCTCCTTCACCACTTCTTTCCCAAGCCTGTTGAAGGTTGCGACATCTGCGTCCTGCAGTCCGAGCTTACTCGCCTCGGCTCTTCCGTATCTCTCAATCGCCGCCGCATAGTCGAGATATACCGCCATCTTCGAATTTCCTACACCATAGCCGGCATCGCAGCGTTCCTTTGCTGCCCGCGAAGCAACGTCGCGCGGCACCAGGTTACCAAAGGCAGGATATCTTCTTTCAAGGTAATAGTCGCGTTCGTCTTCCGGAATGTCAACTGCTTTGCGCGTTTCGCCTTTTTGCTTCGGCACCCATATCCTTCCGTCGTTTCGCAGCGACTCAGACATCAGTGTGAGTTTACTTTGATGGTCGCCACTCACCGGAATGCATGTCGGATGTATTTGAGTAAAACAAGGGTTGCCAAAGTATGCTCCTCTCTTATGTGCTTTCCAGATGGCAGTCACGTTGCTGCCCATTGCGTTCGTTGACAGATAAAACACGTTGCCATATCCACCGCTGCAAAGAAGCACGGCGTGACCAAAGTGACGTTCGAGTTTTCCTGTGATAAGGTTTCTGCAGATAATGCCGCGAGCCTTGCCATCGATCATCACTATCTCGAGCATTTCATGGCGCGTGTACATTTTTACATTACCTAGTGCGACCTGCCGCTCGAGCGCCTGGTATGCACCAATGAGAAGTTGCTGACCCGTTTGCCCTGCAGCGTAAAATGTGCGCTGCACCTGCGTACCGCCGAACGAGCGGTTGCTGAGAAGTCCGCCGTACTCGCGTGCGAAAGGAACTCCCTGAGCCACGCACTGATCAATGATGTTGACACTGACCTCCGCAAGCCGGTGAACATTTGATTCGCGGGCCCGGTAATCGCCGCCTTTGATGGTATCGTAAAACAAACGGAAGACACTGTCACCGTCATTCTGATAATTCTTTGCGGCGTTGATGCCACCCTGTGCCGCAATACTGTGCGCCCGCCGTGGACTGTCCTGGAAACAAAACGCCTTTACCTTATAGCCAAGCTCTCCGAGTGCTGCCGCAGCTGAGGCGCCGGCAAGTCCCGTCCCGATCACGAGCACTTCAAGTTTTCGCTTATTCGAAGGGTTCACGAGTTTCACATGCCCCTTGTAATAATTCCATTTACTGTCTAAAGGTCCTTCCGGAATTTTTGAATTCAGCATAATATGTTCTTTGACCTGACGGTCGCTTTCAAAGAAATTCAATAGCTATCTTAACCAAAAACCCTACAAGCACCGAATAGCTTACGTTAACCATCGTGCCGGCGAGAAAATACATTTCATTCTTTTCGATCTCTTCCTTCCTCACAAGTGTTTTTGCCGTCACCACAAGCGCAAGTGCCGTGTATGCCTCCAACACGATAAATGATACGATCAAAATGTTCTCACACTTACCGATGATCGCCCCCGCTGCCAGTCGCCTCTTTCGTTCTGCCGGTAACTGAGTGTCGGTCCCAGCGGTGTCTTCAAGCGACTTGTGCGAAATCCTCGTCAACATGTTGTTGATCACGAATCCACTCGTCGATAAAGCCACTGCATATCCCGCAAGCAGAATGAGAAAGTCGATCCATTTGTCAAGCCCGTTAATGACGATAAGTTGCATGAAGCCATTTTTGAAATTCGTCCTCAAGCTTGAGCACCTGCTCTGCCCGGATCGACTGCAATGATTTGGAAATGGACTGTTGTGAAATCTTCGTTTTTTTCGCCACTTCCTCCTGCGTTTTCAATTCGTTGTATTGCCGGTATATATTTCGCTGGTTCTCCGTCCAGGTACTCTTTATATATAACAATGCATTGATCTGTGTGTTCACCGCCATATCATGTACTTCGTTGCCCGATTTTAACCGGAACATCCACTTCTCCGCTTTCGCTTTCAACATCATCGCCGCGGCTTCATGGAACGCGTCGCCATCTGCTTCGCGTATATCTCCCGAATTCTTCGGTATCTCGATACTCCCCCTGGCTACAACGAACCGCATTCTTTCGGGAAGTATCAGGTCGCCGAATTCATCAACAATCTTGTAAATACTTAAGATATTATCGAGGATTCCTGCCAGTTCATCGATACCCTTCCATGTACTCGGTGGCATCCTAAAGTCGGCAGCGTATTTGGTTGAAACCGCCTTAACCGCCTTTTCCAGTTTGCCATCGAATACCCGTCGGTTCTCAATCGACCTCGATCCTACCACATCGCCGAGTAATACATAGCCGTTTATTTTCATACTGTTGCTGTTTACAGGGTTGATTCCGGCTAACACCTGTTACCGGTACAACCTGTTCGGGTTGTAAATCGAAAATACAACCTTTTTTGGTTGTAAACACAAAATACAACTATTTTTGGTTGTAAAATAGAAAAACAACCTTTTTTGGTTGTAAAACTGAAATACAATCTGAAACGGTTGTACCCTTGCGCCTATCGCGCTGTACACAGCAATATGAATCAAAGAACTTAATGAACCAGTCCGAAATAAATCGTTACCGGCATCATTGCAAATACGAAAGGAACGATGATCGCGAAACCAAGACTGAGTGAACGGATCAGCCGAATATAGCGGTGATTGTGAACACCCAGCGTGCGGAAGGCGCTCTGAAAGCCGTGCACCAGATGGTACGCGAGTGAAATACATCCAACAACGTACAACACAACGATCAGCGGGTTTTGAAACACATCCACCATCTTGCCAAAAAGGTCGTGATAGTTCTTTCCTTCCACCTCTTCAAGCCCCGTTATGCGTGAAGGCACCCAAAAATGTGCAATATGCATGATCAGGAAAAGCAGTAACAGCGTACCAAGCAAACCCATCGTTCTGCTGTACCAACGACTGCCACGCTCCCCAAGGTTCACTTTGTAACCGACACCGCGGCGCGACAGATTCTTTGTCTCCAGTACATACCCCTGAACAATATGGATAATGAAACCAAGGAACAAGCCCCATTCCATCGTGCGAATGACCATCGATGAACCCATGAAATGAGCAGCCCGGTTGAACATATCACCACCGTCATTGGCCCAGATGCAGGCATTGAGACTGACATGAACGATAAGAAAGGAAATAAGAAAAAGACCGGTTAACGCCATCACGAATTTCTTGCCAACAGAGGAAACAAAGAAGTCAGACCATTTCATTTGAATATAATTTGTCATTGATCTTGCTGACCAGGCTCAGCAGACCCGCGTGCGTCATCAGAAAGCCGAGAAAAGCTGGTGTATCAGATATCAATTTAATAACAACAACAGTTGCCAATGGTTTTCTGAAACCGACGCAAAAATAAAGCAGCAACGCCATATTATATGGTATAATCACATTTTAACAGCATTGCGGGAGGCAAAAAATGCAAACTATCAAAATGCCTATCTTAGCCCGCTAAATGCGATCGTATGAGACAAGACGAGGATTTTGAAGCGAACCTCGCGGGAGAAGAAGGCCATAGTGAAGAGACGAAGACAAGCTGGTTCAAGAGGATAAAGAAGGGAATCCTCACAAGCACCGCCGAGAAAAAAGAAACGCCGGAAGGACTTTGGAGCAAATGCCCTGAATGCGGCTACATATGCACCGTTACGGAACTGCGAGAAAACATTTTTGTTTGCCCCAAATGCAATTACCATCACCGCATCGGCAGCTCGGAATATTTTGAAATATTGTTTAACGACAACACTTACGAAGTACTGTTCGAGAATATCAGGTCGAAAGATTTCCTCCAGTTCACCGACCTTAAATCGTATGAAAAGCGGTTGAAGGAAACCTGGGCGAAAACAGACATCACGGATTCGATACGGGTGGCCAGAGGTCGACTGAAAGAACATGAACTGGTGATCGGCTGCATGGATTTTGAATTCATCGGAGGTTCGCTGGGAAGTGTCATGGGTGAGAGAATTGCACGCGCCGTCGATCTGTGCATCAAATTGCGATGTCCACTGTTGATCATCTGCAAATCGGGCGGTGCGCGGATGATGGAAAGCGCCTTTTCTTTGATGCAGCTGGCAAAGGTATCAGGGAAATTGTCCGAACTGACAGACGCGCGTATACCTTACATCTCATTGTTGACCGACCCTTCGTTTGGTGGCATCTCCGCGTCGTTCGGAATGCTTGGCGACCTTAACATCGCAGAACCTGGGGCATTGATCGGATTTGCCGGCCCCCGCGTGATTCGGGAGACTATAAAAAAAGATCTTCCCGAAGGTTTCCAGCGAAGTGAATTCTTGCTGGAGCACGGCTTCCTTGATTTCATCGTTCAGCGAAAAGACCTTAAGGAAAAACTCTCTACCGTATTTACTCTGTTTAAAAATTGATCGGTTACAGACCGGAACATTGGCATGGCTGAAATAACAAACCGGTCCGCGTATTACGAATATTTCATCGAGGAGAAATTCACCGCCGGGCTGGTACTTACCGGTACAGAAGTAAAGTCGCTGCGGCAAGGAAAGGCGAGCTTCAACGACAGCTATTGCCTGATCGACCATGGCGAACTGTTTGTCCGCAGTCTGCATATCGCAGAATACACCCACGGCACCGCAAATAATCATCAGCCATTGCGCGAGCGGAAACTTCTATTGCAAAAAAGGGAATTGAAAAAGCTCGACGCGCGCCTCAAGGAACAAGGATACACACTGATACCGCTGAAGATTTTTTTTAGCGAGAAGGGCCTGGCGAAAATGGAAATAGGACTCGGAAAAGGAAAGAAGTTGTATGACAAACGCGAATCGATCCGTCAACGCGATACAGAACGGGAAATGAAGCGTTTTTTAAAATAACTTTAATGCGGTCGCCTACAATCCGTATTGCAAACCGTTTATCTTCAATCATGCGCAAACAGTTCCTGTTCGCTTCATCTCTTTTTTTGTCAATGTTCGCAAATACGCAGTCACCGAAAGGTTCATGGTATGGTAAAGCAGATGTCCTTGTTGCCGGGGCTTCAAGCAATTACCTGACTGAGTTCGTCCTTAAACAAAAGGGCAATGAAGTGGAAGGAATATTCGGGTACTACTTCAAAGACAGTTACCAAAGCTTTTTTGTTCGCGGCACGTATAACCGGAAGAGCCGTGTGGTTACTATCAAAAACCTTCCCATGCTTTTTTATGCTGCCGAAACCCGCAACGGTATCGAATGCCCGATGAACTTCGAAGGAACGCTGATGGTATCGAAGGCTGCGAGTACCATCAAAGGAAGCTTTTATACCGAACCCAAATACAAATACACTTGTCCTGAACTGAGAGTAACTCTGCAGATGGACATCAATGAAAACAACCAGGATAGTGTGCTTAGCAATACGGTTGCAGGAAAAAAATTCTGGAAGCCGCAGGAAGAAGACTTCATCGTAACGAACATCGCAAAGAACGATACTTCCATCCGCACGGCGGACGTAACAGTAAATCATCCTGCATCTGTTCAACCTCAACAGGCCGAACGTCTCATCGCCGAGTTCAAGGAAAGGAAAAATACGTACAACAAAGACCTCTACGTCTCTTCGGATTCAATCCGCTTGAGCTTCTATGATAACGGCGATATCGATGGCGACAGCATCAGCGTTTTCCTCAACGCTAACCCCGTTCTTGTGAAACAGGAAATTACCAGTCGCGCGCTGAACCTGTATCTCACATTAGACAAAAACAGGGAGTACAACGAGATTAGCATGTTCGCCGATAATCTTGGAAATTTTCCGCCAAATACTGCGCTGATGATCATCAGCGACGGTGTAACGCAGCATGAACTTTATTTATCAAGCAGCCTCACACAAAATGCAAGCGTGCGGATCCGCAGAAAGTGATCAGAACAATTGCTGCTGCTTACCCTTTTTTTCAACGTTGGCCCATTCGATCTCAACCGACTTGCTGAAATCCACAAACTTCACGCCCACGGTTTTCCAGCCCGTTATTTCAACAAAGTCGTTCAACTTGTACTTCGTGGTTTTAGCCTGCGCTCCCCTGCCGGTTTTTACGAGAGCTATCGGCGACGCATCGGTTGTAACAGCCTCGAGCCTGTTGCCCTCGCCTTCCTTGATGAACAGAAATTTGTTTTTTAACGTTGTTGTCTCGATCCTGAAACGCTTTGCATTGTACTGCAACTTTTCATTGTCGAGGTAAATGGCCGTTATTATGGTATCGGGTACAAACTTTTGTATCAGCACTATCTTCTCAGGTTCGAAGCGTTGCGTTAACTCAATATCCGTAATCTCGTAGAACCCGTCATTATAGACGATGAGCAAACGGTCCTCGCTGTTGAAATCGCCGAGAAACTCTCCTTTCTCTTCCGTGTTGAGCCGTCCGAACACTTCATCGAACCAAATTTTTCTTCCGCTCAATGTTGACTTCCCAGCTTCCTTCATCTTCACCGCACGGATAGGATATTTCGTTACCTGGTTTCCAAGACTCGAGCGATTTTTTATGTCGAGTGTTTCAAAATAAAAATCGAACTCCTTGTTTCGTGCAGTGGATGAGGGACTCAGAGCTATCTTCACTACCTCCGCTTCACCATTCGCATTGGAGGAGAAGTAATGCACTTTCGATTTTTCCGAACCTTTGGTGAGATCGTATTCTTTGTCGCGAGTGACACCGGTGACATTGAAGCGCTTTGCAAAGCTGATGCCTGTTTTTCCGTCAACATAAATCATGTTGTACGTGGTGCGCTCGTCGTTCTTTCTGAATACGGCTATATGAATTATGTCTTTTCCAATGAAGGCTTTGTCGGACACCCTCACGACTTTCATTTTGCCTCCCTTTGTAAAGGCAATGACATCGTCGAGGTCGGAGCAATCGGTAACGAATTCATCCTTCTTCAATCCCGTACCGATAAATCCATCGGCACGATTCACATACAGACGCACGTTCGCAATTGCCACCTGCTTGGCCTGAATCGATTCGAACGGCCGTAGCTCGGTTTTGCGCTCACGTCCCTTTCCATACTTCTGCAGAAGCCCCTGGTAATACGCAACCGCATAATCAACAAGATTCGCGAGGTCGTGCTTCACCTGCTTAATCTCCGCCTCAAGAGACTTTATCTGTGCATTGAGCTCTTCGATATCGAGCTTATAAATTCTTCGTACAGGCTTCTCCGTTAGTTTGATCACATCCTCACGAGTGACCGGTCTTTTCAATTGTTTGGCAAACGGTACGAAAGCTTTAGCGATGGCTTCCAAAACCTTCTCCCACGTATCGTGTTTCTTTTCAAGTTCCTTGTATATCTTTTCTTCGAAGAAGATTTTTTCAAGGGAGGTGTAGTGCAGTTTCTCCTGGAGTTCGGCGCGTTTGATTTCCAGTTCTCTGCGCAGGAGTTCCTTCGTATTGTCCGCCGAAATTTTTAATAATTCGGTGACTCCTATAAACTTGGGCTTGTTCGATACGATGACGCAGGTATTGGGAGACACGCTGATTTCACAATCGGTGAACGCATAAAGCGCATCGATGGTGATATCCGGAGAAATTCCGGCCGCCAGCTCGATATGTATTTCTACATTGGCCGCAGTATTGTCCGTTACTTTTTTGATCTTGATCTTGCCAGCGTCGTTGGCCCGCACGATGGAATCCATGAGTTGAGCCGTGGTTACACCGTATGGCACGTCCCTGATGACCAGTGTTTTTTTGTCGAGTTCTTCAATGTGGGCGCGTACACGAACTCTTCCACCTCTTACGCCGTCATTGTAATTGGAAGCATCGATCATTCCTCCGGTCTGGAAGTCCGGGTATAATTCAAACTTTTTTCCTTTGAGATATTTGACCGACGCTTCGATCAGTTCACAGAAGTTGTGAGGAAGGATCTTTGTGGCAAGCCCGACCGCAATGCCGTCTGCACCCTGCGCAAGCAGCAGCGGAAATTTCATCGGCAGCACTACCGGTTCATTCTTACGGCCGTCGTAACTCAGTTGCCATTCGGTCGTTTTCGCGTTGAAGGCGACCTCGAGTGCAAATTTCGATAAACGCGCCTCGATGTACCGGGCCGCGGCTGCTTCATCACCGGTTCGAACGTCGCCCCAGTTTCCCTGCGTCTCAATGAGAAGATCTTTCTGCCCGAGATTCACAAGTGCATCGCCGATACTGGCGTCGCCATGCGGGTGGTATTGCATGCTTTGGCCGATGATATTGGCGACCTTGTTGAAACGGCCGTCATCCATCTCCTTCATCGCATGCAAGATTCTTCGTTGCACCGGCTTCAGTCCGTCTTCAACAGCAGGCACCGCGCGTTCGAGAATTACGTACGAAGCATAATCAAGAAACCATGTCTTATATTGACCGGAAACGGTTTTATTTTCTAATGAAGGGTCATTGTTTGTCATTCGGAAACTGGGGTTTTACAAGGGGTGGTTTTTTTAAGTGCTCACAACTGCTTCCTTTCGGCGTATTTCAAATGCTTTCATGTTCCCAACTTCGCCCTGTACATCGTAGTCACCAGAAACAAGCATGGCCTTCAGACGCCATAACAAAAACGCATCACCGGTGTGCTGCTTGCCTTTTGTAAGAAACTGCGTGATAACCTTGCCAGCTTTTTGCCATTCGCCGGATATGTATGAGTGCAGCAACGAGTCGTAATAATCATACTCCTTTTGCACAAGCTTTTTTCCGCCTTCGAGCAGTCGAACTCCTTTTTCTTCAGCCGCAAGTTTCTGCCATTCGTCGGTGTCTACTTCGAACTCACTGGCTGTAACGGGGCGCGCGAGGCGCTTTGCTTTCAACAATTCTTTCGGCGGAATCTTGTGAATGTCCTCCGGATAAAAGATGCTTCCCTTTTCATTGAAGAAGGGAAGGTTATTCAGGTACAGGATGTAAATCCTTCCCTGGTACGCCGACAATTGGGACACCAGCCAGTAATAACCGCTGACATCGTGCTTGTTTTGGGCGGCCCATATCCATGCAACTTTGTCCGGTGTTGCATCAAGCATCGATTTCAAATCGATCACCGCCTGCTGATCATTCACGTGCCCGTCGTCCACGACCCCATCGTAATCGCCACCGGCAAGAACGTCCCGCCACCATGTCTTGCGCCGTTCGATTCCTTCTTGCGAATACAGGTCGGTGATCGGTCCAACCGCAAAATCATCCTTGATTTCGATAATGGGTCCGTTAAGCGACTCGTCGAGCGCGATTGCATTTTGCAAAACTTCCCGGTCTGCTTGCTGAAAAATGATATGTATCATTCTAATAATGATTCGATTTAACCAGCGTCATTCAGGATGCGGCGCTGATATTGACCTTATCGTCGATAAGGTCGAGTTCCACTTTTAAATTATTGATGATGAAATCCTGTCTTTGCGCTGTGTTTTTACCCATATAATACTCGAGCAATTGCTGTACATGCGTTTCGGGAACAATCATCACAGGCTGCAGCTTCATATCATCACCGATGAACCTTGCGAACTCGTCCGGCGAAATTTCTCCGAGGCCCTTGAAGCGGGTGATCTCCGGTTTGGTCCCGAGCTTGCGGATCGCCTCCTGCTTTTCCGATTCATCGTAACAATAGATCGTTTGCTGCTTGTTCCTTACACGAAACAACGGCGTTTCGAGTATGTATACATGCCCGTTTTTTACAAGGTCCGGAAAGAATTGAAGGAAGAAAGTCATCAACAACAGGCGGATGTGCATACCATCCACATCGGCATCCGTTGCAATAACGATGTTGTTGTATCGCAGACCTTCATACGACTCTTCGATGTTCAACGCGTGCTGCAGCAAATTGAACTCCTCATTTTCATACACGATCTTCTTGGTGAGCCCGAAACAATTCAGCGGCTTTCCGCGAAGACTAAACACCGCCTGCGTTTCAACATCACGGGCTTTTGTTATTGACCCGCTCGCCGAGTCGCCCTCGGTAATGAATATTGTACTCTCTTTCTGTTTCTCGATGATCTTCTCTTTATCCTTGCCTGTCGGTTCATCGTTCAGATGGAAGCGGCAGTCGCGAAGTTTTCGGTTATGAAGGTTTGCCTTCTTTGCACGCTCGTTCGCAAGTTTTTTGATACCGGCGAGTTCTTTTCTTTCGCGTTCGTTCTGTTCGATCCTTTTTCTCAGCGCCTCTGCCGTGGTCGGATTACGATGCAGATAGTTGTCGAGTTCGCGGGACAGGAAGTCGCCGACGAAGTTTCGCATGCTTGGACCGCCCTCGAAAACAGTTTGTGAGCCAAGCTTGGTTTTTGTTTGTGATTCGAACACCGGCTCCTGCACCCTTACAGAAACGGCCGCACAAATACTGCCGCGTATATCGGCAGCATCGTAATCCTTCTTATAAAAATCACGAATCGTTTTCACGAATGCTTCCCTGAACGCTGCAAGATGAGTACCCCCCTGCGTAGTGTACTGTCCGTTGACAAACGAATAGTATTCTTCGCCATATTGGTTTTCGTGTGTTACGGCAACCTCTATGTCTTCACCCTTCAACGATATGATCGGGTATCTCAGCTCATCGGTATTTGTTTTTCGCTGAAGAAGATCGAGCAGACCGTTCTTGCTCACGAATCGTTTTCCATTCAGGTTTATGACAAGTCCGGCATTGAGGTAGCAATAGTTCCAGATCTGATTCTCGAGGTATTCGGTGACGAAGTGGAAATTTTTGAAGACCTGTTCGTCGGCAATAAAAGTGACTTCGGTACCATTCTCCTTATCCGATTTGATCTCTTTTTGCTCCTTAAGCAGTACACCTCGTTCGAATTCGGCGGTTTTTTCGCGGCCTTCGCGAATTGCAGTAACTCTGAAGTAATTGCTTAAAGCGTTCACTGCCTTGGTACCTACGCCGTTTAGACCCACGGACTTCTGGAATGCCTTGCTGTCGTACTTAGCGCCGGTATTGATCTTACTGACGACGTCGACGAGTTTCCCGAGAGGGATACCCCTCCCATAGTCGCGGACTGTTACTTTTTTCCCTTCGATGGTGATATCAACATGCTTCCCATATCCCATCGTTTGCTCGTCGATACAGTTATCGAGGACCTCTTTTAAAAGAACGTATATACCGTCGTCGGGACTTGAGCCATCCCCGAGTTTACCGATGTACATTCCGGGCCTGAGCCGAATATGCTCGCGCCAGTCGAGCGAGCGGATGCTTTCTTCTGTGTATTCGAACAGGTTTTGTTTGTCGGCCATGAGTTTTGATAAGATGGATTTACAACGCGATAAAGGTATGTATTAGAAAACAGCAATACCAGTCGGGGTCCGGCACGGGGATAAACGGTTGATATCTAAGAAATAACCATCCCGTAGTGAATTGATTTTCAATGGAAAATTACTATAAAATGAATTTTTTTGGTGGCTGGTTCACAAGCCCCTGCTATTACCCCGAATTGTCCTAAATTTGAATTGTTGCAAGGAAATCTCCAAAGCAGCTTACTCCACTAACCCATCTTCACTGGTCCATTGAATTCTGAATCTTCTTTAATTTATAAAAGTGGAATGTATGTATTCTTACGCGTTGTTGGAACAAGGATGTTATTATTTGATTCAGGAAAAAGAAGAATCGCCCGTAAACCTTATCAGGGTGACCGTAGAAACCGACCATTGTTTGTATGTGACGAAGTTTGTTGATGACGAAACGATGGAATGGAAGAAAAAAACCGATCCCATTTTCGATATCATTGAACTTTTGAGTGACGAAGCGGTCAAGGAATGGGAAGCGATATATAATACTGACGCATATAACTACGAGGAGGACGATGAATAGTCGTCTTCCCCTTTAACATCTTCCGGCTGGATTCCTGTGGGTAATCGCAACCGATTTTAACAATCGTTGCATAAAAATCTGGTACAATTTTACGTTCGTGAGGTGGAGATAGCCAATGTTATATACCTACGATAAATACCGCGGCATGCGCAAGCTACTGCTTGCCATCGTTGGTATTCTAACGGTTCTTCCCCTGGCTCCTCTTATTAACCGGTATCTTCCTCCCATTATCGTCGGCGACTGGAACCTTGATCTTTTGGTATCGGTGGTACTGGCGGCGATTTTCACCTGGGTGATCATCAGGCTGTTTCACTTTCTTCTTATTCCCGCCCTGATCTTGTTTGTGGTCGTAATCTTTTACAATCAGTTTACGGATGGTTACGGTTTCGGGCGTATGCTGAATGATTATCGCAGCATGGTGAAAAACAATTGGGGCAAGAAGGAACAGAAAGAGATAAGCCTGATTATGACTCCGTCGATATTTGACGGACCACTAACGAAGACGGTGAAGTCTATTCAGCTCAAGGTCAATCATCAGGATTCCATCGTTCGCAACTTCGCTGTGTCCAAGTCGCTCGAATATTTCGATGAGTATCATCAGAAGTATGGTTCACTTGTCCGGACGCTTTCGTTATTCAAATACATCAATAATCACTTCAGGTATGTGTCGGATTCGCAACGCGATGAGTATTTCGCGACCCCGCAGGAAACGATATTAAACGGTATGGGGGGCGACTGTGATGATCATTCTATCCTGATGGTGTCGGCCCTGAAAGCCATAGGAGCTGAGAGCAGGATGGTGTTGACCGAAGGACACCTTTACCCCGAATTGTTGTGCGGCGACCAAAAGGATTTTGAAAAGATGCAGTCGGCAATCATTCATCTTTTTGGAAAAGATGTAACCGGAAACATCTATTATCATGAACAGAACGGTCAGTATTGGGTCAATCTCGATTATTCGGCGAGATATCCCGGCGGACCGTATGTGAGTGAAAAAGCATTTGCAATCATTAGTCAATAACCCTTTTCGACAATTTGATGTCGCGGATAGGAACCAGGTATTGGTTCAGGTTGTCTTTTTTTGGCTTTGCTATGATGAAACCGACTGCAGCGATTGAAATCGCAATCAGAAGCGAAATGTAGTAGATCAGGAAATTGTCCTGGGTATTGGTTGTCGGAATGAAATAGTCAAAAATGTAAATGACGACGAAGGTTCCATATTGAAAGAGGAGCCCGGCGTAAATGCAGACACGTGCATGCTGGCGGTTTGTGTGTTCGATCTTCTGCAGATAACGGATGATCTCCCAGCACAGAACGATGAGTATTAGAATCAGGCCTGAACCCAACGGATACTTGATTGCGTCGTAATTTACACCGTTGACGATGGCGTTTAAAATTTCTAGTGGTATATAAAGCAACAAACAGTACCATGTGAATCGTCTAACAAGTATCGAGCTGGTAGTTGTGCATAGGATCCCGAGCAAAAGCGGGATATCAGCCATGTTATACAGAACACCGATCATGATGCGGTGTTCTTCGGCAATGCCTGGAATAAAATCGGTAAGATTGATCCAACCGGCAAGCATCCAGTAACATGCGAATACCAGGAAATACGAATCGCGCCACATCTTGCGAAGAAGCACAATAAGTATGGGAATGAAGCATGATGATACAGCGAGAATGGATACGATATTAAATAGTTGCGTTTTCAAAGGATCAGTATTAACACTTATAAAATCGAACGTACTAAGGTAAATATTGCCTTAATCTTATACATCAGTATTACTACTTTTTATCAGATTTGCATAAAATACCATCTGAGAAAAAAAAGTACTTTGCTGCACGTCGGCATTCACTGCAACGGCCGCATACCGTTTGCATAATCAGCATGTTGATGAACAAGGGTTTGACTATTTTGAGTATTATTTTAAATAACGCTATATGAAGATATTGTCAGTGATTTTATTGTTTGTGGTTTGTACAGTAACCCTCGTGGCGCAACCCACCGACCTTCCTACCGATTATCTAAGTACTGAGTTTCATAAAGGACGCCGGGATTCATTGCGAGCAATGCTTCCGAAGAATTCCGTTGCGGTGGTGTTTGCCTATCCGACACGAACGTTTTCAAATGATGTTGAATACGTTTATCACCAGAACCCTGACCTCTACTACTTCACCGGATACAAGGAACCGCATTCTGTGCTGCTGGTGTTCAAGGACAACCAGCAATCCACAGATGGTTCTTCATACAATGAGGTGCTGTTCATTCAGAAACGCGATCCGGGAGCTGAGCAGTGGACGGGCCGCAGACTTGGCGTCGAAGGCGCACAACAACGCTCGGGAATAAAGATGGTTTTCAATGGCAGCGAGTTTCACAAATTTCCTGTGGACTATAATAAGTTTGAGGCGATCCTAACGGATCATCTGCCATTGGATGCGGAGGACAATCCGAACGACGATGCGGACCTGCATGATCTCGTGCGCAGTTTCTATCAGAAGGCAACAGGCGGCGACCAGGCTCGCGAAAAGCGTTTGCAAACAAGTGCATACAGGGAAATCACCGGAAAGCTTCGGGAGATAAAAACTGATGATGAAATGGATCTGCTGCGAAAAGCGGTGGAGATTTCCTGCATCGGCCAGATCGAGGTAATGAAAGCGGTGCATCCGAATATGTCAGAAACAGAAGTGCAGGGTTTGCATGAGTACGTTCACAAAAAATATGGCGCCGAATACATAGGGTATCCTTCAATTGTGGGCGCAGGAAACAACGGATGTGTACTTCATTATGTTGAGAACAATAAAACAAAGGTCGGCAACCAGCTTATTTTGATGGATGTGGGCGCCGAGTATCATGGGTACACTGCTGATGTAACGCGCACGATTCCGGCAAACGGCAAGTTCTCGGAAGAGCAGAAAATAATTTATAACCTCGTGTACCAGGCGCAGGAAGAAGCATTCAAACTTTGCAAGGAAGGCACGCCATGGAAAGAGGTTGATCGTGTTTCAAGAGCGGTAATTGCAAACGGACTTGTAAAGCTCGGCATCATCAGTAAGCCGGACGAGGTAAAAAAGTACTATCCGCACGGACTTGGTCATCATATCGGTCTCGACGTTCACGATCGCAATTCTACGCCAACACTTAAAAAGGGAATGGTTGTTACGGTGGAACCCGGAATTTACATTCCCGAGAACAGCCCATGCGACAAGAAATGGTGGGGCATTGCAGTCAGGATCGAGGACGACGTATTGATCAAGGAAAAGGACTTCGAGTTGTTGTCTTCGTTTGCACCACGAAAGGTGGAGGACATCGAAAAGCTTATCGCCCAATCAAGTGCTCTTGATGATTTCCTTTTGCCGAAGCTGAAGTCGGGGAAGAAGGGGTTTTAGGGGCTGTGAGCTATGGGCTATGGGCTATGGGCTTTGAGCTATGAGCTTTGAGCTATGAGCTATGAGCTTTGAGCCTTCAGCTGTGACGATGAACCTCAATTGTAGAACGCTAAACAAAAAAATCCGTACAGCAATCTGACTCGTCTTGAGAGTGTTGATGGTTGCAAATCAGACTTCCGGGATAATCAGGTTGAAGTAAAGCGAAAAGCTTAGGGCTCACAGCTTAAAGCTCATAGCTCAAAGCCCATAGCCCATCGCTCACACGATCCTGCTTCGTACTTCTACGCCCCCCACCGTATTCTCCGCCGCTGTTGAATCGGGCAAATTTGCTCTTTGAAACGGGTGTGTGAGTTTTTAAATTTGTTACATCACCGGGCGGCCGGACCAGCAAAGAGTTAAATCCAATATCATTTTAAGGGTTATGCGGATATCATAACCATTAACGTTATCCTTTGAAACCGTAAGAGCTTAGCAAGTCCAATATCCTGTGTCGGAATTCCGATGAAAAAACCAGATGGGAAGCAGGCTGAAGTGATTAAAGCCTCCGCGATGCGGGGGCTTTTTGTTTTCCTTCACCGTATAAGAACGTCGTACTACCTTTATAACATGAAAATCGCGAGTTTACTTGGATTGCTGCTTCTGTGCCTGTCCGTAAGCTTCGCGCAGTTGTCGCCCGACGAATTCAACAAGCGTCTCGACGAAGACTCCGTGCAGGTAATAGACATCAGAACTCTCAAAGAATTCCGCCTGGGCTATATCCGTAATGCGATCAATGCGGACTGGACGAACAGGAACGAGTTTCAATCTAAAACAGCAACGCTTCGTAAAGACAAACCCCTGCTCATCTATTGCGCCGCAGGAGGAAGAAGCAAAGCTGCCGCCTCCTGGCTGAAAGAACGCGGATTTGATTCCGTGTTCGAATTGAACGGTGGCTTCAACAAATGGAAGGGAGAAGACAAACCTGTGGTGTACTCCAGCCGTGAAAGACAGATCTCTGTTCCGGAATACAAACAGCTGCTGACGGAAGCGGAACTTTGTCTGGTGTTTATCGGAGCTCCATGGTCCGAAGAGTCCAAGCGAATGAAAGACAATCTGGAGAAACTTAAGGCCGATCCGGGCGTCGAGCATAAGGTAGTGGAAATTGATGCCGCAATTCAGATACAGATCATGAGATATCTTTCTATTCAAAATCTGCCTACGACAATCCTTTACAGAAATTCAAATGAGATCTGGCGGGGGAAAGGAATTATTCCTACCGAAGATCTGAGAGCTTTTCTGAGAGAAGCAAGGAAATTTTAAAGAACCAGAATGTTGAAAATATATCTCCAGCTAATCGTTTGTCTGTTCTTCAGCCAGGTAGTGAAGGCGCAGACGATTGAACTGTTGCATTCAGATTCGACAGTATCGTTTCGAGGCCTCTCTGTGGTAAATGACCGCGTCGTGTGGGCTTCGGGAAGCAACGGAACAATCGCTACAACAATCGATGGAGGAAAGACCTGGAGAACGATCAAAGTGAGTGGTCACGAAAAAAGAGACTTTCGCGACATCGAAGCTTTTAACGCAAAGACCGCTATCATCATGGCTGTCGGATCGCCCGGCATTATCCTTCGAACCAATGACTCGGGAAGTACCTGGGCAACCGTTTTTCAAAATTCTCATCCGGATATGTTTTTGGATGCGATGGACTTTAACGGAGCTCACGGCATCGTAATTGGGGATCCGATCAATGCCCGTTTCTTTTTTGCACGAACGCGTGATCAGGGACTCACATGGTTTGCCGATTCAACTATCACTATCGAGGCCGATAGTGCAGAGGCGTGTTTCGCAGCCAGCGGCTCAAACATAATTATGAAAGATACCGGCACGTTTGTATTTGTAACGGGCGGAAGGAGGTCAAGGTTTTTCGACGGCCAATCATTGACAGCAATACCGATAGTTCAGGGCCGCGAGAGTACCGGTGCAAACGGAATGGCTACTTTCGGTCGCGGCAGCCGTCTGAAATATGCAATAGCAGGCGGTGATTTTTCTAACGACTCATCTGCCGAAGATAATTTCATCTTCACCCATGCAGGCAAAACGGAATGGAAGTCACCGGCATCGCCGCCATCGGGTTATCGCAGCGGCGTAACCTTCATCAATGCGAACACCCTGGTAACGTGCGGAATCAATGGCGCGGATATATCGGTAGATGGTGGTAATACATGGCGGCCTTTGAATCAAAGAGGTTTTCATGTTTGTGGAAAATCAGAAAAAGGAAAGGTGGTTTATTTTGCAGGATCGCGCGGGCGGATCGGACGATTACGGATGTGAATCGCAGCGAATAATATTTACCTTTCACCAATAACCATCACGTACAGTAAACGAATCATACACTACTATCATGATCTCCTCAAAAATCGAAGCAGCTCTTAACCGACAGATTGATCTCGAAGGTTTTTCTTCCATGTATTACCTCGCCATGGCATCCTGGTGCGAAGTGAAAGGTTACAACGGCATTGCAAAGTTCCTGTATCATCATTCCGACGAGGAACGCATGCACATGCTGAAGTTGTTTAAGTATATCAACGATCGCGGTGGTCATGCGGTAGTACCGGGACTCGATGCCCCACCCAAAACATACACATCGATACATGAGATCTTTGAAACTGTTCTCTCGCACGAGATCAAAGTTTCAAACGAGATCAACGCACTTGTAGAGTTGTGTATCGGCGAAAAGGACTATACTACGCACAACTTTCTTCAATGGTATGTTGCTGAACAAATAGAAGAAGAAAGCCTCGCAAGAAACATCCTCGACAAATTGAAACTTATCGGTGACGATAAGGGCGGAATGTATCTGTTCGATCGCGATCTTCAAACCCTGGCAGTAAGCGGCGACGGAGAAAAGGACGACGATTAATTCAGGCTCCTGAAATCTACCGGCACCAGCTTGCTGACTCCCGGTTCCTGCATCGTCACGCCGTAGATCACGTCAACAGCGTTCATCGTCATCTTATTGTGTGTCACGATGATGAACTGGCTCTCTTCGCTGAATTTGCGGATCATGTTGGTGAACTTGCCAACATTAGCATCGTCGAGCGGTGCATCGACTTCGTCGAGAATACAAAACGGAGCGGGCTTGATCAGATAAATCGAAAACAACAATGCCGTTGCGGTAAGGGTTTTTTCACCTCCGCTAAGCTGTGTAATTGAAGAAGGTCGCTTTCCTTTTGGCTTCGCAATGATGTCAATTCCGGTGTCTGCAAGATTTTCGGGATTTTCAAGAACGAGGTCAGCCGTATCATCATCTGTAAACAGTGCCTTAAATACCTTCTGAAAATTTTCACGCACCTGGTTGAACGTGGTGAGAAACTGGTTGTTGGCGGTCTCCTCAACTTCACTGATCGTTTTAAGCAAACTGTCTTTTGCCGTGACAAGATCATTTTTTTGCTCAAGAATGAATTCGTAGCGTTTCTTCATTTCCTGGAACGCTTCTATCGCGGTTGGGTTTACCTCGCCGATATTCTCAAGACGCTTTTTTAATCGTTCTGATTTTTCCGTCAATTCTTCAACCGGCGTCTCCCCTGTTCTTGGCTGATCAATGATATCATCGAGGTTGATGCGAAACTCGACGTTCAATCGTTCCTTCATGCCGGCCAGCTGCAATTTCAACTCATTGAGGCGGTCTTTGATCGCGGTGAGTATCTGATCGATCTGTTCTTTCTGCCGAACACGCGACTTCAGTTCAGATTCCTTCTCATTAAGTGCATTGCGTGCATTGTAATATGCCTGATCTTCCTCGTTCAATGCGCGCTCATCATCGTCCTTACGCTTCATGAGTTCGAACAAGGCAGCTTCCAGTTCCTTAAGCTGCGAGGAGCTTTCGCTGATATTCGTTTCTGTTTCGCGCAGTTGCGAAGAGTTGATCTCAATTTGCTGACGCAGGTCGGTAAGTTGTTTCGTTTTGAAACTTTCTTCCTGCGTAAGAGCGTTGATCTTGCTTTGCTGGCGGGTCAGCTGAAGGTTCATATCGTTGAAACCCGCGATCGAGGCGTTGTACGCAATTTCTTCGTCGTGGAATTCCTTTTCAGCGCCCTTCATGGTATCGCGCAGTTCATTCAAAGCCGCAACATAACTCATCCACTCCGCGCGTGTTCCTTCTATCTCGGACGCAGTCCTCTCGAGGGTCTGTTGCATTTCCTCCAGACGACGGGTTGCAGTTGCCTGCAAGCCGGTCAAACTCTCGATCTTATTGCGAATCGAAAAAAGGTGGTTCGTAAGCTGGTTAACATCTTCCTGGGCTTTGCGGATCGCCGATTCCTTCAATTGTTCGTTAAAAGCGATCACCTCATTCTGTTTACTCTGGATCTGTGACCTCAGCTGTTGAACGATTACATCCTGTCTCTGTATCTGCTCTTTAAGTTTCTCAAGGTTTTTAGCACGTCCAATCTTCTTTCCCTCAAAAATGCCTACGCTTCCGCCCGTGAGCGAAAACTTACCTTTTACGTACTTGCCATTTCTCTCAAGCACAACGGACCCGTTGCTGGTTTCCATCGCCTCTTCGTTCTCAGCAATGAAAACATTCCCGAGTAATTTTTCGGCGAGCGGTCTGTATTGCTCATCCACTTCAATTACTTCCATTACCGGAAAAGTCCCCGGAGGGATGTGATCGCTTGTGGTCACCCCGGCCTCGGTTACCTGGTCGAGTAAAAAAAAGTTCGCCTTGCCCTTTTTGTTGTCATCGAGCAGGTGAATCGCCTGCAGACCTTCCTGCAGGTTATTGACGATATAGTAGTTGAGGAAAGGCTCGAGTACGATTTCCACAGCCGCCCGGTATTCCTCCTTAACATAAATTATGTCTGATAGAATCGGAGCCTTGTGGTTCCACCCTTTGTTGTTATGAAGAAACTTTACGCTTTCGGGATATCCATCCATCGAATCGATGAGACTCTTCAGCAGATCATGTTCGTTTTTCCTCGCGTCGAGCTTCCGCCCTTCTTCTGCCAGTCGATGTCTGAGTTCTTCTGTTTCTGCCTGTGTCTGAAGGATCTGTTCCTTCGTCCGGTCATGTTGCTCCTGCAATTGCCGCAGATCGGTCTTTCTTGTTTCCAGTTCCTGCTCCTTCGTGCTGCGCTCAACTTCAAGCTTACTCAGCTGTTCAGTTCGCGCTGCATGCTCTTCCTCGAGGCGTTGAATAGACTGATGAAGATTTTGTATCGATGTATCGGCAACTGCAACTTTCTTTTCGGCGTCAAACTGGTTGCGCTGAATGGTTTGAGATTTCGAACGAAGTGAATCGAGATTGGCCCTTTTCTCATCGAACACCTTCTTCCTGGATTCCTTTGCAGCCTGTAGCTCGCTCAACCGATCGCGAAATCCCTTCAGTGTCGTTTCCTCTTCGCTAAGCTGCTGCCTAGTAAAATCAACGCTTTCATTTAACCCCTTCAGCTGTCCCTCGCTCTTCAACAGGAAGTCGTTGATGCTTTGCTGACGCTCCGTCAAAAATTTCAGACGTTGGGCTGCAAGATTTTTTTCGTTCTCACGTGACCGAAGCGACTGAACAAGGGCATTGAATTCGTGCTGCCGAGCCTGCAGAGCTTTTTCCTTTTCAATGAATCCGAGTTTCTCCTGCTCTATGGCCGCTTCGTGCGTGGCGATGTATGATTCAAGTTCAATCTTCTTATCTGTTTCAACTTCCGTTTGCTGCGTCAGCTCCCGGTAAGAAAGGTTGAAGCCTTCAAGCGATGCTTTTGCAAGTTCGATGCTGAGTTCCCGGTATTCTTTTCTGATCTCGTAATACTTCTCCGCTTTCTTCGCCTGGTTCTCGAGCGTCTTCAATTGATTGTTGATCTCAAACAGGAGGTCTTCGATACGGGCAAGGTCTTGTTCGGTTGCGTCCAGCTTTTGGCGTGCTTCCTTTTTTCGTGTCTTATAAATTGAGATCCCTGCGGCCTGCTCAAGCATTCTCCGGCGGCTGTTCTCTTTGTCCTTGATGATATCGTCGACCATACCGAGTTCGATGATTGCGTATGAATCGGTACTGACGCCAGTATCAAGAAACAAGTTCTGTATATCCTTCAGCCTGCACGAAACATCGTTCAGGCGATACTCGCTCTCCCCGCTTTTAAAGAACTTTCGTGTGATGGTAACCGTATTGAACTCGGTAGGAAGTAAATTTCGTGTGTTCTCGAACGTTAGGCTCACTTCAGCAAGACCACTTGCCGACCGCGTTTTTGAACCATTGAATACAAGGCTTTCCAGATTCTCGGAACGCAGGTGACTGATCTTTTGTTCGCCGATAACCCATCTGATACTGTCGACAATATTACTTTTGCCGCAACCGTTCGGACCAACAATACCTGTGATATTGTCGTCGAAATTGACGATGGTTTTATCGGCAAAACTTTTGAACCCTTTTATTTCGAGACTTTTTAATCGCACTTTTCAATGATTTTAGGAGGCAGGCAAATATAACCGTTCCTCCTTTGAAATGCAGCGTGGGCGTGAATTGCGCGCTTGTAATTATGCACCGGTTATGCACAGCGCGTGGTTAATATGAATTAAAAAATGTATACTTGGAGTCCATTTACCGTGCGGGCAGTTTGCGAGCGGCGAATGAACACCCTAAACTAATGTCACAATGAAAAAGTTTCTCGTTCCTACCGACTTTTCAGAACCTTCGAAGAATGCTGCAAGATACGCGGTCGAAATGGCTGCCACAGTACCGGGTTCAACGGTAATCCTTTTCAACGTCTTCGACAAACTTGCCACAGGATCTGACGGCTCCCCTCTCACCGAAACAGACGATGACAGGAAAATTATATTGAATCAGGCTTTGTCACAACTCGAACTGGAGCTTCACGAATTCTCTGATGTGAAGATTGAATACGTTGCCGAAGAGGGAAGCTCGCTTATCGCGAGTATAGAACGCTACGTTCGGCACCACGGTGTTGAGCTTGTGGTGATGGGCATAACCGGTGCAACAAGGCTCGAACAAATCTTCATGGGCAGCAACGCTCTCAATATGGCAAGGCAGGGTGTGTGTCCGGTTTTCATCATCCCTCCCGATGCCAAGTTCAAACCCATAAAAAACGTTTTGCTTGCGAGCGATTTCAAGGACGTCTCCACTACAACTCCCGTCGCGCCAATTAAAGGAGTGCTGGATTTGTTTAAACCGACTTTACACATCGTGAACGTCGACAGCGAACATTATGTCGAACTAACGGAGGATTACAAGTATGAGCGCGCGAGGCTGGAACTTTTATTCAGAGATTACAATCCGCAATTTTCGTTTATCAGAATGTACGATTTCCTGGAAGCGATCAGTTCCTTCACTGCAGATTACAACATCGATCTCATCATGACTGTGCCGAGAAAGCACTCGTTTCTTTCGGGATTATACAAGTCCAGTCATACAAAGAGACTAGCTTATCACAGCCATGTACCGATCGTAGCCATACATGAATAAAAAAACAAGTCCCGATGTAGACACATCAGGACAATTGGTTAAGGCTCTGATTAAATAGATACTTCAGCTTTCGCTATAATAAGTTGGTTTAATTAAGATTGCTGCTACCTGCAGATCGTTGCAAGCGCCAGAAAATATTATAGAAAGGCGTGCCAAATCGCAATTGAACACTCTATCGCGTTCAAACAGATGCAATCAGCCGCTCATACACAAGCAATTCACCGGTTTTAGCGTTAGTATACCGCTACGTGTAGATTTTTTTTCACAGGTCGCTGCGATTGCGGCAACCTCGGAAATCAACCTCGCGTAATCAGGTAAAAAACGAACATGGACAGACGACGCTTTCTTTCAGACGTGGGAATAACCGTTGCAGCGGCTTGTGCGGGATGCCTTGCTGCCTGCTCAAAATCAGGGGACGACGGTCCTTCACCCAATCCAAACCCGAACCCCAATCCAAATCCCGGAGGCCCGGTAAACTTCAACATCAATCTTGCCACCGATCTTCAAACGGTTGGTTCGAGCAAATCTCAAAGCGGTGTGATTGTAGTACGACTTGCTGAAGCAAATGTTCCCGAATCATTTACGGCAGTACAACAGGCGTGTACCCACGAGGGAACCAATATAGGTTTCAACCAGGGCCAAGGCCAGTTTGTTTGTCCGAATCATGGCAGCGTGTTTAATACCAACGGTACTGTCGCGCAAGGTCCTGCATCACGAAGTTTGAAAAAATACATCGTCACCATCGATGGAAATACTCTCAATGTAAAGGAATGATCAGACAGCAGGTTGTTGCTGACTGAGACAATGGAAGCTTCCAAGACCCCAGATGATGTCGGTGGAATCAATGCCGATGACCGGCCGGTCGGGAAAACATTCCTGAATGATTTGAAGTGCAATGTCGTCCTTCGGTGACCGGAACGTTGGAACTGCAACACATGCATTCGCTATGTAAAAGTTTGCGTAAGAAGCTGGCAAACGTTGATCCTCGTAAATTACCGGATCAGGCATAGGAAGTTCAACGATGTTCAGTTGCCTGCCACTGATGAGCCGCATTTTTTTCAGATCCTGAAGATTTCGCTTAAGTAATTCGTGGTTTTCATCCTCGGTGTTGGGTTCCACAACCGTCAACACCGTGTCATGATTCACAAATCGTATCGTGTCATCGATATGGCCGTCGGTATCGTCACCTATTATTCCTTCGCATACCCACAAAACCTGACTGATGCCATAGTAATCTTCAAGATATCTCTCGACGTCGTCGCGATTTAATGAGGGATTACGGTTCTCGTTCAGTAAGCAACAACTCGAAGTAAGCACGGTACCTGCTCCGTTAAATTCAACAGATCCGCCTTCCATCACTATCCCCGGATACAGCACCGGCAATCCAAGAGTTTCCGCAACTCTTGTAGGCACCTGATCGTCGAGATCGAAAGGAGGATACTTGTTGCCCCAGGCGTTGTAACCCCAGTCGATTACAAGCAGCTTTTGTTCAGAAGAGGGATTGACGACAAATGCGGGACCATGATCGCGGCACCAGGCATCATTGGTTGGATGGAAATAAAACTCCACCGCGCTCATGTTTACCCCTTCACGCTGAAGGCAACGCATTGCAAAGTCTTTCATCTCTGCATCATTTACATTGATACAGACTTTTTCGCCGGCAGCTATTGCGTTGATGAATTTTGAGTAAGAAGAATAAATCGAATCGATCTTTCCCGGCCAGGATGCTTCCTTATGAGGCCAGCTCAGCCAGGTTGCCGAATGCTTTTCAAATTCCGCAGGGAAATAATAGCCGAGTGACTTAGGTGTTGCCGAAGAAAATCGCGTCATCCTTCGTCGATATATCTTTTTGTGATCGGTGCGTATGAATCGATGCGGCGGTCGCGTAGAAACGGCCAGTGGGTTCTATACCGGTCGGTTTTCGACAAGTCTAGTTCGTGAACGGTTACTTCTTCCTGTTCATGCGATGCCTGGTAAAGAACCGTACCAAATGGATTTGCTATGAACGAACCGCCCCAGAATTTCATGCGTCCCTCCTGCTCAAAACCGACGCGGTTGACGGATACAACATGTACTCCGTTTGCAACTGCATGACTGCGCTGGATTGTCTGCCATGCATTGTATTGCTCGGTATTCGTAGCATCGTCCTGTGATGTGGCCCAGCCGATCGCTGTAGGATAGAACAAAATTTCAGCGCCCATCAGCGACGTGATGCGTGCAGCTTCAGGGTACCATTGATCCCAACAGATGAGGACGCCGATCGTGGCAAATTTTGTTTTGAACACTTTGTATCCAAGATCGCCCGGTGTGAAATAAAACTTCTCATAATAAGCGGGATCGTCGGGGATATGCATCTTCCGATACTTGCCAAGGTAGGTTCCATCGGAGTCGATAACCGCAGTTGTGTTGTGATAAAGACCCTGCGTACGACGTTCGAACAGGGAAGCGATTACCACTACTCCGCACTCCCGCGCTACGTCACCAAGCTGGGAAGTCGAAGGACCCGGAATTGCCTCTGCGAGCTTGAAATGCTCATAATCTTCGACGTCGCAGAAATACAACGACCTAAACAGTTCCTGTAGGCACACGATCTGTGCTCCTTTCGCCGCAGCATCACGAATTCCTGCAATAGCTTTGTCAAGATTCGCCTGCTTGTCGGCAGTACAGGACATTTGAACAAACCCCACGTTTACCTTTTGCATAGCTGCGCAAAATTACATGGGAGAATGCAATATAACTGTGAAATTATCCACGCCCCATCTGGCGGAGGAAAGCAACATGCGATGCAACCGCATATCTGACCCGTGGGTACTCGATGTATGAGAGGCCGTATTCCTCACATGCTTTTCTGATGATCTTGCTGATCGCAGGATAATGCACATGAGAAATTTTGGGAAACAGATGATGTTCGATCTGGAAGTTCAATCCACCAACAAGCCATGAAACAAGTTTATTGCTGGTTGCGAAGTTTGCCGTTGTTTTCAATTGATGTATCGCCCACTCATCTTCAAGCCTTCCGGTAGTTTCATCAGGCAAAGGAAATGCGGTATGCTCAACCGTATGTGCAAGCTGGAATACCAGACTTAACACAAAGCCGGCAACAAGTGTAAAAATTACAAATCCTATCAGCCATGCCTGAAAGCCCACCATATAGATCGGGAGTCCGACGAAAAGGAACAGATGGAAAATTTTGAATCCCCAGAATACAAGATGATCGGACAAGGTCATTTTCTTCAACTGTATGCTTCCCACTCTGCTCTTGAAATATTTTTGGTAATCGAGAACAAAGATCCAGAAGATGTAAAGAAGCGAATACAATATCCAGAAGTACAAATGCTGGTACCGATGCATTTTATATTTCTTCTGCGTTGAGCTCATTCGCATCCACGGCTGGATGTCAATGTCATCATCGACACCGTCGATGTTTGTGTATGCGTGATGGATCACGTTGTGCTTCATGTTCCACATAAAGCTGTTGCCTCCGAGAATATTCAATGAAAATGCTGCGATTTGGTTCACCCACTTGTATTTGCTGAAGCTTCCGTGAGCACCATCGTGCATCACGTTGAAGCCGATTGCTGCGACAATGCCACCGAGCAACACGCTTTCAGTAATGGCGAGCCATACGGGTGGTGTAAAAAACACGAGGTGGATATAAACAAACACAAAGCTCACCATAAGGATCACTGCTTTGATGAACAGACTATAATTGCCTGTTGTAGAGGCACCGACTTCTTCGAAGTAGGCACTAATTCTTCTCTTTAATTCGGCATGAAAAGAATGTTGAACCTGGGTAAATTTTGGTGTGGTCATGAGATACTTGCTAACATTGATCATTTAATAATTGCTGCAGAGGTGTTAAATCCCTTAACGTTTGAATCTTGATTATGTTTCGACCATTACAAGAGAGTCAAGTGATTTGATACCGATCTTCTTCTCGCTGATGAATCCTTCAGCATATTTTACGCCAATTCTCTTCCCGAGCATCCTTGCGCGTGCAATCACACTTTCAAGAAAGTCGGGCGTCGAAATGTAGGTTGATGGTTCATCCGACGAAGCGGATGAAGTGAAAAACTGGGTAGTATAAGCCTCAATTGAACGCATTCTTGTTTCGAAAACGTCGCTGATGTCAATAATGACGTCGGGCTCGTGAAACCAGTCCTGTAAATAATGAAGCACATATTTGGGCCTCCACTTCTGCTGCGGCTGTCCGTGCTCGTCGTTTGTTTCGATTTTACTGAGTCCGGAGAGAAAACAGGCCTCGGCAATGAGATGTCCCGCTCGTCCATGGTCGGGATGCCGGTCATGAAGTACATTGGCAAAGACGATCTCAGGCTGGTATTTTCTTATTGCTGAGATCAGCTTTAACTGGTGCTCCTCATCGTTCCTGAAAAATCCATCTCTCATCTTCAGGTTTTCGCGAACAGACACTCCGAGGATCGCGGCTGCGGCCGCAGCTTCGGCATACCTTGTTTCTACGGTACCGCGCGTGCCAAGCTCGCCCTGTGTCAAATCAACAATTCCGGCTCTTTTGCCCGTGGCGATCTCATTTAATAACGTTCCCGAGCAACCGAGTTCAACATCGTCCGGGTGTACACCAATTGCCAGTAGATCGAGCTTCATAATTAATTACAGGGTGCAAAGGTATGTCAAACGATCTACCTATGCACGTGCGAGTCGTTTTGCCCTTTCCTTAGGGTGAAGTAATTTCGCCTACTTTTGTCGGCAGGAATTGAAAACGAATCACCGGATTCATTAATAGTAAAAATTTTTTTCAGAATGGCTTACGATGTAATTGTTCTTGGTAGCGGCCCCGGCGGCTATGTTGCAGCAATACGTGCTTCACAGCTCGGTCTTAAAACAGCAGTAATAGAAAAAGAAAGCCTCGGCGGAGTGTGTTTGAATTGGGGATGTATTCCAACCAAGGCGTTGTTGAAGAGTGCCCAGGTTTATGAAGATATTAAGCATGCGAAGAATTTTGGAATAGAGGCGTCGGGACAACCGAATTTCGAAGCCGTTGTGAAACGCAGCCGCGGAGTTGCCGATAAGATGAGCAGAGGTGTTCAGTTTCTCATGAAAAAGAACAAGATCGACGTCGTTATGGGCTTCGGTGTTCTGAAAGGGAAGGGCCAGATCGAGGTGACCGCAAACGACGGCAAGAAACAAACAGTTGAGGGAAAACATATCATCATAGCAACCGGTGCCCGTAGTCGTGAACTTCCTGCAATGAAACTCGACGGCAAAAAGATTATTGGTTACCGTGAAGCGATGGTGTTACCACAACTTCCGAAATCGATGATCGTGGTAGGCAGTGGCGCTATCGGAGTGGAGTTCGCTTACTTCTACAACACGATGGGAACCAAAGTGACCATAGTTGAGTTCATGCCGAGAATTGTACCGGTTGAAGACGAAGACATTTCGAAAGAACTTGAAAAGCACTACAAGAAGAACGGAATTGAAGTGATGACGAACAGCGAGGTGACGAAGGTGGATACTTCCGGCGCCGGAGTGAAAGCAACTGTTAAAACACAGTCAGGCGAAGTAACACTTGAAGCTGACATTCTTTTGAGTGCGGTTGGGATCACCGCAAATATCGAGGGCATCGGTGCAGAACAGCTCGGGATAAAAACAGAGAAAGGGAAGATTGCGGTTGACAAGTTTTACCAGACAAACGTGCCTGGCTTCTACTCTATTGGCGACTGTGTTGGCGGACAGGCGCTCGCCCATGTGGCATCGAAAGAAGCAATCATCTGTGCAGAGAACATCGCATTTACTGAAAAGAAATATGCGCATCAACCCGAACCGATCGACTACAACAACGTTCCGGGATGTACATACTGTTCGCCTGAGATTGCCTCTGTCGGGTACACCGAAAAACAGGCTAAGGACGCTGGCTTCGAAGTAAAAGTTGGAAAGTTTCCTTTGAGCGCTTCAGGAAAGGCCAGTGCCGCCGGACACCTCGAAGGTTTTATCAAAGTGGTATTCGACGCGAAATACGGTGAGTGGCTCGGCACACACATGATCGGTTACAACGTAACGGAAATGATTGCGGAGACAGTGACCGCACGGAAACTCGAAACAACATATCACGAAGTACTGAACGCAATACATCCCCACCCTACCATCAGCGAAAGCATCAAAGACGCTATCGAAGTTGCGTATGGTGAAGCGATACATTTGTGAGTTGAAGGTTGAAAGTTGAAGGTTGAAAGTTGAAGGTTGATAGTAGATACTGCAAGGTTGCCACTTTCGTGTTCAAGCTTCATCCATACAAGACCAACATACGAACGTTCCACCTTCAACCTTCAACCTTCAACCTTCAACCTTCAACTCCCTATGCTCTCCATTTGGGAAAAACAAACCTTCTTCGCGCCGACTGACGTACTGATCGCCGGCAGCGGATTCGTGGGGCTATGGTCGGCGTACTTTCTAAAAAAAGCTAATCCTTCTCTCCGCATCACCATCATCGACAAAGGTATTGTTCCAACAGGCGCAAGCACCCGGAATGCCGGCTTCGCCTGCTTCGGAAGTGTTACCGAATTGCTGTTGGATGTTGAAACAATGGGCACAGACTCAATGCTCGAACTTGTTGAAAAACGGTTCAGGGGACTGCAAACGATCTTCGAAACCTTCAAAGCTTCCGATATACACTATGAGCAGTGCGGCGGTTATGAATTGATAACTGCGCGTGAGCATGAACGTTACCCCGACCTTTTTGAAAAAATTGCGTGGCTGAACGATGCGGTATCACCGATAACCAGGAAAAAGCACACCTACCGGTTTATTGACGAGCCCAAAGCGTTCGGATTTGAAAACATTCACAGTATCATTTCGAACGAACTGGAGGGAGGTTTGCATTCCGGATGGCTCTGCCGGATGCTCTTGCTGAAAGTACAGGAAATGGGTGTCATCGTTTTATCTGCCCTCGGAATCGAAGCGTTCAACCATATCGGCGATCATCTTGAAATCGCAACTGATCGGGGCATCGTGCTCAAGACGAATTACCTTCTGATATGCACAAACGCATTCGCTGCCAAACTACATGCATCTGTCAACATCTCCCCTGCGCGCGGACAGGTGTTGCTGACTTCACCTATCGAAGGCGGTGTGCCGAAAGGCGCATTTCATTGCGATGAAGGCTTTTATTATTTCCGCAATCTCGGCGACCGCATTCTTCTCGGAGGGGCAAGAAACAAAGCTTTCGATGAAGAAGCCACAGCCGAACTTGCAGTGACCGACCGGATTCAAAGTGAACTCGAACTGTTTCTTCGTCAGGTCGTACTTCCCGGCCGTTCATATACGATTACCGACCGATGGAGTGGGATCATGGGAATGTCAGATGAAAAAAAACCGGTGATTAGACAGCTCGAACAACATGTCTACTGCGCAATTGGGCTCGGAGGCATGGGTGTGGCGCTGGCTCCGACGGTTGCATTGGAAGTCGCAGATTTGCTCACACAGCGATGATGTACTGGCGCTAAAATTCGGCATGTCTATGCGCATAAACCCGAAGGCTATTGCTTCAGCAGTTTCTTCTGCATTGCTCCTACCCTGATGATGTATGTTCCGCGAGGAAGTATTCGTATGTCCATCGACGTTAGTTGTCCAGCAACCGTTCCTGTTGCCATCAAATGCCCCGATAACGAATATATTTCTATGCGCTCTCCCGCCGGTGCATCACTCAACTCAAGAGAAACGAGGTTGGTCGCAGGATTAGGATACACCGACAAGCCAGTTACAATTGTCTCCTCTACGGAAGTTTCTTCAACCGGAGTTCCGTCACAACCTTTGGATGTCAGGAACGTATGCCTTGGTCCCCCGGCAAAGAACAACGAACGCATTCTTGAAGCCTGACCCAACGTGAACATACTGGTGCATGCGTCGCTGGTGAGATCCATGTAATTCATATACATGTTGCCGTTGTTGCTGCATGATACGGGTAAGCCGGAAGGACAACCCCTAGACGGACCCTGCTGTGGCGGTGTATCTTCTACATGATCGTTGCCGCAATCTGCATCACCCCAGATATGCCGAAGTCCAAGCCAGTGCCCCACCTCATGAACCGTGGTTTTTCCGAGATTGTATGGTGCCGTAACCGTACCGGTGGTTCCAAATGCTGAATGACGCACCACGATTCCATCTGTTTCAGGTGCACCGCCAGGAAAACTCGCATACCCAATCACACCCCCGGTTGTATTTCCTACCCAAATGTTCAGGTATTGTGAGGGATCCCAGGCATCGCTGCCACCTCTGGCGGAAGACTTGATCCGGTCATCGATGCTGAAGAACTCGATTGTTGTTCGTTTTCTGACTATACCGGTAGTGGGATTGCCAACAGGATCAATATTCGCAAGTTGAAATTCTATTCGGACGTCTGCGGCGAGGTTCGCGAACATACCCGGCAACGTACCCATTGCATTTTGACGGCGAAAACATTTGTTCAGCACTTCGATCTGCGATCGGATCTGTTCATACGAGATGTTATGAAAAGCTTCGGAGTATAATACATGAACAACCACGGGGATCCTGAGAACCTGGATGTCTCCACCCACCTGTCCGCTTGCTCCGCCTGTGCGCGGTTTTATTTGACTATGCCGGGCCATGAATGAATGGATGGCATTCATACGTTCACGAACCCCTGCATTCTTTGAAAGCACCTCCTGCTCATATGTTGCCGAGCCGCAAATCGTTTGCGACATCGAAACAAGAGACAACAATAACGCTATACAGACGATGAAAACCCTTTGCATGACCACGTGTTTGTGGCATCAGAGGAATGGATACGCAGTTCTTGATAGAATTGGAGTTGCAGCATGCGCTGCTTCATTGGGGGGAAGGGGTCGGAACTTAGCCTTGAACTCCCGAACGAATGCCGGGAATCAGATAAGTAACGTAAAGCAATAAAAAAAACATGAAAGATCAAAGCGTTTGAAAATTATGTTTTTCTTGCGTCCGGCAATATTGGTACTGCTTATTTTTGATGAGAATGAAACAGTTAGCTATAGCTTTTTTCGTGACAATTTTGGGTCTTGCTTCGTGCGGCGACGCCGACCGAAACGGCTCCACGGACGAGACAGCGAATCCGCCTGCACCCCTGATCAGCTATACGGTTGTGAATTCTTATCCGCATGATACAGCGGCGTTTACTGAAGGATTGCTATTCTATGATGGCGCCCTGATTGAGTCCACCGGTTCACCCGAGGATCAAAATCACAACGGCACCTGGATAGGACCAGTTGACCTGAAGACCGGCGTCGCCGACAAAAAGATAAACCTCGGCAGAACGATCTTCGGTGAAGGCGTCACGATTCTCAACGATAAAATTTACCAGCTCACATACCAGACACACAAAGGATTCGTGTACGATGCAAAAACGTACAAGAAGCTTCGGGAGTTCTCATACGCCGGCGAAGGATGGGGTCTGACAAACGACGGCAAGAATCTCATCATGAGTGCCGGCACGAGCAATCTATATTATATCGATCCGGATTCGCTCAAGTTTATTTCAATGCTTGGGGTGCGCGATCACAACGGACCGGTTCCCAACATCAATGAACTCGAATACATCGACGGTTACATTTACGCGAACCAGTGGCTCACATCGTATATTTTGAAAATTGATCCGGCTACAGGCAATGTTGTCGGCCGTATCGATCTTTCTGAACTTGCCAACCGCATCAAGGTCACCAACCCGACTGCCGACTACCTTAATGGCATCGCCTACGATAGCGTGACGAAAAAAATATTTGTGACAGGTAAGAAATGGCCGAAACTTTTTGAGATCAAAATCTGAGATCAGCAAACTACATATATCTGCGAGCTCGCACGATTTCTGTCTCGCAACGCATTTAAATTGGAAAGCATTCCATTCGCAATCGCCGGCAGCATGCTGCCTCCGCGATACTTCTCACTTAATATGCTAACATAGAAACTGTCGAACCACATCGGATGAACCGCCGTCACTCTTAAACCATGTAGTGCAGTGAGACGCCGCATCGATTCGGGTGAAAAATGGTACAAATGTCGCGGCACGTCATAAGCCGCCCACCACTTACCATAGGTATGTGCATCTTTGGAAAGGTAATTTGGAACCGCAATAAAGATTTTGCCGTCGTCTGTCTTCAGGCTTTTGAGCAGTTGCATGTACTCATGAAGGTCATGAACATGTTCCAGCACATGCCACATCGTGATGGCATCGAATCTGCGATCCAATGCAAACAACGATTCGGTATTCATCAATTCAATTCCATAAACAGCCTTTGCATTTGCAACTGCTTTTTGGTCGGGTTCCGCTCCGGCAGCATCCCAACCGCTTCTCCTCATAAAATCTACAAAGGCTCCTGTTCCGGCACCAATATCAAGCAATCGGCCTGCTTTTTTTCGCGTAGCCTTGCAAACCAGCGAACGCTTGATGACCAGGGTTCTGTTCCTGACCATATGATAAATTCTATCAACCGGTTTTTTGTTGTCGGAGCCGTGGGATATATAATTGTCGGACGAGTAATATCTTCCTATTGAATTCTTGGATGGTGCGTCCTGTGTAAACCGCAACTGGCATTCATTGCATTCGAGTATTTCGAATGATTCCTTGGTCAAAAAGTGGTCGATGACAGTGAACACCGGTGCCAGGTGACGAGAACCGCAGACAGGACAGCTGTCTCGATGTACGGTAGTGTCGGTAATTGTCAGATTAAGCTGGTCCGGAGTCGTCGACATGGATTCAGCGGCTTTCAATTTTTTGCTGGTTGCCAGACGCGTCCAGTCTCACTCCATTCCGATAAAAATGAAAGAAGATCATGACGAGGCAAATGGCTGCAACGATCAATGCATAGATCCACCACGACTCCTTTTCAACATGCGTCGTATCGCCGAGGTAATCGCCCATCTCAACATTCGTAACTTCCTTATCACCGACGATCATTGTATGCCGGCTGTTGCTTCGGATCAATCGTTCTGCTTCCACGGGCTGTAGGACGGAAAACGGACTGACGGCCGACTCGAATTGTATTTCACCCGACGTATCTTTCTTAATGGTGCCAATTCCGGTCCATTCAAGTGCGGCACCCGGATTCATGCGAGTGCGGAGATCCGCTGCCCATTCGTTGTACGACCTGATCGCTTCGTATTCCGGTACCTGGTTTCTGTTTGCAAGAAACTGGAAAAACTCTTTGTCCGGCGCGTCGGAATACGTGTTGAAGCGAAATCTGAAGGAAGGAGGAAGCAACCGCTTGTTTACAAAGTCGGACTGAGCCGGCACCCGTTCAATATAGATGGTACCAAGTCCAGGAATTCCGAGGCTTTTATGCTGAAGTAAATAATCGCGGAGAACGCTGATCATTCGGCAATTTAATGATTCCGCCACACGGCGAACAACCGGAAGCATCTACTTTTTCTCACCGAAGTTGTAAACTACGCCTCCAAGAATATTGAATCCGAAAGATTCATATTGATGCCAACGCTCGTACCGGTTGTTGAAGATATTGTTCATCTGAATCCAGAGATTGAAATTTTTGGTGATCCTGAATTCTGCGCCGGCATTCAGATCAAAACCCGTTTCGCCCTTAAATGAATCTCCGTTCGACCCTCGGTATTGCGGCCCGTCCCACGCCCACAGATCCGTTCTCAGCCAAAGGTCCTTGAACACCTGCCACCGGAGTCCGGCGTTGAGTTCGACCGGGATGATCCCCCATGGCTTCGGCTCGTCTTCCTGTTTACTGAACTTGTTCCAGGTGAATGCCGATTTAACACTGAACTGCTCTCCGATCCTGTATTCGGCTTCAGCATGAGTTCGAATGATGTTTAGTTTTGACTCGTACAAAATGAGAAATGTCTTCGCATCATCCTGGTAATCGTTCACAAAAAGCGGAATGTCCCGATGTTGCTGGTATCCGATCTTGGCAGAGTAAGTAAGGTGGTTCCCGGCAGACCCCTTAAATCCAAGGTATGCTTCGTTCACCCTTGTGTTCAATAATGAGTCCGGACGCGAAAGCCAGGGATTGATGGAAGCAAAACGCTGATACGATCCTTTATCATAATATCCGATCCATCCCAGCTGAAGGGTAAAACGCTGATCGTTGGTAGTCACGTCGGCCATTGCATTCGGCAGCATATGAAATGAACCATTGTCCCAGGATGGAATGATTCCAGCCTGCAAAAACAAGTTCGGCGTCTTCAGATCTACCGACGGCGAGATCATGTAAATGTTGTTGTTCTCTGTCTTCCTTCCATTCGCATCGAAACGATAATTCGTAAGGTCGGCGGTGAAGCCGAGGTTGAAAGCTGTGCTTTTTCCCAAAACCTTCTGCAGCGGAAGAATAAGAAAGCTGTTTGCCTCCGATGCTTTCGGATCATGGTTGTCGGAAAAAACAGAAACGCGCAGCTGTGGGTTATAACTGAGCCCAAAATTGGTGGGTTCGATGTTTCGCAATGCGACCTTACCCTCGATGGTCTGGAATCGTTGCCTTAGCTGATCCTTGGTAAACGATAATGTTTCGGGGTCGAATCCGTAAAGAAAATAATCATCACTGCTGAATCCCAGGCCGGCCGTCCATTCCAGGTTCTTTGCTGTTTTGTATGTAAGAGCGGCACCTACTCTTGTCAAACTATTCTTCTGAAAAGGCCTGTCGCCCTTCGAACTGTAATGTTCTGCAAAGATGTTATAAAATGAGTTGGTTGCCTCGCCAATTGTAAACCCTGCCTTGATGTAGGGTTGGTGAACATTGCCGATCCCAACTTTTATGTAATTGCTGTGTTGCCATGCGTCCATGGAATCCTGAGAGTGCGCCACCGGCCGCAACTCTGCCGGCTGATACGAGAACAAGAGGTTCTCCGCCGGAATATTGTAGGAGAGCGGGGGTCTTGTTGTATCTACGATTGGCGGTGCGGCGTTGAAATTTATTTTCGCGGCTTCGCGCAACACCGGTTTGAACGTAGAGGTGATGTCTATCGATCGCCGCTTCGTTGTGTCCTGCGATCTCGCCTGGTACGACAAAAGCGCAATAAAAAACAAAGACAAAACAATTCGTCCTGAAATCGCGCTGAATGATTTGTTTAGTTGGCTTCTCACGGTTCCTGATTAAGTCTGCTGGAATTTATTGTCAAAGGGTGATTATTCGAGGTCATTGATTTCTTTCAGTTTTCTCTCTGCTTCCTGCCTCAGTTCTTCGATCTTGGCATTGTCAACAACGCTTCTGTACGTTGCCTTTGCATTGAAATAATCCTTCTGCTTAACATACAAATCGCCGAGAAGAATGTAGGCTTTCGTAACCCACAACTCATAAGACCCTGCCTTGTTGATTACTTCAAACGCCGCCTTCTCAGCATCAGCATATCTGTTCTGAGTCGCAAAGCAATTCGCAATTTCATAGCGCGCTTCCGCACCATATGCCGCTTTGCTCAATGAGGTTACGATCCGGTAATGTGTGATCGCCTGCTCGCATTGATTCTGAGATTGTGCTGATTTTGCAATCGCCATGTTTGCAAGAACCTTGTCATCGGTACCTGCCGATTTTTGTGCCAGCAACTCACGTGCATTCGCTACCGCATCCGAATATTTTTGCAATTGATAATGGCTGCGAAGAAGTCCGCGCATCGCCTCAATCTTCGCTTCCTGACCTGAGGCAAAGTCTTTCAGCTTCAAAAAGTATTTCTCGGCTTTCTCGTAATTCTTCAGATCGAAGAAATTGAGTCTTGCGGCTTGCAACAAAGATTTTTCGCCAAAGCGATGCGGCACGCGTTCTGCAAGAATTTCATATCCAGCAGCAGCTTTTGCCCAGTCTTTCTGGTTCAGGTATATTTCACTCTTATAATAAAGCGCTTCGAGTGAATGTTTTCCTTCGGGAAAGCGAGACAGGTACTCTTCAAACTTTTTTGCAGCGGCAGGAAAATTTCCGTTGTTAAATTGCACTTCTGCCTCCTGGTATGCAAGCTCATCTTCCTGAGATGTCGATACATCCTTACCCAGCGTTCTAGCGAAACTGACATATTCAGCAGTACGACCTTCTTCGACATAAATGGCTTTTGCGTTGTCAAGCGCCGACTGTGCCTCTGGTGAGTTAGGATATTGTTGCAATAAAGTAGTATACTGGTTAAGCGCTTCCTTATTGTTTTCAAGATTGTAGTATGCAATACCGAGCCTAAGATGAGCACGCGGTTTCAAAGAAGCGTTCGGATCGGAAACAACATTCTTGAGGTGTGTGATCGCTTCGCGGAACTGCTCATTGGCAAGGTATGTAATCGCTATCTCCATATTCGCATCCGCAATCAGCGACGAAGTAGGATATCTCCTGCTGAGTGTGCTGAGCAGATTGATCTTTTCTTTGCCATTGCTTACGCCGGCGATCATCCCTTTCTGAAAGAGCGCATAGTCTGACGACGGCCAGGAGAAATCAAGTGCCTTGTTGTACATTGATTCAGCTTTCCGGTAATCGCGGTTCATGTAATGGCAATCCGCACTTCGGATGTAAGCATCCTGCTCGATCAGCGCAGAATTTATTTTTGGGGTGCTCACGATCTGCTCGAAAAACCCGAGAGCCTGGCGGTAGTTTTCTTTTCGTAGGAACGCATAGCCGAGGGTGTATTTCGCATTCTCCGGACTCACCTCACCAGCGCGTACTCCTGCCTTCAGATATTCAAAAAGATAACGGATCGCATCGTCCGTTTGATTGAGCCTGTAAGCGATCTCCCCTTTCCAAAACTGAATATAAGGCAGCAGCGAAGCCTCCGGTTGCTGCTTCTCTGCTTTTGTGAGAAGTTCATTGGCTGTTACGAGTAGTCCATCGTTCACAAGCTCGGTTGCCCGGCCATAAAGTATCCGCGCGTACAGGCGCTTTGCGCCAGGTGAAGGATTCTTGGTGGCCTCCAACAACGTAAGCGCATCCTGGTAATTATTTGTATTGGTGAGAACAGAAACCAAAAGGTCTCTTGCCTCATTCTGGTATTCCGACGAAGGATAGGTTTGAAGAAATTTCTGCAGTTCACTGAGCGAAACATCCTGATATCCCAACTCATAAGAAAGCTTCGCATAGTTGAACATCGAGATCTCACGCTGCTTCTCGTTGCTGCTGTTCGAAGAACAAAACAGAAAAGCATTTCTCGCATTTACCTTTTGCCCGGTTTTCAGGTAAGAATCCCCGAGCAGATACATTGCGTTCTGTGCAAGTGAATCTTCTTTACCTCCAAGTTTCTTGAAGCCATCGATGGCCTTATTGAAATTCCCGGCTTTGTAATAAACGTATGACAGTTCATAGATATCCTGCCGGTTAACGCTATCGGCCTTTGATACATACGATTCAAGAAAAGGAAGCGCCTTGTCGTATTGCTGTTTCTGGAAGTAGCTGTGGCCTACAAGCTGCCGCAACTGAAGGTCGTAATGCTGATTACCCGACTTAAGTTTCGATTCGGCGTAAGCAAGGGCCTTATCCTTCTGGCCGGTTGCGTAATGGATTGTCGCGATATAATATGGGACGATCCGTCCGTACGTTTCGTTGTTTTCAACAATGGTGAATGCATCAAGCGCAGATTTGTAATCCTTCTCATAGAACGCAATGAATCCATAATAATAGTTTGCGTCCATATAATTCGGATCCTTGGGCATTTGCCTGATGGTATTGAGCAGCGGCTTTGCCTGATCGAAGCGTTGAACCGTGAAATAGGAATAACCAAGATGGAACTTCAGATCAGCAATCTCGTTATTGCCAAGATTGTCGAGGTTGACGTTCTCAAACAATGAAATGGCTTTCGCATAGTCGTTTTTCCTGAAATAATACTCGGCCAGATGGAAGCTCATCATCTGCACCCGGGGCGCATTGTCTTCAAGGTCTATGAACTCCTGAGCTGCGTAAACTGCTCGTTCCTCATTTTGTTTCAATGCACAAACAGTGGCATAGTAACGAACATCCTGGTAGTTGAGTGCATTGTTCGTTTTGTCTGATGACCGTTGCCGTTGTTGAAGATCCTTCAGTAAAGGGTAAGCGAGACTGTATTGTTCTTTCTGAAAGTATTCTTTTGCCTGGTTGAAAGTTTCATCGGGGTCGTTTATAAATCTTGTCTGCTGGCCGGATGCGGAAATGAACAGCATGGAACAAACGAAGCAAACCACTAACTGTTTCATGTTATTCAGATATTGTCGTTTAATCACCGTGTGAATTAGGAATGCAAGTGAACTTGCAAGTAAGCTTAATGCGGTTGATGCTAACGGAATAAAGTTTCTAATTATTTTATCTAAAACCAAACATCATTCCAAACACGTGTGGATAAGTGGGAGGATTAACATTTCCTTCTGATAATCTTGCTACTACAACGATCTAGGAACACGCAATGCAATGGACGAACACGATGTTTATAAAGCATTACTTTTGAAAATTACCAACAACCACTTGTATGAAAAGACTGCTGAGTACGAAATACAGCAATGGGGCTTTTAATTTTGCGATGCTTTTCTTGCGTCTAACCTTTGGGGTTCTGCTTTTTGCCGCCGGATACGGAAAACTTACGAACTACCAGGAATTCTCTTCGAATATGATGAACTTCCTGGGCCTCGGTCAGCAGGTGTCTGCAGCGCTGCTCATCTTCGCAGAAGTGTTTTGTACCGCGCTCGTTGTTCTTGGGTTGTTAACAAGACTTGCAACAATACCCATCATCATTGCAATGTCTGTTGCATTGTTCAAAGCGCATGATGCGCAAATCTTTGGCGATGGACGCTCATCGGGACTTTTCCTGATTGGTTTTGTTGTGATCTTTCTGCTGGGCCCCGGTAAGATAAGTGTTGATGGAGCGATGGGCAAATAACAATCACACTCATGTTTACAAGCAATACAAAAATCCGTGTACGATATGCGGAGACCGATCAGATGCGGGTAGTTTATCACGGCAACTTTGCCGAATACTTCGAAAGCAGCAGAACCGAATCCATCAGGCAACTCGGATTGACTTATAAAGAGCTCGAGGCAATGGGCATTCTCATGCCTGTTGTTGAACTTCATTGCCGTTTCATCAGACCGGCATTTTACGATGACCTGTTGACCGTAAGAACAATTCTTAAGGAACTGCCTGCGGGCCATCGAATCGAGTTTCATCATGAAGTATTAAATGAAAAGGACGAGTTGCTGGCAACAGGGAGAGTGGTCCTGTACTTCGTGAAAGCAAAAAGCATGGAGAAAGCGGTCATTCCTGATGCGTTCGTTGAAAAGGTCAAACCATTTTTTTCAAACTGAAGCATGCCCAAGAACATTCGCAGTGCCTGCATCATAACGATTGGCGACGAATTGCTGATCGGACAGGTCATCGATACGAACAGCGCGTGGATCGCTACACAATTAAATCGGTTAGGCATCTTCGTTAGACGAAGAGTAGCTGTTGGAGACAACAGGCAGGATATTCTGTCGGCACTCAGGCAGGAATCGGCGTTTTCGGAACTGCTGATCCTCACCGGCGGACTGGGCCCGACTGCCGATGATATCACGAAGCCCCTGCTTCTCGAGTATTTTGGTGGATCCCTTGTATCGGATCAGCGTGTCCTCGATCATATCAGTTTCCTGTTTGAAAAAGTTTTCAAAAGGCCGTTGACGGAGCGAAACATCAAACAGGCGGAAGTTCCGGATTCATGCGACGTACTCTTCAACAGGCGCGGGACCGCTCCCGGAATGTGGTTCGAGAAAGAAGGTTCGGTTGTGATCTCACTGCCGGGCGTACCACATGAGATGAAAGGCATCATGACCGACGAAGTCATACCGCGGCTTGAAGGTTTGCGTGCAGGTCAGCATATCGTTCACAAAACGTTACTAACAGCGGGCATTGGAGAATCGGCGCTTGCCGAACATATCGAAACGTGGGAACAACGGCTGCCCGGAAGTTTGAAACTCGCGTATCTGCCGAACTATGGCATGGTGAGGCTTCGGCTCACGGCCTCGGGCGACGATGCAGCAATTGTGAATGAAACCATTGAACAGGAATTCAATGCGCTGCAGGCACTCGTTAGTCCATGGCTCGTGATTGACCGCGACGCAACGATGCAGGAAGTCGTTTTTGACCTTTTGAAAAGAGAACAAAAAACTTTGGGTACTGCGGAGAGTTGCACGGGAGGCTATATTGCTCATCTTATGACAAGTATTGCCGGATCCTCCGCCGTCTTCAGAGGCTCGGTCATCAGCTACTCAAACGACCTGAAAACGCAGTTGCTTTCCGTGCCTGGTGAAGTGATCGATCAATACGGTGCGGTCAGTGAAGAAACTGTTACAGCCATGTGCAGCGGCGCATTGGCTACATTGAAATCCGATTATGTGATCGCTACATCCGGAATCATGGGACCGGACGGAGGTTCGGAAACAAAACCGGTGGGAACCGTTTGGATCGGCGTGGCGTCGACCCGGCAAACAAAGGCTCAGCGATTTCAATTTCGATTCGATCGGGCGCGAAACACTGAGCTTACGGCTACAAATGCATTGAATATGCTGAGGCTGCTCATCATTTCAGAGACTAACGCTCGTTAGTTTTCATTTTCGGCTCCCATATGTATTCCTTACTTTTGACGCTGTTTTAGAATCTGTGCGATTATTTACCTTAAAACATTCCGTTAATGGCGACTGTTGACCTTGTAATGCCAAAGCTGGGAGAAAGCATCATGGAAGCCACCATTTTGAAATGGCACAAGCAGCCCGGAGATAAGGTTGAAGTGGATGAAACGGTGTTGGACATAGCCACGGACAAGGTAGACAGCGAAGTGCCGTCTACGGCTTCCGGTATCATTGAAGAACTGTTGTTCAATGTGAACGATGTGGTACCTGTGGGAAAGGTAATTGCCAGGATAAAAACGACAGCAGAAGAATCGCACACGATTTCTCCGGTGAATTTGGGTGGCCAGGACAATGCATATAAAATGCACGAAACCGGAAACCATCAGCCGCAACGCCAGGAACCTGCAGCAGAGGTTAAGACGAATTCGAATCACCAACAGTATAAACCTGTTTCAACTCCCAATCGCTTTTACTCACCTTTGGTTCTGAACATAGCCGCAAATGAGCAGGTTTCAATGACGGAGCTTGAGAGTATACCGGGAACCGGAAACGAAGGGCGGGTGACAAAGCGTGATATACTTCAATATGTAAGCGACCGCAAAACGGCCGGACGCAAAACGAACGATCAAACGGCGGAAAGGGCACCGTCGCGGGAAATCAGAATTTACGAGCAGGAAGAACCAGGCGCCGCTCCTCCAGCTCCGCAGCATAGTTATTCGGGCAATGTCGAGATTGTAGAAATGGACAGAATGCGAAAGCTGATCGCCCGTCACATGGTCGACAGCAAGCATACGAGTCCGCACGTGACAAGTTTTTCGGAAGCCGACGTTACGAACCTTGTACTTTGGCGTGAGCGCATCAAAAAAGATTTCGAAAAACGCGAGAACGAGAAGATCACTTTTACTCCGCTTTTCATAGAAGCAATTGTCCGGTGCATCAAAAAGTACCCATGGCTGAACAGCAGCGTTGACGGAGATAAGCTTATCGTAAAAAAAGACATCAACATCGGGATGGCTACAGCGTTGCCCAGCGGCAACTTGATCGTACCAGTAATAAAAAATGCTGACCAGCTAAATCTTGTCGGCCTTACCCGGCAGGTAAATCAACTTTCGCGAGCCGCCCGCGAAAACAAGCTGCGTCCCGACGATACAAACGGTGGAACATTCACACTTACCAATGTTGGCACCTTTGGCAGCATCATGGGAACACCGATCATCAATCAACCCCAGGTTGCGATCCTCGCGGTAGGAATGATCAAAAAGCGACCCGTTGTGATCGAAACTGCACAGGGCGATTCGATTGCAATCCGCCACATGATGTACCTGTCGATGTCATACGATCACAGGGTGATCGATGGCGCTTTGGGCTCGACGTTTCTCAATGCAGTTGCGAAGGAGTTGGAAAACTTCAGTGGCGAAAGGGAATTTTGATCCGGTTCAATAGGTCGTGTCGCCGTACTTCGTTTGCGCATAGGTGATATGCTTCCCGAAAAATCTGCGGTACTTAATTTCGAAAAGATTGTCGTAAGAATTATCAGAGAGGTCTCCCGGCACTTTTATCCCTCCGGCAAGGCCGTTCACGATATCGTCAACGGTATTTGAATGACCCACGATCAGACTATTCTTCCGTTTACTTTTTAGCATGGTGATAAACAACGAGTCGGGCAGTGGACCGTAGGTCGTCAATGGCAACCGGAAATGACTGCTGACCGGCTGGGCGGTTGTACGTGCCCGTATGGTATTCGTTGTATAAACGGCACCTATCGATCTGCTGCTCAGGTATTCCCTCAGTGCCTCTGCGCGGGCACGGCCTTTGTCGGACAGCGGTGGATCCGAGGCCATGTCGGCGGACGGGGCAGCCTTTTCAGCATGCCGTACCACATAATAAGTATGCGCGCATCCCGTTACACAATTGACGACGAGGGTAATCAGGCATAATATTTTGATTTTACTTATTGAAGCAGTAACAACTCGAGTCAGCATAAGCTTGAATTAACGATTTTAAATTTAAACGGAATTCACAAATCGCCTTCAAATTTGTAAATTCAGTAGCGCAACCCGAAATGTAATCACCATGAAAACATTATCCGAAACCTGGTTTGCCGATGGCTATATAGATTTCGAACTCAAGAAATATACTCTCCTCGCCTATTTGCAGGAAGTGAACAAGTATTTCAACGAAAACAAATTATATCCGCAACTCGCAGATGTCATATTTCATTACAACAACCTCGTAGCGTTCCGCGAAAACAAAAAGTATCTACAGGAGCAATTCCCAAAGAAACTTACCGGTATTCAGCTGGAAAGGTTGCAGGTGTTGTACGAGAAAATGATTGAAGATGATGAGCTTATGCAGGAACTTGAAGACATCATAAATTTTTCGGCAGGAAAGATTCGGACGGCCATCTCAAACGGAACGGAGATTTACGAATTCGTCGAAGAACGATTGAATATTTTTCCCGTGGGCATTGTTCCGCTTGAAATCAACGAAGGTTATTTTTTTCTGTCTGAGGGGACCTACCGCACAACGAGAGTATATCAATACCGGTTGTCGATTTTTCAGAAGCACGATGAAAAATACAGATCCATCAAAACCGAATATATCGATCTGTGGCAGCGCAACATGGTGAATACTTACGAAAACATCAAAGCGGAACTCATCCGGCGAAAAAGAGATTTTCCAAATCCGGCAGTGTATTGCATCGAAACCGAATTGAATTTTCCAGTTGATGAAACGCTGCTTCCTATCGCAAAGCGAACGCTGGTGAGATATATTTCCAGTGAAGCTGCTTAAGAAGTCACTTTTTACTTTTCACTTGCCTCATATATACCATCAACGTCTGCAACCCCACCCCTACGACTATCATCGCCAAACCCAAATAAAAACTCCACGAAACATCTTTGTGTTCCCTGAACAACAGGAACGCGAGCGCAATGCCGTAGAGTGGTTCGAGAGTGAAGCTTAAATTGACTGTGAAGGCGGAAATTTTTTTCAGTGCATTCATTGAAAGCCGGAAAGCCAATACTGTACAAAGCCAGCTGAGGATCAACAGCCATAGCCAGTCGGTTGCAGCGGGAAACACATTCTCAACCGGGAAGTATGATAAATAAAAAGGCATAAGCGCCGTAAGTACAACAAAGCCGCCCGTCAATTCATACAAAGTGATCTTTTCAACCGTGTGCGTTTTTAGCAGGGCCTTGTTCATTACCGGAAATATCGCCGCAAGAAGTGCCGACACAATGCCGATCACAATACCGGTCTGATAAGCGGGATCGAAATGAAAGATGAGATAGATGCCTGCGATATTCATGAGTCCGAGCACGAATTCCAGGACGCTGAATTTCTTTCCTGCGAGCGGTTCGATCAATGCGGTGAAAAAGCCGATGGCCGAAAAGCAAACAAGCGCAACAGAAACGTTTGCATACTTGATGCTTCCGTAAAATGTAACCCAGTGAAGCGCGGCTATCGAACCTACTCCTGTAATTTTGATGAGGTCGCGTTTCGAAATCCGAAGATTCGATTTAGAAAGCAGTGCAAGGGCCCACAATGTCAGGGAGGTAATCAACAACCGGTACCATACAAGTAGTCCCTCGTTGAGTGTGATGAGACGTCCGAGAACACCTGTAAAGCCTGCGAGCAGCACTGAGATATGAAGCTGAAAAAAGGCCCTGCGCATTGACATTTACTTGGAGCCGGCGAGGATCTCATCCTTCGGCAACGAACTGAAATGAGTTCCGTTGCCCTTCTTGACACGTTTGCGGTAGTCTTTAAACAGACTGTACCAGCGCAACTTTAACACACCCAGGATTCCTTCTTTAACAATGCCTTTATGCATTTTTGAAGCGCCGAATTTTCTGTCTTTGAAAATAATAGGGACTTCAGTGATTTTGAAACCGAGCTTCCACGCGGCGTACTTCATTTCTATCTGGAAGGCATAACCGAGAAAGTGAATTTCGTCAAGATTGATCGATTCAAGTACCTCTCGTTTGTAGCAAACAAACCCGGCAGTGGTGTCTTTTACGGGCATCCAGGTAATCAGGCGTGTGTACAACGAACCTCCTTTGGAAAGAAGGATCCGGTCGCGCGGCCAGTTGATTGTTCCACCGCCCCGTACATAGCGTGATCCTATTGCAACATCGGCACCGCGGTCGCGACATTCCATAAACAGGCGTTGCAGATCGGAGGGATTGTGAGAGAAATCAGCATCCATTTCGAAAATGTACTGATACCCTTTTGCGACTGCCCACTTGAACCCATGAATATATGCGGTTCCAAGCCCCGACTTCCCCTTTCGTTCTTCAAGAAAGATTTCGGTTGGGCTTGACTGTTGGAGGCGCTTTACAATTTGTGCAGTACCATCCGGAGAGCCATCGTCAATAACAAGAATATGGTATCCCTGCCTGAGCGCGAGTATGGCATCGATGATCAACGAAATGTTTTCCTTTTCGTTGTATGTCGGTATGATAACCAGCTTTTCCAATAGGTGAGATGCTATTGACGAATGTACAAATTTTCGACTTGCCTAATTTTGCGCAAAATTCGCACCATATCCTTTTAGGCGGACTTTAACACGGCGCGCACCGCATCAATTCTTCTTCAGCATGAGTTTGTTGAACAACTCGGTAAGTTTTTGCTTCGTATGTAGCGCAAAATCGCCTTTCATCATCCAATCGTAGTACTGTGGTTCGGCCTTTAGCACTTCGGCGACCGGACGCCCTTTGTGTTTTCCAAAATTGAAAACTTCAACGCCGTTTTCAAAGATCATACGGCGGGCGAAGTCAACGTGGTTTTCCTCCCCTATGCACTTCAAAATACTTTCAACCGTTTCGCCGAGTTGCGGGTATCTGTCGATTTGTGCCTGCAACACCTCCCAGGTCGCCAGTGCATCGGCCTCTGCGCTGTGTGCATCTTCGAGCTGCTGATTGCAATAAAACCTGTATGCAGCGCTCAGCGTCCGCTGCTCCATCATATGGAAAATCTTTTGCACGTCGAGAAGGCGTCTCGACTTGAAATCGAATTCAAGTCCCACCCGCAAAAATTCCTCGGCCAGCATCGGAACATCAAAACGGTTGGAGTTGTACCCGGCGAGATCTGCGTTCTCAATGAATTGCTTGATCTCGTTTGCAACTTGCCTGAAGGTGGGCGCATCCTTCACCATATCATTGGTTATTCCATGAACTTCGGCAGAATTGACTGAGATCGGCATTTCAGGATTGATCAGTTTTCGCTTTACAATTTTTTTCTGATCAGGATGGATTTTAACGATAGCGATTTCGACTATCCGGTCGGTACCTAAGTTCATGCCGGTAGTTTCAAGGTCAATGATCGCGAGCGGCTTTGTGAGCTGTAACATGATTGGTGCGAGTGATGATACTGGGTTCAAGGTCGTGTGTTTCTCCCGACTTCAAATGACCTTGTCAACAGAATTCCGGGTTATTTTACGGGCAAAAGTAACGATATCAAGTCCTTCAAAATTTCCTGAGCTCATCAGCAGTACGACGCTGTCTTCATATGCCAGACCTTCGAGCCATCCGGCGAGCGCATCCTGTTGGTTGAATACCATCATGCCGGGCTTATTGAAGCCGGATCTTACGTTTTCTATTCCCGGATCTTCAAGTCGCTTGATCTCCAGGGCATGCATTGAATAAAAAACCGCTGCAATGTCGGCGGCATCGAGTGTCCCGGCAAATTCCGTCAGGAAGTTTTTGTTGAGACTGCTGAACGTATGTAACTCGAATAGAGCAATCAACTTCTTCCCCGGATACTGCTTCTTAACTGCGTTTACCGTCGCTACAAGTTTCGAGGGTGCATGCGCAAAATCGCGGTAGACGATGGTAGCATCGGATTTTGCCAGCAGTTCCAATCTTTTAGCCGCCCCTGTGAAAGAACCCATTGCACCTACAAATTGCTTCGTGTTCAGCCCGAGTTCGCGGCACGCGTAATAGGCTGCATGCATATTCAGCAGGTTGTGATTTCCGAAGACCTGGAGTGCGGTGGATTCCCCTTCAATGGTCATGTATGTTGCTCCGCCATTTATCTGGTGCTGAGGCACATCATAAGGCTGATACCGGATATCACTTCGTTTCGTTTCATTCACCAGTTTGGATAGCTGTTGGTCGGTGGAGTCATAAATCAGAATGCCTCCTTTTTCAATCTTGCCGATGAAGATCCTGAACTGTTCAAGGTATATATCAAATGTTGGAAATACATTAATATGATCCCACGCGATACCTGTGAGAATCGCAACATGAGGATTCAGAAAATGGAACTTCGGTCGCTTTTCAATCACACTTGCCGGATATTCATCTCCCTCACTAACAATTACAGGGGCATCCGTAATGTTGACGGATTGTTCAAAGCCTTCAAGTTTTGCACCGACGAGATAATCGCTCACAAGTTGATTGACGCGGCAAGCATGCATGATCATCGATGTTGTGCTGGTCTTTCCGTGGCTGCCTCCAACCACAACACGCTTTTTGTTTTGGCTTTCCTTATAGATGTATTCGGGAAAAGAATAGATGGCGAGGTTGAGTTCTTTTGCGCGTAACAATTCCGGGTTGTCTTCCTTTGCATGCATACCAAGGATCACCGAATCGAGCGAATCAGAGATATTCGAAGGATCCCAACCCGTAGTAAAAGAAATACCGGCCTGAGTAAGATTGGAACGCGACGGTTCGAATATTTCGTCATCGCTTCCTGTGACATGATAGCCTTTCCGATGAAGGGCAATGGCCAGTTGATGCATAACGCTGCCGCCGACAGCTATAAAATGAACATTCATATGATATTAGATGTACCGTGTTTCCGCCACAAGATATTGGAAAAAAACGCTCCTAAATGATGGTTCACCTCTTGCATAAGCGGAAAATAATTACTTACTTTGAGTCTCCCTCTTATCCTAAGAATTCACGCTTACATCTGATCCGCCTCCTTTGAATTTCCTGGTGATCGTTTTGCCCTGTCATCAGGCTTTATTCGTTAACATTAAATACCACAGAATGAAAAGGATGCTTATCATCATCGTTGTTGCTTGTGTGACCGCTATCGGGGCAACTTCATGTACAGCTCAGAAGGGTTGTAAGTCAACTCATGGATACGTAGGATACGGCGGCCGTTAATCGTCAAATCTCATAGTGCCAAATAGTTTTGTTGAAGGTTACCATGCAACGGTAACCTTTTTTGTTTCCGTCTGTTACTAATCTAAAGACAATACTTTGAATTGGATACAGCTAACTGAAGAAAAGCAGATTCAAGAAATAAACGAGAAGTCAAAAAACCGGCTGCAGGTGATCTATAAGCACAGCACCAGGTGTGGGATCAGTTCGGTGGCTAAAAGCCGGTTGGACCGGGCAACGCAGCCGGAAAATATTGATTTTTACTACCTTGACCTCATCAGTAACCGCGGCTTGTCGAATAAGGTGTCGGAAGTTTACAAGGTCCATCACGAATCGCCGCAGATCCTTGTGATTTCAAACGGCGAATGCACCTACTCCGAAAGCCATATGGGCATTTCGATGGACGACATTATGGCCAACACCATGTGATCATTGCCTCGGGTAGTAATTTAGCACCACCGGCACATTTAATCCCTTTTCGCTCAGGGTAAAGAAACCTTTTCCTTCACGCTCAAAGGCGATAGCCTCTCCCTGCGCTTCGGCGACATACCCGATTTGCTTACCGGGCTTTTTTAGGGCGACTTCAAGCGTTTCCCCGTCTGCAAGTGTGTAGTGATACAGGGCCGGGTACGTCTTCAGTATAATTTCTTTTCCGCTGTTTGCCATTGCCGCCGCAACGACTCCGCTAAACTGCAACTCGAATAGAAACTCAGCAGTATTCTGCGCATCGAAACTATATGGATGGGCGATTCTGTAAACTCGTGATTTTGCCTCGCGCTTGGTGATGATGTAAATGTCTTTTGTAGATGGATCTACCAGAAAAGCCTCCGCGTCGTGCGAGCCGTCATCGTACCGAAATGCGATGGTCTGGGCCGTACTGACAGTGGCGGCGTTTGATGCGGGCTCTTCGAACCGGTAGATTTTGTAATCGTCATACACAAAGTTGTTGTCGCCGATGTCAGCCACGTAAATGAATCTTTTTCCATTTTCCGACGTCATCACCATTTCTTCCCAGTCGCGATTCACCGCACCTGTTATCGTTACTGAGCCGCCAACAGTTCCGTCATGGCCCAACAACCGTAATGCCGCCGGGTTCCCGCCATCCTCCTGAACCCAAAGAAAACCGGGATGCGAATAGCTGTCGGCAATTCCGGACGCCTCGTTAATCAGTGGTTGCGAGAGAGGGAAGAGTTGTGGTGTCGAAGCGTATTGTGGAGGTGGAGGTGGAGGATCGTCCTGCGTTTTTTGACAGTTCGCGAAAAATCCTATGAGAAGGAGCGGGAAAAGGAAACGTTTGACGAGCATAGGGAACTGAAAATTACACATTCTGCTGCTCGGTCACAACACGCCTGTGAGTATATTTCTCGAGTTTGCCCATTGCGAACAACGAAGTCACCAGCCATATCACGCCCATGGCGAATCCGGCGAGCACGTCACTGGTATAATGCACCCTGAGGTAAATGCGGCTTAAGCCTATCAGCAAAATCACGACGATGAAGAACGCGATCAGGAAGTTGCGCCATCCTGCACTGCGTACATCGTGCCACGTGATGTAAATGAGCAACCCATAAAAGGTTACACTCGACATTGCATGGCCGCTTGGAAAGCTGAAGCCTGTAACTTCTTTGAGCAAAGGATCCAACGGTCGCGGGCGGCTGAAGAAAAGTTTTAACAGCAACATAAGGGCTACGCTTCCGATTGCAACCACAGGCACCTTGATCGAATACCACCGGTGCTTTCTAATAAATAGAAAATATAGAATGAGGAGAATATTCGCCGGCATCAAGAATCGATGCGTAGCGAAAAAAGTAATAAACACCATGAAGGAGGTTACTTGCTCACTGGTCAACTGGGCTATGTAGGAAAATACCGTAGCATCAAAGTCTTCATTCTTCAGGCGAAAGATTCGATTGGCAATAAGAAAAAATGCAATCAGTGAAATTGCGAACAGCAGAAGCACGATGATCAGCTCAATTGAAAAAAGCGCGATCATCGCCTGCAATTTGGTGAGTTTGCCTTTTACGTACCTACGCATCGAGAAAGGGAAAAGGCAAAAGTAAAAAGAAACAAATAAGGTCTCAGACGAGTCTTGGTGAGCGGAGCGAACCGGACTCCTCATTGATGTTGGTGCTACGGCGAGTCCCCTCGACATGCTCTTGGAGACTCGCCGGTGACTTACTCATAGCTCAAAGCTCATAGCTCATAGCCTCTGCCCGAGCACCCAAAACCTTAAAACGCATTCTTATTCCCCCGAAACGTATTGTACACCGTCAGAAACATAATGCGAACATCCAGCCAAAGGCTCCAGTTCTCCATGTACCAGATATCGTGTTCAACTCTCTGTTGCATCTGAAGAACCGTTTTTGTTTCACCACGAAATCCATTCACCTGCGCCCATCCGGTAATGCCAGGAGTAAGAAACTGCCTGATCATATACTGACCGATCACTTTTGAATAGTCCTCTGTGTGCTTCAACATGTGAGGGCGGGGACCAACGATGCTCATCTCCCCTTTCAGCACGTTGATGAATTGTGGGAACTCGTCGAGGTTCGTCCTTCTAAGGATGCGGCCAATTTTCGTGAGGCGGTCGTCGTTCTTTGTTGCCTGTTTCAAATTCGCATCCTTGTTCACTTTCATACTGCGGAACTTGATACAGTTGAACGGCTGGTTGTCGCGGCCGCTTCGCTGCTGAACGAAGAATACCGGACCTCGCGACTCAAGCCAGATAAGCAGCGCCATGATCGGTATCAGCCATGAAAGAATGAACACTACTACAAGACTGCTTACGATGATATCAAACAACCGCTTCTTAATCCTGTTGCTCACATCGTTCAGCGGCTCCGTACGCATCGACAAAACAGGCATGTCTTTCAGGTAGTCGATATATACCGGTCGCTTGATGAAGAAAGAAAGATCCGGAATGATGCGGAATCGAATGCACTCCTGATCCGCCTGAAGCATCAACTCATAAATGTCACCATCCTGCTCGGGACCTATCGTTGAATAAATCTCGTTTACCTGGTACTGCCTTGATATATCCATCACACCTCCAATGTCGCTCACGATCGGATAGTTCGATAGTTCATGGACATTTTTTTGTTCCTCACAGAAACCGATGATCTGCGTATTCATTCCTTCTTCTTCGAGATAATGAACGAGCTTTTTTGCAACATCATTATAACCGATGATAATGACTTTGCGCACCAGGTAGTCCTGGTGACGGAAATAATGCCTGATCACGAGATAGATGAACCTGTTGATCAGAAGCATCAGTCCCATGCTCGCAAGCGTGATGAAGATGAAAAGTCTTGATAACTCAAATTGCTTGAAGAAATACAGGTAGAGCATCACGACTCCCAACCACCCAACATAGATTCTGGTAGTGCGGCGCGAGAACGGCTCGAATGAATTAATGAACTTTTCGTTGTACAAATTGCCTACCCAGCACACAAGCAGCCAGGCAAGATTCAGGAACAGCCAGAACCTTGCATATGCAACAAAATGTGCAACAGGGATCGACTCGCTCAACGTCAGTTGTGCGATCAGCACAATCAAATTGAGAGTGATCAAATCGAGGCCTGCAAGTATGAGTTGCAGGAATCGGACAAATCTGTAATTCATATAACGTGTATGATGGCGGTTAGGTCAGATGTCAATTCACAGTCTGCTCTACCGTCTTTTTTGCGTACAACGACAACAGGATCGCAACAATGCGCTCGGATGTCTTCCCGTCCCAAAGCGGCGGCACACCACCCTTCTTCCATCGGCCTTGCATCAACTTCTCCAGGTGTGGACTCAGTTTCGCAGGATCCGTACCAACCAGCTCGTTTGAACCGGTAGTTATCGTTTCCGGTCTTTCCGTTGAATCGCGCAGAGTCATGCATGGAACTTCAAGAACCGTTGTCTCTTCGGTAATACCACCGGAATCCGTAATCACAGCCTTCGCATTCTTCACCATATAGATGAATTCGAGGTATCCCATAGGTTCCACCTGAAGCAACCTTGGATGCTCATAATTAATGAGTGCAAGACGCTGGCGGGTCCGCGGGTGAACCGGGAACACCACCGGGTAGTCGCCGGTTCCATCAAGAATCGCATCCAGCATTTGTTTCAGATTATGCGGATCATCAACGTTCGCCGGTCGATGAAGAGTGACAAGGAAAAATTGTTTTTCCTTCAACCCAAACTGTTGCCAGATCGCAGGACGCTGCAAACGATCCAGGTTCTGATACAGCGTATCAATCATTGTATTTCCAACGAAATGGATCCTGTTTTGCGAAACACCTGCATTTCGAAGATGAGTATTCGCAACATCGCTTGTGGTAAAGAAATGGTCGCATATCGAATCGGTAACAATCCTGTTGATCTCTTCCGGCATTGTCATATCACCAGACCTGATTCCTGCTTCTACATGCACCACAGGTACACATAACTTTTTGGCAACGATGGTACAAGCCATCGTGGATGTAACATCGCCGACAACCAACACAACATCCGACTTGTTCTCATCAAGCTCTTTTTCAAACCGCACCATGATGGCTGCAGTTTGTTCGGCCTGTGTTCCGCCACCTGCTTCGAGATTTACGTCAGGCTCCGGGATTCCAAGTTGCTCGAAGAAGTCTCCGCTCATTTTTTTGTCGTAATGCTGCCCGGTATGTACCAGCCGGAAAGAAATATTCTTACCCTGCTGACGAGCCGCATTGATAGCCTTGATGATCGGAGCGACCTTCATGAAATTGGGTCTGGCTCCTGCTATGATCGTTACTTTCATGATTGAAGGTTGGGGATTAAAACACGTTTATCGAATTGCTGAATCAGGCTGGCTGTTTCGTGAATATTGCCCTTGCTTGATGCTCCAAAAAGAATCGATTCGATGTTCGGGAGGCTACATACATATTCAAGCGCTTCCTTCGGAGGCACAGCGCCTGCTGCGAGCACCTGCATTGCAATAGCCCTGAACTTCCTCGTTTTTAGAGTGTGCTCATAGATTTCGGTTCCGCCCGACATTCTGAATCCGACCTTGTTGATCGAAGAACAGATGATAGGGTTTTCGATACCGGCGTCCTCCAGGAAATCCAGCAGCTTCGGCATGTTCATCGTAATGAATCCCGCTTCGGCGTTGTATTTCTTTTTCACATATCTATGGAACGCAACGAGGATGTCTTTCATCCGAAGGCCGAGCAACAAATCGGTAATAACGTTCTGCAGAAAAATCACAGGTGTGTCGATGCCTTTGAACATCTTCATCTCAGCGTCGATCATCAGTTCCATGATCGACAGATAATCTTTCGACAGGTATGCCACACCTCCTTTGAACAGAGAGCCGAAAAAGTTTCCAGGAACATATTGTTTGAGTGTTCCTACAATGCCAAGCTCTGTAACCGCATTTGCATATTTATGCGCATACGGCATACAGGGGAATATTTTGAAGTTCCTGTACTTTTCCGGATTGCTGCGGATGATGTCGCAAATGTTGGCTATCCGATCGTGCGTAGTGCACATGAATGTATTGATACCTGCTTCACGCGCATAGT